>Ga0315276_10001385_pt1 | contig 21676 bp, 19 predicted proteins | sample YL17G05_0_MG_FD_204542 | JGI IMG/M metagenome (GOLD analysis project Ga0315276, IMG submission 204542) | Sediment microbial communities from Yellowstone Lake, YNP, Wyoming, USA - YL17G05_0 | ecosystem: Environmental > Aquatic > Freshwater > Lake > Sediment | place: USA: Wyoming | collected... | reverse complement strand
CCTTCTGATGCTCGTCGCCGCCTTCGCCGGTCGAGACCTGGTCATGCGCGCTTATCGGGAAGCCGTCCGCGAACGCTACCGCTTCTTCTCCTACGGCGACTGCATGCTCATCGTCTGAGCCGGCTTTGACTTGGCTTTTTATTCTGAATTATCATAGGGCGGAAAAACAATGACTATCAGCGTCCGCATCGCGAACGAGATCGAGCGCCGCCGCGCCGACATACTGGAACTGAGCCGGCGCATCCATGCCGACCCCGAGCTCGCGTTCCAGGAGGTCCGGGCGTCGCGTCTGCTTCAGGACGTTCTCTCGGCCGAGGGCTTCGCCGTGTCCCAAGCGACGGACTCCCTTCCGACTTCTTTCCGGGCGGTCGCCAGGCTGTCCGCCGACCGGCCCCGGGTGATCTTCACGGCCGAGATGGACGCCCTCCCCGGCCTCGGCCACGCCTGCGGCCACAACATCATCGCCGCCGCGGGGACCTATGCCGCCATCATCCTCAAGTCCGTCGCCGGTCCCGATGCCGGCGGCGCGATCGAGGTCGTCGGCACGCCGGCCGAGGAAAGGGGAAGCGGCAAGGTCCGGATGATCCAGGACGGTGTTTTCGCGAATTCCGACGTCGTCCTCCAGGTCCACCCGCACAGTCTCGACACGGTCGTCGGCCAGGCCCTGGCCCGCCGTACGCTCGTCGTCGAATACTTCGGCAAGAAAGCCCACGCCGCGGCCGCGCCCTTGGAAGGCATCAACGCCCTGGACGCGCTCGTCCTCTTCTACCATTCGGCGGCGCTCGCCCGGGCCGAGTTCCCGGCCGGCTGCCTCTTCCACGGCATCATCGAGGAGGGAGGCCAGGCGCCGAACATCATCCCCGATTATTCCCGCGGCAGGTTCTCGCTCCGGGCGGATACCATGCCCAAGCTCGAGGCGCTCGTCGAGCAGGTCACGGCCCAGGCCCGATCGGCCGCGGCGGCCATCGGGTGCCGATGCCAGGTCACCGAACCCGGGCCGGGAGTCACAACGTTCCGGCGAAACGCCGTCTTGGAGGACCTTTTTGCCGGATTGTTCGAGGACCGCGGCCGGTCCGACCCCAGGAAAACACGTGAATCCTATGGCTCGACCGACCTGGCCAACGTGTCCCAGGTCGTCCCTACGATCGAACCCCTGATCAAGGCCAGCGACTTCTCCATCCACACGGAAGAATTCGCCCGGGACGCCGTGGGGGCCGGCGGCGAACGCGCCCTTCTTGACGGCGTCTTCTTCCTGGCTTGCGGCGGGGCGCGTATCCTGACCGAACCACATCTTCTCGACCGGATCCGCCGGACGTTCCTCGAAGCCGCGCCGGACGCGGCCAAGTGAGATGCCGGCCGCGATGAGAAGCCTCCCGGACCTCTTCGGCGGGAAGGACGATTGGCGCGTTGTGATAACGGACTCGGGCCTGGGCGGATTATCCATCTGCGCCGGGCTCGAGAAGAGGCTGCGCAACGCCCCCGGGAAGCGGGCCGTCCGCCTCATCTACGTGAATGCCTGGCCCGACTCCCGGAGTGGATACAACGATCTCCCGGACGCGGCCTCCCGCGCCGCCGTCCTCGACAAGGCCCTCGCCGCGATGACGGCCTTCCGGCCGGGCCTCATACTCCTGGCCTGCAATACGCTGTCCGTGCTCTTCGAGCTGACCAAATTCAGCCGGGCTCCCGCGGTCCCCGTGGCGGGCATCATCGAAGAAGGAGTCGGCCTCTTTCGCCGAGCCCTGGCGGAGGACCCCGGGGGGAAGCTTGTCCTATTCGGCACGCGCACGACGATCGAATCGGGCCAGCACGTCCGCCGGCTGGTCCGGAGCGGGATCGACGCAAGGCGTATCATCTCGGCCGCCTGTCAAGGCCTGGCCGGCGCCATCGACAAAGACCCCGACGCACCCGCCCTGGCCGGACTGGTCGAGGACTGCGTCTCGCGGGCCCTCGAGGGTATATCGGCCGCAGGCACATTGTACGCGGGGCTTTGCTGCACGCATTATTCGTACGTCGCCGATCTCTTCCGGGAATCGCTCGAGCGGCGGGCCTGGACAAGGGTCGAGATCCTCGACCCCAACGCGCATCTCGTCAGGAGCCTGACGTCCGGAATGGAAGGCGTGCGGCCCAAAGGCGCCCAGGCGGACATCGAGGTGGAGGTCGTTTCCAAGGTCGATCTCGCCGAGGCTCAGCGAACGGCTGTGGCCCGGCGTCTCGAGCCCGTTTCCGCCCGGACGGCGCGCGCCCTGATCGCCTACACTCGGATCCCCGGACTTTTTTGAGGGAGAACCATCATGAGGATCGTCCTGTTGACAGGCCCGGGCGGGGACGCCCAGGGCTGGGGGGATATGAAGGTCACGGAGTCCATCCGCGAAGCCGCCGAGTCCTTGGGCCACCCGACGCGGATCGCCTATGTTCAGGACGAAGCGGAGTTCTTCCGCCTCGTCGACCGGCCCGATTTCGACATCGTCTGGAGCGCCCTCTACCACATCACGCCCAACGAGAAGTTCATCGGCAGGAACGCGGCCGGGACGTGGGTGGCCGACGAGCTGGACGTCCGGCGGATCCCCTACATCGGCTCGGACAGCCGGACCATGAAGGCCATGATCGATAAGTTCCAGACCCACGAGATCCTGGCCGCCGGCGGGGTAGCCGTCCCCTCCCATGTCCTTCTCATGCCGGGAGACGACGCCGCGCCGGTCACCTACCCGGCTTTCGTCAAGCCCATCTGCGAGTCCCGGTCGGTCGGCATCTCCGACGAGAGCGTCGTCCACAACGAAGAGGAGCTCAGGCGCCGCGTGGCTTATATCGACCGCGAATTCGACGAGCCCGCCCTGGTCGAGGAATTCCTGCCCGGCGACGAATACACGGCCCTCGTCCTGGGGAACGGGAAAACGCGGGAGTGCCTGCCCGGCCTGGTCACGGTCGAGGACAAGCATTTCATGAACTACCGGATCCTCCGGAGCGACCTGCGGGGGGTCGGCTTGACCAGGATCGGCTTGGCCGGAGAGAGGACGGAAGAGGCGCGGCGGCTGGCCGACGACGCGGCCGAGGCCATGGGCTGCCTGGACAACGTCCGGATCGACATGAGGGTCGACAAGGCCGGCAAGCTCCGGACGATCGAGGTCAACGGCATCCCCGGCCTCAAGCCCCACAAGAGCTGGGCGCCCCAGATCTAGACGCTCTACCACGGGTCGCCGCTGGGGGAAGACGAGGATTACCGCCGGCTCATCGGCGCGATCGTCGGCTCCGCCGGCGTCCGCTACGACCTCTAGGCGGGTCTTCTGCGGGGGGCGGTCCTCGTGAACCACTCCCTGATAATGCGGGTCATCCCGGCCGGGACGGGATCGTCCTTCTCGGCCATGAACCTGGTCAAGGCGTCCCTCCACAGCTCGGAATGCTGGAGCGTCGTGATCCTGTTCCTGAACATCGCCGCGCCCTTCCGGGGTTCGGTTCCCATCTTTTCCAGGATGCCGAGGACTTCATTCTTGAAACCTGAGGGCCCGTAGTATGCGAGGTAAGCCTGCCAGGCTTGGGCGATCCCCGAAGCGGACCGAAGCGGTGCCGAGATCCGGCCGATCTTGTCGAGGAGCTGCGTCTCCTCCTTGCGGCCGAGCGTTCGGAGCCCCTGTTCCGTGATCCTATAAGGGTGTAATGCGTAGGAGGACAGGCGATCCCCCCTGATCTGGAGCTCGAGGCAGAATCCGGTCCTTCGATAATTCAGTTCCGACGGTTGGTAAAATACGAAGTTGCCCAAGCTGTAAGCGATCAGCCGTCCGTCCCGGATCTCCAGCCCCTGCGGGACATGGGGGTGGTGGCCGATGACGCAGTCCGCCCCGGCCTCGGCCAGGGCCCGGTAGGCTTCGACGACGTACGGAGGGGGAAAGGGAATGTATTCGAGGCCGGCATGCCCCACCGCGATGACGATGTCGCCCCGTTTCTTAAGCTTCCGGACGAGGGCGAGAAGCCGGTCGATCTCCCAACCGCAAACGCCCGGCCCGCCCCGGGAAGCTGTCAGGTCCTCCCCTTCGCTGAAATTCAGGACCGTGACCCTCGTCCCCTTCACGCGAACGGTCAACGGCGACAGGGCTTCTTTTAGGCTGAGGCCCGCGCCGACCGTCCGGATCCCGTTCCGATGAAGGATATCCAGCGTGTCCCGAAGGCCACGGACCCCGTAGTCGAGGACATGGTTGTTGGCCAGGCAGGCGACCTCGAAGGGGACCCGGGTCAAGGCGGCGACATGGGCGGGCAGGCCTTTGAAGACCGCGCCGCTCTTCCAAACGGACTTCCGGGCCGCCGTCAGCGCGCATTCGAGGTTGACGATCCTCAGGTCGGCGCCGCGAAGGACGGGCAGCATGTCCCCGTAACCGGAATCGTGCGCCAACCTGACCACGGGTTCCAGGGCCCTGATCGGGGCCCAGTCGCCGGCGACGACGACCGAGAAGCCGGCGCTTTTCCCGCCCGACGTCCGCTCTCTCGGCGGCCTCAGCGGAGTCATGGTCATCACACCTATGTTCCTTTCCGGGGTCCGGCCCGTCTCCGGCTTCTTTTTATTCCCCGCGACGGCCAAAGTCAAGGGCCCGTTATCATGCCGGCGAAGACGCCCGGGAGGCTAATCGAGCTTCTTGTGGAAGCGGGCGACGCTCAGGGTCAGGATGAGGGTCCCCAGGACGAGGAGCGCCGCGGCCTCGTCCCATAGCTCCGGCCAGCCGGCTCCTTTGAGCATGATGCCGCGGATGATGACGAAGAAATAGCGGATGGGGATGATCGTGGTCAGATACTGGAAGATCCGGGGCATGTTCTCGATGGGGAAGACAAAGCCGCCGAGCATCATTTGGGGCATGATGAAGAAGAGCGAGGTCAGCATGGCCTGCTGCTGGGTCCTGGATATGGTCGAGATGAACAGCCCCGTGCCGAGCGTGTTGAGCATGAAGGCCAGGCTCAGGGCGAAAAGGAGGGGCACGCTGCCCCGGATCGGAATGCCGAACCAGCCCCTGGCCACGGTGATGACGAACGTCGCGTCGACGAGCCCGATGAGGACGAACGGCAGGAGTTTCCCGATGATGAGCTGGTAGGGCCGGATCGGGGTCACGATCAACTGTTCCATCGTCCCCGTCTCTCTTTCCCGGACGATCCCCTGGGACGCGAGCGAGGTGGTCATGAGCATCAGGATGAGCCCCAGGACGCCGGGGACCATGAAATTCCGGCTCTTGAGCTCAGGGTTGTACCAGACCCGGACCTCCGCGTTGACGATGACGGGCTTCAGGCCGCGGCCCTTCACGCGCTCGAAGGCCTCGAAGAGGATCTTCTGCGCGTACCTCGACGCGATCATCGTGCCGTAGTTGACGCCGATCGTCGCCGACTGGCTTTCCGAACCGTCGGCGATGAGCATGACCGCGGCCTGCCGCCCCGCGGCGACCTCGTCGCCGAAGCCCCGGGGAATGACGATGGCCATGGCCGCATCGCCGTGGTCGAGATAGCGGTCGATCTCCTCCATTCTCTCGACGCGGGTCTCGACCGAGAAATAACCGGAATTGATGAAATCGTCGAGGAAGGCGCGGCTGGCCGCCGAACGGTCCAGATCGCAGATCGCGGAGGGGATGTTCTTGACATCGAGGTTCGCGGCATACCCGAGGAGGAGGAGCTGGAGGATCGGCGAGATGAAGATGACCGGGAAAAGCCTCGGGTCGCGCCGGAGCTGGATGAACTCCTTCCGGAGGATGGACAGGATGGCTTTCACCGTGCCCTCCTGCGCCGCCCGTCCTCCCCGCCCGAGCGGAACTTGGCGACGCTCAGCGCGAGGGTCAGGACGGCGAAGCCGGCCAGGAACACGGCCTGTTCCCAGAAGGCCGCGATGCCAACGCCCTTGAGGATGATGGCCCGCAGGGCGACGAGGAAGTACTTGGCCGGGATGAAATAGGTCACCGCCTGGATGACGACAGGCATGTTCCTGACCGGAAAAACGAAACCCGAGAGGATAAAGGTCGGCAGGATCGTCGTCAGGACGGAGAGCAGAAAAGCCACCAGCTGGGTCCGGGCGATGGTGGAGATCAGGATCCCTTGCCCCAACCCGGAGATGAGGAAGAGGATCATGGCCATGAGGAGGAGGAGATAGTTCCCCTTGACGGCGACGCCGAAGAGGACCCAGCCGAGGGCCAGGACGACGTGGGCCGAGGCCAGCGAAATGAGGGAGTAAGGGATGAGCTTGCCGATGATGAGCGCGGCGGGCGGGAGGGGCGACACATGGAGCTGTTCCATGGTCCCCCGCTCCTTCTCCCGGACGATGGAGAACGCCGTCGAAGTGGTCAGGATGACCATGAGGATGAAGGCCATCAGCCCGGGCAGGAGGAACCGCGCGCTTCGGAGTTCCGGATTGTACCAAACCCGGACTTCGGTCCGGAGGGGCAGCGTCGGGCCGCCGAGCCCACGGCGCGCAAGGGCCTCGAACGTGATCTTTTGGGAATAGCTCTGGAGGATGGCCGCGGCATAGCCGGCCGCCGTCGTCCCGCTCATGGCGTTGGCGCCGTCGATGATGAATTGGACGGAAGGGCTCCGCGCGGCTAGGAGGTCCTCGGAGAACGTCTCCGGGATGACCAGGGCCGCCCGGACGCGATCGCGGGCTATAAGGCCGTCGACATCGCCCGTCCGGTCGAGCACCGCCTTGAGGTCGAAATATTCCGTCGTCCTGAATTTATCGACGAGCTCGCGGCTCGTCCGGCTGCCGTCCTGGTCCACGACGGCGAGCGGGATATGCTTGACGTCGAAGTTCAGGGCAAAGCCGAACATCAAAAGCATGAAGGCCGGGACGAAGATCATGAAGATGAGCGACCGGACGTCCCGCCTGATCTGGCGGAACTCCTTTCGCATGACCGGTCCGATAAAGGAGATCAGCCGTATCTTCACGGCGCCGCCTCCCCGCTCGCCCGGGGTCCGGACTGCTCCTCGATCTTATGAATGAAGACGTCCTCGAGCGACGGGACGATCCTGTCGATCCTTTCCGGCACGATGCCCACGCCGGCCAGCCGCTCCCGGATGAGCCGCCGGCCCTCCGCCTCGTCGGCGACGCTGACGTGGAGAGACGTCCCGAAGATCGACGTCTCCAGCACCCAGGGCTCCTTCTGAAGGACCTCCAGGGCGTCGACGGCCCTGTCGGTCGCGACCTCGAGGATGGGGTTGCGGATGACCTGGTCCTTGAGCTCCCGGGGGCTGCCGCCGGCGACGATCCGGCCGGCGTGGATGAGCCGGATGTCGTTGCAGTATTCCGCCTCGTCCAGATAGTGGGTGGTCACGAAAACGGTGACCTTTCGCCCGGAGAGCTCGTTGATGAGCTCCCAGAAACGACGCCTCGAGGCCGGGTCGACGCCCCCCGTGGGCTCGTCGAGGAAGACGATCTCGGGCTCGTGGAGGACCGCGCAGCCGAGGGCCAGCCGCTGCTTCCAGCCCACGGACAGCGTCCGCGTCAGGCTCCGCTCCCGCCCCTTGAGGCCGGCCATTCCCAGGACCCAGGGCAGCCGCGCGTCGACGGACTTTTTCGCGAGCCCGTAGACGCCGCCGAAGAAGCGGATGTTCTCGACGACGGTCAGGTCCTCGTAGAGCGAGAACTTCTGGGACATGTAACCGATGATCCTCTTGACCCGCTCCGGCTCGCGGCCGACGTCGAAGCCGCCGACCGTGGCCGTCCCCGACGTCGGGTCGAGCAGTCCGCAGAGCATGCGGATGGTCGTCGACTTCCCCGCCCCGTTGGCGCCAAGGAAGCCGAAGATCGCGCCCCGGCCGACCTCAAAACTGACGCCATCGACGGCCGTGAAGTCGCCGAACGTCTTGGTCAGAGACTTCACTTCGATGGAATATCCGGACACGGCCTTGCTCCCCTCGCTCCCCACTCCTCAGCGCCCCAGCGCCTTCTCCAGCCGGGCCTGGGCCACGACGAGATCGATCGCGGCCTGGGTTCGGTTCATCTTAGCCTGGAGGAGGGCGACGTCGGCGTCCAGGACGTCGTTGTTCAGGGCGACGCCCTGCTTGAATCTCTCCCGGGTCACCCGGAGGTTCTCTTCGGCCTGGCCGACGGCTTGGCCGGCGACCCGGACCTTCTCATTGGCCCTGGCGAGCGTCAGACGGCTCTGGGTGACCTCCAGCACGGCCTGGTCTTCCAGGAGCTTGCGGGCGTCCCGGGCCTGAGCCAGCTGGGCCTTGGCCTGCTCCGTCTGGCTCTTCGTCAGGCCCCAGTTCCAAATGTCGAACGAGACGGAAATGCCGACGTCCCAGGTCCCGTTGAACCTATCCCTGGCCGGCATGAATCGGGGGTTCGGCCTGAGGTAGTAATAATTGCCGGTCAGGAAAACCTGCGGGTAGGATCCGGCCCGGGCCGCTTTGACGCCGAGCTCGGAAGCCCTGATCCTGAACTCGGCCGACTTGAGCTCCGGTCGATCGGCCAGGGCCGCCTCGATCGAAGGGGCCTCTCCGGCGGGAATACGGGAGGCCTGGCTCTCGGCCGACGTCGTCAGATCGACGTCCGTGTCGAGGGGCAGGCCGATCAAGCTGTCGAGGGCGGTCAGGGCGACCTCGGCCGCGTTCCGGGCGTCGATCCTCATGATCTCCGCGTTCGAGAGCTCGAGCTCGGCCCGGAGGACCTCGTTCTTCGTCAGGAGCCCCTGGTCGAAGAAGGCCCGGACGTCCTTCAAGTGTTCGCCGACCTGACGGATATTCTCGTCGATGACCTTCTCGAATTCCCTGGCCCGCGCCAGGCCCCAGTAGGCGCTCTTCACGGCGAAGATGAACTCGGCCCGGTCCTTTTCCAGATCTTGCCCGGCCGACTTCTCGAGCAGCCTGGCCGACTCCGTCCCGGCCTGGAGACGGAAGCCCGTGAACAAGGGCTGTTGGACGCCCAGCCGGAAGTTGAAGTTGTTGAAGTAGTTCTGCGATACGACGATGGGGTTCGGGGAGATGGGCAGGGACACTTCGAAGGGCGGGACCGCGCTCAGCCGGGTGTACCCGCCGCCGATCTTGAGCGACGGCAGGCGGCCGGCCTCGATCTCCCGGGACTTGGCGGCCGTCGACTCGACCTTCATCCGGGAGGCGTGGAGGCCGGGGCTCGCTTCGAGCCCGGCGGATACGGCCTCTTCCAGGGAGAGCGGCCTTTTCTGGGCTTGGACGAGAAGCGGCAGGAAAAGGATGACGGCGACGGCGGATATCTTCCTAAGCATGACCGGCCTCCGATGTTTGTGATTCGGTCACGGAGATGAAGACGTTCTCCAGTGACGGTGGGAGTTGCCGCTTCTGGAGGACGGGAATGCCCTCCCGGCCAAGGGCGGCTTCGACAAGAGCGATCTCCCGCTCCGGCTCGTCGACGACCACGTTCAGCCGGTCTCCGAAAAGCTGGACCTCCCGGACCCCGGCGATCGTCTTCAAAACGGCGAAGGCCCGCCGGATCTCGGGACAGACGATCTCGACGACCGTCCCCCGCATCAGGAGCTTGATGTTCTGAGGGGTGTCCGCGGCGAGCAGCCTCCCGCCGCCGAGGAGCCCGACCCGCGAGCAACGCTCGGCCTCGTCCATGTACGGCGTGGCCATGACGATGGTGATCCCGGACCGGAGGAGCGAAGAGAGGATCTTCCAGAAATCCCGCCTCGACACGGGGTCGACCCCGGTCGTGGGCTCGTCGAGGAAAATGAGGCGGGGCGTGTGGATGAGCGTGCAGGCCAGGGCCAGCTTCTGCCGCATCCCCCCCGAAAGACGTTCGGCCAGGCGGCCGCGGAACGGCGTCAGGCGGGTGAATTCGAGGAGCTCCTCACGCCGCGCGCGAAAGTCCCGGACGAGATGGATCTCCGCGAAAAACTCGATGTTCTCGTCGACGGTCAGGTCGCCGTACAGACTGAATTTCTGGGAGAGATACCCGATCCGGTTCTTGATCTCGCTGGCCTCCCTTTCGACGTCGTAGCCCAGGACCGACGCTCCTCCGGCCGTGGGGCCGAGTATCCCGCAGAGCATGCGGATCGTCGTCGTCTTCCCGGCGCCGTCCGGGCCGACGAGCCCGAACATCTCCCCTTCCCGGACCGTGAGGTCAAGCGAACGGACGGCCTCGATCGCGCCGAACCTCTTGCCGAGGCCCCGGGTTTCGACGGCGAGCGCGCTCATTGTCGGCCTCTTTTCATCGGGCTTCCGGACCGACCCGGATGACGGCGTCGGCGGGCAGGCCCGGCTTGAGCGAACCTTCACGGTTCTCGATCTCGACCTTGACGCCGAAGACGAGCTTGACCCGGTCCTGCTTGGTCTGGATGTTCTTCGGGGTGAATTCGGCCTCGGGGGAGATGTACGTGATCCTCCCCACGAAGATCCTGTCCGGGAAGGAATCGATCTTGATCTCCGCCGGACCGCCCAGCCTGACCCGTCCGAGCTCGTTCGCGGTGACATAGATCATGACGTAAACGCTGTCGAGCTCGGCCAGGGTCACGATCGTCGCGCCCGGAGTGAGGAGTTCCCCGGGCTCGACGGCCTTATGGGTCACGATGCCGCCGGCCGGGGCCAGGATCGTGCAGTCGGCGATCGTCTTCTTGAGAAGGTCGACGGCGGCCACGGCCTGGGCGAGACGGGCCTCGGCGGCCCGGATCTCCTCGGGCCGGGCGAGCGTGCGGACCTTTTTCAGGGCTTCGGCGCCGGCGTTTCGCTGGGCCGTCGCTATGGTCAAACGGGCCTCGGCGTCCTCGGCCTGCTTTGTCGTGACGCTCCCTGTCCTCGTCAGCTCCCGCATCCTTCGGGCGTCGTCCTCGGCCACGGTGAGGGCGGCCTCGGCCTGGCTATGGGCCGCCTCCGCCTGCCGGATGTCCTCGCTCCTCGCGCCCTTCGCCAGGAGCGCGAGCTGGGCCTCGGCCAGACGCACGCCGGCCTCGGCCTGTCGGAGCTGGATGTCGAGCGTCGCATGGTCGACGACGGCCAGCTTGTCGCCCGGCACGACCCGGGTCCCCTCCTCGACGGCGAGCTCCAGCAGTTCGCCGGCGACCTTCGAAGCGACATGGACCTCGACGACCTCGATCGTTCCCGACGCGGAGATGACATCCTTCGGAACGTTCCCGGCACAGGAAAGGCCGCCGATGACGGCCAGGCAAAGGACGGTGATTCTCGCTCTCATGACACGCCCTCCTTTCGGGGCTCGAAAAGGACGGGAGTCCTGACGGAAAAATCCAGCCGCCCCTTGTCCGTCAGGATCCCCTGGAAAAAGACCTTGATGACCGATTCGAATGTCGCCGCCGGAGAGCGGCCGGACCTCAGGATCGCCGCGGGGTTGACGAATTCCTGGATGAGGCTGATGAACATCTGGAGGAGAAGGTCGATGTCGACGTCCTCGCGGAAGAAGCCCTCCCGGCGGCCGGCTTCGAGGATGACCTTGAAGTTGCGGAAGATCTTGTCGCGGCGGAATTCGTCGATCTCCTTCCAGATCCGCGGGGCGCTCTTCTGGATATCCCGGATGAAAAGCGGCCCGAACTGGGAAAGCCGGGTCCCCAGGAAGGCGAACAGGGCGACCATTTTTTCGACGAAACCGAGCGAATCGTCGATGATGAGCCGTTCGACCTGGGCGGCCGTCTCGTTCATGACTTCCCTGACCGCGGCCCCGAGCATCTCTTCCTTGCTCGAAAACGCCTTGTAGAGGGTCGCCTTGCTGATGCCGAGCTCGGCGGCGATATCGTCGGCCGTGACCCGGGTGAAGCCCCGGTGGAAGAACATGGCCCGGGCGACGGCGACAATACGGCGGCGGGGCGAGTCGTCCTGTCCGGCGTTCGGGTCCGCTTTCGCTACAAGTACTTTGGAAACTCGTTTAGTTTTCACAGTTTTTATTATAATCCTGGCTGGGCATTTGTCAAGCGCTTGATGGTATGATGGGCCCTCCATGGACACCGAACCCAAGCTTTTCAAGACGAGAGAGGCCTGGCGGTCCTGGCTGGCACGCCATCACTCCCGCGAAACGGGGATCTGGCTGGTCTATTATAAGAAAGGCTCCGGAAAAAGGTCCGTGACCTACGAAGAGGCCTTGCAGGAGGCGCTGTGTTACGGCTGGATCGATTCGACGGTCGGCCGCCTCGACGCCGAGCGATACAAGCAGCGGTACACGCCGCGCAACGTCAAGTCCATCTGGTCCGCGTCCCCCATCAAGCCTCGATGATGCCGAGCGGCGGATTCTTCTTCCATTTGCCCCGCGTGAAGTCGGGGATCGCGACCGGTCTTCCTTTCCCGGCGACGCTTTGCGCGCTGGCACCGACGACGGCGCTCCAAGCGGCCGCGTCGTAGACGTCCTGGTCGAGCGGCTCTCCCCGTCGGAGCGACTGGATGAGGCGGTAGTCCTCGATGTAATCCATGCCGCCGTGACCCCTCCCCTCGCCCTTCGAGGCGATGGCCTTCCAGAGCGGGTGCTCGAACTCGGCGGCGAACTTTTCGAAGTCGTCCCACTGGTGGGGCTTGGCCGCCTTGCCCTCGACATAGATCCGGTCGGGCCACTTGTGGGCCAGGCCCTTGGTCCCTTGGACGAGGTTGATCCGCGTATAGGGCCGGGGCAGGTTCGTGTCGTGGATGAGGATGATCGTCTTGCCGAGCTTCGTCTTGATCAGGCTCGTGTTGACGTCGCCGAGGACGTAACGTTCCTTCGCCTGCGGGCTGTCGGCGCCGAAGGTCGCGACGGCGTACTCGTGAAGGCCCCGGACCGGGCTGCTCACGGAAACGAGGTAGTCGAAGGCGTCGCCGCGGTTGACGTTCATGCATTGGGCCACGGGCCCCAGGCCGTGGGTCGGGTAGAGGTTGCCGTTGAGCTTCTGGGCCCAGGCCCGCCGCCACAGCCCCTCGCCCTCATTGGAGAACTTGACGCCGCGCAGATCGTGGAGGTAGCCGGCCTCGGCGTGCATGACCTCGCCCAGGAGACCCTTGCGGACGAGGTTCAGGGTCATCAGCTCGATCCGGTCGTAACAGCAGTTCTCCATCATCTGGCAGTGCTTTTTGAGCTTTTCGGCCGTTTCGACGAGCGCCCAGCAGTCGTCGAGGGACATGGCCGCCGGCACCTCGGTCGCGGCGTGTTTGCCGTTCTTCATGGCCGCCAGGCAGACCGGGACGTGCCACTCCCAGGGCGTGGCCGTCATCACCAAGTCGAGCTCCTCCGCCTCGCACATCCTCCGGAAATCCTCAGGCCCGTTGGAATACCCCGCGGGCTTGGGCTGGCCGGCCTCGACGACCCATTTTTGGGCACGCTCGACCTTGGCCGGAACGACGTCACAGATGGCCTTGACCTCGACGCCTTCGATATTCAGATAGTTCTGGACATGGGCCGAGCCCATGCCGCCGACCCCGACAAAACCCACCCGGACGGTCGGAATGGGGATCGTCTTGAATTGGGACCGGGCTTCGCCCGGGAGCGCGGCCGCGCTCTTGGCCTCGAGCCCGAGCCCGGCTACGGCCGCGCCCAGACCTGCGGCAGCCCCGATCTTGAGAAAATCTCTCCGGCTTTGGCTTCTGTCGTCGTCGCTCATGGGACCTCCTGGACGAATATTTTCAAAAGACGTCAGAATATGCGGAATAAGATCCCGCCGAGGACCTGGAATCCTCCCAAGTTGACTTCGTCGACAAGGGGAGAACCCGCTCCCGTGGGAATGGTGTCGTAGGTTGCGGAACCAAAGAGCGACAGCCGGCCGAACAGGGCGACCGATGCCGCCGCGAAGAACCGGGGAGAAACCTTGTTCCCCTTGAACTCGAGGTCGACGGTCTCCCATGTCTCCACGTAGCGGTGCGCGCCGAGCCCCGCCCCGAGGCGGACATCGACGGCCTTCAGATCGAGCTGGTAAAAGACGACGACGGGGATCGAGGTCCGGCGGAGCTTGACCGGATATTCCGCACCGTCTTCCCCCATCGGGACGGCCATCCCAGCGTCGCCGAGCGTGGCGAATCCCGCTCCGAGCCCGAAATGACCCTTGAGCTTCAGCCAGATATCGCCGGAAAAGGGGACGCTGGAACCGTAGATCCCGCGGTAGGCCTGCTCCGAAGCGCGGAAGCTCCCCGCCGCGAGCGAGACCGACAACCCCTGGGCTCGGGCGGCCGCGGCCAAGCCGAGAACGGCGAGAAACACCGCGGCAAGGCGCCGGGCATTCATCGTCGGCCTCCGAGCGCCAAGGAGCTTAGAGTCCGGAGGACCGCCGTCGGAAAGACATCGGGAGCCACCACGGCTTCCCTCGAGCGGTTGCTTTCGAGCCCCGTGGCGCCGATGGCCGTGACCACGTAATAATAGGGCAGGTCGGTGCGCACGCCGGCGTCCGAGTGCACCGTCCCGACGACGGGCGAGTCGTTGACCTTGACGTAGTCGAGATGGGAGGAGTTCGTCCGGTAGACATTGTATCCGGCCGCGTCGGCCTGGGCGCTCCAGGTCACGCGGACGGCTTTCAAAGCGCTGAAGAGCGCGCTGTAGACGACCGGGGTGGCGGTGAGGCCCACGGGGGTCCTCGGGTATCCTTCCCGGAGCGGCTGGGCCAGCTCGGCCAGGAGGCCCAGCGAGGCCCGTGTGGCGCTCGTGAAGAAATCGGCATTGAGCTTGTCGAGCGTGTCCGTCGTCTGGTGATAATAAGCGTTGGTGAGGGGGTCGTCCTCGATGGCCAGAAGGGCTGGATAGCCGCCGTCCCAGAACGGGGCGTGGTCGGAGTAGACGAAAGAGGCATCGACCGTCTTCGTGGCGCCGAGAGGCCCGTATGACGAAGCGGCGGCGAGGAATCGGTCGGCCAACCATCCCGAAGCCGGATTGACGATCACTTGCAGGTCCTCGGGCATCGCGTTGGCGTAGGCGATCATGTCCAGGTTGATGACGCCGACGATGTGCTCCCCCGCCAGGCCGGCGGCGGCGGCGTAGGCCCGGCTCCCGTAAAGCCCCCACTCCTCGGCCGAAAAGGCGATGAAGCGGACCGTGAAGTCCAGGGGATATGAGGCGAGGATCCTGGCCGCTTCGAGGACGGCCGCCGTGCCGCTGGCGTTGTCGTCGGCGCCCGGGGCCAGGGTTTGACGCCAAGCGGAAGGAGAGGTCGAATCGTAATGAGCGCAGATGATGACGATATCGTCCGGGTAGGTTTCGCCCGTTTTCTCGCCGACGACGTTCCGCGAGCTGTAGGATCCGGAGAAGGTGAACGACTCGAAACGGACGTCGTCGAGTCCGAGGCCGGAAAAGGCATTGAAGATGTATTGGCCGGAGGCCTCGCAGTTCGAGGTCGAGGCGTAGCGCGTCTGGAAGTCCTGGAGGGATTGGACGCCGGAGCCGAGGTTCGACGTCGACACCAGGTCGACGATCATGTCGATAAGCGGGTCTTGGGCGCCGGGCCCGGGCGCGGGCCGTCCGGCGCTTGCGGCAGGCCGGAGGTCCGGCCGGACGGTCCGCGATGAGAGGACTTTTCGCGGCAGGCCGGCGGGGACCGCTTCGGAAGGGCTGCCTGTCTCCGTCCAGAAAACCGCCGTTCCCGGCTCCACCTCAACGGCCTTGCCCGCCGAACGGAGAGCGGCCAAGGCGTCCGGCGAATCGGTCCGGACGACGAAGATATCCCCTTCCGCCGCGTTGCGGGCCAGGATCGAGAAACGGACGCCGTTCCTGCGAAGGAGAGCGATGTCCTCGCGGTCGGCCAAGGCTAGCAGGCAGCTCCCGAGCTCCTGCCGGACGTCGATCTGGAGTCGAGAGAGGGCACGGACGGAGAGAGCCGGGCCCTTGGGGATCCTGATCAGGCTGAGCGGCCCCGGGCCCGCCGGGAAAGAGGACAGGAAGAGCAGGCCGCACATCACCACCAACGAAACGAAAACCCGCGCGCTTTTCATGACCTGACCATTTAATCAGATTTCGAACCCGGCGGTCAACCCCAAGACTTCCCGGCATAATCGCCGGGCTTTGTTCGGGGTTAACCCTGAGCCTCGCTCCTCATCCCCGCCTTGAAAGGCGGGGCTCAGCGACCGCGAACGGGTCAACTGGAACAGCCGGCCAATCGCGCCTATTAGCGTGGATTTCTCAGGTCAGGAGTTTCCTTTTCTTGTCCCAACGCTCGCGCAGCCTGACCGAATCCAGGCCGAGCGAAGCTCCCTTCGACAATGGGTTTCGGCCCGCGCCCTCGAACCGCAGAGTGTGTTTCCCGACCGCGAGCTTGAAGCTGCCCAAGTAGACGTCCTTGACGTCAAGGTCCCGGGAATAGAAATCGAAGACGGGGCTTTCGGCCGGGGCCGAACCGTCCTCGGCGAGGGGGACGTTCTTGCCGTCGAGAAGGATCCTGTAGACGCCGTAGTCCGCGGCGTAGGTCATGCGCAGGACGAGGGCCCGGTATTCTTCTTTGGCCACATCGAACGTGACCTCGAGGCCTGGCCGGTCCGCGATCGGCCGAAAAAAGAGCTGCCCCTCCCCCGTCCAGTCGTAGCCTTTCTGAAGCTCCGCGGTCCCGCGCGTTTTGCGGGAGGCGGCGGCGAGCGTTTTTCCTTCGATGATTAAGTCCAAGTTCGGGAAACGGCGCTCGGCAAGTGGCGGCAGCTTCGTGAATCGCTTGGGTTTGCCGGACTGGTACCAGAAGGCCACGGTGGCGATGTCGTCCTCGCGCTCGACGTGGCCTTCGACCTTGCCGCTTTCCGTCTCGTCGGCCGCCATCCAGCCCGTATGCTCGATGTCGAAGCGCAGCGACCGCTCGAAGCGGACCGGGTCGGCGATGTGCCAGCGGTACATGCTGTACTCCGTGCCCGGGATCTCGCCCTCCGGGCTCCAGCGCACACAGCCGAAATAGGGATAATGGCCCAAGGACATGCCCCAGGCCATGAGGAAATAATCCTCCGTTCCCGTGCCCTGGATGGACGGTTTCGACTCCCCGTCGATATAGAACCGGGCGTCCCCCTCACCGAACCAGAAGGGGCTCCGGGCCCGGATGGACATGACGGTGCCGACATAGTGGCCTTTGCCTTTGATGTCGGCGATGAGATAGTCGCGGCCCGGCTTTTCCGGGAAGGCCTGGTTGTACTGGGCGCAGAAATAGGCCGTGTCCCGCGGCAGGCCAGGGTCCTCGGTGTAGTCGACGTGATAATAGAAGGAACGGACGTTCTTGGCGCCCTCGTTGGTGACGGTGATGAGCCCGCGCTTGAAAAACGGCATGGGCCAGAAGCAGTTGTAGCCGTCGCCGCCCGCCTCGACCTGGACCGGCACCGAGACCAGCTCGTAGCGCCGCCCGAACCCGGCCCCGAAGAAATCGCCCAAGGGCGCCTCGACCGCCGGTTCTTTCGCCCCGTCCCAGTACATCCGGATGACGATCTCGTCGGGCGCCGCCGACCCGCCGGCCTCGAGCCAGTTCGGCCGGGCCTCACTGAAGGTCAGCCAGATGTGGCGTACGACCCCGGGCCCCTTCATGTCGGCCAGGACCTTGGTCTCGCCGGGCGTGATGTACTTGATCCGGTCGGCGTTGCCGGTGAAGCTCGGGTCGGTCGAAGTCACGGCCCTCGATCGTCCCGGCTTGAGCTTCATCAGACCGTCGAGGTCCTGGGCCCCTGAAATCGCCGCGGCCAGAAATGCGGCGATAACGAGAGTGAATATTCTTTTTATCATGATCGGCCCTCCAGTCTTTCCTGTTTTTATGCTGTGTGAGGGAAAAAAGCAAGCCCCTTGCACCCGGCGCTTTTCGTGAGATATGGGTATTGACATGGCCGGCGACGTTGCCTATAATCAGCGAGCCATGGACAGCCTGAGCCACTTCGTAATTCCGGCCGAAGCGCTGTCCTCCCTTCTCCGCTGGAACTGGTGGGCGGCCTCCCCCGCCCGATAAGTCCGTTCCCCCCGTCCGTTTTCCTTCCCGGGGATACCTGCGCGCGCCGAGCGGTATCCGCAGGTGTCTCTTAGCCCAGGAACCCATCGGACACGACGGGAAAGACGTCGTGAAAGGACAATGACCATCATGCGCTGCGCGTCTCGGAATACGGACTATCTGCCGAAGGCTTTTTACAATATCAAGGCCGACCTGCCGTCCCCGCCCAAGCCACCCCTTCACCCGGGGACGAAGGCGCCCATCAAGCCGGAGGACCTCGAAGTCATTTTCCCGAAAGGCTTCATCCGCCAGGAGGGAGCGACCGCGCGGGAGATCCCCATTCCCGGGCCCGTCCTCGAGGCCCTTTCGGTATTCCGGCCGACTCCGCTCGTCGAGGCCACGGCCCTTAGAAAGCACCTCGACACGCCCGCCCGCATCTTCTACAAGTACGAGGGCGTCGGACCCGTCGGCAGTCATAAGACGAACACGGCCATCATGCAGGCCTACCTGGCCGCGGAGGAGGGCGTGACCACCCTTGCTACCGAGACCGGGGCCGGCCAATGGGGCTCCGCGCTCGCCTATGCGGGCTCCCGTTTCGGGATCGAAACAAGGGTTTTCATGGTCCGGTCGAGCTTCCGCCAGAAACCGGGGAGGCGCGTCCTGATGGAGATGTTCGGCGGCTCCGTCCTCGAGAGCCCCAGCCCGACGACCGCGGCCGGCCGGAAATTCTTCGAAAAGGACCCCGAGCACCCGGGAAGCCTGGGGATCGCCATCTCGGAGGCCGTGGAGATCGCCGTCAAGAACCCCCTGATCAAATACTCCCTCGGCTCGGTCCTAGACAGCGTCCTCATGCACCAGACGGTCATCGGGCTCGAAGCCGAAAAACAGATGGAAGAGTTGGGTGTCCTCCCGGACACGGTCATCGGCTGTGTCGGCGGCGGCTCGAACTTCGCCGGGCTGGCCTTCCCCTTCGTCCGCCACAACCTCGTCGGCGGCCGGAAGACGCGCTATATCGCCGTCGAGCCGGACGCCTGCCCGTCCCTGACCCGGGGCGAACTGCGCTACGATTTCGGCGACAGCGTCGGAATGACGCCTCTCCTTTACATGCACACGCTGGGCATGGAATTCGTGCCTCCGGCGATGCACGCCGGCGGGCTCCGTTATCACGGCATGGCGCCTCTCGTCAGCCACCTCACGGATATGGGCGTCGTCGAGCCGCGGGCCGTCGATCAGAGAGCGGTCTTCGAGGCGGCGACTCTCTTCTTCCGGACGGAGGGCGTCCTCCCCGCCCCCGAGTCCTCCCACGCCATCGCCGTGGCCGTCGAAGAAGCGATGAAGGCCAAGGAGTCCGGCACCGAGACCGCCATCCTCTTCAATCTTTCAGGGCACGGCTTCCTCGACATCAGCGCCTACAACGGGCACAAGCCGGGCTCATTCTGAACATCCGGCCGGAAAACATCGCAGGGAGTCCCGGACGGCGGTGGCCGCGTCACGGGACTCATCCTCCACCATGGGGGCCAGGACCTGCCGGCGATAAAAGTCAAGATCCCCTGAGGCGGGGAACCTAGGGCCCGTCTCCTTCGTATATAGGGATGGGACGGAAACGAATACCAGGAGGCCTATCGATGAACTCTTCCCGCATGAGAATAGGGTTGGTCATCCTCGCCATCGCGGCTCTCGCGGCCGCTTGCGACGAGCCCCGCAACGTCATGAAGGATACCCAGACGGTCGCGCTCGAAGGGGCGACCCGCGCCGAGGTCGGCCTGAACATGAATGCGGGCGAGCTCCGGGTCCGCGGCGCCGACCAGGAGGCCCTCCTCGAGGCATCGTTCGAATATAGCCGGGAAAGGGACCGTCCGGTCGTCGATTATCGCCGCTTCGGCGACAAGGGCACCCTCGAGGTCCGGCGCGCCCGCCGTAACAGCATCCCCTTCGGCCATGTCCGTAATCGCTGGGACCTCAATTTGAGCACGGCCGTGCCCATCGACCTCGATATCGACCTCGGCGCCGGGCAGAGCGACATCGACCTCCGGGGCCTGAAGCTCGAGCGGGTCAAGATCGACATGGGCGTCGGCGAGATGACCCTCGACCTCCAGGGCCCGCACCAGGAGAGTTTCAACGTCAAGATCGACGGCGGCGTCGGCAGCGGCAAGATCTATCTGCCCTCCGGGGTCGGCGTGCGGGTCAAGGTGGACGGCGGCCTCGGCTCCATCGATACCCGCGGCCTGATCAAACAGGGCGGCGCCTACGTCAACGAGGCTTACGGAAAGAGCGCCGTTGTCATCGAAGTCGAGGTCGACGCCGGGATCGGCAGTCTCGAACTTCGCGTCGAGTCGCCGGCCAAGATTTAAACCAAGAGGGACAGCCCCACTTTTCCCTATATTTCTTCCAACTGGGCCGTGAAGTGCCGCAGGAACGGCGACTCGCGGACGATGCGCAGGCCCTTGACCTTGTCGCGGTTCTTGTGGAGCTCGATCAGGGACTCGGCGACGAAGCGAAGGTGTGAGGCCGTGTAGACCCGCCGCGGAATGGCCAGCCGGACCAGCTCCAGTTCGGGATAGACCTCCTGTTTCCCCTTGCCCGTCTTCTGCCCGAACATCACCCCGCCGATCTCGACCGCCCGGATGCCGAACTCCCTGTAAAGGGCGACCGTCAGGGCCCAACCCGGGTATTTCGTGCGCGGGATGTGCGGCAGGAACCGGTCGGCCAGGATGTAGATGGCGTGGCCACCGAACGGCTTGAAGACGGGCACCCCGGCCTGGTCGAGAAGGCCGCCGAGGTAGGCGACCTGGGCGGTCCGGTGCTCGAGGTAGTCTTCGTCGAGACCTTCCTTGAGGCCCCGGGCCATGGCTTCCAGGTCGCGTCCGGCCAGGCCGCCGTAGGTCGGGAAGCCTTCGCTGATGATGAGCAGGTTCTTGATCTTCTCGGCCAGGCCGTCGTCGTCGAGGGTGACGAAGCCCCCGATGTTGACCAGGGCGTCCTTCTTGCCGCTCATGGTCGCGCCGTCGGCATAGGAGAACATCTCCTGGGCGATCTCGAGGACGCTCTTCTTGGCGTAGGCCTTCTCGCGCTTCTTGATGAAAAAGGCGTTCTCGGCGAAGCGGCAGGCGTCGAAAAATAAGGGGATGCCGTGGTGGGCGCAGACCTCGCTCACCTGCTTGATATTCTTCAGGGAGACGGGTTGTCCTCCGCCGCTGTTGTTGGTGACCGTCATCATGACCAGCGGGACCCTCTCGACGCCGCGCCTGGAGATGAATTTCTTGAGCTTTTCGACGTCCATGTCGCCCTTGAACGGGTGGGGCGAATCGGGATCATAGGCCGCGGCGGCGACCAGGTTCTCGGCCCGGGCCCCGAGGACCTCGACATTGGCCCGGGTCGTGTCGAAATGGATGTTGTTGGGAACGCTGTCGCCCTTCTTGACGGCCGAACCGAAGAGGATCCTTTCCGCCGCCCGCCCCTGGTGGGTCGGGACGACGTGGCGGAAGCCGAAGATCGAACGGACCGAATCTTCGAGATGGAACCAATTCCGCGCCCCGGCGTAGGACTCGTCGCCGGACATGATGCCGGCCCACTGGTCGTCGCTCATGGCCGATGTCCCCGAATCCGTAAGAAGGTCGATGGTGACCTTTTCGGCCGGGATGCCGAAGATGTTGAACCCGGATTGCGTGAGGAGGGCCTCGCGCTCCCGGCGCGCTGTCGAGCGGATGGGCTCCACGACTTTGATGCGGAAAGGCTCCATGGGGACCTTGATGTCAGCCATTTCTCTCCTCCCTGGCCGCCCTCGGCAATCCCGGGGGCCCGGCGCGCTCTAGAATGCCGACAGCTTGCGGAATTGCTTGAATCGCCCCTCGACCTGACCTTGGTCGAGGGTCAGGAACCGGCCGATCCCGAAATCTTCTATGGCGAAAGAGGCC
>Ga0315276_10001384_pt1 | contig 21694 bp, 17 predicted proteins | sample YL17G05_0_MG_FD_204542 | JGI IMG/M metagenome (GOLD analysis project Ga0315276, IMG submission 204542) | Sediment microbial communities from Yellowstone Lake, YNP, Wyoming, USA - YL17G05_0 | ecosystem: Environmental > Aquatic > Freshwater > Lake > Sediment | place: USA: Wyoming | collected... | reverse complement strand
ACTGCGGCCACCGCGAAGCCGGCCGCCGCGGCGGCGGCCACCAGCCGCGCCCCCGGATCGGACAGCGTCGGCGTCCCCGCATCGGTGACCAGCGCTACGCGCTCGCCGCGCCCCAGCCGCTCGCACAGCTGGCGGGCCCGGGCCGCCTCGTTGTGCGCGTGCGCGCTCACCAGCCGCGGTCCCAGGCCGTGCCGGTCGAGCAGGCGGCGCGTGTGGCGGGTGTCCTCGGCGAAGACGCAGTCGGCGACGCGCAGCACCTCGAGGGCGCGCAACGTCACGTCGGCCAGATTGCCGATGGGCGTGGCGACCACGTGCAGCACTCCGCGCGCCGGCGCGGCCACGGCCGGGCTCAGGGCCGCGGGCCGTCCGGCCCCGCTGCCGATTCGAGCCGCCAGCGCACGACGCGCCGCCCGGCCCACTCCACCGCGGCCCGGTCGAAGCCCTGCGCGAGCGCGGCGGGCGGTTCGAGCTTTCTCTCGATCAGGGCTTCGAGCAGCGGGTCCACGCTCGCGTAGGGGAACCCGAGGTCCGCCTCGTCGGTCTGCCCCGGCCAGTACTCGAGGCTCGGCCGCCGCCGCCGCACCTCCGGCAGGACCTCGAGCAGCTCGCCGAGCAGCCGCACCTGCGACTTGAAGAGTCCGCCGAGCGGCTTCACCGCCGCCTGCATCTCCTGGCGCGCCTCGCCGTAGCCGAGGGCGCGGTCGCTGCGGTTGACGACCTGCACGGCCGCGGCGCCGTAGTTGGCGCTCAGGTCGAGCAGCGCGCCGGTGCGCAGCCAGGCCAGGCAGAGGCCGCGGCGGTCGCGGTTGGCGTCGGGGAAGTTGGCGAAGTAGGCGTCGAGGACGGGGCTCATGTTGACGCGCCGCGAGGTGAGGCCGAGCGCGTTCACCACCCCCTGAGCCAGCGACAGGGACGTGGAATCGCTGGTGCGCATCGGCATGAGGACACCGAGCACGTTGTCGGCGCCGAGCGCCTCGACGCACAGAGCCGCGGCCACCGTGGAGTCAAGCCCGCCGGAGAGGCCGAGGGCCACGCGCGTGAAGCCGCGCCCCGCCACCTCCGTCTTGAGCGACCCCACGACGCGAGACCGGGTCTCAGCGATCTCGCTCTGCCATCGCTCCAGAACGCCGAACGGATCCATACCTCCATCGTCCATCGCGCGGGCACGCTATCACACGGTCCGGGAAGCGGCAACCTGACCCGCCGCCCCGGCGCGCGGCCAGGCCAGGGCGCGGCGCAGGCCGGCGACGGCGGTCTCGAGGGCCGCGTCGTCGACGTCCAGGTGCAGCACGGCGCGCAGGGTGCGCGGCCCGAACGGCACCACCCAGACGCCCTCGGTGCGGGCCCGCTTGGCCGCCGCCTCCGCGGTGTCGCCGGGGTCGTCGAGGTGGAGGAGCACCATGTTGGTCTCCACCGGCCCCGGGTGGGCCGCCAGCCCCTCGGTCTCCGCCAGAGCCTTGGCCAGGCGCTGGGCGCGCGCGTGGTCCTCGGCCAGGCGCTCGCGGTGGTGGTCGAGGGCGAAGAGGCAGGCCGCCGCCAGCACGCCGCCCTGGCGGATGCCGCCGCCGAACATCTTGCGGAAGCGCCGGGCGCGGCGGATGACTTCCCGCGGCCCGCTGATCACCGAGCCCACCGGCGCGCCGAGCCCTTTCGAGAAGCACATCATCACCGTGTCGGCGACCGTCGCGTAGCGGTCGATCGGGATGCCGCTCGCCACGGCGGCGTTCCACAGCCGCGCGCCGTCGAGGTGGACGCGCAGCCCGTGGGCGCGCGCCGCCGCCGCCGCGGCCTCGAGCGCGGCCAGCGGCACCAGCGAGCCGCCCGAGCGGTGGTGGGTGTTCTCGAGGCAGAGCAGGGCCGGGGGTGGGAAGTGGTCGTTGGCCGGGCGCGAGGCGCGTTCGCCGATGTCCGTCGGGTCGAGCCGGCCGCGGTCGCCGTCGAGCGGGTGCGACTGGCAGCCGGAGATCGCCGCCAGGCCGCCCGCCTCGTAGTCGAAGATGTGGCAGCGGCGGTCGAGCAGGATCTCGTCGCCGTGCCGGGTCTGCGCGCGGATGGCGAGCTGGTTGCCCATGGTGCCGCTCACCACGTACAGCGCCGCTTCCTTGCCGACGAGGGCGGCCACGCGCTCTTCCAGCTCCTGCAAAGTCGGGTCGTCGCCGAAGACGTCGTCACCCACTTCGGCCGCCGCCATGGCCTGCCGCATGCCGGGGGTGGGACGGGTGACGGTGTCGCTCCTGAGATCCACGGGACCGCTCATGCGTTCCTCCGGAAGGGCGGCGTGGCGATCGCCGGCGGGGCCGGCGCATCCGAATGGCCGACGCGCGCCGGCGGGGCAGGCCGCATTGACCCCGCGGCCGCGGCGTTGTTAGCTTTCGCAGAGTCGATTCACTCTAGCGGCTCGGAACCGCTCGGGCAATGCGGCGGCCCGCAAGCGCGGAGGTGTGCCCTCATGTTCATGTTCCACTGGTCGACCCTGCTCCTCATCCCCGGGCTGCTGCTCGGACTGTGGGCCCAGCAGCGGGTCGTCTCCACCTTCCGGCGCTACGCCCGCGTCCCGGCAAGCAACGGCATGACCGGCCGGGAGACGGCGCGCCGCATCCTCGACGGCAGCGGCCTCACCGGAGTTGCCGTCGAGTCCGTGCCGGGCCAGCTCTCCGACCACTACGATCCGGTCAAGCGGGTCGTGCGCCTCTCCGAGTCGGTGTACGGCGCGGCGTCGGTGGCGGCCCAGGGCGTGGCGGCTCACGAGTGCGGCCACGCCCTGCAGCACCAGCAGGGCTACGCCGCCATGCAGTGGCGCTGGGCGCTGCTCAAGCCGGCCGGGCTGGGCACGACGCTCGGTCCGTGGCTGGTGATCGCCGGTTTCATGTTCGGCCAGGGCGGCGCGCTGCTGGCGAACATCGGCATCGCGCTCTTCGCCTGCGCCGTGCTCTTCCAGCTGGTGACGCTGCCGGTCGAGTTCAACGCCAGCCGCCGGGCCGTGGCCCAGCTGCAGACCGTGGGCGTGGTGGCCCCGCAGGACGTCGAGGGCGTGCGCAGCGTGCTGAACGCCGCCGGCTTCACCTACGTCGCGGCGGCGGCCGCGGCCGTCCTCAGCCTGGTCCAGCTCCTCTTCCTGCGCCGGGAGCGCGACTAGGCTCCGTCCCGGGAGCGGACCGTAGCGACCGGCCGGCCGGGCCGGACGCGCCGCGGGAAAACGAGAGCGCCGGTCGCGGGTCTGCCTCGCGTCCGGCGCTTGCGCTTGCGGGGTCGGGCGGGTGCGGCCCGGGTGCGGCTCAGCCCCCCGATACCATGTCCTTCAATTCCTTGGACACCTTGAAGACGGGCACGCGGCGCGGCGGCACCGGCACGGCCTCCCCGGTGCGCGGGTTGCGTGCCAGGCGCGACTTGCGATCCTTCACCTTGAAGGTGCCGAAGCCGCGGATCTCGATGTGCTGGCCGTTGGCGAGGGCGCGGCTGACGGCATCCAGAAAGCCGTCCACCGTGTCCGCCACGTCCTTCTTGGTCAGTCCCGTACGGTCGGCGATCTGGTCGACGATGTCGGCCTTGGTCATGACGCCGCACCTCCCTTGTCCGGACGTACCCCGGTCGCGCGCCGGGCGCGGATGCTTCGCGGCCATTCTGGGAGGTGGCCCGGGGCTGTCAACAACTTTTTTCGCAAGGCGTTAGCGCCGCCGGGGAGATTCCGGCCGGGAGTCTGGCGAATCGCCCTCCGGCGCACCGCCGGGCGGGGCCGGCCCCGAGGGTCTCCCGTCGGGTCCGCCGGCCCGGTCCGCGCCGCCGGCGAGGGCCTCCCGCCGCGCGCTCTCGAGGCGGCCCCACGCCCCCGCGGCCGCCTCCCGCCGCAGCCGCGCCAGAGCGGCGCCGCCCGCCTCGCGGTCGGCCAGGAACTCGGCGGCGAAGCGGCCGCTGCGCACCTCGCCGAGGATCTCCGCCATGGCGCGCCGCACGCCGGGCCCGACGGCCCGCGGCCCCCGCGTCAGGGCCCCGAAGAGCGCCGTGGCGCTGACTCCCCGCACGAAGCCCTCCGGCCCCTCGCGATGCAGCAGGTCGGCGAGGTACTTCATCTGGTGGGCACACTCCAGGTAGGCCACGGCGGGCGGGTAGCCCGCGTCCACGAGCGTGTCCACCGCGGCGGAGACCAGCTCGAGCAGCCCGCCCACCAGCACCGTCTGCTCGCCGAAGAGATCGACCGCCACCTCTTCCGCCACGGTCGTGCGCAACTCGCGGGCCCGCGCGCAGCCCAGCGCGGCCGCGTACGCCTCGGCCCGCTCCCAGGCGCGGCCGCTGGCGTCCACGGCCACGGCCAAGTAGGCGGGCACGCCGCGCCCGGCGTCGTACTCCTCGGCGAGCACGCGGCCGGGAGCGGTCGGCGCCACGAGCACGACGTCCACCTCCGGCGCCCAATCGAGCTGCCCGTACAGGATGGAGAAGCCGTGCGCGAAGACGAGGGCGGCCCCCGGCCGGAGGGCCGCCCTGATGGAGTCGCGATGGAGAGACGGGAACTCCTCGTCGGGCACCAGGGCCGCGACGAACTCGGAGCGGGCGGCGGCTTCGGCCGGATCTGCCGTCTCGAATCCGGCCGCGCGGGCGCGCTCGCGGCCCGGACCCGGGCGCGCCCCCACCACCACCTGCCAGCCGGAAGCCCGCAGGCAGTGCGCCTGCGCGGTCCCCTGGTTGCCGAACCCGAGGACCGCGACCGCCGGCCCGCCGCTCATCGCCGAGGCCGCGCCGGGGCGCCTACTTGGCCCCCGCCGCCGGCTTCTTCGCCCCCGCCTTGGGGGCCGCCGCCTTGGGCGGTGGCGGCGTCAGCAGCTGCGCGTACGAAACGTCGCTCACCGTGCGGCCCTTGGTCATCAAGACCGCCCGCTTCGCGCCCGGCCAGAACCACGCCTCGACCGGGAAGTCGCCCACCATCTGCGTACGGATCTCGGCGGGCGGGCCCAGTTCCTTGAGCAGCTTGGCGGCGTCGGAGGCGGGCCCCGCCTTCTCCGCGCTCGCCTTGGCGGCGGCTGCGGGGTCCGCCTCCTTGTTCCCCTCGCGCAGGACCTTGGCCATCAGGGTGTGGCCATTGGCCGGGTCCTCCATCTTCAGGCCGCGGTAGACGCTCGACAGCGCCGCGTGGAACTCCGGCGAGAGCGGATCGGCGTGCAGGCCGGCGATGGCCACCTTGCCGGCATCCTCGTACTTTTCCGCGCGCAGCAGGGCGACGGCGTGGTTGTAACGCCCGTCCTTGTCGTCGGGCTTCAGCTCCGAGTACTTGCCGAAGCCGTCGGCGGAGCGGGAGAAAGCGGCGCGCACCTGCTCCATGGCCGCCTGCTTCTCCGGGCCGTCGGCCAGCTTGGCTGCCTGCTCGTCGAGCGCCTGACCCTTCTTGAAGTAGATCTCGCCCAGGCGCAGCGCCGCCCCGACGTCCTGCGGGTCGGCGGCGAGCATGCGCTCGAAGGGCGCAGTGGCCTTGTCCCAGTCGCCGGTCTCCGCCGCCTTGTCGGCGGCCACCACCGAGAGCTGCTCCTTGCGCCCCAGCAGGCACGAGTCCTGCGGCGCGATCTTGAGGCCGTCGTCGATCGTCTGGATGGCCTCGTCGTAGCGCTTGGCGTTGGCGAGGAAGGCCCCCAGGTTGCAGAACGACTTCGGGTTGGTCGGATTCACGGCCGCCGCCTGCCGCATGGCGACCACCGCCTCCATGGCCGCGGCGGAATCGGGCTCGCCGGTGGGCGACGCCTCCACCGCCTTCTGATAGGTGCGGATGGCTTCGTTGAAGTAGCGCACCCAGTAGTGCTCGCGGTTGTCCTGCAGGCGCTGCAGGAGCTTCTTCTCCTCGGGCTTGGCGCGCGCCAGCTCCACGCCCCGGCCGAAGGCCCAGCCGCACTTCTCGGCGCTGTCCAGCTCGGCGTAGGCCAAGCCCAGATAATCCCAGGCCTCGATGTCGCCCGGGTCTTCCGCGATCCCCATCGTCAGCTGCGTGACCGCCTTGCCGTAGATGCGGCGGGCGTCCTCCTCGTTCTTCTTGACCCTTTCCTTGCCGCCCTGGACGACGTACTGGATGCCGCCGGCGATGCGGAAGTTGCGGGCCAGAGCGGGCGAGACGACGAGTACGATGAGGAGCGACGCGAGCAGACCGGCGGCCCCGTGGAAGCGACGTGACTTCAAGGCAGTCCCCCTTTCCTCCGGAGTCCGGCCGCGGGCCGGATCCCGCCCCGGCGAAGCGCAAGCACCGTGCCGCGGGCAAGCCCATAGTGCCGCCGCGGTGCGGAGGCTCGCAACCCCCGGCCGTCCTGGAGCAGAAGTGCGTTTGGCTCTTTCAGTTGCGAATCTAGGCAGGGCGTCAGGAAGCGGTCAAGCCCAAAACCCCCGCTCCGCGCGGGGCCCGGGGGGCGCACCGGAGGCGCCTGCGGAGCGCGCGCCTGACGACACCCTGTGGCGGGTCCGCACGCGCGCCCGACCGCCGTATCCCCGTCAGAGCACGTCCTGGGGATCGACGTCCACCGCCACCCGCACGCCGGCCGGCAGCTTCTCCGATTCCACCTTCTCGAGCACCGCGGCCGCGGTCGCCAGCAGGCGGCGACGGTGCGCGCTGCGCAGCGTGACGTGCCAGCGGTAGCGCCCGCGCAGCCGCACCAGCGCGTGCGGGGCGGGGCCGAGGACCTCGACGCCGGCCGGCTCGGCGTCGGCGTCGCCGGCCGGCGCCGTGGCGCCGAGCATCGTCCCCGCGCCGCCCCCGGCCGCGTCCGCGGTTCCGGGCGCCGCCTCGGCCCACGCCGCCAGCCGCTCGGCCGCTTCGATCACCCGCTCTTCCTTGACGCCCGAGGCGAGGAAGGAGACCAGGCGCGTCCACGGCGGGTAGCGCGCCTCGCGCCGCACCTCCAGTTCGGCGCGCGCGAAGCCGGCGTAGTCGTGCTGCGAGGCGGCCGCGAGCGCCGGGTGGTCGGGGTGATGCGTCTGCAGCACGACGTGGCCGGGCCGCTGCCCGCGCCCGGCGCGCCCGGCCACCTGCGTGAGCAGCTGGAAGGTGCGCTCGGTGGCGCGGAAGTCCGGCAGGTGCAGCGCCGTGTCGGAGTTGAGCACGCCCACCAGAGTCACCCCCGGGAAGTCGTGGCCCTTGGCGACCAGCTGCGTACCGAGCAGCACGCCGCCCGGGGCGTTCCCGAACGCCTCGAGGATGCCCTCGGCGGCGCCGCGCCCGCGCGCGCTGTCGGAGTCGAGGCGGTGCAGACCCACGCCGGGAAAGAGCGTCGCCAGCTCGCGCTCGATACGCTGCGTGCCCGGCCCCTTGTAGCGGAAGAACGGGCTGCCGCACGCCGGGCAGGCGGGGTGCGCCGGCTCGGCGTAATCGCAGTAGTGGCAGAGGAAGAGGCCGCGCGTCGAGTGGAAGGTGAGCGACACGTCGCAGTGCGGGCAGCGGGCCGCGAAGCCGCACGCCTCGCATTCGACGACCCGCGAGTGGCCGCGGCGGTTGAGGAAGAGCAGCACCTGCTCGCCGCGCGCCAGCGCCGCCTGCATGAGGTCGGCGAGCCGCGGCGTGAGCAGCGCCGGCCGGCTGCGCGCCTTGCCGCGCTTCCCGGCCGCGTCCGCGCCCGCCCCGCCGGCCCCCGTCGCCGCCCCGCCGCCCGCGGCCCCCGCGCCGCCGGCCGCCGTCTCGGCGCGCTGGTCCACGATCTCCACGGAGGGCAGCGGCCGCCGGTCGATGCGCTCCGGCAGGCTCAGGTAGACGAACTTGCGCCGCCGCGCGTTGGCGAACGACTCGAGCGACGGCGTGGCCGAGCCCAGCACGCACGGCGCGCCCAGGAGGCGGGCGCGCATCACCGCCACATCGCGGCCGTGGTAGCGCAGCTGCTCGGACTGCTTGTAGGCAGGCTCGTGCTCCTCGTCCACGACCACCAGTCGCAGCGCCGGCAGCGGCGCGAACACCGCCGAGCGCGCCCCCACCACGACGTCCACCGCCCCGCGGCGGCAGCGTTCCCAGGTGGCCCGCCGCTCGCCCACCGGGAGGTAGGAGTGCAGCACGCCGGCGCGCGCGCCGAAGCGCCGGCGCGCCTCGCGCAGCAGCCCGGGCACCAGGCTCACCTCCGGCACCAGCAGCAGCGCCTGCCCGCCCGCGCCGCGGGCCGCCGCGGCCGCCTCGAGATAGACCTCGGTCTTGCCGCTGCCGGTGACGCCGTGGAGCAGGAAGACCGCGAAGCGCGGCGCCTGCACCGCCTCGCGGATCGCCCCGGCGGCCGCGGCCTGCGCGGCGGTGAGCGCGAAGCGCCGCGGCAGCGGCGCGGGCGCCGGGGCTTCGCTCGGGGCGCTCTCGCCCACCTGGCGGCGCGCGCGGCTGCCGGCGAAGCCGCCGAGCCCGCCCGGCAGCTGCACGGCCAGCGCCTCGCCGAGCGAGCAGAGGTAGTACTCGGAGATCCAGCGGGCCAGCTCGAGGCCGTGCGCGCCCACCACCGGCTCCGGCGAGAGCACGCGCCCCAGCGGCTTGACGCGCTCCGCCTCGACCTCGGCCGTGGCGCTCACCGCGACCACCACGCCGCGTCGCGAGCGCGCGCCGAAGGGCGCGACCACCTCGACGCCGGCCCGGCAATCGGCTGCGGCCTCCTCGGGGACCGAGTAGACGAAGGTGCGGCGGACGGGGATGGGGAAGGCGACGTGTGCGAACACCGCGCGTCCTGGGGCGGAGGGGCGAAGCGTGCGCCGGCGACGGACCGGAGGGGGACGCGCTCAGACTAGAGGGAGGCGACGACGAAATCCAGGGTTCCGCAGGGGGGATGCGGCGCGCGGGAGCCCGCAGCCGCGGCGCGGGAAACAGCAAGAGCCCGCGGTGGCGCGCGGTGCGTCCCCCGCCGGCCGTGGCCGGTCAGGGATGGACGCACGCCGGGGTCGCCGCGGGCCCGGGGACGGCGGTGCGGATCGCGAGCGATTCCGACCGCGGCCCTAGGCCCGAGCGGCGTCCTGGCGGCTCGTCTGCCCGAGGATGGCGTTGATGCGCTCGACCAGCTTGCGCGGGCTGAACGGCTTGGTGATGTAGTCGTCGGCTCCGACCTCGAAGCCCACCTTCTGATCGACGTTGCGGCCCTTGGCCGACAGCAGGATCACCGGGATGTCGTGCGTCGCCGGGTTCTGCTTCAGCGCCTTGCAGGTCTCGTAACCGTCGAGCTTCGGCATCATGATGTCGAGCACGATCAGGTCCGGCCGGTCCTGCGCCACCTTCGCCAGCGCCTGCTCGCCGTCCAGGGCGGTCATCACCTCGTAGCCCTCGATGCCGAGGCTGAAGTCGAGGATGTGGACGATGTAGATCTCATCGTCGACGACCAGGATCTTCCCTTTCGCCACTTGCTTCACCTCCTCCGCGGGACCACTGCGCTGCTCACGCGGCCCGGGCCCGGGTCTCGTCCCCGGGCTCCAGGCGGCCTTCCACCGCCAGCACGTCCACCAGAGCTCCGACCACCTTGGCGTCGAAGCGCTGGCCACCCAGACGGCGCAACTCGTCGACGGCCTCCTCGACGCTCACCCCCGGCCGGCCGACGCGTCCGACCAGCAGGCTCTCGAGGCCGTCCACCACCGCCAGGACGCGGGCGCCGAGGGGGATCTGGTTGCCCTTCAGCCCCTTCGGATACCCGAGTCCGCTCACCCACTCGTGGTGGGCGAGGATCATCTGGCGCACCGGGCCGTCGCACTGCAACGGCGCCAGGATCTCGACACCGGCCTCGGGATGGCGGCGCAGCCCGCCGTCCTCCTCCAGGTCGGCCTGCTCGGCGCGGCGCTCCAGCTCGCGCTCGAGCCGCTCCGCCAGCACTCCCGGCGGCGCCGCGGCGATGGCGCGCATCGCGTCGGCTTCGCTGGGAGCGATCTCCCCGTCGCGCAGGTCCGCGACCTCCGGCCGCGACAGCGCCACGTCCTGCACGAGGGCGGCGAACTCTACCTGGGCCGCCTCCCGCTCGCCCATCCCGAGAGCGCGCGCCACCAGCCCGGCGTAGCGCACGCGATCCGCGGCGTTGCGGCGGTCGCGGCGCAGGTGCACGAGGACGCTCTTCAGCGTCTCCCCCGCCACCTGGGTCTCGGCCTCGGTGCGGCGCGTGTTCTCGACACAGGCCAGCACCGTCCCGACGCGCTCGGCGAGCTGCAGCAGGAGCGCCATCCGGGCCTTGCCGGCGCTCCCCGGCCGCGCCCCGCCCGTCCGCTCCTCCACCTCCGGGTTATCGGCAGGCCCGAGCCCGACCACGAGCACCCCGGCATCGCGCTCGCCGGCCCGCACCGGGACGGCCAGAACCTGGCCCTCCCGGTAAGCCTCTCGCCGGTGGCCGATGAACGCCGGATCCCGCCCCGCGTCGGCCGAGCTGTACGGCTCGCCCGTCTCCAGGACGCGGCCCGCGATGCCCTCTCCGGCGTGCAGCCGCAGGCCGCGGATCTCCTCCGCCGCCACGCCGACTACGGCGCGGGGCACGAGGTCGCCGTCGGTCTGGCGCGCCAGGAGCAGCGCGCGGGGGGCGTCGAGCACCTGGGCCACCATCTCGACGGCCAGGCCCAACGGCTGGTCGCCCCCCTCCCGGCGCCGCCGCCCGGCCCCCAGAACTTCGGCCCGGGGGTGGGGATTGGCGGGCAGGTGCACGGCAAAGCAAGAACCTTGCCCGGGTCGGCTCTGAACGGAGATGTGGCCCCCGTGCCATTCCGCCACGGACTTGCAGATGGCCAGCCCCAGGCCGGTCCCCCCGTAGTGGCGGGTGGAGCCCCCGTCGATCTGATAGAAACGCTCGAAGATGCGCCCCTGCTCCTCCACCGGGATGCCGATCCCGGTGTCGCGCACCGACAGCCGGGCGCCGCGGTCCTCGGAGGTCAGCCCGACGACCACCTGGCCGCCCGCCGGCGTGAACTTGACCGCGTTGCCGCCGAGCTGCAGGAGCAGTTGCTTGAGCAGCTCGCGATCGGCCTCGAGCGCGACCTCGGCGCCCGGCAGCTCGAGCTCGAGGGTCACGCCCTTGGTGCGCGCCGCCGGCGCCAGCAGGCCGGCGCACTCGCGCACCAGCGCGCCCAGATCGACGCCCGTCGTCTGCGGCCCGGCCCCCGACTCCAGCGCCGAGAACGACAGCACCGAGTCGATGAGCGCCTCCAGCCGCGCGCTCTCGTCGGTCAGCACGTCGAGCGAGTGCTGCCACGCCTCGGGGTCGCCGCTCGGCGCCCCCCCGGTCGGGCTGGCGTCGCGCAGGCTGTCGGTGTAGGCGCGGATCGAGGTCAGCGGCGTGCGCAGCTCGTGCGAGATCGCCGACAGGAAGTTCGACTTGAGGCGGGTCAGCTCGCCGAGCCGCGTGTTGGCGTCCTCGAGGCGCCGCGAGTGCTCGTCGAGCGACTGGTAGAGGCGCGCGTTGTCGAGCGCGACGACCATGTGGTTGGCGAACACCTCGAGCAGCTCGATGGTCTCGCGCGACGGCACCAGGCGGTCGGCGGGATCGTCCACCGACAGGTAGCCGACGATGTCGCCCGTCTTGGTGTAGAGCGGCACGAAGAGCACGTCGTCCTCGTGCCATTCCCACGGCTCGCGCTTGCCGAGGTCGACGCGCACGCCCTCCGGCAGGCGCCGCGAGAACGAGTGGGTGTGGCTGATGAAGTACGAGCGGCCGACGCGGAACTCGTCGGACAGCCAGGTGAGGAAGGTGTCGAGCGGCACGTCCTCGGCCTCGAGCTTGGCCATGGCGACGCTGTCGAGGCCGGCGAAGGCGCGGGCCCGCAGCGCGTGCGAATCGGGGTCCAGGACGCGCAGCAGCACCACGCGGAAGCCGATGGTCACCTGCACCGCCCGCACGATGCCGGCGAGCAGCGCGTCGAGCTCGAGCGTGGAGTTGAGCTGGGTGACCACCTCGAGCAGGCGGTGCATCTTCTCCGTGCGCGTCTTGCCGGCCTCCACCTGCGTGAAGTAGAGGCGCGACAGGCGCTCGCGCGTCAGCTCCAGCTCGCGCACGCGCCGGCGCAGCTGCTCGATCTCGTTCCAGGTGACGCGCGACGAGCCGCGCGGGCCCCGCGGGCGGGCGGTGCGGGCCATGCTCAGGCCCCCCGCCCGCGGCGCCCGCCGCCGAGCGCCGCCGCCGGCCGGCCGCCGTCCTCGGCCGCGAGCTCGGCGAGCAGCGTCACCACGCGCGCGTCGAGGTGCTCCCCGGCGACGCGCTCCAGCTCGGCCAGGACCGCCTCGGGGGCCATGGCCGGGCGGTAGGCGCTGCCCTGCGTCAGGGCGCGCAGGGCGTCGACGACCGCCAGCACGCGGGCGCCGAGCGGGGCGGCTTCGCCCGCCAGGCCGCGCGGCTGCCCGCTGCCGTCCCACCGCTCGTGCCGGCCCAGGAGGATCTCCCGGGTCTCACCCAGATGCACGACCCGGACTCCCGGGGCGGCGCGCGCCGGACGCGCGCCGGCCGCCGGTTTCGCGCGGCCGCGCCGGCCGCCGCGTCGGGCGCCGGGCGCCGGCGGCGGCAGCGCCAAGGGGCCGGCCACGGGCGGCGCCACCGCGCTGCCGGCGATCTCCTCCGCCGGCCCGCGGTCGCCGATGCCGCGCAGTCCGTCCGCCAGCCGCGCCAGCCGGCACGCCTCCGCTTCGTCGGCCCCCAGGCGGCGCGCCAGATCGTGGGCCACCGCCGCCGCCGTGCGCCGCCCGAGCACCAGCTCCTGCGGCGGCACGATGGCCGCGCGCAGCGCCTGCATCTCCTGCTCGAGGACCGCGGGCGTGCCCGCCAGGGCCCGCGTCCGCAGGGCCGCGGCCCCCAGGCGGGCGGCGATGCTGGAGAGCAGCTCCAGGTCCTGCTCGTCGAACGGCTGGCGCGAGCGCTTGTTGTTGACGTTGATCACGCCCACGGCTTGTCCGTCGAGCAGGAGCGGCACGCAGATGAAGGACTTGGTGGTGTACTGCGGGTGGTTCGGGCGGCGGAACCGCGGGTCGTTCTCGATGTCGTTGACCAGCACCGGCGCGGCCTGCGCCAGGGCCTTGCCGGCGATGCCGCCGCGGTAGCCGACCCGGCGCTTGAAGACGCCGTCGCCGAGGCCGACGGCGGCCACGACGCGCAGATCGCCGCGCTCCGGGTCGACCAGCATGGCCGAGACGATCTGCGCCTCCATGACTTCGGAGATGACCTGCACGCCCTCGCCCAGCAGCCGCTCGACCTCCGGCCGCCCCCACAGCTCGCGGGCCACGCCGCGCGCCGTCTCGGGGGCGCGCTGCACGCGCGGCAGGTCGACGTGGAAGACGCTGCCGCCCTCCGGGTTGGGCGCCGCCCACACGCGCCCGCCGTGCAGCTCGGCGATGTAGCGCACGATGGCCAGGCCGAGCCCGGTGCCGGGCACCGCCTTGCGGCCCTCCGACTCGACCCGGTAGAAGCGCTCGAAGATGCGCTCGCGCTGGTCCTCCGGGATCCCGGGCCCGCGATCGGCGACCTCGAGCCGCCAGCGCTCGCCGTCGCCGGAGACCGCCAGATCCACGGCCGTGCCCTCGGGCGAGAACTTGATGGCGTTGCCCACCAGGTTGATGCACAGCTGCTTGAGCAGGTCGCAGTCGCCCTCGACCGAGTCGAAGCCCTCGGGCGCCTGCGCGCGCAGCTCCACCTTGCGGCGCTTGGCCTCGGGAGCCAACGTCAGCAGCACGTCCCCCAGCAGATCGCCGGGCAGCAGGGTGCTGAGGTGGAAGGAGCGCTGCCCCGACTCGAGGCGCGAGTAGTCGAGGGCGTTGGTGAGCAGGCGGCCCAGCCGGTCGCATTCTTCGTTGATGATCTCGAGGAAGGACACGCGCGACTTGAACTGGTCCTCGGGGATGTCGATCAGGGTCTCGGCGTAGGCCTTGATGCAGGTGAGCGGCGTGCGCATCTCGTGCGCCACCACCGAGAGCATCTGGGCGAGCAGCGACTCGCCGTCCTCGGCGCGCTCCTCCAGCTGCTCCACCTGGGCGGCCGTCTCGGCCAGCTCGCGCGCGCGGCTCTCCCGCTCGAGGGCCACCGACAGGGCGTCGCCGAGCAGGCGGGCGAAGCGCCGCTCGCCGGGCCCGAAGACGCGGGCCACGGGGAAGGCCATCACCCAGGCGCCGTAGACCGAGCCGGCGGCGGCCAGCGGCAGGGCGAGGAAGCCGCGGCCGCGCTCGCCGCCCGCCTCCGGCTCGAGGCGCGGCCCGCCGCCCCGGGCAGCCGCGCCGAACACCGCTTCCTCGCGGCGCAGCACCCAGTCGACCACGCCGCCGGCGGCCGGCAGGCAGGGCTCGCCGCTCGCGCCGCGCGCCGCGTCCCACGGGCGCACCGCGCCGCTGCGGCCGTCCACCAGGAAGAGGCGGGTCTCCCCCTCGCCGAAGGCGGCGCGGGCCGCCGCCGCCACCACGTCGAGCAGGGTGGCCAGGTCCTCGCAGCAGCGCAGCGCGACGCTGACGTCCGCCAAGAGAGGCAGCAGGCGGGCGTCGCCGGCGTCGTCCGGGCGGGGCACGGGCCGGCCGGCCACGGCGCGCATCAGGCGGCCTGGGCGTCCGCCGCCGGAGCGGAGTTCCCGCGCCGGCGCCGTTCGGAGACCACCACGCTGCCTTGCATCCCCTTGCCGAGCGTCTTCAGCTCGGTCAGGGCGTCGTCGAGCTGCGCCAGGTGCAACCCCTCGAAGTCGGTGCTGGAGGCGAGCGCGATGGTGACGCTCATCAGGGGAAAGTCCTCGAACTCGTGGCGGCGGTTGCGCACCCGCACGCTGCCGCGCTGCCGGTCCTCCTCCTCGTAGAGCTTGGCGAACTCCGCCTCGAGCGCCTCCTTGATGCGCTCGGCGAGGGACTCGGCATTGTCGGGGGCGGTGAGGACGATGAAGTCGTCGCCGCCGACGTGCCCGACGAAGCCCTCCGGGTTGCCGTCCTCGTCGACGACGCGCGTGATGGTCTCGGCCACGGTGCGGATGGCGACGTCGCCGCGCGGGAACCCGTAGCGGTCGTTGAAGGCCTTGAAGAAGTCGATGTCGAGCACCATCTGCGCGAACGGCTGGCCCGCCTCCATGCGCCGCTGCCGCTCGGCCAGGATGCTGACGCCGCCGGGCAGGCCGGTGAGCGGGTTCACCGCCCGCTGCTTGGTCGCCCAGTCGAGGTGGTTGACGACGCGCTGCACCAGCTCGCGCTTCGACCACGGCTTGACGATGTAGTCGTTGGCGCCGCCCTGGAAGCCCTCGAGCTTGTCGTCCTCCTCGCCCTTGGCGGTGACGAGCAGGATCGGGATGTGGCGGGTGCGGTAGTGGGCGCGCAGGCGGCGCGTGACCTCGTAGCCGTCCATGCCCGGCATCATCACGTCGAGGATGATGACGTCGGGCAGGTGGACGCGCGCCATCTCGAGGGCCTCCTCGCCGTTGGCGGCGGTGAGGACCTTGTAGCCCTCGCGCGTGAACATGAACTCCAGCGCTCCGCGCAGGCTCTGCTCGTCGTCCACCACCAGCAGGGTGCGGCTCGGCTGCGTCTCGCTCACGGTGTTCGTCCCTGAACCCCGGGGCGCCCATCGCCACAGGGTATGAGAGGTCCGCTTCCGAAAGGGCAAGGAGCGTGCCAGCGAGCGGCGTTCGCGCCGTGTCAACTCGGCATCGAGCAAGGACTTCGCCGCCGGAGCTCGGCAGGCCTAGGCAGGAGGCGCAACTGGCGATGCGGCAGGGAGCCCGGAGGGCGGCGCCGGGGCGCGGGCCGGCCCGCGGCGCGGCGCAATGCGCCGTGCAATCCGCACGCACCGGCGGCGGCCGCGGGCAATGCGCACGGCGGCGGTCCGCCGCGCGCCGACCGGATGCCGCGCGGCCTCAGCCGCGCGGGGCCGCGAAGCCGGTCTCTTCCAGGCTCGCCACCGGCTCGAGAGCGGCCCCGTCGGCGGGGCCGCGCGCCAGCGTCCACGCGCCCACCAGCGCGATCATCGCGGCGTTGTCGGTGCACCAGCGCGCCGCCGGGAAGACGGCGGGGATGCCGAGCCGCTCGCAGCCGGCGGCGAGAGCGGCGCGCAGGCCGCGGTTGCACGCCACGCCGCCGCCCACCACCACGGCGCGGGCCCCGGCGTCGGCGGCCAGGCGCAGGATCTTGTTGCACAGCGTGTCGACCACCGCCGCCTGGAACGCGGCGCAGAGGTCGGCCAGCCAGGCCTCGTCGAAGGGCGGCGTGCGCTCCCCCACCAGGCGGCGCACCGCCGTCTTGAGGCCGGAGAAGGAGACGTCGTAATCGCCGGAGTCGGCCATGGCGCGCGGCAGGTCGAAGGCGCGCGCCTCGCCGCGCGCCGCCAGGCGGTCGACGGCCGGGCCGCCGGGGAAGCCGAGGCCGAGCAGCTTGCCCACCTTGTCGAAGGCCTCGCCGGCGGCGTCGTCGCGGGTGGCGCCGCGCAGGGCGTAGTCGCCGAAGCCGCGCACCAGCACGAACTCGGTGTGCCCGCCGGAGAGTGCGACACCCACGAACGGGAGCGGCGGGTCGATGCCGTCGAGCACCGACGCCCACAGGTGCGCCTCGACGTGGTTGACGCCGACCAGCGGCTTGCCCGCGGCCAGCGCCAGGGCCTTGGCGTAGGCGACGCCGACCACCAGCGAGCCCAGGAGCCCCGGGCCGCGCGTCACCGCCAGGGCGTCCACGTCCTCGAGACGCACGCGCGCCTCGGCCAGGGCGCGGTCGAGGGTGGGGCCGAGCAGGTCGAGGTGGGCGCGGCTGGCCAGCTCGGGGACCACGCCGCCGAACTCGCTGTGCACGGTCTGCGCGGCGATCACCGAGCCCAACGCCTCGCGGCCGTCGCGCACCAGCGCCACGGCGGTGTCGTCGCAGGAGGTCTCGATGCCGAGCACGAGCCGGGGGATCATGACGCCAGCCTGGCAAACCTGCGGGCGCCCCGGGCAGCGGCGGCCCCGGGGCGCGGCGGCGGCGGTGCGGGACGACGGCGCCGGCCGGCGGACCGGGCGCGCCGCGCTACTTCAGGCGTCGGGATGCGAGGGCGCCAGCACCGCCTCGCCCACCCAGTTGGCGAACGGCTCGGTCACCGAGGCGGCCTCGACGGCCACGAACTCGGGGCACTCGTACGGGTGCAGCGCCACCAGCCGCTCCTGCAGCGCCGCCAGCCCCGGACCGGTGGTCTTGAGGATCATGACGCTCTCCTCCTCCACCTTCTCCTCGCCGTCCCACGTGTAGAACGACTTGCCGCACGGCATGACGGTCGCGCAGGCGGCGACCCGCTCGTGCACCAGGCGGCGGGCGAGGCTCTCCGCGTCCTCGCGGCAGGGGAAGGTGGTGAAGACGATGTAGATGGGAGGATGCATGGCGACGCCTCCGTGGGAATGGCGCAACGCTACGGGTTCGCTGTCCGTGACGGGGAAGCCGGGATCGGGGGCGCGGCCGCCGCGGCGCCGCGGCGCCGCGAGGTCAGCGGTAGGACCCTTTGATGCGTCCCCACGTGGAAGATAGCACGTCCACCGTGCCGCAGTCCTGGCCCATCTCGAGCGTGATCTGGGTGCGGTCGGCGGCGTCGCTGTCGCCGTCACAGTCGTAGTCGCCGGCCCGCGAGTGGATCGCCAGGCCGCCGTGCAAGGCGCTGTCCTCGGGCCCGACGGTCAGGTTGCCGCTGAGGTCCGGGGAGCGCGGGTAGACGATGCGCACCGTCTGGCCGAGGGCGCCGGCCACGGCGTAGCCGGCGGTCTGCCCGCCGCCGCGCACGCGGAACTCGACGCGGCCCTGGGCGTTGGTGACCCCCGTCACGCGCCGGTCGTGGTCCGGGTCGGACGAATCGCACAGCACGATGCCCGGCGCGGGCCCGAAGTCGAGGGCGACGGAGGCGCCGGCGATCGGCGCCATGGACTCGTCGCGCAGCACCACCGCGTAGACGAAGGCCCCGGCCGGCGAGAGCACCAGGCAGGTGTCGGCTTCGCTGTAGCGCGGGTCGGGGATGCCGGCGGCGGCCGGGCCGGCGAGGACGGCGAGCCCCAAGGCGAGAGCCCCGGCGAGGACGGCGGCGCAGGCGGCCGGCGGCACGGCGGGGGCGACGGCTCGGGGCCGCCGGCGCGGGCAGCGCGGGCAGCGGGCGGCGCGATGGGATCGACGGCGTGGGGTGCGCTTCACAGGCGGTTCCCTCCGTCCCGTGGTTATCGGCCGGGCGGGGCCGCCGATTTAGCCGCCATGCGGCGGCCGGTGCGCTCCCTATTCGGCGGCCGCCCGGTCGGCTCCGGAGAGCGGCTCGCAGGCGTCGGCCAGGACGGTGGCGCGGTTGTCGGAGACCTCGAGGAAGCCGCCCGGCGTGCGGAACCGGTGCTCGACCCCGTCGCTCGTGCGCACCGACAGCACGCCGCGCCCCAGGCTGGCGAGCAGCGGCGCGTGGTGAGCCAGCACGCCCAGGTAGCCCTCGCTGCCCGGCGCCAGCAAGTGCACCCCCTCGCCCTCGAACACCGTCCGCTCGGGCGTCAGCACCGTGACGTGGAATGTGGTCGCCGCCATCGCCTCTCCGCTCTCCGTGCGGCCGGCGGCTCACGCCGCGCACGCCGCGCCGCGCGCTAGCCGCGCAGCTTCTCCGCCTTCTCGATGGCTTCCTCGATGCCGCCGACCATGTAGAAGGCCTGCTCGGGCAGCTCGTCGAACTCGCCCGCGACGACGCGCTGGAAGCTCTTGATGGTGTCCTCGATCTTGACGTACTTGCCGGGCGTGGCGGTGAACGTCTCGGCCACGAAGAACGGCTGCGACAGGAACCGCTCCAGGCGCCGGGCGCGGCGCACGATGACCTTGTCGTCCTCCGACAGCTCGTCCATGCCGAGGATGGCGATGATGTCCTGCAGGTCCTTGTAGCGCTGCAGCGTGCGCTGCACGGCGCGCGCCGTGTCGTAGTGCTCCTGGCCGACCACCACGGGATCGAGGATGCGCGAGGTCGAGCCCAGCGGATCGACCGCCGGGTAGATGCCCTTGTCGACGATGCCGCGGTCGAGCACGGTGGTGGCGTCGAGGTGGCTGAAGGTGGTGGCCGGCGCCGGGTCGGTGAGGTCGTCGGCCGGCACGTAGATGGCCTGCACCGAGGTGATCGAGCCGCGCCGCGTCGAGGTGATGCGCTCCTGCAGGGCGCCCATCTCGGTGCCCAGCGTCGGCTGGTAGCCCACCGCCGAGGGCATGCGGCCCAAGAGCGCCGACACCTCGGAGCCCGCCTGCACGAAGCGGAAGATGTTGTCGATGAACAGCAACACGTCCTGGCCCTGCTCGTCGCGGAAGTATTCGGCCACGGTGACGCCGGTCAGCCCGACGCGCAGGCGGGCCCCCGGCGGCTCGTTCATCTGGCCGAAGACCATCGCCGTCTTGGCCAGCACGCCGGACTCCTTCATCTCCAGCCACAGGTCGTTGCCCTCGCGCGTGCGCTCGCCGACGCCCGCGAACACCGAGTAGCCGCCGTGCTCGGTGGCGATGTTGCGGATCAGCTCCTGGATGAGCACCGTCTTGCCGACGCCGGCGCCGCCGAACAGGCCGATCTTGCCGCCGCGCGGGTAGGGCGCCAGCAGGTCGATGACCTTGATGCCGGTCTCGAACTGCGAGGTCGTGGTCTCCTGCTCCTCGAAGGACGGCGACGGGCGATGGATGGGGTAGTGCTTGGCCGCCGTCACCGGGCCCATCTGGTCGATGGGCTGGCCGAGCAGGTTCAAGACCCGCCCCAGGCAGCCCTCCCCCACCGGCACGGTGATCGGGGCGCCGGTGTCCACGGCCTTCATGCCGCGCACCAGCCCGTCGGTCGACGCCATCGCCACGCAGCGCACCAGATTGTCGCCCACGTGCATGGCCGCCTCGACCGTGAGGTCGATACCTCTCGCCGCGTCCTCGATCTTGATCGCGTTCAGGATCGGCGGCAGCTGATCCGACGGGAACTCGACGTCGACCGTGGGACCGATGACCTGAACGACCTTGCCCTCCGCCATCTGCGACTCTCCTGACTGCCGGTGATTTCCCGGCGCGTCGCGGCGCACGGGGCGGCCGCCCCGCGCCCGGGCCGCGCCCTACCTCAGGGCCTCCGCCCCGCCCACGATCTCGGCCAGCTCCTTGGTGATGCCGGCCTGGCGCAGACGGTTCCGCTTGAGCACCAGGGCGTCGATCATCTCGCCGGCGTTCTTGGTCGCCGCGCTCATCGCCACCATGCGGGCGGCGTGCTCGGAGGCCAGCGACTCGGCGAGCGCCTGCAGCAGCTTGGTGGTGGCGTAGCGCGGCAGCAGCTCGCCGAGCAGCGCCCGCGGCGCCGGCTCGAAGAGATAATCGCGCACCGGCGCCGCCGCCGCCGCGTCGCGCGAGGCCACCGGCAGGAAACCCTCGCGCACCACGCGCCGCGACAGGAGCGAGACGAACTGCGTGTACTGCAGGTCCACGGCGTCCACCTCGCCGCCCAGAAACAGCTCCTGCAGCCGCTGCGACAGCGTCCGCGCCGTCTCCAGCCGCGCCTCGGCCGGCAGGTCGGTGCGCGCCTCGAGCACGTCGTAGCGGCGGCGCTTGAAGTAGTCGCGCGCCTTGCGCCCGAGCAGGAACAGGCGCGTGCCCTGCCCCTCCGTCGAGCGCAGGTGCGACTCGGCGGTGCGGAACAGGTTGGCGTTGTACGACCCGCACAGGCCGCGGTCGGCGCCCATCACCACCAGCAGCCGGCGCGCCACCGGCCGCGCCGCGAACAGCGGGTGCCCGGCCTCGGCGGCCAGCGGCGCCAGGTTCTCCAGCATGGCGTCCATGCCGCGGGCGTAGGGGCGCGCCGCCAGCACGCGGCTCTGCGCCCGGCGCAGCTTGGAGGCGGCCACCATCTCCATGGCCTTGGTGATCTGCTGCGTGTTCTGGACCGAGCGGATGCGCCGCTTGATGTCGCGCAGCGTGGCCATGGGGGTCTAGCGGCCCGTCGCCGCCGGCGCGGCGGCCAGCGACCGGACGAACCGCGCCTTGAACTCCTGCACCGCCGTCTTGAGCTTGGCCTCGACGCCGGCCGTCAGGTCCTGGCTGTTCTTGATCTCCAGGCCCACGTCCGGGTAGCGCTCGGCCATGAAGGCGAGGAACTCCGCCTCGAAGCGCCGGATGGCGTCCACCGGCAGGTCGTCGAGCAGGCCCTGGCCGCCGGCGTAGATGATCAGCACCTGCTGGTCGAGCGGCATGGGCACGTACTGGTTCTGCTTGAGCACCTCGACCATGCGCTCGCCGCGCGTCAACTGCGCCTGCGTCGCCTTGTCGAGATCGGAGCCGAACTGGGCGAAGGCGGCCATCTCGCGGTACTGCGCCAGGTCGAGGCGCAGGCGGCCGGCCACCTTCTTCATCGCCTTGGTCTGGGCCTTGCCGCCGACCCGCGACACCGAGATGCCGACGTTGACGGCCGGGCGCACGCCCGAGTAGAAGAGGTCGCCCTCGAGATAGATCTGGCCGTCGGTGATCGAGATGACGTTGGTCGGGATATAGGCCGAGACGTCGCCGGCCTGCGTCTCGATGACCGGCAGGGCGGTGAGCGAGCCGCCGCCCGCCTGGAAGTGCTCAGGGTTCAGCTCGTGGGCGTTGTCGGCCAGCTTGGCGGCGCGCTCCAGGAGCCGCGAGTGCAGATAGAAGACGTCGCCCGGGTAGGCCTCGCGTCCCGGCGGCCGGCGCAGGAGCAGCGACAGCTGGCGGTAGGCCTGCGCGTGCTTCGACAGGTCGTCGTAGAAGACCACCACGTGGCGGCCGGTGTCGCGGAACTCCTCGCCGATGGCACAGCCGGCGTAGGGCGCGATGTACTGCAGGGGCGCCGGGTCGGAGGCCGAGGCC
>Ga0315276_10001381_pt1 | contig 21714 bp, 39 predicted proteins | sample YL17G05_0_MG_FD_204542 | JGI IMG/M metagenome (GOLD analysis project Ga0315276, IMG submission 204542) | Sediment microbial communities from Yellowstone Lake, YNP, Wyoming, USA - YL17G05_0 | ecosystem: Environmental > Aquatic > Freshwater > Lake > Sediment | place: USA: Wyoming | collected... | reverse complement strand
CATTTATGTGGGAGAGGTTGCAGAAGCATGGGTTACAACCATGTGAAGATTTCAAAAGATTCGAAGAAATGATATATGCCACAGAGAATGAAACGTTGTTGGATTACCTGAATCGCTTCCATATCCCCATGTGGGTTACGCAATTTTATGGGAATATTAAGGATTCAATATCTGTAATTGCTCAAGAGGCGTACGACTGTGGCGTACGTACCCTTGAGCTTAGATGGGCACCAATTATCCATACATTTGCCGATTTATCTGTTAGGCAAACCACCCGCGCAATACTGGATGGGATGAATAATTTTAAGAAATCGCACCCAGATATGGAACTTGGCCTCATCATCATCTCTATGAAGCATCATGGGCCACACATTGCAAAGATATTGGCTCGTCAGGCTTCATCAGAATCACAACATCTCCATACTGGGTGTGGAGTAGTCGGCTTCGACTTGGCGGGAGCGGAGCGGCTATTCCCACCCAGGCTCTTTAAGGAAGCATTCGATCTGGCAAGGGCTGGTAAGTTACATCTAACTTGTCACGCTGGTGAGGATGGTCCACCAGAAAATATATGGGAAGCAATAGATGTGCTTGGTGTAGAACGTATTGGTCATGGATGTGCTGCTATTCATGACAAGGAATTAATGAAGCGAATAGCCCGTGATCAAATTTTGGTAGAATGTTGTGTTAGTAGTAATTATCATACTGGTGCTGTTGCACGTGGGGCAACACACCCAATCAAAGAATTTCTCGAGCACTTGATGGTGGTAGGTATTTGTACTGATAATTCTGTGATTAGTAACACGAATATAAAGAAGGAATGTGCGCTAGTTGACAAAATGTGTGGCGATGTGTCAAGCCACATTATGAACCGTGCACAGAATTATACCTTTATAGGGAGGTAGAAGTGTTTGTAATCGGTGACCATGGTGGAAAGCCAATTAAGATATGGTTGGCAGAAGTTGGTGCTATAGATGATGGGTGTCTTGCTCAGGCAAAAAATCTGTCACACCTGCCCTTTTTATTTAGGCATGTAGCTTTAATGCCAGATACGCATGAAGGATATGGTATGCCCATTGGTGGCGTAATAGCCACACAGGACGTAATCATCCCAAATGCAGTAGGTGTGGATATCGGTTGTGGAATGGCATATACAGCTACAAATCTCATTACTAAAGATTTTTCAAAACATTTACCAGAGATAGTGAATAAAATCATGGCCCGCATACCAGTAGGATTTAATCATCACAAGTCAATGCAAATGTGTGAGTCTATATCAAATGTTGTATTTGATGGATATTTTCCTGGAGGAATTAATTCACCATCTGCAACAGAATTACGTCCAGAATTACAACGTGGGCTCTATCAATTGGGCACTTTAGGTGGTGGGAACCATTTTATTGAAATCCAAGCAGACACAAAACATGATACAATAAGTATTATGGTACACTCTGGGTCCAGAAACTTTGGACTTAAAATTGCAAAGTATTTTAATAATATTGCAAAGGGGTTAAATAAGAAATGGTACACATCTATACCTACAGAGCATGACTTGGCTTTCTTGCCAGTTAGTTCTTCTGAGGGCGAAGCATATTTATGGTGGATGAACCTTGCACTTAAATTTGCAGAAGAAAGTCGAGCACAGATGCTGCAAAATATTAAAAATATTGTGTCTGAATATACTAATTTCCCCGAATTTCATGATAATTGTGATGTGCACCACAATTACGCATCCCTTGAGCACCATTTTGGTAGAGATGTGTGGGTACATCGTAAGGGAGCCATTCGTGCACATGAAGGAGAAATTGGTATTATTCCAGGTTCTATGGGATCATTTTCATATATTGTTCGTGGAAAAGGAGAAAGAGAATCATTTCAGTCTAGTTCTCATGGCGCTGGACGTTTAATGTCTCGCAAAAAAGCCAAAGAGATGTTTGCAGCAGATTGGGTTATGGATAGCCTCACAGAGCGGGGTATTATTGTTGGGGTGCCAGATCAAACCACTGTTGGCGACGAATGTTCAAGCGCATATAAAGATATTAAATATGTAATTCAAGAAGAAGCAGATCTTACAGAAGTTGTAAATGAATTACGTACTTTGGCTGTGATAAAAGGATAGGAGGAAATAAATAATGCGGTGTCGTAAATGTAAGGGTCCTTGGTTTCATATACATCACCAAGGTGGAGAAGCAACCTGTGAAATCTGTGGTAAGGTTCGTAGGATTAAGCGGTCACATATATGTCGTGTAAGAGCTTCGAAAGAGGAGGGAAAATGAGTATGACATCTGCCGTAGCGATTATAACCGCATCAGCAGCTAGGGCCATGATTATTGCGCTTGGCATGGCTGCTGAGAATGCACAAAGAAAACACCTTGGTCAATCTATGTCATACACAGAAGATGATTTTTTATTGGTGATTGATCGAGAAGGCATTAGTCATAATGCGGTAATGAACTATTTAAATAATTCATTTTAGGTAGGAGAATATATGGCCAAGAAAGTAATTTCTAAACAAGGGAAACCTACAGATGCAGTTATTAAGGAGATTAAAAAGTTAAAAGAAGAGATTGCATCAAGAAGGGATAGGCTTAGAGAAATTCATGAAGATATTGAAGAAATATGCGATTCTTGTGATCGTGCCGACGAATCATTAGAGATTGCTATTGAAGCGTTGAGTGAATACTTATGATAAAAGATATACTATTTTATGCGCTCATATTATTTGTTGGTATAGTGATGGGGTTCGGATATGCTAGGTGGTTTTACACTAAGAAGATTAACAAGATGAATGAAATAAATGCTGCATTAATGGCGCGAGTAAAGAAAGCAGAGGATTTTTTGTTGCGTGATATATTACAGTTTACTCCCGAGGATATAAAAATGATTAATGATAAAACGGGAGAATTGGGGAGTAAAAAGGAGTGAGTATGATGTATTGGGGTGTTTGGATATTATGTGGATGTCTTGTGAGTTTAATGTTGTATTTATTAGACTCAGATAAAGTCGATAGGGGACACATATATACAGATAATTTTTATATATTTTTTGTTGTTTTGTTTTGGCCAATATTTGTTATGTTGGTTATATATTCCGTGTTGATTGTATTAATTAACAATATCAAATTATTAGAAAATGATATACGTGGGTGGAAATTATACCGAGAAATGTTGAGTGCTGGTGTTAAAAATAAAAGGGTTACCAGGTTTGTTATTAAATATCCAGATGCAAATATTATTCATATTGGGGTTATTACTGGCATATTTAGAAAAACATTATTTTCAATGACTAGTGTTGATGGATTACCGATGGTAATTACCAAGGGATGGACAAAACTTGGGTGTATTATGGGGTTCTTTACAAAATTAAAGGCTGCTATACCAGATATAGAGGCCACGATGATCACAGATACAAATTTTTTTATTAACGTTAAGAAAAATATCAACAATGACTTAGTATTTAAAGTTGGGGCCTTTAAAACTGGGGGTGCTAATGATTGATGAGTTTGTTGCTAGGGTTAAAGACCGATATCAAGGACTTTCTACTGGCACCATTGGTCGTGTAATTGGCGGGATGAATGATCAGACATTTAAGGAGTTTCTAGATGTATTAGATGTTTATGGGTGTGCTTGGTACTCTATAGTGTCGGGGCCTTATGGGATACCACCAACAAATATCCTTGATAGATTCTACGCAGATATACCAACCACACCAATAGTTGATGACCAATCATTGGCGTCACTGCTTTCGCACGTTAAAGATGGTACGTTTGGGTTTAGTGTTGAGAGTGGCACATGGAATCATGGTTCTGTATCGGTGGATCACATTATTAGGCTATTTGTACAGGCCGCTAAAGATGTAAAATTCGAATTCCATGGGTGGATGAATCGTGGAGCAGCAATACAACCACAACATATCCCACTTGGGTTGATAGCTGAGAAGTTTCTAACACCAGGATTTTTAAATAGACATGCTTCAAATGTTGGTGTTATACTGAATTGGGATGCAAGCTTTATTGATATAGACAACAATAAATATAAGTTAATGGTAATTGATAGATGGCCAGTCATTATTGAACGCTTAATGAAACGATTTGGTGGTGATAAAAAGAAACTACCAAGATTTTGTTATGGGTTCAATGATTTCTATCTATTGCGTCCAGTGGCTGTGTCAATATTGCGTGATAAACAAGTACCAGATGAGATTTATAAATGGTTTTGCCTCTGGCAATTTAGGCGGATATGGAGCACATCCCCTAGTGACAAATTATTTGCCAAGGCAGTTTGTAAATCTTGGGAACGATTTCGTGAGGTAATTTATCAGGAAGGCTACAAGCGTAGTCATTTGTTTAATTGCCTAATGAGAATGTTGCATGAACTAAAAGAGGTTCCTATTACACGTGAACAACTTGGGGATGTTTATCCAGTATTGATTAGGGCAGCATTAAAAAAGAATGATGGGGTGGCAGCGTCATTTCTACAAATTATATGATTAATCCCAAGATCATAGAAGCTGCGGTGTTGAATAAGAATATTTCTATTGATTTAATATGTAAATATATTGAAAGTGTTGCTGTCCTTAAGATTAAGGGTGTATGTTTCCCATCGTCATTTGTTAATATTGTGCAATTGCGTGAGTGTATTGAAGAGTATAGCTATAGGGGCAACTTTGATGTAATTGGTGTGGTGGGGTACCCAAATGGTGATACATCGATGTCATCAAAGTTGTCAGAGGTATCAGATCTGTGTGGGTTTTCTACAATAATCGATATAGTATTAAACCCAGTATATATTCAGAGTGGGATGTGGAACTTTGTTAGGGGAGAGATGATTGAAATATTTTTGTCTACAAACGCCGAAGTGCGGTGGATAATCGAGACTCCCACCTTAACAAATGAGCAGATTATCAGTGTTACCAATTTAATCTTGGAGACTGGAGGGAATATCAAAACCGCTTCAGGGACTAAGGGTGGGACAAAAGTAGAACATGTAGCACTCATCCATAGCTTAATAAGTTCGTCTGGAAAGAGTGCATTTATTAAAGCTGCCAGTGGTATAAATACCCCACAAGATGCAGCTGCATTAGTTATTGCTGGTGCTAAGATTTTAGGTTGTAGTACTCCCTCCAAACTCTTCTAATACTAACCATTTGATGTAGTGAAAGGAGAAGGTATGATCATATTTGAATCCCTATCTAAGAAATTGCAATCGATGGTTAAGAAATTTAGAATATCAAAAGACATGATAGACAAAGCAAAAACAACAAATGACAAATGTCGTGATATGTTGATTAATGAATTTTGTACTAGTAAGAATATTACTTCTGAGAAAATTGTATTTGAAGATGGGGCGTTCGTTAATATCAGTGGTGCTCCCCGGACTGACACAGCATGGGCAAAAGTCTGGAAAGACTTCGATACATCTTTTTATCCTCTGATTGCTGACAATGTGCATTTGTCAGGTGAGTATTTAAAACTTAGGCGTTCGGCGGAAGTAACTAACAAGAAATCACCTTACATGAGGTGGGAAATCACCAAAGAGAAGGATGGGAAGGGACATGGCACAAGTAATGGAGCGTAAAGAATCGGCCTTTGAGATAAAGATCAACGTAGATTTATATATACGGATACGTGCACAAGCAGCAAATGATGCAGAATATAGTGCTATGCAGATTTTAATAGCAAAATTATTAAAATCTGATGTAGTACATCGTTTTGATCCACGAGTGATCACAACTACACCGATAGAAGATAGCTCAATACCGGGAGGAGTTGATGACGTCAAATATTGATGCTGCAATATTTTTGCCTGGGCATATAGCAGACGGTACGGAATCAATTGATGTACCAATGATGGGGATTGAACAGATTGCAACGTTATTAAATCTATATCAGCAGAATTATTATCATTCATTTTTCCCATATATTACTGAGGCGTTATTATTACTTAGGGCTGAACACGTTTGTGCTAAAACGCCACTAATCAATAAATGGATCCCCATATTGCGTGGTAGCAAATATAAAGAGTTAGATGACATCGTTAGTTTGTTATTGATTAAATATGGGTGGAATATCCCACAAAATGTATTTGATCGGGTGGCCCAATATGCTAATCTTATTGACCATTTAGACACCAATGCTGAGCATAAGGGCCACCAACAACCATTAATATATTCAAGACGCATGAGTAAGAATGATTTTGAATTGTCACGGATATTAAACCAGCTTGGGCAAAATCATTGTTTGGATCATTTGGTGTATATCGCTGATTATTGTGTTGGTGTTATTAAAAAGGTGCCAGAATTAAAAACTAACGAATTGATGGAGTTGCTATTAAACAAGGCAACTGCTGGAATGACGCCGTCATATGTTGGATTGTACCATGATTGTGTAAAATTATTGGTAAACACGTGTGTATTATCGTCGTATATTGACACAGTCATTAAAGTGCCAGATAGTGTTTTAGATTCAAATGTATTTAGAATGTGTCTATTGCAACAGCCGATGGATCTATTAGAGTATTATTCTGGTGGTATGTCAATTATTGATAGGTTCCATGCTGGTATTGGTAAGAAATTGCCTGACTACTCAGAACCAAAGATACTTTCTACATTGATGGCCAAGGTATTTGATGCTGGTCACTATCATATTTCAATGCCAATGATAGGCATACCGGAGATACATAAGCCTACATTATCCAAATATTATAAGACTGCTCTTGGGATGAATCCTTCAATAGGTGATTATGAGAAGGTATTAAAGCACACAGAATTAATGTCTCAAGCATGGTATTGTGGTGGACTTGCTTGTTCACAAATATTACAGCCAGAAGGGAAAAGATTAATACTTAAGTCTTTGTCTGCTATATGGCGCATGTGTGTTAATAATTCGCATATTCCACTTGGTTACATCGTTGAAGTTGCCAAACGTATTAGTGCTAATTCTGACGATATTTTAGAATCGACATTCTCAATGCGAATGACAAATGTATCATGGGCAATAAAGGATATGCCTAAGTTATACGAAATTGGACTGCCGATTGGGCCACATACAACCCATATGATTAGTATGTTTGTTATTAAGCATGCAGCCAAATCGCAGTCAGTAACCGGACTACAAAAGATGACGGAGGTATTAAATGGCCAGAAGTAAAAAGTCTGACCCGTTAGCCGAATTAAAACAGAAATTGCCAAAATCAGCGCCATGGATCGCTTTGGCTCTTAATGTGGTGGCTGCTGGTGTAGCACTTATTGCTCATTACAAAAAGCAGACGGATCAAGCGTTTGTCAAACCATATACTCACATGCATTATGTTGATGCAGAAGGATCGTATATATGTGGTGATAGGTATATTGATAAACGACACATGTGTGACGGCAGATTCCTTATTGTTGGGGCAACAATGCCAACATTAGATGATTTCATGAAGATTGGGCTTACTAAAGAACAATGGGCCCAGGCACAGGCAATAATCAAACAATTTAAGTGTAGCGAGGACAAGCATGAAAAGGATTGATAATTTCATCCTACAAACCGCACAGGCTGTGTACCGACACAAATTACATAATGATGACAATAGATTTGTTGGTGAGTTAAGAGAATTATATGATGATATTTCTAGTATCCAAGACATAAAACCAATATATACTTCATCATTATATATAGCTGATTCATATGCTATATATCTTAATAAAGCCACAGCATCAACAATAAATGGCCTTTATAATAGCAAGGACAAGATATTAGGAAGTATAGAATATGAAAGGAATGAGTTATTTGAACGTATGGTGCTTTTGCCCAATAATATTGGCAATGTTTTATTTTCTCTTTATTATATTTATGGGAGTAGGATATTAGGGAATGAATTTGTAAAAACAAGACTACACAATATTGTACACACTAATATAGTCAATGATTTCGATTATAAAACCGACAAATTCTTTTCGATTTCTAATCCAGTGCTTGGAGAGCGGTACAAAGAGATACTTAAAGGAATATTTAGGTTACTATCCCTAACACAAATTGCACAACAAAGCAAGGGTGGGTCACATGCTCTAGCGGATATATATAGAGACATTCATATTGGTGAAGACCCACCAGTTGCCATACCAATGCAGTTATATCTGTTCTCTGCAGTTAAACAGATGTATTTAAGATATATTATGTTAAATCCTGATGATACTAGATTTGTTGAAATATTTAAACAGATTTACGCAAACGCGGATCAACGCAATCAACGAGCTCTGTATTTTTTTAGTCAAACCATTCCAGCGTACAAGGTTACAAGTAATGCGTACTCAAACTCAGCGTTGGATAAATGGTACAAGAAAGAAATAACAGAAAAACAACTTGATGATGTGTTTGATGATGTTATTAAGGAAGAGCGCCGTACGTTTGATGAATTAGCTGTGATGGGTATTGGTATATCAATAGATGCCAATTTAAGACTTACTAAGAAGCGATTCAAAAGTATAAAGAAATACGTAGAAAGTTATCATCTTGCACATTACAAAGAATTAGCTGGGCCATTTTTAATTAATGAATCATGTATGTTGGCATGTAAAATCTTAAGGAGGCAGATCAATGACTGATATTGATATAGCGTTAGTATCTGCCTATAGTAGTAAAAATGATTGTATTGAATGGATTAGACGCGCTAATGGGCCCAATGATGTTGCCCCGCACGCACAGTTGACCAAGTTATTTGATCACTATTTATATCTATTTACTCCATCTATTGAGCCTAGGGAACGTATTTATGATGTCGTAGTTGAGAATGCCGCCATTGTTATGGCTTATCAACAGGCTTATAACTTATATGGAGAGAAGAGTATATTTAAAGATAGAATCCAGCGTGGTGTGATAGCCAATGGTGTTAATGTTTTTTATGACGAGTTTTTATTAAGGGTAGACCCATTATTAGTGGCACTAGCCTTCAATAGTGTAGCATATTTGCATTTTTGTGTTGAAGAGGCGGGTACTGTCAGAAAAATCGTAGATAGGCTTATATTTTTATCTAGTGTGTGGCGAAATGAGTATTTAGATACACACACACTAATAACTGATACAATATCATTCCCATCTAGGCCTGCTCCAGTTGAGGTGAATTTATATCTCACACAATATGTCGGAAATTTTGATAACAGCTTATTAACCAGGGGAGATGGTATTTGTACCAATAAGTTTATTCCAACTTTTTTAAGAGAGGGGCTACGCAATGTATCTATGGCATGTGCACTAATATATAGGGATTCCCATCAGAATCATTATTATTCTTCACATACTTTGCCAGCTGGTGATACAACTGTTTATTTTAAGTTTTTAATGCATGGCGTATCTAACATTGATAGTTTGTTGAAAGTTTTCAACCGGATTAATGGGATATCGTTTGACACAAAGTTTGTTTTAAGTGGAATTGATATCAGGTGTACGGTAGCAGAATTTCGTGATGCAATTGGTGCTACATCCGAGCCACCATATCATAATCATTATGTTTGGTTATTATTATGTCACATGTATAAAATGAATAAGTTCCATCTTGTTGATGCGGCTGATATCGTTGCTCCGTTTCGTGCTGGGATATCTAGTAATAACGCAATTGGCCCTGCAATGTTTAATTATATTGTATTGGGTGACAAAGAAAGTCTTATAAAGTTTTTGAAAATATTCCAGTTTAAGCGGAATAGGAATTTCGGAGGGACAAATACTTCAGCGTCGTTTGTAACATTATTGTATGGATATAGAAAATTAGATATGAGTCTTAATGTAAAAGAATTAAAGATTCAGCGTGGTATTTTGCTGAATATGTTATCAGCTGGATATGGAGATATCTTTTGTTCGCATCCATGAGAGGGGGTGAAGTAGTTGAAGTACTTTTGTTCGTATTGTAAATGCGAATCTATTGGGGAGCAGTGCGAATCATGCGGCCAGCCCGCAATGAAGTATGAGCATATTGTACAATTGACTCCATTGCGTCGTCATAAGACTCCAGGCGAACCAATGGTTATCAAAGATGGGATTGAGAATATACGCGATGGACCTACCGTTGGGGTAACGGCTGTGTTAAAATTTCATGGAAAGGGATTGCCACCTGATCAGACTATGGTTGTGTTTTATCCAAGCGGGATTAATGCGTTGAACTACCCAATACTATTACAATTAATAGAATTGGGATACCATGTGTGTGTGATGTATTATGATTCTCACAACAACCAATACTTCTAAAGGAGTCATATATTGCCAACAATTGGTAAAGTGAAGGAACTCGTGAAGACCGTTGTTATAAATACGCCACTGGTATCAATTGGTCTTTGGGGTCCTCCGGGGGTTGGGAAAAGCCAGATTATAGCACAGATAGCAAAAGAGTTGAAAATGAAGTTCGTAGATATCCGATTGGCCCAGTTCGAACCTTCAGAAATACGTGGTATTCCACAGGTGATAGGTGGGGTGACTAAGTGGGCACGGGCTGACTTCCTTCCGATGGGTAACGAACCCACCATTCTAATGTTTGACGAGTTCTCATGTGCAGAGCCAGCAGTACAGAATGCGGCGTTGCGTATTGTGTTGGATAGATCCCTTGACAACTGGTGTGCCCCTGATAATACGCGTATTATTCTCGCTGGCAATAGGCGTGAAGATTTCGCGTATATCAATGAGCCGTCAGTGCCTTTCAAGACCAGGTTGGTTAACTTCATTGTCGAGCCTTCATTGCAGGACTGGAAGACGTTTGCGAAGGACACTGGGGTGGCAACCCAGATCATATCTTTCTTGGATTATCAACCGGACCTGCTGTTAAAACTGATGCCTGACCAGTACGCCAGCCCAACCCCGCGTACATGGGTCATGTTATCAACGATTCTTACTGGGGCACTTGGTGATAAGTGGATGAACATTGACAAGAGATCCTTACATATTGTCAATGATCTTACTTATGCATGTGTGGGCGAAGGTGCAGCAGTATCCTTTGTTGCATATTTCGAAACATTTGCCAAGGTCGATGTGCGTGCGATAGTGGAGGATGGGAGAATCCCAGATAGTTTCAAGTCAATGGAACTGTCAAGCCAGTACGCAACAGTATACGCAGTACTGCACTACGCGAATCGGCAGACCATGACGCATAAGATTGCAAAGCATCTGGTTATGTTTCTGGAAGCCATCCCACCCGAATTCCAGATGAAGTTCATTGTTGATATTAAGACAACCTTCTTGGATAAAGTAGTGGAAATCCAGGAAGAAAAGTTTAAGCCTATTATTAAGAAGATCATGGCGTTGCTACAGCAGAAGTAAAAACTCTAATCATCCATAGGAGGTAGTAAATGGCTGTAGCAATGACTGGCGATGCACGGGAGATGATGAGTGCAGCTAAAATACAGTTGCTCAGAGATCATCCATTCTGGGCAACTGTTCTATTATCTTTGCCAATGGTTGAGACTGATACAGTCCCCATCATGGGCACTGATGGGTATAGTCTATATTGGCACCCAGAAGGTGTTAAGATCCTGGGTTCGGTTGAGAATATCAAGTTCGCACTATGCCACGAATTAGTCCACGTAATTATGGACCATATGCAGCGTGGTGTGAATAAAGATAAGAAAATGTTCAATATCGCAGCGGATATAGTTGACAATCATCTCCTTGAGCGTAACAGCATATCGTTTAATCAGCGAGACACTGAAATCTCACTATGGAATGCGGCTGCTCTGGCCAAGATCCAATCAATGAAGGATATTAAACTTGACGAAGTAACCTCAGAGGAAGTTTATAAAATTTTACTGGAGAAGTCTAAAAAGGTAAAGTGTACATGTGGATCGGGCAAGAGTTCAGGTAAAGGCGGTGGTAGTGGCGATGGAGATGGTGAGGGCGATGGAGATGGAGATAGCAAGTGCCCAGCACATGGCGATGCCTCTGGATTTGACACACATATCCACAAACAGAGGGAAGACCACGAAAATACGAAGGTAAAACATGCCATCGTAAAGGCCGCGCAAACTGCACAGGCACAAGGACAGGGCAAGCTTCCAGCTGGCATGGACAGGTTCATCAAGGAAATCCTTGAGCCACAGGTAGATTGGTGGGTAAAACTCAAGAACATGATGGACTCTAAATGTCGTGGGTATAAACGAGTAAGGCTATATCCGTCCAAAAAGTCTCACGCAATTGGTCATTTTATACCATCGGCATACGGTACGCAAGTTGGTGATGTGGTTGCTGCGATTGATACTAGTGGTTCAATCTCAGATGCCATGTTACGCAGGTTTCTTGCTGAGATCATGGGCATGGCGCACCTCTCAAAGCGCACGTATATCATGACGTGCGATGCAGATGTGCATGAGTATATAGAGGCGGATACCCTGAGTGTTTGGCAGATCCCAGGGAAGATCAAATTCAAAGGAGGTGGGGGTACAGATTTCCGTCCAGTATTTGCCCGTGTAAAGAAAGAGCGTATTAGGCCCAAGATCTTAGTTTACCTAACCGACACATATGGGTCCTTCCCATCAAAAAAGCCGGACTATCCGGTACTGTGGTGTGTGGTCGGTGGTGCTAAGGAAGTTCCTTGGGGCGAAGTAATCCATGTTAAGGAGTAGGTAATGGGACAGGAGAACTACGCTGTTTATATGCTCGCTGGTGAACCCAACACATTTGTGTATACGTCAGCGAGGTGCCAAAATACATTGGCACTTCTTGAGATGTTGGGATTTAAACACCAATATACTGCATATGCATATGGGTGGTCATGTACAGCTGGGCACCTCTATAGTGTGCCAAAGTATTTTGATATGGAAGATAAGAACAGGATGGTGAAGTTGGTGCGAATCGCTAATGGTACAGATGAGAAGATTAAAGAACTACACAAGGAGGTATGTAGTGCTAAAGGTATGGCTCGGAAAAGATGGTGGGAGTGTTATAATCAGCAAAAGTGATTCGCAACATTACATGATGCAGGAACTTGGATTTAAAATGGTCGTCGGGCTTCATTATACCAGCATGCATAGGGTTGACCCAGGTGATTATTGTATCTATCGGGCGCTTGATTATTTGGGTAACGACTCAATCTACAGATGTATGAGGATAAACGACGATACGGATACAAAGTATATAGAATTAAAGAAGGATAAGTATTTCAAATCAAAGCTCAAGCAACAGAAGAAACTTGTCCTTTCGTTAAATGATGTATTAGATGTTGATGAAAATGATAGGGGATATATGGCGTGCGCTGCGTGCAAGCGTACGTTTAGGATTGGCAATAATAATCGGCATCAATATTATGTAACAGTACATAATGATGTAACAAACACCGACATAGAATGGGGATTTAAAAGTATAGGATGTTGCGATAAATTCTATACTGTTGGTGAAAATCCAGCATTACCTGGTCGGTTATTGGTATTTTGTACTGGTACTAGGGTAGCCAAATATGGAGCATTTAAGACTACCCCAATGTCAGACGATGAAAAACTGTTGGCGGCATATTTATCAGGTAGGAAGGAGGCTATCCCTATTGAGCGAATTGGCGAATGAAGCACCAGATCCACAAAGGTATAGGTGTATTCGGTGTAAGGCACCAGCAGATGTAATTCACAAATTGTTGCCTTTCTGTTTCCCACACGAACCAGCGGAGTCCAAGTCCGCTAGATTACCCCAGGAGGGTGAAATGGATCAAAGCACAAAGACTGTTTCTGTTGACGAACCCGTTATTGGGGCCGTCGCTGGAGCTCCAGTTGACGCTTCGGACACAAAGGGAACCGCAATTGGTGGTGGGTGGGTAGTTAATGCTAAGGATGGATCAGAGCTTAATAACGGATTTGCTTCTAAGAAGGAAGCGTCTAGCTGGGCGTCATTGGAAGTGGAGCACAAGCGGCTGAAGGCTGGCCAATACAAAATAGCGAGGATTAAATAATATGAAACGCCTAATCTTTTGGGTTGCCATTTTGTGCGTGGGTGTATTATTCGTTGGTTGTGGTGGTAAGGTGGATATTACGAGTGATGATTATAAATTTGATGATATTAATGCACAGATTAGTATTATTAATACTACTCTAGCAGATCTACAGAAGCAGCTTGATGAATTGAATGGTGCACAAGGTATAACTCAAGAAACAATCAATATACTCCAGGTGCAGATTGATATCCTTGAGGTAAAAAATACAGAACTTGCTGCTGAACTTGCGGCTCTTAGGGCGCAGGTGGCAACTGATAATACAAATATTAATATTAGACTTACCGCACTCGAGAATGCTATAACAGGTCTTCAGAGTTCGATATCGGATATTAATATTCGGCTTAGTGTATTGGAAGTAGCAGTTGCAAAAGTCCCACAAGCTAATTCACCTCTATTTACATCAGTTGTAATCACTTCTTCGGATGTAAAGGTTGGTAATCATTGGGAGCGTGATGTTACAAACCCTGGGGTTACTATTGTGTGGACAGCCTCTGCTGGAGGTGCTACTGCCACATCTTATAATGTGTGGGCAGTAGTGGTGGGTGATAGTGGTGCTCTTGGACTTCCCTTTATGCTTGCCAATGGTATTGGTAGTGAGTATTTTTGGGATGGGCATACTGAGGGACTTCCTCTAGGATTTAATAATGGTACCAATCCAACTCCATTGAGTGCAATTATAATTAGGTGTGTTGATACAGAAAAGCCACCTGTTTATCGATTTGCGGTGACGGCGGTTGATAGTAATGGGAATCAGAGTGCGCCTTCAGTGACTGCGGACGCGATTAAAGTAATCCCGTTACCTCAAGACGCTACATCACAATAATCAACTAGGGGGGTGGGCCTCCTGGCCCACCCCAATCTATGGAGGATGAATGAAATTACGTACATGCAAACTACCCATTCTAAATGCATTTAATAAAGATCAACTTATGATGCTTAAAAGAGCTAATACTGAGATCGGTAAGATAACACCACCAATTAAGGCTCTAATCAGGAATATGCATTTTACTCTTGATAAGAGCAATAATGGGGTTGGTTTAGCTGCTCCACAGGTTGGTATTAATGTGCGTTTGTTTATTATCCACTATCAGGGGTCGCGTATGACAGTTATCAATCCAACAATATTATATTTTAATGATACCATAAACGTAGAGGTTGAAGGGTGTTTATCAGTACCAAACGTAGGTGTTTTAATGCCGAGAAGTGAAATTATCCGGGCTTCATTTACTAATGCTATTGGAGAGCGGATAGTAGACTGTGTACTTCATGGATTTTTGGCGCGGATATTTCAACATGAGTATGACCACTTAGAGGGGAAATTAATTTCAAATTTCTCAACGGAGGATGGAATTATTATATGACATGGAATGGATCGCCAGTTGTATATAAAAAAGATGATATAATTGTCATAGCTCCAAGAATAAAAGAAGCGATTTTGGAAGGATTAAATTTTGATAAGTTGTTTGAATTTTGTGGGGCCTGGGATTATATTAAAATAACAAATAAAAAGATTATGAAATTTGATGAAGTATTTGGTGATACTCGTATGGCAAGACTTACTAGAATATCTATGGATTTAGACGGTGTATATGAGGGGTATATAGAAAAGAGGAAGAAAGACAAAATAGAACGCGCAAAAATGTTGCGTAGGAATAAAATTATAGCAAAGAATGGGCTCATATTTAAACCAGAGGACAAGGATAATTTATCATGCCCTAAGGTTGGGTGTGGCCGAAGATTTGGTTGGTATCGTCATACACCTTCAGAAGGCCACTGCCCGCGTTATAATTGTGAAATCAAGATCAAAGAGATGGATGATGGGAACTATAAAATTACAAAAATTAAAATCTCGGAATAATATTTATTTTATTATGTTACAATAGGTTAATACCACACTCTAAGGAGATGTTATGGGTAAAGACAATGAATTGACAGTATTCCGCACTGTTTATGTGGAACGTATTAAAGGGAATGGTGGTGATAATGTATTTCGTGTTACTAGGTGCGTAAATATGGAGACTCCATTGCCAGGTGACACCCTAGACGAACTTCAATATATTGCTCTTGTTAAAAATAAATATATTAGGGTCATTGCTGATCCTGATGGAAAGGTGTCACACAAATCGTGATACAATTAGAGATGGTCGGGTTTAGAAAATTACACTCACCAGTATGGGCATGCAATATGTGCGAGAGATTAAGTTCGCATCCAGATGTGGATGCTTTATTGGAGCATTTAAAAACCGCACACAGTGTACAAGGAGTAACAATAGATGCCGATGGAGGAGCCTGGATTACAAAAACAACCAATTGAACCAAACTTATTCCTTATAATATCTCATATCCAACATATTAGATCTATATGTCTAGGATTATCTGGCACCAAATCGTATCAATTTTGGTGTATTGATAGAGAAATATATTGTATATTTGCGCTTTTTTTGGGTGGAAGAATACGAACACTCAAACCAGAGGAGAGAGTGAATGGGTATACGATTGGTAAAAATTAGGCTTAAGGGGTTTGCAACTAATTCTTCATCATCGCATAGTGTGATCGTGGCTGGTACAGCTGGGTATAATGTTGGCCCAGAATCTGGTGATTTTGGTTGGGAGTCATTTTTACAATCAACTCCAGATGAGAAGATGAAATATTTGGCGCAAGCCTTATTTGATTGTTTATCTAATTATGGACAGGCTGCTGATAACAAGAAGAAACGTGCAGCAATAACTGTCCAGAGATTGTTGGGCGTTAAGTGTAGTATTGATTCAGATGGAATAGATCATCAATCTGCGCTAGAAATACCAAAGAGAGTAAATGGTGATCTTGCGTTGGATTTCTGGAAAGAGTTCGCCAGGGCTCTTAGTAATGACGACACTGTTGAAATATTGGGCGGTAGTGATGGCGATGATGGGAGTGGCACAGAACACCCATTTTGGGGTAGTTTGCGTGATCGTTTAAATCACTACAATAGCACCTATAGGGTTAGAAAAGATGGAAATGTGTGGACTCTGTTCAATATCTATGGTGGAGAAAAGATCGTTATTTCACTAGAAGATAAAAATTGTATAAAAGGATTTAAACCACAGAGACCAGAATTAATGGACCTAAAAATTACCAATAATTGTGATGTTGGGTGTAAGTTTTGTTATCAAGACAGTGTACCTAAGGGGAAGCATGCTAATTTTAGTAATATATTAGATGTTGTAAAAGCTATGTCTGATGCAGAAGTGTTTGAGGTGGCTATTGGTGGTGGAGAGCCAACATCGCACCCAAAATTTATCAAAATATTAGACAAAATCAAATACCACGGAATGGTGGCTAATTTTTCTAGTAAAAACTACGCCTATTTTACTGATGCACGGTTAGAAGAATTAAAAGACAAGATTGGGGCGATCGGTATTAGTGTGAGTTCGGTAGCAGATGCAAAAAAGTATGTTGATATCACTACACGAGCATGTACAAAGCTTTCTAATACGTTTTTTACATCCAGACTAATGATGCACTATGTATTAGACCAACACCCAATGTCTAATTTAGTAGAAATATTGAATGTACTTGGTCAGGCCAATGAGATTAAACACCATATTTTATTGCTTGGCAAGAAATCTGGTGGACGTAGTGATGGCAATGTGATTGATAATACTGGGTGGTCAATCTTATTAAATGAATATATTAAAAGAAATAGTTTGGAATTAGATATTTCAATAGATACGTTGATGGTCAATCGATATCCGTATGATCTTAAATCAATTGATAAAGAACATTATCATAGTGAGGAAGGAAGATTTTCTGTATATGTTGATGCCGTAGACAAGAAATTTGGGAAGGCATCATATGGGACAGAGTTAATGCCATATAAATCTCCGAAGGATATATTGGGGGCATTTAAAGTATGGAAACCAGAAAGGATATCACAGTAGAGGTAATACTAGCCTATGAGACAGAAGATGATAAAAATATTTGTCATACAACCTGGGCATGTTGCCTATGCCCCAATGAACAAACATACGAAGATATTGATGGGCATTTGTTACAAGAACATGGAAGACGTGTTAGAGAATCTAGCCTCACGTATGGCATTTTGATTGAGCGTAGACGCGTACCATATCGAGAAGTATCATGAGCACAGTACTTTTTACGAATGGTGAATTTAGAATATTTGTTAAAACTGCTTCAGAAAAATATAAATATAAATTAGAGAAGTTAGGGTTCATTCCGCTGTTTTATACGTATGGATTTATGCATTCAACAGCATTTCCAGAAGAATTAAAAGTTGCTTGGAAGGGCAACGCTAGGGATTTATTTAGTAAGAAGAATCAGGCCATATACAAGTTATTATTGGCCCAGAAAGCTGGAGATAAAATTAAATGAGGAAAATGGAGCATAAAGAGGCGTTGGGATATTTAGTTGAATATTGTGATATTGTACAACATAAAGTTAATAGGTTTGTGGCTGGTGAGGCGTTTAATAACAACGCTATTGCACTAAGTCTTGAAAATATACGCCTATTTCTTGAAGAATTCCACGAATCGATAAATTGATTATGGAGATTGAACCGTCGAAGAGGATTTTATCTTTCGTTAGGCGTGCTGAGGCGTATGCAAACAATTCAAAACATGTTAGATATAAACATGTGGCTATGGTTGTTGGCCGCAGTTTTTTATCAATCGCCACCAATGTTCAAGGTAAGACTTGCCCAATGCCACCTTCTTATGGTAAAATTAAAGATAAGGCTCACGCAGAGATGAGGGCCCTCAATTGGGCATCGCACACTAAAGGCGCGACCCTATATTCAATTAGGGCCGGGTTCAAAAATGCCAAGCCCTGTGCGGGGTGCTTACAACTTGCACATGAGTACGGGATAAAAGATGTCATATATTCCAATAATGGGAAGATTTACACCATAAAAATTAAATATTAGCGTGGGTAAGTAAATACTATGAAGAATAGGAGTATTGGGGTTATGGAGATCGTGTTAGACAACTATCGTGGCGGCGAAGTAAAAGAGATAAAGGTCAACAGTAGAAAAGCCTATGATACAATAATCTCTGATTACCTCTTGCAAGATTCCGACAATCTTGTAACAGTGCGTGGGACTAAAAGCTACACGATAGAATTGGGGAATGATGAATCATATGGTGTATTTGAGCTTACTAATCCTGCCAATAGAACATTTTTGCCACTAGATCTGGCCATGGATTATGTGTGGGTTAACGTAAACAAAAATTAATTAATCCGAGTACATAAATTACTCACTAGGAGGTTTATCATGGCTGAAAATGTTGATCCTAAGGCAGAATATCAGAAGAATTTGGATGGCGCATTTGAAGAGGTGGTAGAAGATTTAGAAACTACGAGAGAAGTCCTCAAGGGTAAGGTTGATGAGATTGCCGCAGCTATTAAGGAAGAGTTAAAAGCTCCTAAACAATAACTGGTTCTAACCCCCTAACTACATACTGAGGTGGCGATGGATAATTCTGTCTCAAAGGACCTTTTGTTTCAAAAGGTATACGAGTACATTACATTACGTGGGTACCCAATTAAATTCCCACCGTCATTGTTCCACTTTACTACAATGGACGATGTTAAACAAGAATTTTGGGTTGGTGTAACCAAACGACTTGGTAAGGTTAAGATATTCAAGGAAGGTACTGGGACCTCTCCTGAGATGGGATATGTGGTTGATGGTGGGGTTAAATCTGTCCAAGACTATGTAAGACGAATATGTAATAGGAATTTGTTGCCCCACTGCTCTTGCAAAATATGGGCTGTCAAGAAATACGACAAATGTCCAAAATGTGGTAGTGAAATATCGTACGCAGAAATATACGACAATGAAGTGATTTCAGAATCTACCCGCCAATTAACTCCAGATAAAATAGTAGGCCCAAAATTAGAGATAGAAAAATTTAGGGTCTTTTTAGAAAAGCAAAAGGCTAAGAAAGCATTGGGATTATTTAATATATTGTGTGGGAATGATGTGGGACCATGTAATGCGTGTGTAGATACATGCAAAGGTAGTATCTCTGATTTCGAATTTAGACGCAACAAATGGAGGTCTGGTTGTGTGAATATGCCATCCAGGGTAGCAACACACTGGGGAGTCTCATCGGCACGTGTTGGGGTTGTGTTTTCCCAACTGACCGCACTGGCCAACAAGTTTATTAATGGAAATGGATAATATATTTAACCCGTTTGTTTTCAGAAAATGTCTTGGTTGGAAGGATATATCGGGAGACTATAAATTTAGCAAGGGGCACGAAGATTACTTCCTAATTCATCCATTTGAGCATTTAATGCCAGATATGGTACCACGTAAGGCCAGATGTAAATCCTGTGAAGATGAATTCAAGCGCTACCAAACACTGATCCGCGTTAGACGTTACAGAATTAACCGGAAGCAAAAAGAAGTACTAAAAGAATACGTTTGCGCATACCAGGACAGCCTCTCAGGTAAAATAGCACTCCCACCAAAAATTTTGATTAATTTACGTAAAATTATTATTGAGAATGGAGGAATACTTGAAGAAAAGAAAAAGGAGGCTACAGAATAACAAACAAATAAAAATAATACTAGAAATATTTTATATTATACTAGATAACTCCAACGATATTAGAACATATAAGGTATTTAGTAAGCCACTATATAATAAAATGTATGCATTATATGACGAATTATCAGAACATTGGTATGGACAGGCGCATAGATGATGAACAAGATGGAAGATAATGTGTGCATACTAAAGATACTAGAACTTTTAAATAAGATGTGCGATATGATGGAGGGGTATGAGGATGTATTTAATATGGGATCACATGAACAGGTCGATAGTTTATTTGATGAATTAAATTCATATTGGCATGGAAAGGATGGCAATGTTTTATAGACACAAGAACTTTGTTAAATGGACAAATAGTAATGATCGTTATGGTCCACACATTTTGCCTTATTTACAATATATTAAAAGGGTTTCGGTCCAGGATATGCATTCTCTACAGAAACTTAGAATAAATCTTGGGAAGATGTTGGAGGCTATATATAGATTCCAGGGTGGGTACGATAATATAATATATGGAAAAGTACGAAATGTACACGATGAAATTGGTAATATAATTGACAGAATGGAAGAAGCAATGAACAGATACCGCGAAGAACGTGAAGAACACGTTAGATCAAGATGGGAGTATGATAATGGCTATTAAGCGCTACAAGACTATAAAGCAGAGAGACGATTACTCTTGCTTTGCGTGTTGTGCGTGCATGGTCACAGGAGAAACACTCAAGAAATTTATCAAATTTATTGGCCATGATGGATCGGAACCTGATCCGAACGAATCGCACCCATCAAAATGCAAGGGGTTTACTGACCGTGAGGTAGTGTCCTATCTTGTTGACCGTGGATATGCATTGGGGTCATCTCCCGAATGGAATATAGGAATTCGTTTTAATGGCGATCCGAATGAGACCATTAAGATAGAGATCCCAGTAATAGAACCAGCATTATTATTGGTTGAGAGCGAGATGTTGTCTGGATATTTTCATGTTGTATTTTGGGATGGTCAATCGGTACGCGACCCAAACCCAAAGCGTCCAGCCAAATCTAAATTGGCAGAGTACAAAATCCGCGAATGGAGTCAAATTATCATACTTTAGGAGGGATAGGTGGCAATAAAACGTATCGCTCTTACACAAGAACAGGAAGCTGGGCTAGCCAGAAGGAAGAAACAAGGTAGTGTGGTCACAAGATCGTGGATTACGCCTTTGGGGTGGATATTAGTTGA
>Ga0315276_10001380_pt1 | contig 21719 bp, 16 predicted proteins | sample YL17G05_0_MG_FD_204542 | JGI IMG/M metagenome (GOLD analysis project Ga0315276, IMG submission 204542) | Sediment microbial communities from Yellowstone Lake, YNP, Wyoming, USA - YL17G05_0 | ecosystem: Environmental > Aquatic > Freshwater > Lake > Sediment | place: USA: Wyoming | collected... | reverse complement strand
AATGGAGATTTCTTCACGCTCATTCACATTTAACCTTTGATATTTTGACATACGCAACACCCCTTTCTTCCGGTATAGTATACCAGAGTTAAGTGTTGCGCTAGTAACTAGAGCCCAGGAAGTCGCTTCGGCGGGCCACAGGATCCCGCCGTAACATGATGTCGTAAAAATTTCTTTTCGGTCCCCCACTAAAATTTTTCGCATCATCGGGATGGACTGAGTCAGTGCGAAAAATCTTACTGCCTCCTATGAAGCATCCCGAAGACCGTCCAGCTTATGACGAGAAGGCCTATAGTCGCAGAGGCGCAGTTCAGGACGAGGATCTGCCGGTCAAGCGAGCCCTGCTCTTTCCTGAAGACCTGCAGGAGGTAGTCCTGGTCCATATTGCTGATGTTGGTGCCGGCCTTCGCGTACTTTATCAGGATCGCGCGCATCTCGACCTTTAGCGCCTCAGACCTGCGTATCATCGGCGCGCCGATGATGATATAATTCAACGCTAAAGCCAGAAGAAGCGTAACTCCTGCCCACAACCTCGCTTTGCGGCTCATTTAGGCTCCCCCCTTGGCTATTTTGGCAGCCTCAGCTATTTCGATCACCTTATCAACGACCTGCTTCGCGGTAAGCTTCCCCGTATCTATCGTATGGTCGGCCTTGGCGTAGAACGGCGCCCTCTTGGCCAAAAGGTCGCTTATCTTGCGCTTAGGGTCTTCCACGTTGAGGAGCGGCCTGTGCTTGTATTTCTTCGTGCGCTCCATTATCGTCTTCTCATCGGCCGTCAGGCATATGACGATGCCGCCCGACTTCATGTACGACATGTTCTCTTCTCGGATCACTGCGCCGCCGCCCGTATCGACCACAAGGCCCTCCATGCAGGAGACGTCCCGTATGACGGCGGACTCGACGTCGCGGAAATAGTCCTCCCCGCTCTTCTGGAATATCTCGTTGATCGTGCGGTTCTCTTTCTTCTCGATGAGATTATCGGTGGAGACGTAGCGCATCTTCAGGCGGTTCGCCACCGCCGTCGCGATAGTCGTCTTCCCCGTTCCCATGAATCCTATAAGAATGATGTTCTTCATCGGCTTAAAGTTAGAACTTCCTGACCTGTTTGATGTATCCTTCGTAATTACGCCTCATCTCGCCGAGAGAATCGCCGCCGAACTTCTCGATCATGGCGTTTGCCACTTCGACCGCGACGGCAGATTCCGCCACGACGCCCGCTGCCGGGACTGCGCATACGTCGGAGCGCTCGACAGAGGCCTTCATGCTCTTCTTCGTCTTTATATTGACGCTCGCCAGAGGTTTCCGCAGCGTAGATATCGGCTTCATCACCGCCTGCAGCACTATATCCTCGCCGTTGGTCATGCCGCCCTCTAATCCGCCGGCGTTATTGGTCTTCCTGAAGAAGCCTTTCGGCTTCGACCAGAATATCTCGTCATGGACCTTCGAGCCGCGCAGTATCGCCGCCTCAAAGCCCAGCCCGAAGCTTACACCCTTGATCGCCTGTATCGACATGACTGAAGCCGCGAGCCTGCCGTCCATGCGCCTGTCCCACTGGGTGTAGCTGCCGAGGCCCGGCGGGACGCCTTTGACGATCACTTCGAAAGCGCCCCCCAGCGTATCGCGATCCCTTGACGCATTTTCGATCTCCATGCACATCAGTTTTGAAGAGGCCTTATCAGCGCAGCGGACCGGCGACTTAGCCGTCTTTTGCACGATCTGGTTGAAAGAAAACCCTCTCGTCTCAGCGGCTATGTGGCCTATGACTATGACATGGCTCGTGACCATTATGCCGAATTCGGCAAGGAGCATCTTGCACACCGCGCCGACGCCTACCCTGGCCACGGTCTCCCGCGCGCTCGCGCGCTCCAGCACGCTCCTCATGTCGGTAAGCCCGTACTTCAAAGCGCCTGCCAGGTCTGCATGTCCCGGACGCGGATGGAGCACGATCGGAAGGGCATCTATCGACTGGTCGACATTCTCCACCATCATCGCGATGGGGCTGCCTATCGTCACGGACTTGCGGAGGCCTGAAAGCATCTGGATCCTGTCGGACTCTATCGCCATCCGCTTGCCGCGGCCGTACCCGAGCATGCGCCGGCGAAGCTCCCTGTCTATCTCGGCCTTGTCCACGCGCAGGCCGGACGGCACACCATCCAGTATCGTAAGCATGCACTTTCCATGAGACTCACCGCTAGTCAGATATCGCAGCATGTCAAACCTCTCTTTCGTGTATCGTTTGTAACTTTAGCCCTTACCGGCTATTGCAATCCGGAAAACAAGACCTTAAGGATATTGTGCCCGTGAAATATCACGATCACAGCGCCGAGCGACAGGTATGGCCCGTAGGGAATAGTCTCGCGCCTCTGTATCATCTTGAGCGGCAGCCCCACAGCGGCGCCGAAGAACGGAGCGATGAAAAACGCGACGAGCGCCAGCTTCCAGCCGAGGACCGAACCGACGAGAGCCATCAGTTTCACGTCGCCGCCGCCCATCGCCTCTTTCTTGAACAAGACTTTTCCGAAAAGGCCCATCGCGAAGATGGCGCCGCCGCCTGCAAGCGCGCCTATCGCCGAACTTTTAAGGGCCATGACCCTTGATGCCGTATCGAATATCGCCGGGAATCCGAAGGAGACCGCGAGCCCGGCAACAAGGCCGCCGAGCGTGATCTCATCCGGTATCTCGCCCGTCTTGATATCGATGAAAGTCGCTACTATGAGCGCCGATATGAGCGCTGAATAGACGAATAGTTTCGCCTGCACGCCGAAGGCAATATAGAGAAGCAGTATGAGCGCGGCCGTCAATACCTCCACCACGAGATACCTCGAAGAGATCTTCTTCCTGCAGAAACCGCATCTTCCCATAAGTACCAGATAGCTCAGTATGGGTATGTTGTCATACCACAGGATGCTCTTTTTGCAGTGAGGGCAATAAGACGGCGGAAAGAGTATAGACTGCTTCTTGGGCAGCCTGTAGATGCAGACGTTGAGGAAGCTGCCTATGATCGCGCCGATCATAAAGACAAGAAATCTGTCCATATCCCTCATGATCTGTGATGTCATAACGTATATTCCTTTTCCCTGACGCGGCGCCTACGGCGCCAACGCTTCCCTCAGGCTTCGCCTCATGACGCTGACAGGTGCCTTCCGGCCGGTCCATATCTCGAAGGCTATGGCGCCCTGGTACAATAACATCCCGAGGCCGGTCACTGCATGGATCTTCATCGAGTTCGCTTCCTTGACAAGCTGCGTATACGGCCTGTTATACACGAGATCGTATATGTACATGCCCGCATGCAGGAGCTTCTTATCTACGGGTGACGGGTCTGACTCATTCATCCCTATCGGTGTCGCGTTTATCAGAAGGTCGCTAGCGTCCAGAGAGGCCTTCACAGCACCCTCACCGGCGACTACATGCAGCCGCTTTGCGTCAAAATACTTTTTATAATGTTCCGCAAGGCCCTTGACCTTATCCTCATCGATATCGAAGACCGATATCTTCGCCGGCGTATTGCCGAGGTACATCGCTATGGCTTTTGCCGCGCCGCCTGCGCCGAGGATGAAGACCGATTTGCCTTCAGGCTCCAGCCTCAGGTCCTCGATGAGCGATCTGTAAAAACCGGGTCCGTCCGTATTGAAGCCGGCCAGGCCTTCCTCGGAGACCTTTATCGTATTGACGGCGCCGAGCCTCTTGGCGTTTTCGTCCAGGGAGCCGCTCTGCTCGAGGTATTCCTTGGCCTTTATCTTGTGCGGTATGGTGACATTCAGGCCGGATATGCCTTTCCGCTTCAGGCTGCCGAGAAAATCTTCTAATTTTTCCGGCGCGACTTCGAAAAGGAGATACTCGGCGTCTATGCCGAGCTCCCTGAAAGCGGCATTCTGCATCGCCGGTGAGAGGGAATGCTTTACGGGGTACCCTACTATCCCGTATGTCTGTCTGCCCATTGACGATCACTCACGACTTGCTTTTGAACGCCAGCTTATTGATGGCGTTGGCGTATGCCTTGATGCTCGCTTCTATGATGTCCGTGCTTGCCCCTCTGCCGGAGACGATCGCGCCCTTCGATGATATCTTGACACAGACCTCTCCAAGAGCGTCCTTGCCGCTCGTGACAGACCGTATCTGGTAGTCGAGGAGCTTACCCGGCATGCCCGTGACCTTGTCAACTGCCTTGTAACAGGCGTCCACGGGCCCGTCGCCGGTCGAATTCGCTTTCACGATCTTGCCGTTATACTTTACAGTTATCTCCGCTGTCGGCTTTACCTCGTCGCCGGACGATATATGGAAATGAACGAGGTGCAATTTCTCGGGTATCGAGCTGATCTCTTCGTCGATGATCGTCTCGAGGTCCTCGTCAAATATCTCTTTTTTCTTGTCGGCAAGCAACTTGAAGCGCTCGAATGCCTTGTCCAGCTGTTCTTTCTTCAGGTCTACGCCGAGCGACTTCAGGCGCGCGTCAAAAGCGTGCCTGCCGGAATGCTTGCCGAGGACGATCCTTGACTCCTCGAACCCGACGTCCTCTGGCTTCATGATCTCGTAGGTGATCCGTTCTTTCAGGACTCCGTCCTGATGTATACCCGACTCGTGGGCGAAGGCGTTGGCGCCTATGATCGCCTTGTTCGGCTGGACGATCATGCCTGTCAGTTTCGATACGAGCCGGCTCGTCTTGTAGAGCTCTTTCGTATCGATACCTGTGGAGAGACCTTTGAATATGTCGTTACGCGTTCTGATGGCCATGACTATCTCTTCGAGGGAAGCGTTGCCTGCGCGCTCGCCCAGGCCGTTCATGGTGCACTCGACCTGCCGGGCGCCGTTCAGGACAGCGGCCAGGCTGTTCGAGACAGCGAGGCCGAGGTCGTTGTGGCAATGGACGCTTATGACGCACTTCTCGATATTGGGAACATTCGCCTTGAGCCCCTTGATGATATCGGCGAACTCGAACGGCGTCGAGTAACCTACCGTGTCCGGGATATTGACGGTCGACGCGCCTGCGTCTATCACAGCCTCGACGACCTTGTGAAGGAATGGCCTTTCGGTGCGCGAGGCATCTTCAGGCGAGAACTCAATATCTGCGCACTTCGAGCGGGCGTACTTGACGCCGGCTACGGCGAGCTTCAAGATCTCGTCCTCCGCCTTCTTCAGCTTGTACTTCATGTGTATCTTTGACGTCGCGAGGAAGACGTGTATCCTCGGCCTCGATGAGAACTTGACGGCATTGTACGCCGCGTCGATATCCTTCTCGAGAGCTCGGGCCAGTCCGCAGATGGCTACACCTTTCACGGTCTTCGCGACCATCTTCACGGCCTCAAAATCGCCGGGGCTCGAGACCGGAAACCCCGCCTCGATGATATCCACGCCGAGGACGGCGAGCTGCTTGGCTATCTCGACCTTACCGTTGATGTTGAGGCTCGCGCCCGGGCACTGTTCCCCGTCCCTGAGCGTCGTATCGAATATTATTATCTTTCCGTCATTCATATCTTTATCGCATCCAGGGCATCATCTTGCGCAGGTCCTCGCCTACTTTTTCGATAGGATGGCTGTCGCCGTCCTTTAGCATCTTGTTAAAGTTAGGCCTTCCCTCTTCGTTCTCCCTGATCCATTCTCTGGCAAATTTACCGGAGACGATCTCTTTGAGCATCTTCTGCATCGCCTTGCGGGTCTTCTCGGTGATGACACGCTTGCCGCGCGACACGTCTCCGTAGCAGGCCGTGTTGGAGACCCTGCGCCTCATCCCGCTTATCCCGTATTCCTGGATGAGGTCGGTGATCAGCTTGAGCTCGTGCAATACCTCGAAATAAGCTATCTCAGGCTGATAGCCTGCAGCGACGAGCGTGTCAAATCCCGCCATGATGAGCTCGCTCGCGCCGCCGCAGAGGACGGCCTGCTCTCCGAAAAGGTCCGTCTCGGTCTCCTCCTGGAACGTCGTCTCGATGACGCCGGCGCGCGTCCCGCCGATACCTTTTGCGTAGGCGAGCGCTATCTTCTTGGCGTTGCCTGTCGCGTCCTGGTGGACCGCTATGAGGCATGGCACGCCCTTACCCTCTTCGTACATCCTCCTGCAAAGCGCGCCGGGCCCTTTCGGCGCCACCATGATAACGTCGATCTTCTTATTCGGCTTTATCTGCTTGAAACGTATATTAAAACCGTGGGAGAACAGTAGCGCCTTGCCCTTCGTCATGTTCTTTGCGATAGACTCCTTATAGACCTTTGCCTGGACATGGTCTTCGGTCAATATCTGGACTATGTCGGCCTGCTTCGACGCCTCATCAGCCGAGACCGGGTTGAAACCGTCCTTCTTGGCCTGTTCATAATTTTTGGAGGTCGGCAGCTCGCTCACGATTACATCTAGGCCCGAGTCCCTCAGGTTGAGGCTCTGTCCGCGGCCCTGTATCCCGTATCCTATCACCGCGATCTTCTTACCTTTCAGAATATTCAGGTCCGCGTCATTGTCATAGTAGATCTTTGCCATTGCAACTGCTCCTTTCTATTCGTTGACTTCAGGTTTTCCTTCCGCCTTCAAACCCCTGTCGCTCGTATCCATCGCTATCCTGCCGGTCCTCACCACTTCGAGGATGCCGAAAGGCCGCAGAAGCTCGAGCAGCGTCTTTATCTTCATCTGGTCACCGGTCGCCTCGACGCTCAGGGACTTGGAGCCGGCGTTCTCGATCCTGGCCCCGACCGACTCGATCGCCTCGAGGACCTCTTTCCTGTTCTTGGGCGTGACAGAGACCTTCATGAGGATGAGCTCCCTGTCGAGGAAAGCCCCTTCTTTATAATCGACGACCTTTATAACATCGATCAGCTTGTTGAGCTGCTTCTTGATCTGTTCAAGCGTCTTCTCGTCGCCTTCGACGACTATCGTCATGCGCGAAACTGTCGGATCTTCCGTCTCGCCGACCGCAAGGCTCGAGATGTTGAAGCCGCGCGCACTGAATAGACCCGATATGCGCGCCAGGACGCCAAACTTGTTCTCCACCAATACCGATATCGTGTGTCTCATGCCATACCGCCTATCATCCTGTTGATGGCTTCACCCGCCGGCACCATGGGGAAGACGTTCTCCTCTTTCTCGACCATGAAGTCCATGATGACGGTATTGTCGATGGCGAGCGCCTTCTCGATAGCGCTCCTCACATCCTCTTTCCTGGTTATCCGCATGCCGACTGCACCGTACGCCTCAGCCAGCTTCACGAAGTCGGGCTGCGTACCCTCGAGGCACGTGTAGGAGTACCTTTTGTTGTAGAAGAGCTCCTGCCACTGCCTCACCATCCCGAGATAGCAGTTGTTCAGTATCGCGATCTTGACCGGAAGCTTGTTAGCCACCGCGGTGGCAAGCTCCTGGATATTCATCTGTATTGAGCCGTCGCCGGCGATGTCGAAGACCGGCACGCCGGGGCTTCCCAGCGCCGCGCCGATGGCAGCAGGGAATCCGTATCCCATAGTCCCGAGCCCGCCCGAAGAGATCATCGTCCTGGGTTTAATGAACTTAAACCACTGCGCTGTCCACATCTGGTTCTGGCCGACCTCGGTGCAGATTATCGCCTCGCCCTTCGTCACGTCGCAGATCTGCTCCACGACATACTGCGGCCGAAGCTTCTCGTCATCCTTATATTTAAGCGGGTACGTCTTCTTCCATTCCCCGATCTGTGCCAGCCACGCCGTGGTATCCGGTTTCTTCACGGATTTGATCAGCACTTGCAAGACGTGCTTGGCATCGCCTACTATAGGTATGTCGACATCGACGGTCTTCGACACGCTCGCAGGGTCGATATCGATGTGTATGATCTTGGCGTGCGGCGCAAAAGCGTCTATCTTACCCGTCACTCTGTCGTCGAACCTCGCGCCTATCGCCAATATGAGGTCGGAATCCATGATGGCGTGGTTGGCGTACGCGGTACCGTGCATGCCGAGCATGCCGAGGCAAAGCTCGTGCGTTGCCGGGAACGCGCCCAGCCCGAGGAGAGTCATCGTCACCGGGATGCCGTTCTTTATGGCGAGCTCCCTCACCTCTTCGGATGCGCCCGATGTTATTGCGCCGCCGCCCACGTAGAGTATCGGTTTCTTCGATTCTGATATCGCCTTGGCTGCCCTCTTTATCTGGCCCGGATGGCCTTCGTATGTCGGGTTATAGCCCCGTATCTCGACCTTTTCGGGATAACTAAATTCCGTCTCCTGCTGTTGTATGTCCACAGGCAGGTCTATGAGGACCGGGCCCGGCCTTCCTGTCGCTGCGATGTGGAAGGCCTCTTTTACTATCCGCGCAAGGTCTTTCACATCCTCGACCAGGTAATTGTGCTTGGTTATGGGCCTCGTTATGCCCGTGATATCGGCCTCCTGGAACGCGTCGTTACCGATGAGGAACGACTTCACCTGGCCTGTGATCGCGACGATCGGGATAGAGTCCATGTACGCGGTCGCAAGGCCTGTGACGAGATTGGTCGCGCCGGGGCCTGATGTGGCCAGGCAGACCCCGACCTTGCCGGTCACCCTCGCGTAGCCGTCAGCAGCATGCGCCGCGCCCTGTTCGTGGCGCGTTAGGATGAACTTTATCGGAGCGTCGTAGAGCTTGTCGAATATCGGGAGCACCACGCCGCCCGGATAGCCGAACATCACTTCGACATTCTCGCACTTCAAGCACTCTATGAGTATCTGCGCACCTGTCATCTTCATGTTTATCACGCCTTCAATACTGCGCCTTCAGAGGCGCTTCCGACGGCCTTAGCATAACGCGCCAGGTACCCTTCCTGCTCCTTGGGCTCCGGCGCCTTCCACGCGGCGAGGCGCGCCTTCATCTCTTCACTTGCTATACACAATTCGAGCTTCCTGGCAGGGACGTCGATGGATATCTCGTCGCCTTCCTGCACTATCGCGATCGGCCCGCCGGCTTGCGCCTCAGGCGATATGTGGCCTATGCAGGGACCCTGCGTGCCGCCCGAGAACCTTCCGTCTGTGATGAGGGCAACATCATTAGCTAGCCCCATTCCCACAATAGCGGCGGTAGGAGAGAGCATCTCCCTCATCCCGGGTCCGCCCTTCGGCCCTTCGTACCGTATTACGACGCAGTCGCCCTTCTTTATCTTGCCTGCCATTATCGCCTGCATGGCCGCCTCTTCGGAATCGAAGACGCGCGCCTTGCCTTTAAACTTCATCATCGCCTCTGAAACAGCCGTCTGTTTGATGACGGCGCCTTCGGGCGCGAGGTTGCCTTTAAGGACCGCTATGCCGCCTTCTTTGTGGTAAGCGTTCTTGTAGTCCCTGATGACGTTTTCGTCCAGTATCTGTGCGTCGTTCGCGATCTGGCTGATCAGCTTGCCGCTCGCGGTCATCACGTCGTTCAGCTGGTTCTTCATCCTCTTCATGACGGCCGGGACACCGCCAGCCGACTCAAAGTCTTCCATGAAGTGCTCGCCGCCAGGCAATATGTTGGTGATATGCGGCGTCGTCCTCGAGATCTTATCAAAGATATCAAGATCGATATTCATACCGAACTCCTTAGCCACCGCCATGATGTGAAGGACTGTATTGGTCGAGCCGCCGAGCGCCATGTCAACCTTGATGGCATTTTCGAACGCTTCGCGCCTGGCGAGCGTGCGAGGCAGGATATTGCGCTTCACGAGGCCCACTATCTTCTCTCCCGATTCCTGGGCGATTCTGTCCTTCTTGGCCGACACCGCCATAGCCGTCGCGCATCCAGGAAGGCTCAAGCCGAGAGCCTCGGTCACGCAGGCCATCGAATTCGCGGTATATAGCCCCTGGCACGCTCCCGCGCCCGGGCAGGCGCACATCTCGAGCGCGTTCAGCTCATCCTGGGATATGTCGCCCTTCTTGAACCGGCCGACCGCCTCGAACGTGTCCTTCACCAGCGAGAGCCTCCGGCCGCGCAGGTTGCCGCTCATCATCGGGCCGGCGGTCACGACTATCGTAGGCACATTGAGCCTGCCGGCTGCCATGAGCATGCCGGGCGTTATCTTGTCGCAGTTCGTAAGGCAGACGAGCCCGTCCAGGCAGTGGGCTTTCATTATACACTCTATCATGTCGGCTATGAGCTCGCGCGAGGCGAGCGAATACTTCATGCCAGTATGCCCCATCGCTATCCCGTCGCATATGCCCGGAACTCCGAAGAAGAAAGGCACGCCGCCTCCTGCAGCTATGCCGCGCTCGATAAAGCGCTCCAATCTCGGCATGTGGATATGGCCCGGGATGAGGTCTGTCCGCGAGGTGACGACGCCTATGAACGGCTTGGCCATATCATCCTTCGATATGCCCGTGGCATAGAGAAGAGACCTGGCGCCCGCCCTTTCGACACCCTTCTTTATCTTATCGCTGCGCATATAGATGTATCTCCATTTGTGGTTGTCGGTTATGATATATAGAAGTAGAATTATATATTATTAGCATATATATGTCAAATAAATATGCTAAAACGGCCCTTTTTCCAACAAAAAGCCCCGCAGGATGCCCTGCGGGGCTTGTAATAACAATATACACACAGGCTGTTATGCCGAGGTCCAGACCATCCTGAGAAGCATCAGCTCCTTACCCAGCTTCTCGACCAGGCTGACGATCCTGTCCAGCTCCAGGAACCAGAGTATCCTCGTTAAGTTGTCCGTCTGATCGTCTTTCACGATATGATTGATGAAATCGTTTAACTCTACCCTCTTATCGAGCCGGCCATCCAGCGCTATCCGGAGAAGCCCCTCGACCAGCGGAGTATTGTTGTCCTTCTCTAAGAGCCTCATCAGGATGGCGATATTGATAGCCCTGGCCTGGCATACCGTCTTGTCTATCTGCGACATGGTACCGTAACCCTCAGGCAGAGCGGCGTTATAGATACGGGTATCCTTGAAAAGATCAGGATACTCGTTCACAAGGCCTTTAACATCATCCACCATCTCCGGCACAGTTACGATTATCCTTTTAATTTTAGTGCCGGTCGCCGGCTGATTTTCAAGCATTTTGCCGAGATGGTTTTTGCCTGTATATTCCCTGGTTTTGATGGCGTGCTCGCCGTATTTCTTTCTCATATCGTCGAGCGCTTTCTTCATCGATTCGGTCAGCTTCATGCTCTGCGGCAGCAATATCTCGATACGCTTCTCTTGCAATAAGCCCAGCGTCTTATATACCGCCCCCACGTCATTCGGCGTAAGCTCGGGCATCGCGCCAGGGCCTTTATCCGCAGCGATACGCAAGATATATTCCGAGAAGACTTCAGACATGTCTTTTACTTCTTCCTGCGGCACAGCAACAGCAACCGGCTCTATTCCCTGCTGCTCCTGCGGCCTGCCTCCCGCCTCCGGGCCCTCTGATACTTCAGCGCCCGTTGCTCCGCCGCGCAGCTGCTCCTCAACCCTCGCAGCCATGCCCGACGAGGCGGGCTCGGCCGGCGTTAACATAACAGAGATGGTTTGATTATTCCGCTCGTCCCTGAATGGATTGCTTACTTTAATATCCGCTCCAGGGAATGTCTCGCGAAGGAACGGCAACACTCTCTCCTTAATAAAGTCCTGCACCTTTTTGACATTGTCAACGGCCGTGCCGGAAGCGGCATGTTCGCCTGAGGCGGCGTTTTCAACAGTCAGCAGTATCCCTAATCCGCTATCGGGAAAATGGACACTGGACGGCATCGTCACCCCGTGATCCGCCAATTCCGCAAAATACGGCGCCAGGAAATCTTCGTACAGCTTCTGAGACGATCCGGGCAGCTTCTCCTTTTCGGCAGGCGCTGTCACTTCTGCAGAAGCCGGCATGGTTCCTGCAACATCAGAACCGCCCTCATGCGGTTTTGTTTTCTGGTCATCAGCAGGCAGAATAGGAATTATCTTTGCAACGCCCCAGCTTTCCACACTTTCTAGTTTATCGACAAATATTTCCATGCCGATCATATTAGGAAACCGTTTCTGTATATCTTCGAATATAGGGTGAGGACGATCTTTGCTAACTCTACCATCCAAACGACCTCCATCTATGAGGCTGGCTATTGCTCTTCCGGTTTGGTAACCATATAGACTAAAAGCATATTGTTCTTCGATAGCGTCAGTTCCGGCAGTTCCCGGCCAAACCCATACAATATGCAAAGCCTGCTGTTTTTTGTACAGATCTACTATCGTATCCCAGGCATCTGTTATTTTGCCAAAAGTTCCGATTAAACGCGTATTTTGATTTGCATGCAAAATTTTCTTACGCACGTAGTAGGCTCGTGCTAGGTAATTAAGTAAGCCATAATAGGCATTCTCAATTTCAAGATCATTGTTTTTGTCTCCCCGCAACAGTTCTGCAAGCTTTTTGAGCCCATCCACAATAACTGCGTCTTTTCTAACAAAACCAAATTTTTCTATGAGCTCGAGAGCATCTTCTGGCCTTGAATTTATGCCTAATATTGCTTCGTCTAGAAAATCCAATGCACTTTTAAACTTTGCAAGCTCCTTGGTAGTCAGCGGAGAAATAGGCTCAGGCGCTGCCTCGCCGGGCAGAAGATCGAGAGACCCGTTAAGGATATTTTTCCTGATGCCCGACATCTTTTTATCTTTTATAGCTAACCTCTCCAGCACTGCGTCTGATGTAAGGGACATGGATATGAGATCAGCGATCTGTTCTCCGAATACGAGGTTTCCGGCATTATCTTTCCTTGCGCCTTCGATAAGGGCATTGCATACCTCGTCGCTTCTTAATAGAGCCAGGATCTCGTCATCTTTACGTATGGAAAGCCCACCCGGCACCACCATGTTCAGGAACTTTTCCCTGCCGTATGTTGCATATGCATTCTTCAATAGATCGGCGAGAGAGACAGGCCCTTTGGCCGATGAAATGAAGACAACCCCTCTCTCAACCCTTTCCTGGACATATTTGTCGGCTACAGATATAGGGGTCCTGTCTTTAGCGCTCAATATTGCAATAATATCCTCGGCATCGCTGCCCGATACTGCGCATATATTTATCCTGTTCATATCAAGCGCAGATTCTGACATGGAATTTATAGCTTTTATAGCCAGCTCGATATTCTTGCCGGCGCTTTGGACAGGCTTTCCGGCAGATTGAGGTAGCTCTGTGAGGTTCTCCGTGGGCCTGACCGTACCGAGTACGTTCAGCTGACGAAGTTTGTCGGCCGTAAAGAGCCCGCTATCAGTAAGATCGACCTTACCTGTTACTTCATCAAAGTTCCTCGCCTCCATGGTGGCCTTAGCGTCCCTGGCATCTTTTAATCCTATAAGTGCCGATACGCATACGCCGCCGCGGCTTATGACATCCGCCCTCTTCTCCGGATCGACGATCAATTCTGCGGCTTTGTCTGTTGCCTCCTCGGCCACCATCGCGTCCGGGTTATCGGGCGATAGCTCGCGCGCCCGCATTGCATAGCCGAACACCTCCCGCACAAGGTTATCGCCTCTTGATAGACCCTGCACATTCATGGAGATGGCCTCTGAAACAAAATCTGCTACGCCGAGATCATTAAGCAGGAGATTGCCCTGCGCATCCTTCCCCACCCTTGAGAATCGCGTACGCAAGAACGCGTTTCCTTCAAGGATCTTCTTTAAGAGGGGATCGTTTTCCGACATCCTGAATCCCTCTGATACTAAGACGGTGGCGGCGCCGTACTTCTGCATCCTCGCTCGCACGGCATCCACTATATCGGAGAGCGAAACGATGATCCTTTTGTTTTTGTCCACGGAATATTCGGGAACGGCGACCACCATAGTCGGAGCGATTGCCTGCATCTTATTTTTCTCAGACTCGGTGTAGCCGGATAAGTCGTCAGGCCTCATATCGCCCGCCCGCGCAGTAAGCCAGCCCATGTCGCGCCCCATCATCTCGATCACCGTGCACCGGTTGCTGCCCGGAAGAGGCGCCGCCCTGAGCACAAAATCATGGGCATGGCGGCCGGCTGTATCGGCGCCGATAGGATATACCTTCGTATCGCGGTCTATCGTCTTCGGAAGCGCTATCACCTCGATGTCGAGGCCTTCTTCCTTAAACTTCTTTGCAAGCTTTGAGGCCTCGCCCAGATGGTCATTCCCTCCTATCATGACGATCGTTTTGCAGTAGCCCTTGATGTTCGCTACGGCATTCGGCATGTATTCCGGATGGTTCTTGTCGTCGAGCTTGACCCTGGCGGTACCTGCGTATGCGCCCGGCATATAGAGCATATCCCCGGCCAACTTGGCAGTGACCCACATCCGATTCTTTGCAAAATTCTCGGCGCTCGATACCATGTTATTTAAACCGAACCTCACCAGTTCAAGCGAATAACCATGACGGGCCAATTTCTGCGCCAGGCGCGCAAAATATGTATTCACACCCGCGGATTCACCGCCGCTTATAAGCATGACTACGCGCTTATCGGGTGTAAGCTGCGCGGGGTTAGGCCAGCCTTTTTCATCTATAAAGCCTGTCTCATCTTGCCCGGATACAGCGGAATCAGGTTTCGGCGCGGCCGCAGCCTCTCTTTCGGAGGTGTTGAACAATGCCGCAGCGGTCTTGCCCCTCTCTGTCAAGACGAGCGTCTCATCCTTCTTTTCCAGCAATCCTTGCTCCACGAGCGACGGCAGACCCTTGAGCCCTTTGCCGTAGAGGTCGCTCCTGGCGGTCGTCTCGGATATTTGAGGATCGATGTCGCCATACTCACTGGCAATGCGCCTGTATTCCTCTATATATTGCGCTACCGTAAAGAGGCCGTTCTTCAGTAGATAGGACCTTGCGATGACTTTTTCGAGAGCATCTTTCGGGCTCTTGCCCGGCTTGGGGGCAAAGGTGCCGTCGGCACGGCGGCCTTTGCGGGTTTTCGCCGCCTTGGCAGGCGTCGCTTTGGCGGGCGCTGCCTCGGTAGAGCTGCGCAGCCGCGGCCTGGCCAGGCGGCCGGACGGACGCTCTCCTTCGGTCGGTGTTTCGAGCGATCCTCTCCGCATGCCGGTGGCAGACATGGTATCGCTGATACGGGGCTTGCGAGTCCTGTATTGATCTTTGAGGCCCTGACGCTGCGCAGCTTCCCTAGGCCGTGCCGGTAATTTTTCATACTTCTCATAGAACTTCTGGTTGACCGCAAGCGCCAGGTCTATCGCAAATGCCCGCGCCGCGTCATCCTGGAGAAGATTCGGAAATTCGAGATTGAGCTTCATCTCCTGCGCGTCTTTACCCTCAAAGAACCACTGCAGCCTATCCTTTAATAGATCATTGTTATGCTGTGTCGGCGCGCCGAACGCGTATGAGCCGAAGAACCACATCCATATGGCATCGTTAACGATGTTATACCTTCCCTTAATAGCGTTCGCGACAAGTTCGTCCCTGTTTATATCGACGCCGGTCTCATACGATGTCATATGGCCGAGACTCTTAACGTGAGCGGTACCTTTCTTCAGGTCGGACATCTCATGTTTCGCGATGCGGTAGAAGATGGCCCATGCAAGGCTTATTGTGCGCGTCTGGCCATCAGGAAATGTATACTCGAACCATATGTCGTTCTTCTTTATATCGTTCCACATCCTGACAAAGTCCGTGTGCACCACCAGGACCCACCTGTATTCCTTCTTATCGAATTCCCAGCGGCTTATTGGAAGCTCTCCGTTCCGGGAATCGACCTTAAAGTACCTCTCCCTGATATCAAATACCGTTGGCAGGTTCGCTTCGTGATCACGGAAATATATAAGAGCCTGTATGATATCGGACACATCATTGCTGAGAAGATAATTCTTGTCCCAGCCTTCGGGCATGCTAACCTCATTATTGGCATGACCGAACTTGACGCCGGCTACTTCAGGGACTTCGCCGGTGAACCCTTTGCGAGCAACATAGCTATCAAAATCGATGGCTCCGGGTCCACGATTTGCGGCAAAGAGCTTCTGGCCCGCAGCATACATGTCGCCCTTTACGGTTTCGCCGTTAGGGCGCGAGTCACCGGAGACGACCCCAGGCGCCAAGCCATAGGCAAGATTGTTGACAAAGAACATGATAGTTATTACAAAACAGAGGATCTTCTGCATAGGCTTATTTCGCGTAGTCATCACCATCTCCTTTGATCGTACTTAGTTCATTTTTTATTGTCTTAACAAACTTGAAATAAGTATAGCACAACTCTTTTGGCAGTCAAGTAACTGTTTTATATCTTAACATTATTTTGGGTTAGGAGATTATAAATCAGGTGAGAAGGATTAGCGCTTGTAGATTCTGGGAACTCGGTTGGATATGGCGCAGACGACTTCGTAGGCTATCGATTCGGCAAGGCGAGCAAGACTCTCGGCGCGGATCTCATCGGATCCCTGCTTACCTATGAGGACGACCTCATCGCCCACCGTGGCCCCTTTTATATGGCCGATGTCGACCATGGTTTGGTCCATAGTCACCTTGCCGACCACCTTGGCGCGATGGCCGCGGATGAGGACTTCGCCCTTATTGGAGAGCTTGCGGCAGTAGCCGTCGGCATAGCCTACAGGGAGTGTGGCTATCCTGGTGTGCTTCTGAGTGATGTAGGTCCTGCCGTAACTTATAGAACGGCCGGGTGGCGTATCTTTTATAAAGACGATCCGTGTCTTGAACGAAAGCGCCGGTTTCAGCTTTATCAGCTTCGGGAAGGTACGCTTCGGGTACATCCCGTAGAGCACGAGGCCCGGCCGCACAAGGTTCAGATGCGAGCGCTTGAAGTCGATCGTCGCTATGGAGTTGGCGGCGTGCTTCAGCGGTATCCTTATCCAGGACTTTTCTATGTCGGCGATCAGTTTTTCAAAGACCTCGAACTGGTAATTTGTGAAGAAGTCATCCCTGCCTGCCGACGAAAAATGTGTGTATATGCCTTCTATGGCTATGCCTTTTTCATTGGAGACCTTCTTTACGAAATCTAGGCCGTTCTCGTGCCATATGCCGACGCGGCCCATGCCGGTATCGATCTTTATGTGCGCTTTCAGCTTCGCGCCGCCCTTGGTCGCCTTCCTGATAGCGTCGGTCAGTTCATCGCCGCACAGGGTGAGCGTTATATCTTTCTTCACCGCCACCTCGACCTCGCCCGGCAGGACCGAGCCGAGGACGAGCACCGGTGTCCTTATGCCATGGTCCCTTATCCTCACAGCTTCGTCGGTAGTCGCGACGCCGAGATAATCTACGCCGGCAGACTCCAGGACGCGCGAGACCTCGACCGTGCCGTGGCCATAAGCATTGGCCTTCACGACGGCCATGATGTGGATATCCTTGCCGACGAACCTGCGGACCTGTTTGTAGTTATGCTCTATGGCCGAGAGATCGATCTCCGCCCATGTCGGCCTGTGATGGGTTCGCGTAACACCGTTCCGTGTCTTGACCGCAATATCGCTCATTTTATATGCCCTACTTCCCCGTTATATCGCACTCCCTCGAGTAGATATACATGGGCTCGAGTTTTTCGGCGCTCACAAACTTCTTCTTCCTGAAAGAGCCGAGCCCGAGCATCGCCACGACTTGCGCCCTCGGATGCCAATTCGCGAGCGCGATCTTCGCCTTCGCGAGAAGCGGGGCGATCCTTTCGGCGTAATCCCCCAGGAAATATAGGATATCGTATTTTTCGCATTTTTTCAATAGCTCTTCTGCCGGAAGCAAAAGATAAGGGGATATCCTCTTGACGCTGCCCTTGCCGTCCGACCTGTAGAGGCAACCATAGACCTTGCCCTTCCTGGCGTCGAGGACCGGGCATATGGTGCCTGTCAAATGCGCGGCATTCCTGGCTATCGCGTCGAACGTCGGAACGGCCGCAATGGGTTTGCCGGATACATAGGCGAGTCCCTTCACCGTCGCGACGCCTATGCGCAGGCCGGTAAACGACCCGGGGCCGACTCCTATACAGAATCCGTTGATATTTTTGAGCTTCAGGCGCGCCTTTTTGAGAATCCTGTCTATCATCGGCATGAGCAGGCTCGAGTGGCTCCTCGGGGCCTTCCTGTGCAGACGGCCGAGAACCTTCTCTCCGTCGGTGACAGCGAGGGTAAGGTAGTCGGTTGAAGTGTCAATTGATAATAGTTTCATGATCCCTGGTCATCTCTTCCGTATCGTTATCTTGCGCTTGAGCTCGCCTGCAACCGAAAGGCGCACCTCGATGTACTTCTTCGGCAGTAGCCTGCGGATCTTGTCTGCCCACTCTATCACGGTCACACCGTCCCCGTAAAAATATTCCTCAAAATTTTCAGCGTCGATGACGCTCGAGTGGTCCAGCCTGTAGAGGTCGAGGTGGTAGAGCGGTATCTTGCCCTTGTGCTCTTTTATGATGACAAAGGTCGGGCTGTTCACATACCGGACGTTCCTCACGCCGAGCCCTTTAGCTATGCCCTTGGTGAAGACCGTCTTCCCGGCGCCCAGGTCTCCGATGAGAGCTACTATATCGCCGCGCCTCAGTTTTTTGGCCAATTGCGCGCCGAGCGCGACAGTCTCGTCTATGCTTCTCGATATGCGTGAGGTCAAAAGTGCAGATATCCTTTAGCTCTTATCTTCTTTTCGCTACCGTCTTCATTTATGAGCCTGTAGCCGTATCCCCTGTCCATGATCTCGCCTATAAGAGTGACAGCTGTCTTCATCTTCGCAAGGCCGGTCCTGAAGAAACGTCTGGCCTCCTTCGCACTCATCGTAAATAAAAGCTCGAAGTCCTCCCCTTCGCAGACCGCCTTTTCGAACGCTCCAGCCTCTTTCGACAGAGGGACTGCTTCCCGGTATATTCGGGCGCCTACGCGGCTTGCGTTTAAGATGCGCCACAGGTCGAGGAAGAGCCCGTCAGTCACATCGATCATGGAGCTTGGCTTCCAACATTTCACGAGCGCGCGCGCCTCGTCGAGCCTAGGCATGAAACCGAGGTGTCTTCCCTTTATCGAGCCGCCGATAGCGCCTGTGACCAGTATCAGATCGCCCTTTCTGGCGCCACTTCTCGTCACAAGGTTCGCCTTCTCGACTTCGCCTATAAGAGAGATGTCTATCACTATCTTTTCCGACTTCGATACATCGCCGCCGACGATGTTCACGTTGCATCTATTGGCGAGTTTTCTTATGCCTTTATATATACCGTCGGCAAATGAGACGTCCAGGCCGGGCGGCAGGGCGATCGAGACGACCGCGTAGCGCGGTACACCGCCCATCGCAGCGATGTCGCTTATGTTGCGGCCGAGGGCCTTCCAGCCTATCTGGAAGGGTGTAGCTTTGGCCTGGGCGTTTCTCTGAAACGCCCGGCCATTCCGCATCTCTGATGCGGAGTCAGCCTTTCTGAAATGAACATCCTCGACCAGCATGTCGCACGTGTACAAAAGATATTTTTTTGCAGTCCACTTTATGACCGCGGTATCGTCGCCGGCGCCTCTCACGACAGAACTGTCGAGCCTGATATTGCGCGTGAATCGCTCTATCAACTTTATCTCACCGATATCCCTGATCTTCATAGTTCTGCCTTCAGCCGTGCTCGAGCCTTGCGCAGGCTCTTCTTGTAAGGTCTCCTGGATATTCCCTTCTCCGTTATTATCGCACTTATCAGCTCGTTCGGGGTGACGTCGAAGGCAGGATTATAGACCTTCACGTTCTCAGGCGCTATCTGTTTGCCCAGGATCGTCCTGACCTCATCGCCGTCCCGCTCCTCTATAGGGATGTCGCGGCCGGTCTTCAGGGTAAAGTCGAACGTCGATAACGGCGCCACGACATAGAATGGGACCTTGTGATATTTCGCCAGGACCGCGAGCGAATAGGTGCCGATCTTATTTGCCGCGTCGCCGTTCGAGGCTATCCTGTCGGCCCCGACGAAGATCTTGTCGATCTTCCCCTTTGCCATGAGGCTGGCGGCCATGTTGTCGCAGATGAGCGTAGTATCGATGCCTTCCTGCAGAAGCTCCCATGTGGTTAATCGCGCGCCCTGAAGAAGAGGCCTCGTCTCATCGACGTAGACCTTGATGCGCTTCTGCTGCCTCTTTGACTCGAAGAGGACGCCGAGCGCTGTGCCGTAATCGGCAGTCGCCAGGCCGCCGGCATTGCAGTGCGTCAGGATCGCGTCGCCGCTTCGCACGAGGCCTGCGCCGTAACGTGCCATCTGCCTGCAGCTCCTCTTATCCTCGTCGATGATCTCGAGCGCCTCCTTCAGCATCAACCTCCTGATCGCGTTCACCGGCCTGGACTTGTTCGACTTTGCGACCCACTCCATCTTGGCCAGAGCCCAGAAGAGGTTGACTGCCGTAGGCCGCGACGAGGCGAGGTGCCTGGAGGCCTTCTCGATCTCCTTAAGGAACGTCTCCGCGTCCCTCGCCTTCGACTTGTTGGCCGCCAGCATCATGCCGAGCGCGCCGGCGATCCCGATGGCGGGCGCGCCCCGTATCTCGAGCCGCTTTATCGCCTTCCAGAGTCTGTCCACGTCACCGCACTCCACGAACTTCACCCGCCGGGGCAAGAGCGTCTGGTCGATGTAGCGGACCTTATTCTTCTTCCACGCGATAGTTTCGACTGGCATAGATTCTCCTCATCGAAATTTTTACGGCCCTAATGTCAGGCGGTTACCTCTGCGGCCGCCTCCGCTTGTCGTTCGCTCAGATTAGGCATCTTCGCTCACTGTTATGTGAAATTTTGATGGCCGCCGAACCCGGACCGAGGCCTTACTGTGGACAGGTTTCGTCGGCCTTGCTAAATCGCCCTAAGGTATCAAAATTTCACGAAAGGGCGGATTCCAGTTACTAGTGCAACAACTTGACGAACGCTTCGTGCGGCGTTGAAAATTCTAAGACTTTTCGTGGCCGGTCATTTAACATGTTTTGTGCCCTGTTGATCTGTTTAAGAGAGACTTTTGAGAAGTCTATGCCCTTTGGGAAGAACTGACGAATGAGATCATTGGTGTTCTCGTTCGTACCCCGCTCCCAGGGTGAGTGCGGGTGCGCAAAGTAGACCTGCATCCGAGTGTTCTTTGTAAAGAGCTTATGTTCAGCCATCTCCTGGCCGTTATCATACGTCAGAGAGCGTTTTAGGCCTTCGGGAAGATGCGTGAACTTTCGAGCGAATGCTGTGCGTACCGCCATAGCATCTTTATTCTTAAGCCGAACCAGGAAGGTCATACGCGTGGTCCGCTCGACCAATGTGCCTAATGCCGTGGCATTGTTATGGCCCATGATAAGATCGCCTTCCCAGTGGCCGGGAATGATGCGATCGGCTACTTCCTTGGGGCGCTCTTCAATGCTGATAAAGTCCTGTATGGCTTGTCGCTTAACGCGGACTTTTCCGTATACCCGGCGGTATTTATGCCGGCGACGGAGACATTTTAGTATTACTTTGCGTAATGACCCTCGCGGCCAGACATATAGATATGAGTAGATGGTTTCAGGTGAGACGCGCATAGTCATATCTAGAGGGTACAGCATTTTGAGGCGCTTGGCAATCTGTTCCGGCGACCATAGCTCGTCCAATTGCTCGAATACGAATTTTCGCAGCGGCTGGTTTGTTTCGAGCTTGCGCTGTCTGCGGGGCTTGTGGGCTAATCGATCGGCCAGCCTTTGAGACTTAGCGGCTCTATAGTGGATATAGTCGTACCCATGGTAATGATTGCGGAGGATCTCCCGGGAGACTGTGGAAGGGCTGCGGCCTATGCTGGAGGCGATATCGCGCCTACTGCGCTTCCGGGCTAGCCCAATGGAGATTTCTTCACGCTCATTCACATTTAACCTTTGATATTTTGACATACGCAACACCCCTTTCTTCCGGTATAGTATACCAGAGTTAAGTGTTGCGCTAGTAACTAGAGCCCAGGAAGTCGCTCCGGCGGC
>Ga0315276_10001378_pt1 | contig 21734 bp, 23 predicted proteins | sample YL17G05_0_MG_FD_204542 | JGI IMG/M metagenome (GOLD analysis project Ga0315276, IMG submission 204542) | Sediment microbial communities from Yellowstone Lake, YNP, Wyoming, USA - YL17G05_0 | ecosystem: Environmental > Aquatic > Freshwater > Lake > Sediment | place: USA: Wyoming | collected... | reverse complement strand
CTCGACTAAAATCATCGAGAATAAATGAAGAAACATTAAGATGGATAAATTATAACATTAATGTTCTAAATAGAGCAAGGCATGAGTGGAATATTAATCCTTTAGAGAATTAAATTACACATAGCTCAGTTTAGATACTCCAGTTTATTGCACTTATGGGTGTTTAAATGGAACTTGTAAAAGTTGCACTCCAAATTGTGTTGGGAAAACTTGTGGAAGCGATGGATGCAGTGGAAGTTGTGGAAGTTGTTCTGCTGGACAGATTTGTAACTCTACTGGACAATGTTTTATAAATCAAACAACATGTATTCCAAAAACTTGTTCTCAGTTAGGAAAAACTTGTGGAACTTGGGATAATGGATGTGGCACAAATTTAAATTGTGGAACTTGTTCGGCTGGACAAATTTGCAATTCAACTGGAAAATGTGCTTTAAATCAAACTAATCAAATAATAAGATGTTATACTGATGATGATTGTCCTGTTTCAGTTGTTAATAAATATTGTAATAATAATTTACAAGCTTGCATATCAGAACAACACTATAGTTGCATAAATCCCGGAACCTTAAATTCAAATTGTACTATTCTTGGTGCAGGAGTTGCTTGTTCTCCTGTTTGTTTGTATGGATGTTCTGATGGGGCATGCATAGTCCAAGGAGGAACTTGTACAGACACAGATGGTGGAAAAAATATCTATAATAAAGGAATAACTTGTTTAAGTGGAATATGCAAAAATGATACTTGCGCATTAAATGAATATAATGAGGAGATATTAACAGAATATTATTGTGGAGAAAATTATATTAATGAGCATGGTGGGATTAGATGCAATGGCGGATGTTTAGATGGGGCTTGTAAAAGGATAACTCCTGTTTCAAATGAAGTTTGTCAGGATTTAATAAACAAGGTTGCAAATCCTGGAGATTTAACAACAAATTGGCTAACTTATTATGCAAATTATTGGAATTATAATCATAGCGGGAATTGGTGGATTAATGATCGTTCATATACTTATAATGAATATTCAGCTTCTTGGTATGCTTATAATCAATATGAATATGAAGATAATAGATATGAATATGCAAATATCTATACTAATATTATTGTTTTTGATGATGAAACAATTAATCTAACAGATTGGATAAAAGAAAAAACTTCTTATCAGATATGTCAAGTAGATACGTACTGGGATTCTGAAGATAAAGAGAATACTATTTATGTATGCAGTTGGGATATTTTAACAAATAAACAAGATAGGGGGAATTATGATTATAATTCAATGCAGGTTTTCTGGGTTAATAATAATGTTGTTATTGAAATGAATGTTTATTCTGGTAGAGATCTTACTGATGAAGAGGCATTAAGAATAGCACAAAAAAAAGTTAATGATTTTTTAAGTGATTTAAGAGACAATCAAGCTGAGTATGTTGGATGGGAAACTTTTGATATAGGTTATCTTGCAAGAGAATTTTTAATAAAAAGTTTAATGGATTGTAGTTCTGATTTAGAAAGGCCTGTAAGACAGGGCACTAATGAAACTTGTTATCCTTCTTGGAGCTGCAAAGTTGAGCCTGTTATTTGTCCTGAGTATGGATATCAAAAAAGAACCTGTATAGACTATGGGTGTAATCAAGAAAAAAGAGAAGAGCAAATTTATTGTTCTCCAGGATTATGTTCTGGTTGTTTAGTTCCTCGATGGTTTGAGAGTTTTGATAATGTTTGTATCCCTTATGGTATTAGGTTTGAACAAGATGTTTCAATGCATGAAGAATTAAGAGAATATACAGAAGAAGAAAGATTAGAGGAAGGAGGAGATTCTGATGATTATTCTTTAGTTATAGAGTCTAATGAAAAAGCAGTTCTTACTTTATATAATAGAAATGGGCAAGCATATACTTATGATTTAGTGCCTGGAACAGAAACAATTATTGAAATTCCTGGTTGGGAGAGGGATATAAATAAGTTTACAATTAAGACAAATGATATTTATTATTCAACTACAGAAGGAATTAAGAGTTATGTTGATATGACTATTTCTGCTGAAGAATGGGTAAATGTAAGAGATGCAATTAATGCTTATTGTGATTATACTGGAGAAGTTAAGCAACAAAAAACTAAAGATTATAATAATGGAAACTGGGCAAACTGCCAGAATAATTATGAATGTAGAAGTAATCTTTGTTCAAGCGGAGAGTGTATAGAAATTACTGACATGATTCAAAATGCAAAAGGATTTAAATCAACTTTTGTAAAGATTTTTTGCAAGCTTGCTCATTTGTTTAGCATTGAAAATTATGAAGAATGTGTTTATAACCGCCTGGGTGTTATTGAACCTGTAGTTGCTCCTGCAGGCGGTGGTGGGAGTGCAAGTAAGTAGTGCTTAAATAGTTTTAAGCTTGTTAAATTAGTTTTAATTATTTTTCTAATCTTTGTTTAGATTTTTTTGCTTTTTCAACTAGTTCAGAAGAGCTTTGGATTTTTTTGCCAACACCGTCAATTATTTGTATTCCATGTTTTTTACAAATGGGAGTTTCTGGAATTTCATGTGCATATCTATCACCACCTTTTGTGAATATGTGGGGTTTTAGATATTCTAAAGTCTTGCATTGGGTTTGGTCTTCATCAATACTAATAAAGACTTCATCAACACATATTAATTCTGAAATAATCTTGGCTTTTTCTTCTGCAGGCATAAAAACATATCCTTTTTTCTGAAGTGTTTGATTATCATTGTTAATTATTACAATTAAATGTTCTCCTAATTGTTTAGAAAGCTTAAATAATTCTATATGGCCGTGATGCAAAGGGTCAAAGTATCCGCTTGTTGCAACAACTTTTTTTTGTTTTTTTAATTCCTCATATCTTTTTTTTAATTCTTCCTTGTCTTTGACTTTTGTTAAGTCAATTATCTTGTTGCTCCAATCTTCCATAAATAATCTAAGATACTAGGATTTTAAATTTTCCTATGTTTTTCTATATTTCTTATTTATATACTTTTAATTATAGTTTAATTTAAAAAGCGAGTTTTGTTTTTTTGATTGAAAAAGGAGAAAAAAATGAGCGGGATTGTTGGTGTTGCTTCTGAAATAGACTGTTTGCAAGATGTTTATTTTGCAACAGATTACCATTCTCATTTAGGAACTGAATATGGGGGAATCGCGGTGAGTGATGGGGAAAGAGTAGTCAGAAGAGTGCATAGTATTCGAAGGACTCAATTTAAATCTAAATTTGATAGTGATGTTGATTTTCGAACTTTTGAAGGGAACAAGGCAATAGGGGTTGTAAGTGATAGAGATTATCAACCAATTATTGCTAAATTAAAATTCGGAGAGTATGCAATTGTTGGAGCAGGATATATTAGTAATCAAGATGAATTAGCAAACAAATTAGTTTCTGATGGAGAGGCTTTTACTGAAGTTAAAGATGGAAGGGTCAATCAAATAGAGTTAGTAGCTAAGCTAATTAATAAAGGAGATGATTTGATTGATGGGATAAATCATATGAATAATCAAATTGATGGTTCTATGTCTTTAATTTTATTAGGGAAAGAAGGGATTTATGCAGCAAGATCAAAATATGGGCATACACCCTTAACTTTAGCAGAAAAAACAACAGAAGGCAAGAAAAGTCAATTAGTTGCTTTAGCAACTTGTTCTTATAAAAATTTAGGATTTAAATCTAAGAGGTTTTTAGAGCCAGATGAAATTGTTTTTTTAGATGGTAAAACTGAAAGACAATTACAAAAACCAGGAGAGTTTACTCAACTATGCACTTTTCTTTATGTTTATACTGGATTTCCTTCCTCTGAAATAGAAGGATTGAATATAGCAGAATACAGAGAAAAAGCAGGGAGAGTTATTGCTAGAAGAGAGACAGTGAGTTTAGATGGAATTTGGGGGGTTCAAGATTCTGGGATTATTTATGCTTTTGGTTTTGCAAATGAATCTAAAATTCCTATAGCTCCTGTTGCTTTTAAATATACTCCTGGTTGGGGGAGAAGTTATACCCCCCCTACTCAAAAATTAAGAGATTTAATTGCTACAATGAAACAAATAGCAGTTAGTGGTTCTTTAATAGAAGATAAGGAGTTAGGAATAACAGAAGACTCTATTGTTAGGGGCACTCAATTAGAAAATTATTATCTTGTTAAACTATGGGCTGAAGGTGCTAAAGGTCTACACATAAGGCCTGCTTGTCCTGCTTTAATGTATCCTTGCAAAGATTTGTTTTCAACAAGGTCAACAGATGAATTATTTGCAAGAAAAGTTTTGTTAGATATAAATGGAAGACATCTCAGTGATGATGAGATTAGACCATATTTAGATGTAGATTCAGAACAATATAAAACAATGATAAATGCTATGGAAGCAAGAATGATGAAGAATAGTTTAAATGCTGCAGGCGTAAGTTCTGAAGGAAAGTCTTTTAGTTTAAGATATCAGAGATTAGGCGATATGATAGAATTAACAGACAAGAAAAAAGAAAACTTATGTACTTATTGTTGGGATGGATGCAGACCTCGATGCAGTAATAGGTAATTAAATAATATAGAAGAATAGAGTCTGTAACTTTAATGATTATATTCAACTCAACAAGTTTTTATTAATGAATTTTTTATTGAGTTTTTATGAATAAAGATAAAGACAGGGATTATCTTGATTTTGAAGACGAAATTAAGCATATTGATTTTCAGATTAAAGAATTGAGAGAATTAAGCTTGGGAAAAGGAATTGATTATTCTAAAGAGATTGATAAATTAGAGGTGAGGAGAACTCAGACCTTAAAGAATATTTATTCTAATTTAAATGCATGGCAATCTGTACAGGTTGCAAGACATTTTAATCGTCCTATTTTTCAAGATTATTTAAAAGGCATAATTCATGATTTTAAAGAATTGCATGGGGATAGATGTTTTGGAGATGATAGAGCGATTATAACAGGATTAGGAAGAATTGGGATGGGAAGAGTAATGATTGTTGGGCAGAATAAGAGAGGAACAATAGACCTAGATAGAAAAATAAGAATTTTAGAAGATGAACTAAAAAGATGTGAACATGCTGGCAGAAAGGAAGAAATAGAATATGAAAAAAAGAGATTATTTGAAGAAGGAATAAGAGTTAAGGCAGGATGTGCAAATCCTGAAGGATATAGAAAAGCAATTAAAAAAATGATATTTGCTGAAAAATATCAAATTCCTATTGTAACTTTTATTGATACCCCTGGAGCTTATCCTGGTATTGGGGCTGAAGAAAGAGGGCAGGCAAGTGCAATTGCTTATAATCTCATGGAAATGTCGAGATTAAAAGTTCCAATAATCTCTATTATTATTGGGGAAGGGGGAAGTGGAGGAGCTTTGGGTATTGGAGTTGGAGATAAATTAGCAATGCTTGAATATTCTTATTATTCTGTTATTTCTCCTGAAGGATGTGCTGCAATTTTATGGGGGGATAGAGAAAAAGCATCTGAGGCTGCAGAAGCTCTTAAATTAACAAGCAGGGATTTGCATAGACTGGGTTTAATTGATGATATAATTAAAGAGCCAGTTGGTGGTGCTCATAGAGACTATAATTTGATTTTTGATAATGTTAAAAAATATATTATTAGGAGTTTAGGAGATTTAAAAAACATAAAAATAGGAGATTTATTAGAAAAAAGATATGAAAAATTAAGAAGTGTTGGAAAAAAGATATAGGAAATTAAGAGGGATTGGAGATTCTAATAAATAAAGTCATATATTCTTTAGGATACCATAATAATCTATAATATATAATCTATACGATGTTTATAATTTATCAAACAATCTTGATATGGCAAATGAAAAGCATCCAGTTATATTATTATTTTATTTTGTAAATGCTTTTTATTTGAGCAACCATCTCATATCTTATTTTGAACTCTCAATCCCGACTTACTCTCGTTTTTATTATTACTAATTTTTGCAGGAGTTTTAAAATTAATTTATAAAAATTTAAGATATGCAGATGAAAAGCTTAAGTTTGTTTTGTATAACCTAAAAATACCATGAGATATAGAGAAAACTTTAGGATTTAGTGTGCATTGGAAATTATAATATATAATACAAAATCGTCGGCAGCAACAAACACCCCATTAAATGAGTTCTTCTGACTCCTGAATAAATGCAGGTTAATCCTAGGGAGGTTGAGATAATAAAAACTAAAAATCCTAAAAATCCTGAGAATACTAGAATTACTATACTTAGAAAAATTAAAATTCCCAAAGAAAGTTTATTATAATTAATTTTTGAGATTATTTTTGAAAATATTTTTGCTAGAAAAATTGTCAGGAAAAAACCTAAAATTCCTGAGATGAAAATTGTCGCGAGGATAATCAGAAGAAAGTCAAATGAGAAAGATTCAAGGAGTTTGCTTATGGCAACTGCACTTCCTGTGCGTGATTTTTGAATTGTATAGAGGGTTACAAAAGATAATCCCATTACAATTGTGTTTATACTTCCTAATAAAATTAAAAATTCTTTTCTATCTAAGTCTCCTGTTACTTCTGAGCCTATTACAGCTGCTTGTCCTGAACCTAAGCCAGGAAGAAAAGAGCATAAAGGGCTTGCAATTATTGAAGCAAATATTGTTTTTGCTATATTCTCCTTTTTTATTCCTAGTTGCTTTAGTTTTATTATTCTTTGTCCTGGAAGTTTTTGTTTTTTTGAGATACTAGTTATTAAACTTGATGCTCCAAATAAACCTGTTAAAAGAGGGAGAAGAGGCTCTTTTAAGTTTAGGTTCATTGAAGCAATTCCTAAAAAACCTGCAAGAAAAAATATGATTATTGCCCAGACTCTATTATTTTTTTCAAAATAAAATAAAAATAAACTTACTAAAATTAAAATAAAAAACATTATTAGTCTTGCACTTTCATAAATTTTTGGAAGAAAAAAAATAAATAATGGAGTGAATAATAAAATTAAAATAATTCCTATACTGCTTCCGATTAATGTAAGAAGAACTGCTTCATAACCTTGTCCTTTTATTAGCATTTCATGTCCTGGCAAGACAGAGAGGACAGAATCTTCATCAGGAGCACCTAGGAAGATTGAAGGGATGAAATCCACGAACGTGTGAGAGATTGATAATGAAACTATAAAGACTGCTAATATGATTGGAGAAATTCCTGTAAAATATCCTGCTGTTACAAGGCTTAGAAGAAAAAATGCAACTAAATTTATATGGATGCCTGGGGTGAGGCCCGTGACGGAGCCTATTGCTACCCCAACGATAAGAGCGATAAGCAAGTATAACAACATTGTATTCTAAGTATAAATTTCGATTTTGTTCTTTTATACATTTTAGATAGTTTTGTTTTTAATATTAATTGTTGCTGTTTGAGATTAGTTTTATGGATATAAAATTCAAGAAAGAAGTATTGAATTAGCTATTTTATGCTATAGTCTACTATTTATAGTATTTTTATTGATAAATAGTGTAAAATAGAAAGATTTTTATTAATCTCCTTTTTATGATTACCATGGCAAGAATACTCCAACTCAAAATTACATTAAAAGATATTGAACCTAAAATCTGGCGAAGGTTTTTAGTTAGTGATTTTTGGACTTTTGATAAGCTGCATAGAATTATTCAGAGAGTAATGGGCTGGGAAAATTATCATTTGTTTGAGTTTAAATTTGGGAAGATAAGGATTATCCTCCCAGACGAAGGTTATTTAGAAGAAAATGAATTAGACCCTAAAAAGGTTAAAATAGAAAAATATGTGAATAAAGAAAAACAAAAATTTGAATATGTTTATGATTTTGGAGATTCATGGGAACATGAAATAGTTGTTGAAAAAATAACAGAGGATAAGATTGAAGATGCTGATAAATATCCTAAATGTATTGAAGGAGAAAGGGCTTGTCCTCCTGAAGATTGTGGAGGAACTGGCGGATATGAAAGATTTTTAGAAGTATTAAAAACAGGCAAAGATCCTTTGGGAGAAAATCCTGAAGAATTAAAATCCTGGCTAGGAGATTGGGAATCAGAGACGTTTAATATTATAAAAATAAATAAGGAGATTTTAAAATAAAATGAATGAAAAAAAGATGAAAGAAGATGAAAGACCTATATGATATTGCATATGATTTGTACTATCAAAAAAGATATACTGAAGCAATTAAGTTATTAGAACCTTCAATCTGGAACAAAAAAAGAGATACTGATTTGTTAATAATTTTAGGAGGATGTTATATTAGGTTAGGGCATTTCACTGAATCAACGAAAGTTTTTCTAAAAGCTAGAGAAATTAAACCAGATGATTCAGCAATACTTTACAATCTTGGTTATTCAATGATTTGCATGGGAAGATTAAATGACGGATTTACTTATCTTAGAGAATGTTTAAAATACAATCCTCCTAAAGAAATAGTTAAAATGGCCAATAATATGCTTAAATCAGAAAAAGAATTTAAAGAAAAATGCGAAGACAAAAGTTTTCTTACACTTAAAGAAGATTTTGCTCTGCATGATAAATTTATGAAGGCTAGGGATTATTTATATTCAAATAATTATACGAAAGCAATTTTGTTATATGAAGAAATATTGAAAAAGAATCCTAATCATGCAGCATCTATACAAAATATAGGGCTTTGTTATTTGAATGATGGAAAGATTAAAGAATCTATACCTTATTTTGAGAAAGCACATCAATTAGACAAGGCTGATTTTTTGTCCCCTGTAAATCTCTTTTATGCTTATTATAAATTAGGAGAAAAGGATAAAGCAGATTCTTATGTTGAGAATCTCATGAAGGAAATAAAAAACCCTCTTTTTAGAGACATTACTAGAATCATAGCCATTTTTATAGATACTGGTAAATATTTAGAGGCAGAAGAACTTATTAAATGTTTTAGTAATGATGAAACACAAATGATATTTTTAAAGGGAGTTTTAAATGCCAAGCAAAAGAATTATTTAGGGGCATTAAAAAATTTTCAAGTTATCATGGAAGAATTTGTTATGGCTAAGAAATATTGTGAGAAAGTCAAGGAAATAATGTCTAAAAAAATAAATGATTTTGATTTTGATCCTTTAGTCGTTCATTGGGATGTTGATACCTTATAAATCTAACAATAAGAAAGAATATCGCGAAGTTTATAATCTGAAGAATGAATTCCATAAGATGTTAAAGGGAATTTTTCCTTTTTTTTGGATTTATTTTTGAAAAAATTATTTTATCTCTCCTCTTACTTTAGGTGTATATTTCTCAATAAGTTCTATAATTTCTTTCTTAAATTGTGTGTTCAAGGATATCCCCATATAATTTGGCTTTATAGGATAAAATCTCTTCAGCAAAGAGGATTAATCACATTTAATGAAGGAATTTTAAAATCTTTTGAGTTTTCTGTATAAATATTCAAAATTCCATTTTCAATCATAGTTGCAGCAATTAAAGAATCCCAAAAAGACATTTTATATTCCTCTGATATGTCTATGGCAGAAAGAATTGTTTTTCTTTTATAATTAATTTTTTTAAAATTTTCAAAATTTGAGATATCTTTGATAATATCTTTTATGATATTTGCATCTGATTTTAATTTTTTTAATGAAACAACAGAGAATTCTGCTAAATTTTGATTTGAGACTGCAAGAATTATTTCACTTTTATAGCATTTTTCTAGAATTTCAAGAGATTTCTTTTTCCTTAAACTATTTTCTTTTTCATATGCGTAAACTATTATATTTGTATCAACAAGAAATACTTCCTCTTTTTTCATATATTTCCTCCCTGTCAAATCTGTAATTTTTTAGAGACCAAACTCCTTCTTTCATTATTTTTATTTGCCTTTCTGTAATCTCTTTTTGTTTTTGTTCAAATATCCATTTTTTTATTGCTTCTTCAATAGCTTTTCCAAGCTTTCCTTTTCCTTCTCCGAATTTTGATTTTACTGCATCTCTAAATTCATTGTTTATTTCATTATTCACATTTAATGTAATTGTTGCCATTATATATTTATATAATTGATATATTTAAATGTTTCTATTTTCTAAATGTTTATCCTAAGAGAGCTTTAGTTTTACTCTAAATTTTAGAAAAAAGTTTAGGATCTGACTTATTAAAAAATTGGGAATGAAATAATAATTATCTATTAATGATCTTAAGATGGTTCTGTTTAGCAGTCTTCTTTAAACATCAAAAATTTCTCAGAAATTTTTAAATTGCAGAAGATTTATAAATTTAGCATCTTTAGAATAAATATGGAAAAACAAGAGGTTGGAATTTTAATTGCATTTATTTTAGGTGTTTTTGTAATTGGTTTTTATGGTAAACTTACTGGAAATGTTGTTAATAATACTGGGGTTGAATGTAATATTGCAGATTTTAATGCTGATGGTATTGTAAATTATGTTGATAAAGAAGATTTTGGAGAGGCTTATAGCTTATCCCCTATTAACAAGAAAGCTTGTAATCTGCTTGATTTTAATTCTGATGGGGCGATTAGTATTTTAGATGCTAATGCATATAATAAACTTTATGATAAAAATTATGGTGCTCACACAGGAGAATGTATTCAAAGAACATTAGCTTGTGAGGAATCAGAACTTAATTTAGAACCAGAACCTGACTTGATTGCTGAAAAACCTCTGAAACTTGCTGAAGAAAAACCTAATCTTTTTAATTGGATAAAAAACGTTTTTAGGAATTTATTTTAATAAATAATTTTATTTAACTAATAAGCTGTGAAGTTTTAAAAGATAGTATGATTAATTATTAATAATGCTACAATCTAAACTCTTGAGCAACAGAAGATTAAGTTAGGGAGAGTTGGGAATTGTTGAGGAAATTTTATAGTTTAGTATGAATAGAATTTGATTAGCCTTAATAATAGGTTTTTTAACTCACTAAATTTAAATTAATAAATACGAATAATTGGTTATTTTTTTATTGCCATAATCTTATTTTAATTTAACTATAGTAATCTTTAAAAAGATTATATTGATTAGCTGGTTAGGTGATTTCTGGGGTTAGAGGTGATTATTAAAATTGAATTAAACAAAAAATGCCAATTGATTTAAGAACTCAACAGCTAGCAAAACTTATTGTAGATTATTCTGTGTTTGTTAAAAAAGGAGAAAAAGTTATTATTTCTGGAGCAGAAGAAGCAAGAGATTTTGTTGTTGCATTATATAAAGAAGTTATTTTAAAAGGCGCTCATCCTATTTTGAGATTCAGGCCTTCTGGCTTGGCTGGATTTTTTTATAGATATGCAAATAAAGAGCAATTGGAAAAATTTCCAGATGAATTTGATTATATTGTTAAAAATGCGAATAAATACATTGGAATTTCTACTGAAACAAATACAAGAGAACTAACTAGTTGTGATTCTAAAAAAATAACTGCGCGAGAAAAAGTAGTTCATCCAATTTCTGATTATGTTGTTAATGAAAAGCCAAAGATTTACAGATGCACTGTTGGATTTCCCTGCATGGCTCTTGCACAAGAAGCTGAAATGGATTTAACAGACTATGAAAATTTTCTTTATTCTGCTTGTTTGCAGGACTGGAAGGAAATAGGCAAAAAAATAAATAAAATTGCAGATAAATTTAGAAATGCAAGAAAAGTTTGGTTAAAAGGAGAAGGTGTTGATTTAAAATTTGAGATTCATGGAAATAAGCTTGTTATTGATGATGGAAAAGAAAACATGCCTGGTGGAGAGATTTTTATGGCTCCTGTTCGTGAAAGCTTAAATGGATGGATAAAATTTGAATATCCTGCAATAAGAGGTGGAAAAGAGGTTAGTGGAATTTTTTTAAAATTTGAAAATGGAAAAGTTATTGAAAGCAAAGCAGATAAAAATGAAGATTTTTTAAAACAAATGCTTGCAACAGATGAAAATTCAAGCTATGTTGGAGAGTTTGGAATTGGAATGAACCCAAAAATTAATAAATTTACAAAAGATTTATTGTTTGATGAGAAGATTGGAGGAACAATACATCTTGCTTTAGGAATGGCTTATAAAGAAAATGGAGGAGGAAATGATTCTGCTATTCATTGGGATATTGTCAAAGATATGAAAAAAGCAAAAATTATTTTAGATGGAAAGGTTGTTCAGGATAAAGGGAAGTGGAAGATTTAAATTATTCTTTAGTAGTCTTTTGATAATTTAATAAATATTTAAGCTTTATATATAAGTTCCTTAATTATTCTTAAGCAAAAAATGTTTAGGTTTATAAAACTATTAATTAAAATTAGAGCATCACAGATAAAATTATTTTAAAATAATTTTATCTGCTTGAATCTGCAAATATTTTTTATATTCCTGAACACTGCCCAGGACAATTATTTTTTGAGAGTTTGTTAAATTTAATATTTTATTTATTGTAATATCAATTTTTCCTGTATTGTCTTTTATTGAGATTACTTGAAAATTAGATTCTTTATATGCTTTTATATTAAATATTTCTCCCTGAACCTTTACTTTTCTTTCTATAAATCTATCATTTATTTGTTCTATACTCATTAATTTTGGCTCTAAAACATTTGAAAGGAGCAAAAGAAAGAAAATTCCGATTAATGAGATTACAAAGAAAAGGCTAAGCAGATTAATTTTCATATACAATTAATATAGTGATCTTTATTAAGGATTTTGGTTGTGAAAAATTAAGGAAAATATGCCTGATTAATTCATGGAAACCTTTAATAAGCTTTTATTATTTGTTTTTTTATGGTAAATAAATTAAGTGCTGAAGAAAAATTTGAATTAGTTAAGAGGAATACTGCAGAGATATTAGGGGAAGAGGAATTAAAAGATATGTTGAAAAAAGGGAAGAAATTAAAACATTATATTGGTTTTGAGATTTCTGGTAAAATACATTTAGGAACCGGGTTAATGTGCATGTTAAAAGTAAAAGATTTTATGGATGCCGAGATGGATTGTAGTATTTTTTTAGCAGACTGGCATTCTTGGATTAATGATAAACTTGGGGGAAACCCTGAAATAATAAAAAAAGTTGCTGTAGGATATTTTAAAGAAGGAATGAAAGCAAGTTTAAAATGTGTTGGAGGAAATTCGCAAAAATTAAAATTTGTTTTGGGAAGCGATTTGTATCACAATAATGATTTATACTGGACTACTGTAATAGACATCAGTAAAAATACTTCTTTAGCGAGAATGATAAGAAGCATTACTATAATGGGAAGAAGAGAAGGAGATGCTGTGGATTTTGCAAAATTAATTTATCCTCCTATGCAAGTTGCAGATATTTTTATTCAGGGAATAAATGTTCCTCATGCAGGGCTTGATCAAAGAAAAGCTCAAGTAATAGCAAGAGATGTTGCAATGAAATTATCTTTTTGTCCTATTTTGGATGATAAAGGAAACCAGATTAAGCCAACTGCAGTTCATCATCACTTAATTTTGGGATTAGGTAAACCTCCTGTTTGGCCTGTTCCAAAAGATGAATTGCAAGAATTATGGTCTAGTTTAAAGATGAGTAAAAGTAAGCCAGATACATGTATTTTTATTCATGATTCTGAAAATGAAATTAAAAGAAAAATAGACAAAGCATTTTGCCCTGCAAAAGAAATTGAATTTAATCCAATTTTAGATTGGGTGAAATATTTAATTTTCCCTATTAATGGCAGATTAGAGATTAAGCGAGATAAGAAATTTGGTGGGGATATAACTTATACTTCTTACTGTGAATTAGAAAAAGATTTTGCAGAAGAAAAATTGCATCCTATGGATTTAAAAAATGCAGTTGCAGAAGATTTAATCAAAATTCTTAAACCTGCAAGAGAACATTTTTCTAAAGGCGCCCCAAAGAAGATGTTAGAAGAACTGGAAAAGTTGATGATTACAAGATAACTATTCTAAACTACTATATAATAGTAACATTTATAAACCTTAAAAAAATATTATTAAAATGGAATATAAATCTCAGTTTAACGAAATAGTAAGGGGTGCAGTAGATATAATCTCGAATGAAGATTTAAAAGCAAAGTTGGCTGAAAGTAGACCTTTAAATATAAAATTCGGAGTTGATCCTACTTCTCCAGATATACATCTTGGGCATACTGTGCCTTTACAGAAACTTAAAAAATTCCAAGATTTTGGGCATAATATTCAATTAGTCATAGGAGATTATACTGCTAGAATAGGGGACCCTAGTGGAAGGTCTGAAACTAGACCCATTTTAACTAAAGAACAAATAGATAATAATCTAAAAACTTACGCAGACCAGGTTTTTAAAATTCTTGATCGTGATAGGATTAACTTGTTTTATAATAGTAATTGGCTAGGTAAATTAAATTTAGAGGAACTTGCGGAGTTAACTTCAAAATATACCATTAAACAATTATTACATAGAAAGGATTTTTCAGATAGAATTAAGAACGGAAAATCTTTGTCTATAGCTGAACTTTTGTATCCTCTTTTAGTAGGTTATGATTCTGTAATATTGAAGACTGATATTGAGATAGGAGGAACTGATCAGCTTTTTAACTTTGTTGTTAGTAGAAAAATCCAAAAGGCTTATAGTCAAAAACCAGAAGTCATAATTACTTTGCCAGTATTGGAAGGAGTTGATGGCGTTAAAAAGATGAGTAAAAGTTTAGGGAATGCTATAGGGATTAATGAGCCTTCTGAAGAAATGTATAAGAAAGTTATGTCCATACCGAATGGATTAATGTTAAAGTATTATGAATTACTCTCCAATGTTTCTGTTGACGAATTAAATGAAATAAGGAATGAACTAGTAAAGGATAGCTCAAAAAATATATATTATAAAGAACAATTAGCAAGAGAAATTGTTTCAAGATACCATGGGGAAGATGCTGCAAAAAAGACTTAAGAAACCCTATCTGAAGAATAAAGATAAATTTAATATAATTCTACAACCGATTAAATATTATTGAACGAATAGTTTTATAAGTAAGTTTTTATTATAAATCTAGGGGGTTAATAAATTATGGTTGGACCTAAAAAAGTAGTTTTTGACAAGAGATATTATGATTCTATTGTGAAAGAGTTTGGATATGACCCTTTAGAATTTGAAAAAATCAATTTTTCTTTAGGAAAATTAACTAAAGATGACCTTCAAAGAAGGTGGTTATGTCATCATGATGGAGATAGTTTTTCTAGAGATTTGAAAAGAGGAAAAAAAATAATTGCAACTACGGGATTTGGGCTTTCTGGCGAACCGCATGTGGGAACATTATCTCAGATTTTAAGGTCAATAGCATTACAAAAAGCAGGTATTCCTGTTCAAATTGTTCTTGGAGATTTAGATGCTTATAATGGAAAAACTATTCCTTTAAAAAGAACATTAGAATTAGCAGAAAAATATAAACGATTTATACTATCGCTAGGATTTAATCCGGGAAGAGGATCTATCCTCAGAACACAATATAATGAATTAGATATTCTGAGAACTTCATATATTATAGGGCATTTTATGGACGACAATATGTTCAATGAAGCTGAAGAAGATCTTCACTCCTTTTATTATAAAAGAGGGAAGGTAGATAAAGGAATGAGTTACAGAAGAAGATTATCTCTGAACCTGATGATTGCTGATTTTGTTTATTTACACCTTAAACATCAATATAAGAACATTCTAGTTATGTTAGGGATAGATGAACACCAGTATGTTAGATTTGGTAGAGAAACTGTTAAGAAAATGAAAGAAAGTAAACAATTTGAAAATTTTGCCATGACTCTTTCAGCAGTATACTCCCCCCTGATAAAAGGATTTTATAATTATCCTAAAATGTCAAAAAGTTTTCCAAAATCAAGTATTAATGTTAATATGAACCCGGAACAAATAAGACGCCAAATAATTTATGGTGAAGGGAAATATGATAAGCCAGAAAACAATGTTGTTTATCAAATGATGACGTCTGTAAGCTTTTATACAGCAGAAGAAATTAAAAGATTGTATAGTCTATGTTTGAATGGTGGTCCTAATTGGGAGAAGGCTAAAAAAGAATATGCTGAAGTTTTAATAAAAATTTGTTCAAAATGGGAAAAGTAAACTTTACTAAAGATAATGCTGTCAGTGAAGTCCTATATAGACTTAATGTACAATCAGAAATAGATTCAAAACTACTAGAGGAAGCTTTTGATTCTGTTTTGTCTAATCCTAAACAGTCTGTAAGAGATATACAGCTTGGAGCTATTTTAACTGGAATAATGGCAAGAAGCCCTACAACAGACGAAATTGTAACTTTATTGAATTCTGTCTTTAAGTTAGATAAGTTTGATCCGAAAAAGAGATATAAGATAAAAATGCCTAAAAATGAAATATTGGTTGGTGCAATAGGTAGTGGGAAAAAAGGAATAAAAACAATGAATATCTCAACTCCTGCGCTTTTGACTGCTGCCAGTGCTGGAGCCTTTACAGCTAAAGTAGCCTCTTCTTCTACGAGTTCCTTAACTGGATCTGCAGATTTTTTGCGAGAAATTGGAGTGAATCTTAATCTTTCGATTAAAGAAATGGAAAAAGTGATAACAAAAACGAGATTTGGTGCATTTACCATAGAAAATTTTTTACCTAAATTTAATTTTATCTATGCAAAAAAGTTTTATGCGCCACATGCCTTAAGCTTTGGTTTAGCTGCATTGGCAAGCCCAATTAAATATGATAATCTTTTATATGGTTTAGCCCATCCTAATATAGATCTTTCTATAAATGTACTAAAGAAATTTGGGGTTAGAAATGTAATGGTGGCTTCTACAACCAACGACAGAATACATTATTTAGATGAGATGGGTGTTTATGGAATAACTAAAATAAAAGGAATACGGAATGGTAAAATTGGATATACTAAAAAATTTAATCCTTTGACCGAACTAAATTTACCAAAGTATGAACCTAAAGATATTTGTGAAGGAGAAAATAAGAGAGAAAATATTAAATTAGCCATAGATGTTTTAAGAGGCAAGGGTGAAAAGGCAAGAGAAGATATAATCTGTATTAATGCTGGCACAATTCTTTACTTAGCGAAAAAAGCGAAAGATTTAACAGAAGGTTATAAGATTTCTAAAAAAATTATAAAAGAAGGAATTCCTTTCGAGAAATTATTAGAAGTAATTAGGGAAAGTAGAGGAGATGAAAAGAAAATAAAAAGATACTTATAAAATGAAAGCGATAGATATTTCCAAAAAAGGAAAAATAGAATATAAAGAAGTCAAAGAGCCAAAAATAAAGAAAGGTTACGTGAAGGTAAAAGTAAAAGCAGTAGGACTTTGTGGTAGCGATATCCAAAAACTGTTTTTTGACAAAAAAGCATTAAATTCGGTAAAGGCAAATATCTGGGGTCACGAAATTTCTGGCATCGTTTACGAGGTTGGAAAAGATGTTAAAAATTTTAAAAAAGGAGATAAGGTGGTTATAAATCCTTTAATCAGAGATAAATTAGATGACCCTATTACCATGGTTAAATCTATCGGTAAAGATTTTCAGGGAGGTTTTGCAGAATATGTTTTGATTCCTTACCAAAACTTAAGAAAAATTTCCCAGACAACAGAATTTGAAGAAGCAGTTTTGGTAGATAGTATAGCAGTAGCACTACATGGATACCATCTTTCAGGTTCTCCTATCAATAAAAAAATATTGATAATCGGAGATGGCTCTCTCGCGTTAATTACAAGCTTTCTTTGTTTAGAATTTAATAATAAAGTAACTATGGTTGGGAAGAATCTTAGAAACCTAAAACTAGCCTCAAGTTCTGGAATAATTGCTTTGAAAGATAAGCATGTAAAAAATTTAAATAAAAAATATAATGTTGTTTTCGAGGTAGTTGGAAGAAATCAAGATAATACTATAAATCAAGCCGTAAGATTTATCAGACCAAATTGTCCAATAGTAGTTTTAGGAGTATTTAAGAAAGATTATTATGGAAAAATTTTTTTGAGAGAATTATTCTATAAAGAAGGCAAGATTATAGGATCAAATTCTTACGGCTTCTTTAACGGAAAGGATGAGTTTGATATGGCTATAAATTTATTAAAAAAAATAAAATCAAGATTTTCACGGATTGTAACTAATGTAATGCCTCTTAAGGATTTTAAGAGAGGCTTAGGTTTGATAAAAACCAAAAAAAAATCTAAAGCTATAAAGATAGTATTCAAACCATGAAAAAAATTAAATGTTTTATATTTGACCAGGATGGAACTTTTTATCCTGAAAATAGTAAACTTACAGGTGTATTAAGAGAGAAAACAAAAAAATGGTTAATGAATAAGCTCTTACTGAGTAGAAAAGAAGTTGAAAATCTTTATAAAAAACTACAAAAAGAGTATCCAAACGCCTTAGATGGATTTGGTTCATTGGGCTTAACTATAGATGATTATCATAAAAATGTTTTTGATATTGTAGATCCTTCAAAGTACTTATCGCAAGATATGAAATTGATTTCTATATTAAAACAATTAAAAGGAAAAAAGTTTGTTGTGACGTTTGCATCAAAAAAATATTCCAAATCTCTACAAAAAACATTGGGGATAAATAATCTTATTAAACAAACATATTTTTTAATTGATTTCTTACCTAAAACATCTAAACTATTTGTATATGAATATATAAGAAAAAACAATAAACTAAAAAAAAATGAAATTTGTATTATAGGCAATAATTTGGAAGTGGATATATTGCCGGCTACAAAAAAAGGTTATAGATGTATTTTGATTAGACAAAAGAGAAATTAAGAAAACTGGCTGAGAGGGCGTATTAAGATTAAAAGTTTTAGTTAATTTTAAAAACCTGATATTATTAATCTTCTTATGACTAAAATAAATCCTTGGAAAATTGGAATAGGCTCTGGGGCTGTAATCTTAGGGGTATATTTTCTTTTTAATTTTCAAGATTTTCTAAGTAAGATTTTTGGAGTAATCTCCATTGCTTTTGGTATAGGATTAATTGCTTCTAACTAAAAATGGTTAAATGTGTTATAGAAAAGAATGTATTGGATTTATCTTATAAAAGAAATTTGCAATTACTAAATGCTATCCTAATAATTGGAGCCGGTAGTTTTATTACTTTTCTTGCTGGAGTCTTTTTAAGTCCAGAGAAAATATACTCCTATAGTGTTCTTTTGGCTATTATTGGAATAATAACCTTTGTTTTTTACAAAAGAGTTGACAATAATCTTAAAGATATTTCAAATAAAATCAGGGGCCTCGAGTAATTATTCAGTCACAAACTCAACAATATCTTTATCCTGAACAATGTGCTTTAATCCTACTTTTTGGTTTTTGAACTTTGCTGATGGGCCTGTTATCTTTGCATATTTTACTTTTTTGCTATAACCATGCAGAATTTTTTCTGCAACATCTTCTAAACTGGAATTTAAATGTAGAACAACTGGCTTGTCTTGATTTTTTGATTTTTTTCCAGGATGTCTTGTATAAACCCTAATCACTGGAAAAGATTTGAATATTTTTTCTTTTAATTCTTCAAACCCTTCTCCTGTTTTTGTAGATATCATCACATAATTATATCTTTTTGATTTTAAAGTTTCAGATATTTTTCTTTTTATATCTTCAGTATATAAATCTATTTTATTAAAAATAATGATTTTTGTTGCTTCTTTGTTTTGTTTTAATTGTTCTAAGATAAGTTGGATCTCATTTATTTTTTCACTTACAATCAATAAAGTATTAGCATTGTTTATAATTCCTTTATCAAAACTTTCACTTGCTATTGGAGGGAGATCTATTATTTGAATATCGCACCCCTGGTAATTTAAGGTTCCTAGCTCTGGTTTTGTTGTTGTAAAACCATAATTTGCTATCTGCGGGTTTGCATTTGTAATTGATTTAAGTATAGAGGATTTTCCTGAATTTGTTAATCCAACTAAAACTGCTTGAAGATCTGCTTTTTTAATCCCTTGTTTTCCTTTACCTCTTTTGCTTTTCTTTGCTTTTTCTAATTCTTTTTTTAATTTTTTATATCTTGTGTTTAGATTTTTTCTTAAATTTTCAGAACCTTTGTGTTTAGGCATTGTTCTGAGCATTTCTTCTAAGGCTAGAATTCTCTCTTCATCAGTTTGTGCCTGAAGATATTTTTCTTCAGCATTTGCATATTCAAAGTTTGCATTAATTGGCATATTATATAATACATACTTGTTCTTAAAAATCTTTTTAGTCCTTGTTATGGAACAAATTATCATAATTCATTAAAGTTATTATGGAGTAGTAACAAAATAGAGAGATTTAAATACTTAAATTTTATTGATTTAATATGAAAAAAAATATAACGTCTGGTTTAGGCGCAACTGGAATAGTAAAGAAAGTTGCAACTGGAATAGTTCTCGGAGCTATTGCCCTTGAGGTTTTTGGGTCTGCGCCTACTACAAATAGAGGAAGTTATCCTATAATTGATATCTCTTCAGATCCAGAGTCTTATTTTCAAGAACAAAAAACTGCTGGCGTTCATGGAAGAGTCTGGGATCAATTATACTAGGGATGTTTTAATGTTCAGATAATTGCCCCTTTGGCGAGGATAGAACTGCCTGATTAATCTTGTGGGTTAATTCTTATTTTTAATGTTTAAAAATTATTCTAAATTTTTTTATTTATCCTTGTCAGTTAACCCACATTTCAGAAAAATTTATATAGTATTTTTTATTTGTTTTGTTAGTTAACCTGCATAATCAGAGGACTAAAAAAAGACAAACTTGAGATAAAAAAATGGTGCATACAAACTTTCTTTAAAAAGACAAGTTTGAACAAAGAATAACTTTTCCGAGAAAAGTTAAATCAAAAGCAAAAGATGGTACATAAAAAATATATAAAAAGAGGGGGTAAAACCTTTGGGCCTTATTTATATGAAAATTATAGGGAGAATGGAATTACAAAAACAAAATATTTAGGAAAACCTAAAATTAATAAGATTAAAAAAAATAATAAGTTATTCCTTGTTTTTGGGCTTATTTTGTTGTTGATAATAATTTTTAGTTTTTTGGCCTTGTTTTTATTAGAAAAAGATTTTCTTAGAGTTGAAAATCCTGAAGAAGGATTATTAAGCTATTCTCCTTTAAATTTTTTAAAAAGTTTATTTTTTGCTTCTCCTTTAAATGTCTTTATTACTATAATGGACAACCATCTTCCAGAAATTTTTAATCTTCCTTTAGAATTAGAGGTTTGTGAGAACACAGAATTAGATTATGATTTTTATATTAGAGACTTAGATGGTACAAGTGATTTAAATTCAATTGCACTTGCTTATTATCGGCCTTTTTTCATTACTTATACTCTGCCTCCTGCTTATCTAAATCTTACTAATGTAACTATAGCTCTTTGGTCCCAGCCTTTGATTAAAGAATTTGTGAACTCAAAAAGATATTTAAATAATGCCTGGGCTGTTTGGGGTGAGAAAGTTATTGTAGATGATGGAGGGGGGGCGTTAGTTTCTCAGGATTTTAATATTATTATTATAGAAGTTAATAATCCTCCTAAATTTAGTATTCCTGTTGGAACAATTTTGCCTGGGGATTTATTATATACTATTGGAGATGACAGGTTTTTTTATTATGATCTAGGAGCTTATTTAAGAGACCATTCTGAAGAAACTCCAACACAAAATCTTACTTTTAAGTTAGAATTTTTAGAAGGAACACCTTTTTTTAATATAAGTAATAAAGGAATAATTAATGTAACTGGAAATGAAAGTTTTATTTTGCCTGGGGAAAATGCAACTACTTATCATTTGAATCTTACTGTTTCTGATACTGGTTTGTCTATGAGGAGTTCTTTACATCCAAATAAA
>Ga0315276_10001376_pt1 | contig 21743 bp, 26 predicted proteins | sample YL17G05_0_MG_FD_204542 | JGI IMG/M metagenome (GOLD analysis project Ga0315276, IMG submission 204542) | Sediment microbial communities from Yellowstone Lake, YNP, Wyoming, USA - YL17G05_0 | ecosystem: Environmental > Aquatic > Freshwater > Lake > Sediment | place: USA: Wyoming | collected... | reverse complement strand
GATTTCCTTTAATGCTATCTCTAAAGGCTTACACCAACATTCTTTATCATCTTGAATTGGACATTTTAAACATAATTCATTTAATATCTTAGTAACATCATCAAGGGCTTTGGCGTAGCCTTGCTCATGGACTGGATACATCCTATAATAACTCGGATTGGAATTGTATTTAGTCTTGCAAATTTTAGAACAGCATTTCTTTATATTCATTCCTAATCCTTTCATTTTAAATTCCCGATTACAGACTATACATTTGCTTAGTTCGCCTTTGTTTGAGGTGTTTGGTTGTTTTGTCATGATCATGATGCAGGGCACGACGGCTATGACGAGTAAGTCGTGCCCTGATATATAAAGGAGGTCGTTCAATTTTGCAATAAAACGACTTGTCTTGCAAGTTACCTCAAGACTATGATACTGTGATCATGAAAAGACCATGCGTGACATAAAAAAGTTCATGACGAGTAACTGAATCACGCATGGCCAGAATCTTTGAATCTATGGTTGTTACTCTGTGAAATGTCATGAACATCATCCTCTTATTTAATCTCTTTTACTTCAAAAAACTGCTTTCCCTTGACTAATCTCTTGGTTATTTCAGCAATTTTTCCGTTCAAAGGGGCTAACTTCTTTAATTCATGAAGAAGCGTCCATGCAGATGTTGAGATGACCTTGTTCATTTTGTCCTGCTGGACATCAATGATGTAGAACACTGAATCATCTTCCTTGCTTGGATATTCCTTCGGCTCTCCGATGAACACAACTTTCTGCGTTATATTCACATCAAAAACGACTTTGGGATTTCTTTCAATATCTTCTGCTGTCATCTTATCCCATGTCCCTTTTGTCGGCTTATTGGTTGATTTATTTTCCATTGTTATTTTAATCCTCCATTATTGTGATACAGCGCAGAGTAAAGCAGGAGTTCCGTCTTCTGCCTTTTTCTCTTGCTGCTTGTTATAGTCCTGTTGGACTTTCTTCTTCTGTTTTTCTATTGTTTTTTTTCCTAATGATCCTTTTGTTCTTGTCATTGAATAGTTCCTCCAGCATTAAATAGTGACTCGCAAAAATTCTATTTCGCCATTCTTGTATTTTAGCCATATTGTCATTTCAGATTTTGTCCCCATTCCCTGATTATCATCTTGACCGCGTTGTATTTGCTCAGCTTATGAACTTCTGCGTAATCCTTTACAATCTTGCTTTCTCTTGTGTCAAGCGAGATTAAAAGCTGCTTATCCATGTTCTAATTATAATTACTGATATTTAAATACTTTTCGTGATTATTTTAAAGTGACTACTTATAACGATTTCGTGTCTCATTGATCTTGCTCATCATGGCCTTTGACTGGCTATCCTTTTCAAATTGGGATAAGGCCTTGTAAGATGCATCATAAATCTGCTTGACCAGCCACCCCTTGCCTATCTTGTAAAGAACTATCGCGATTATAGCGAAAATTATCCAGTTCAGGGCTAAAGTGAGTATTGTAAGGAAATCTATCATATTCGTTTAATTAACTTGGTTACCTGGTGATAATACTTTCTATGATATAAATTGTTCTCTGGTCTGTGTGTAGACCGCCATAGGAACGATTTTAAGCGGCCTACAACGCGATATAATGTGTCTCTGCAGTATTTGTCCTCACAGGTCATAACTCCGCATTTGTAGGGCTTTTTGAGCGATTTCTTACAGATCACGCAAAATTGCCATGGTTTATCTATAAAAGTTCGTTTAATCATCTATTTTCTCCGTTTTTGGGATAAAAAAACCACTATTACCACTATCTTTTCTACTAGTATCTCTACTAGGGAAAGAAATAGGAATTATAGTGGTTATAGTGGTTTTTAATATTTTAATATTTAAAATCATTGTAACTGAACTACTATCCTCTATTTTCCTTTGACTTATTTGAAATCCCTCATCTCTTAATATTTTACCTATTTGATGAGCAGATAATACTCTTTGATGTTTTAATTTGAAGTATTTATTGCATTCATTAGTAAATTCCCTTAAAGGTATCATTTCTCCAGCGATTTCATCACATTGCTCTGAAATGAAGTGCATAACTGGATTGCTTCTTTCCTCATATCTTTGAGCCCTTTCTTCAAAAGAACCTTCATTTTTGAACTCAGGATGTTCGCAATCATACCATTCTTTCAATATTCTAAGGCATTTCTTGGCTAAATTTCTAAATTCAATGTCTGGAACTTCCCCAATCAGATTATCTTTCATCTTTAGGAATTGATTAGGAAAGTCTATCAAGAGCCATTTCCTATAAAATCCAAGACTTTTATCTGGAGTTATAGGCATGGAATTAGTTAAAGAAACACATAAAGCTGTATTATCATCTGTAAATGGAGTTTTCCCTTTGAATTGAAAACTTATAGAATCTTCCCCTCCCAATTTTTTCAGCATATTTGTATTTTTTAGATCATCATAGGAGACTTCCCCCATAACACAAAGAAGTTTCTTGTATAAGACTGCTGGTTCAAATTTATCTTCAGATAGATTCTTTATCTCGCTTGAAACACAATTTTCCTTTCCTATGAATTTTTCAGTTAATTTTATATAAGAACCTTTCCCATTTGAACCTCCACCACATAAGGCCACTAATCTTTGCATGAATTTCTTTGAGCTTATTGAATAAGCTAAAATTTGATAGAGAGTATCTTTCCATTTTTCTTCAACCCATTCAGAGAAAAATCTATCAATAATCGGAGTATCTTCAAATTCTCCGACTTCCCAGGGAATAGGATTTGTTATGAAATATTCTGGAGATGCTTCAAATATTTCTCCAGTCTTGGCATCATAAATTTTATCTTTGAATTGAATCCATGTTTTCTTCGCTTCCTTTGGTTTATGCTGCCTCCCTATCTGTTTGAATCCTTCAACTAATTCTCCCTTATCTTTATGAGAAATAGTTTCAATTCCTAGTTTTTGATGAATGAGATTGCAGAAATCAACCTCATCACTTAATATCCATTTTTTACTTTCATGATCCCATGCCCAGAACATTTTGGCTTTGTCAAAAAAGAACGGATGGATTTTCCAGAATGATTCAATCTGCCCTCTTCTTGTAAATATTTGTGCTTCTTCTTTCAATTCTTTAATAGCTTCTTTATCAAATGGACTTGTCATGATTTACTCCATTTATAACAATCTGAAAATTCAGAATGACAGATGTTCCATTCTCTTAATTTTTCGCATGAAATACCTTTCATTTTGCCTTTCTTTTTATAATATTCAATTTGTTTATTGCAGATATTTTCCTTGAAATTGATTTGTTGTTTCAATATTTCCCATAATCTATCCTCTCCATCCTTTCCAAGTTTTAGATATAACATCATTAATGCAGTTCTTTCTCTATGATTCAAATCTTTTCTGTTTGAAAGAGCCATTATTGCAGGACAATTTAATTCAAGCTGGACTGGTTTTGATGAATAAAATTTCCATGATACTTGTCCAGCAATTCTCCAGAATAGATTGTAGAATTTCTTTATTCCATTATCTTCAGCATATTTCTTCAGCCAGTTAAGATGGTCCTTATCTTCAAAATTAAAAGTCTTTTCTTTTTCCCTATTCTCAGGATTGTTGAATATATCATCAATCAATTTTTTAGTATCTTCTTCTCCAATAACTTTGTAAAGATATTCTGCTTCATTTAATGTGATTCCTTCATCTATTCCCCTTTTCAGGCATTTTTCTTTAAATGCATCAGTAATTGTTGTCATTTTTCATTCTCCCAAAAGAAAATTATTGAAAACATTTTCGCTTCAGCAATTAAAGAAGCATTTACTTCTTCATCATATTTATCATGGCATTCTTTACATAGCCAATGTCTTCCATACTTATCTGCCTGATTCTTTCTGCCTTTCCTGTTTCCAGAGAATAGATAACATGGAACATCATGGCTTTCATGAATTTCTTTCTCTTCAAATTCTTGAAGGCATAAATCACATTTCATTGTATCTCCTCAATACTCAAGATATTAGAAACAGGAATATAGACGGGATTGTTGAATTTGTCTATAATCCTCAGATAATCTGATCCAAAAGAAAGGATTGTCCCATGATATATTGTCATAGAATTATTTGAAAGTGTTATTTTTACTTTCTTTCCGATTAAATTTTTGTCAATCTCCATATCAATCCTCAATTTGCCCGATTGGCCTGAAATATTATCATAAAAGGATTATTTAAATCTTTTTAAAAGTTGTCATCATTACAAAATTACAACGACGACGAGTTTAATCAATAAACAAAATAAACGACTTAATATATACTAACATTAATCAAATAGCATGGATTTCCAGAATCCCTATATCGGACAAGAGCAGCAAGTCCAGCAAGAGGAACAGCAACCTCCGGGAAATCGCTATGATCTTCCTTTCGGAGGTTATCCGATTGTCAATCCGCAGCTGAAAGAAACGACGATTATTTCTCAGACGAATCCCAAGTTTGTCATTGAAGAATTAAAACATTTATTAAGAGGAGAAGAGGAGAAAATTGACGAGAACGGAAAATCAAAATGGGAAAAAGATGAAAATACAATTCCATTGATGAATGAAATCGGAATCAAAGCTATCCTCGCTAATCTTCATGGCGCGAATCAGGGAGTCGTATTCTCAAATTATGAAGAGGAGAATCTTCTCGCTATCGTCAGGAATGACGGTTATATCCTCATTGACAAATTAGGAGAGAACATGGAAGAATGGGGAGTTGAACAGGGAAATCTTAACACAATTTTATATGCTATTTTAAATGCGGTTTATTCTTCTTATAGGAGGGGAATGTCACAGGGAGAAAGAATATTTGTCAAGACATTCTATACAGAGAACAATCAGACAGTCATCAGGCCGCAGGAACTGCCTCAAAGAAAGAAGTTCCTGGGGATATTCTGATGGCAATAAATTACAAAGAATTTTATGAGCAATCAATGAAGAAAAGGGAACGGGGCAAGAAAGAATTATTTATCATTGGAGAATCAATAATAAAAGTTATGAGTTTCATATGCTTCTTATTCTATGTATTAGTTTTTGGAGTTGTATTCTTTTTAGGGCAATTATCATTGAATATATTGCTTTATACTTTTCATAGTTATATGGGGATTGGTGTAGTTTTATTCATAAATTCATGTTTTTATATTTTATATGCCTTATTATTTACATCTTTAGGGCATGTAATGTTAGGAAAACCACATAAGAAAAATAGGGATAAAAAATAATGGCTTCTCCAATTCCAGGCTTTGATGTTGGAGACTTTTTTCTGAATGGAATGGGCAAGACGATAATAATCGTCGTCATCGCAGTTGTTTTTCTCGGGCTTCTTGGCGGATTCGCATGGTGGATGAAATCAAGAAAGAAGTATGACATCAAAGTAAGGATATATTCCACAAGATTTGGAGCTCCGAAGACTTGGGATGATTGGGGAGCTATCTATAAGGATTCTAAGACAGGACAAGCTAATGGATTTAAATTGAAATCAGAGAAGGAAGTTATCAGTCCTCCATCGTATAAACTTATAATGATGTCAACGAAGGGCAATGTTATCCACATGAGGCAGGATTCAACAGGGCATTACACTTTCCTTGAACCTGAATTTATTGAATCGGGATTGAAGTTGAAAGTCGTCGCTGAAGATGTTAGATTATGGCAGTCTGCGCAAAGACAGCAGGTTGATATTCTTTATACAAAGACTAAATGGTATTCAAGCCTTCTTGCCTTCCTTCCTTATATTATCGTCGCTGTATTGATTATGGTTTTAATCTATCTTGTCCTTCAGAAATTTGATGTATTACAACAGGTTGCAGCAAGTCTTGATCATACCGCCCTTATTCTAAAGGATATACACCAGTCAGGTGCATTGGTTTCAGGTTAAACATGGCTGAAGATGTAAAAGATAATTCTTCTGGAGAATTATATAGTGCGGCAGCAGAAGTTTCTAAAAATCTCATTGAATTATTTAGAAAAGCAACAATGTCCATGATGACTAATGATTTAAGAATGTGGTGGATATATCTTGATGCGATTTATATTGAAACAGACTTTGCTATAAAAGAAAAAGACAGGGAAAAAATGGAAGAACTATGGAAAACAATAAATCCAAATCTCAAATCTTCTTATGGATTATTAAAAGAGTATCATATTAAATTAAGAAGATTATGTGAGAAATTCTTTGTGATGGTTGATACAAGAGGCAATCCAGGAACAGCAATTTATCAGGGGAATAGAAGATGAGAGTATGTCAAAAATATTTTCCAACAACTGATGGTTTCTATATAGATGGATATACCAAAAGCAATCTTGATATTGCTATTGATTGTATTAATGATGACCAAGATTTCGTTTTTATTGTTTCAGGCAATGGAAAAGTAAGAATAGGAAAGAGCCATCTTGCACAACAAATAGGATTTTATATAACTTCGGAAGTAAATAGGAGATATAATAAGGATAATTTATTTACTGCAGAAAATAACTTTGTTTTCAGAGGAACTGAACTGATTGAAAAGGCAAAGAATCTTCCAAAGTATTCTGTTGTAGTGTATGATGAAGCTGGTGCGGATATGCAGTCAAAGAAAGTCATGCACTTGCAAACTCAAGCTGTATTAGATTTTTTTCGTGAGTGTGGCCAATTAAATTTATTCCTTATACTTTGCATTCCTGACTACTTTGAATTGCCAAAAGGAATAGCCCTTTCTCGTTCCTGTGCATTATTTAATGTTCAATATAAAGAAAAATTTATCAGAGGAAAATATAGATTCTTTGGAGATGATTCAAAAAAAATGCTTTATTTAACTGGAAAAAAATGGCTGGATTATAATGCTTCAAAGGCAGATTTTTCAGGAGATTTTTTTGAACATTGGACAATAGATGAAATAAAATATAAACAATTAAAAATGGATGCTCTTGCTGGAAGAAAAAGAGATGAAGCAATAAGATTGTCTGACAAGATGAAAAGAATGATTGATCATAGGAAAAAGTTAACTAACTTTTTACATGAAGAAAAAGGTATGACTGAAGAAGAAATCGCAGATATTTTAGGTATAGCACAAGGTTCTATGAGCCGAATAATAAAGGGAGAATACACATGAATCACTTGAGTAATTCGTTATATCGAATAAGTCATTATATTCATCCGAGTGGTTTGGGGATGGTTATATATAAACTATTCCTTACTTGTTCATAGTGTAGAAAGATTAAGTATATGGAAACAAAATGACAAAAGAATCCTGGCAACAACAGAAAGTATTGAAACAGAACAAACAAGATGTATCTCCTAATGATATTATTATAATGGCCAAGAAGATTAAGAAAGAAAGGGATAGAGTGTTGTTTGTTATACTATATTTAACTGCTGGAAGGGTATCAGAGGTTGTTAGAAGTCTTTATAGGAAGGATATAACTGAACAAATTGCAGATAATAGAAGGATTATTCTATTCAAATTGAACAATAGAAAGAATAAAGATAAGGTTTTTAAGGAACTTCCAATACCTTATGATAAGGAAAAAGACTTATTAGATATGATATTCCCTTATTTAGACAGAATGGAGATGGAACATTGCATATTTCCTATAAGCAAGACAAGAGCTTATCAGATAATTAAGAAAGAATTTGGATGGAATCCTCATTGGATAAGACATATAAGACTAACAAACCTTGTAACTTATCAGGATTTTAATGATCAATTCCTTGTAAAGTTCAGTGGATGGTGTGATTCAAGACCTGCTCGTTCTTATATGGAGCATAGATGGAAGGATATATTACAGAAGTATTAACTATACGAAATCTTACTTTAAAATACTTCATTGAACAGCACAAGACAGATATTCTGCAAAAGTATTAATTAGTTTATTCAACATGACAAGACTTTACTATACTTAACCTTGCATTACAGTCTATTTAGAAATAAATGGGAAGATTTCGCTTATAAAACTTAATTACTTTTTAGGTCTACTTCTTTCCCTTTGAAGTTTCCATCTATTAACATTGAACAATTTATTTTGTTCTATTGCTTTTTTGAAAGCTGCTCTTAATGCTTTTGTTTCATCATATTCAAATTCATCCATATTTACCTCCTTTTCATTCTTCTTTTAGTTGAAGGATGTTCCTTTCTAAGATGAAGATACATATGATTAATGTATCTCTTGCTTCCTTTTATGATAAGTTTCATTTTCAAAACTCCCGATGATTAGCAAGATACATGCAGATTAATGCAATCGCAGCCATGATAAAACATCCAACCATCACATAAGTGCTGATCAGGCCTATTGTGGCCATCATAATTGATAATACAGCTACGATAAACGATGATCCAGTGAATGCCTTTGTCGCTCCGTAACCCAGGAATGACATGAAAAGGATGCAGAATATCGCGAACAAAATCAAAGGCCAGAAAAATCCGGATGTCACAGAGTTGCTCCACATTGCTATATCAACCAATTTTACAGTCCCGTTTGGATATGCATATACCATTCTAAGTTTTCTTCCTCATTATAGCGCTTAAAATCCCGAATATAATCGTGATCATGACTATTGTGATGAATCCGAAGGTGAATATTGAAGGAATCCCGTAGTCTGTGCTTATTGAATTTACAACGCTTCCGATTATTCCTCCAGAGCTCAAGACTAATTTTATTGACTCCCATACACCTTTTGGAAACAATAATATGTCCCCGACGACGGAAGTTCCGGAGTTTTCAATGGATGTCCTCATCGTATCAGTCTGAGTTGAAATATCCGCTATTTTATTATAGACTGTTGAGTTATAAGTTGTTGGAATCCCGTAAGAGCTGAACATTTCTCCAGTTATGAGAAATAATCCTCCGATAAACATTCCAAATAAGACTATACTGATAAGGATGTCTCTTGGAAGAACTCCTTTTTTGTTCATCATTTTAGCTGCACCACCACAATTACTCCCAAGATAATTATTGAAATTAAGATTGCCCATCCTATGGCAATGAATCCGATGACTCCCATCAAAATAAATCCAATCATGGCCAGGACAATGCTCGCAACTGGATTCCAGATTCCCACCATGACTAACGCGATTATGAACAGCATTCCATATAAAATGCCTTCAGTCCCGGTTGTCCTGAAGAAATTTGCTGTTGAAACGGAAATTTGATCAAGGATATTCATTTCATGAGTTGTGTTGATATATGCCTGGGCCAAGAAGTTACCGGTATAAGCAGTCAGATTGCATGTAAGAAGTCCGGCAATCCCGGTTGTTACATTATTGCAGACAATTAAATCATTAGAGATATTTATCTGATTGGCAAGAAGCTGAATTGTCTTTGAAGTCCCGTCAAGAGAATTGAAAAGCATAGAGACTATCTGTGTATTGTTATTATATGAAAGAGAATAGGAAACTCCGCTTGCATCAGTATAATATTTGGCGGGGCTTTCAGATGTTGACGGAATTGTCAGTTCAATCTGGCATGGAGTCGCATAACAGACAACTTTGACAGTATCAGTTGTATAAAGTATGCTCCCAGTTGAATTTGAAAGCATGAACTTGTAATTTACAGTATTCTGGATGACATGAAAGATAGTCTGGCCCAGTTCATCGCTTATATCCTGCTCAACAATGCTCCATGAATCAGTAAGAGGATAATATCTGAGCATTTTGACATCTACATTCTTCTGAGCAATAAGGTTTGAATCAATTATCTTGGCCACTAAGATTGTTGTTCCAGTTGTATTAAGAAGATATAAATTGACTGATGAAAGAGGAAGCATAAGGCTGTTTAAGGCAAAATGATATATTTTGCTGTCATATCCCACTGCAGAATAGCCTATCTGCCCGAATCCTATCCTGAATAAAGGAGAAACAGTTGCATTGACGCAGATAGAGATGTTTGTTGTCCCCGCAATAGTTCCTCCAGCATTCAAGAAAGTTGTATTTGACAGGCCGTAATTCAGATTATATATCCATGTCCCATTGAGCATAGTCGCAGTGTTAATCTCATCAAATAAGTTGAATGAATAAGACATATTTCCATCGCATAATTGATCCCCGTTTATATCCAATGCCGGGATATTATAGACAGTCTGATTCTGCGTCGCATCATTCCAGCTGTCTCCGTTGACATAATAGCCCACATTTACGGACATTATAATGTTTGAAGCGACGAAAGGGGCAGTCAAAGTCTTTGAATACTGCGCAAAAGTCCCGTTGCTGAATATTTGATTCATGATAGATAATGTCCCATTGTAATTTACAGTGGCATTTGACTGCAGAAGGCTTGTCGCAGTCACATTGAAATAAACAACATGATTTTCCCCTTCAACAACCGGAGTTGTTATTGTCATTGCAGGCTGGATGTAATTGATGAAATAAGTGATGAAAGTGCTGTTCTGATTTCCAGCAGAATCATTCGCATAGCTTGTTATGTTATAGATTCCAGGATTGTTAAAGGTTATTTCCTGCGCTGCATTGCATGTGTAATTTGTCGCAGTTATGTTTTCGCTTGTAATATACCAGCATTCAGCAAGATTAGTGTCAGTCCAGACTACAGTTGTTGTTACATTATAGGGCATTGATAATGTTGATTCATTTGCAGTCGGCAGAGTAATTGCATAAGATGGATTTATAGTGTCTAAAGTTATATTTCTTGTTGATGTTGTATTGCAGTTGTTTGCTATATCACAGATAGTTGCATTATATGTATAGAATCCATCAGCAAGACTTGTGAAATTATGGGCATAAAGAGGAGTTGAATAAGTCACAGAGCTTGATGTAGTTCCATCAATAAGGAAATTTATATTCTTGAAGTTTATCTCAGTCCAGGTAGTGTTGATGTAAATCCAGTCATGCTTGACGAATACTCCATCAGCTTCTGTTCCATCTCCCCAATCAATATCTGGATAGATAGAATCTATGAAAAATGTGACAGCATCATCTCCCCAATTATTAACTGTGTCATTGCAGAATAATGTTGCGGTATTGCTCCCTTGGACAAATCCGACTGCTGTGAAATTATTTCCGGCAGTTGTTTCTGTGAAGTTACTTGCTCCGCCATCTAAAGAATATATGCATGAATCTGGTGTCCCAGAATCAGTTATTGTATAATTTAGCTCATCAACAGATACATTATATGTCGTATTAGCTGGATATTCTATTGCGACAGTAGGAGGAATGGCATCAACATAAAAAGTGATTGAGCTTGAATTGATATTGCTTGATGTGTCATTAACCCATACCCACCATGTATTGCTTCCTTCTGTTAATACAGGCGTGTCAGTCCTGTTGTCTCCGCATGTTATTGAAATATTAACAGTTCCTTCAGAAAGAGAATACCAACAACTAAATAAGTTAGCATCTCCAACAGTATAATTCATGTCAATGAAAGCTACATTATAAGATATATTCAAAGGAGAAGTCATATTAATATCTGGATAAATCGTATCCCGGAAGAAAGTGACTGATGCTGTGTTTATATTGCCGAAAGTGTCATTGCATTGCAAACTCCAGATATTTGTGCCTTCTGCGGAGATTATTCCTGTGAAATTGATTCCAGAGGATATAACAGAACTGTTTCCAGTCCCTATATTGGCAGACATATTGCAGTTTCTTGGATTTGCATCAGAATAAGTGTAATTCAATGTTGAAATGCTTGTGTTTTTATTCCCCGTTGTAGGATAAATTATTGTTATTGTCGGAGAAATAGAATCTACATTTAAATATCTCAATGCTGATGTTGCAGAATTTGCATCATCCGAAGCATTGCAGTTCCATGTATGATATCCTTGGGACATTGTTCTTGTTATCTGCAATGAAAGATTCTTGAGATCTCCAGCTCCCCCGTCATTTACAGTATAGTTATATTTTCCGTCTATAATCAAAGACAGATTGTATATTCCAGTTTCATCCTCTCCTGAACAATTAAATGTAATTGACGGATTTGTTGTATTGTAATTTGTTGCTGGAATGCTCTGGATTGCCTTAAGACCATTAACTCCTTCTTGTTCTTTTCCAAGAGAGGTATAAATTGGATAATTCTTGAGGCTTATTCCGCCAAGTGTCGCATTCCCATCATAATAAAACAGCCATCCGCCGCCTCCAGTATTTGAATCTTGGATAAGAATTGTAGCTAATTGCCCGGATATATTTGCTGTATTGATTGTATTTTTGGCACTCCATCCGATAGTAGCTATTTGATAATCACAGTCTATTGTCCCGACCGATAAGTTAATGCAGATTTTATCTTTTCCCCCGCCAAAATAATAGAAACTATCCCCTAAATAAAAATAACTGCTTGTCGCATTTCCTACCCTGCTATCAGGATTATAGGTATTAATCGCCCAAGTGCTTCCATATCCTAAATCCCCTTCTTTTGACAGTTTTATTCCTGCGCCTTGCAGAGTCCATACCCCTATGTTTCCAAAACTGACATTAAGATTAGTTTCATTCAGATAATATCTGGGTATTTCATTATTTTCTGTTGTTGAAGCTCCAGCATTCCCATAATAAGCTGAATATTGAGATACGCCTGTTCCTGTCAAGTTAGTTACTTTAAAAGAGACATTTATATTATCTGCAGTTGCCTTAAGAAGATTATATGGAACTTCAATTCCCCCATTCCCGCATGAATCATTGATTATTCTTACATCACTTCCATCCGCATTCCACCCAGAGCCTTGAATTTCAAATATAGACACATCTGTCCTGTTGTTGAATGCATATCCTTGTGAAACATTTAAATCTCTGCATTTTCCCCATGAACTGTCCCACCATGCCTGTTCTTCATTCCATATTCCATTAGCTTTAATCTGCCAATCTATTCTTTGCCCCATGCTCTTTTTTGCTTCAATAATGATGTTATATTTTCCAATAAGCATTTTTTCATTAAGAATATAGTCTTTCCAGATTGTTCTTGTTTTGATTTCTTTTGTATAATCATTAATTTCATCATTGCATATATTTTTAATAATTGATTCTTCAGTCTTGTTATCTTTTATTTCAATATCTTTGCAAACCTCTTTATAGATAGGGGTGTCTATATTATATTCTTCAGTTGTTTCGTATTTGATTGTGTAAGGGATATTGTATTCTTTTCCTCTTGAATCAATGAATCTTATATCTTCAACTAATTCTCCCTCATACTTTAAGCCAATAATCTGCTCTGCCTTGCAGTCAATAAGGCATTCATCTGTATTCTTTATTATGCTGAATGACTGGACTTCCTGCCCTAAAATATCTTTATGAATTATTGTAGGATAAGTAAGATAAGATTTTGAATAGTCTAATTCTTTATGGTCAAGCAATGCGGAAGCATTAGGAAGCAGAAGCACTGCTATCAAAACTCCAATTAATATCCAATAATGTTTATTTATTTTCATTGCATTGGTGACGCTTGACCTCCAAAGCTGCCTTGTCCTGATCTAGAAAAGATGATTATAGCTGCCAAAACTCCGATTACAATGGCTATAAGTGGCAGATGAGTCATGATATAATCCATTATAGGCATATGACTCGTAGCTGCAGTGAATGTTGAAGATGCTGTTATCACTGAATAGGCATTGCTCAAAGCGACTGAAACAATCATCAATGCTATAAAAACAAATATCGCGAAGATAAGGAAGATTGGATGAGTCGGAGTCAAGAATGATGTCACCACTAAGGAGATAATAAGTCCGAAGAATACCGCCAAATAAACATAATTTATCGTATTGTCAAATATAGAATTGACAACAGTGAATCCTATTGAACTTCCAGCGGAAACATTTTCAAATGCGGGAGCTGCAGCGCTGGAAATCGCTCCGTTGATAACATATGCAAAAAGGAACACTAATGCTGTTATGAACAGCAAAATCACAATATACACAGAATCTTCTATTGATCCTTTCTTGTTCATCAGTAAATCCTCACTTTCTTCTTTGACAAAGGCCAGTAATTGATGATATATTTCGGATTTTTCTTCTGTTTTAATTGATTAGCTATCTGTTTAGTCAAACTTACTTTGGAAATCTCCCTTCCAGAATCATTCCACATCTTATTCAATGTATCACTGAAATCTGCATGGACTCTCACTATTTTTGTTGTCATCTCAATCCCTCAATTTTTTCCTTTTTGTCTTGATTATATCCCGATATAACCTTTACAAAGATATATACCACGATATATACAATCAAAGCATAATCCAACCATGTCAATATAGTTGTTATTGTCCCTACCATTCCTGAAATTCCTGAATCATAATACTCGTTTTCCAATGCCATATTCGCCACATTCAACAAAGGAATAAGCAGATAAATCCCAAGTCCAGCGAATACCGCTGAAACTATGCCATGATGCTCCGCCAGGACATATGCCAATATTAAAATAATCACAATAATTCCGCCTATTGATAATATCATCGGGATGAAATTCTGGCTTGAAGAATCTATCCCAATTTGTGTGACATATAATAATCCTGTTGTTGAACCTGCAAGAGTAGTGGAATTGCATCTTGCCCCATATGCATAATAACCTATTGATGAAAAATTGACTCCAGCAATATCCAATCCCCAGTATCCTTCAGGAATATATGGAACTTTTGAATATAATATGATTTTTCCAGAGCTATTTGCAAGATAAAAAATACAAGATGCAGATATATTTGTTTGTAATGCTCCATTAGAAATATTTGAAACAAAGAAATTATACTGGTAATCCTGATTCAGCTTTAATATTAACTGTGGAGAATCTATAATCTGGAATCCCTCAGTTATCTGCTGGACAGTTGTCACAGGAGGGGCTGCAGATGCGAAATAACTGCATAATGAGAATAGAATTACGAAAGTCAATATTGACGCTATTGTCCCTGTTTTCCAGTCTTTGTTCATTTATTTCCTCTTCTTTTTTCTGATAATCGGTCTTAATCCAATTCCAGTAATGCTGAATTTGGATATTTTTGGAGAGGTTATTCCCTGAAACATCGCCCTTAATGATGGTTGATATTTTGTCGGCTGTTTTCCTTTCTTTCTCTTTTGTCCAGTCGTTGATCCAAAACCTAGATTGAAAGATGGCATTGATATGTATGGTGGAAGAATTAATCCAGGAGGAAATCCTGGAGTAAAAGGAGTTATTGGAACTGTTGGAGTTATTGTAATTGGCTGTAATGTCAACGGGGTAATCAATGCTTGCCTGGATATTTGTCCAGTTTGTAATGATTGTTGCACAGTTAATTCTTGAATAGTTGGTTGAATTGATTGTTGAACTGGCATCAATGACTGTCTTTGTATTGAAATTTTGCTTAAAGCTGGAGATAATGCCTGTTTTTGCTGTGTCGCAGTCAAAGTCGCTGATTGAAGTCCTAAAATAGAACTACCTTTTGTAAATAATTGTCCACCTTGTTGAAAAGTTTGTGCTGATTGCATTGAAGGAATTAATGATGGAACTTTTGTAATTAATCCAGTTTTTGCTATTTGAACAGAGGTTTGTGGAATATTTGACCTTATTCCAGGAACTATAGAAATATCTTCTATTCCAATATTTACAACTCCAGAACTATAACCTACATTTTTAATCATTGTTTTTTCAGATAATAAAAACGAAAATGAAGTATCTGATCTTGCAACAAATGTAGGTTTAGTGCTTCCTGGAAAACCTAAAGAGTATGGTTGTTCTGCAATTCTTGCGAACATTTCAGAAGGTTGCAATCTATAAGGTATTTTTAACTTTTCTTCAATGGAATATATCCATTTTGGAGTTTGGGCATGAATTATCTCATGTGCCAATGTTCTATCAAAATCAGTTAAATATAAAGGATTATATTTCTTAGCAGTATTGTATGATATTCCAATGGCGTTCTGATTAGGATAATACATTCCTGCGGCCTCAGCATTCATGCCTTTAACTTTTCCGAATCCAAATAATTTCCCTTTATTAACTAAATCTTGCATATAATATAATGGATCAACAACTTCTTTAGGATTTCCAACATTATATCCAATATCTGCAGAAGTTAATTTTCCAGTATAAGATATTTGATTTCCACTTGGTGTTACTTCAGATGTTAATCCTCCGACAAATTCAGATGATGGTTTAACCCAGGTTCTTCCACTTCCTTTAAATCCGCTTTTTATCTGCATTAAGGAAAAATCATATCCAGCTGAAGATTTTAATTCAGCGAACCCAGGAGTATATCCTTTTACTGGATCAAATAATATTCCTTTTCCTCCTGTAATAATCTTCCCTGATCCGAAGAAAATATCTTTTCCTGTATAAAATTCTGTTGTTCTTCCCATCAAATCAAATTTTCCTCCAATGACATTAAAACTATTTTGTCCAGTTATCTGAGTAGTAGTTGTTCCTTTTACAGCAATTTCAGTATTTCCAGTAGTTGTTACTCCAGAATAAATATCTCTAATATATTCTCCCTGCGTTTTTCTTAAATCAACACCTATTCTTAATTTGTCCATAGCATATTCTATTTGTGCAGTATTAATTTGATTAGCTATTCCTCTGACTGCTGTATATTGCCCTAAAACAGATGTTCCAAAGCCTAATCCTGCCTGCAAAGGATTTCCAGAAGAAATGCCTTTATATCCTTCAACTTGGCCTAATCCAAATGAAATTATTCCAGCAGTTACTGGTGCAATTTTATATGCTCCGCCAAAAGCTGCAGTTAATGCTATATTTGAAGTTATTGGGGAAGGAGTAACTATTGATTGAATTGTTGCTTTTCCAGATGCTTGTGCTTGAATTTCTGGCATTGATTTTGAAAAAATATCTGTGGCTAATCTTTGTCCTTTTTGTTCATAACCAGTTCTAATGGTTTCTTCTGCTTTTGTTCCTTCTTCATATGTTATCGTTCCGCTATTGATATTTGATTGTAATTCTGATATTTTTCCAGAATATTCTTTTCTCACTATATTTGATGCTAAATTAGATGCTTGTTCTGCCTTTTGATAAGTAAATGCTTCAGTAGTCATAGTTAATTCTGGATGAACCATAATCTGCTCTTTAATCAATGAACTTATAGGTATTTGTGATTGTTCTATTGTAGAAGTTCCAGAAGATGAATATCTAGGATTTGCGATTAATTGAGAAGTTCCTTTATATGTTGTATAATCTATTGGTCTAAATAATGAGGATATTGCTCCAAAAGGATCTGGCTGAGAACTTGTTGAAGTTCCTGTTCCGAAGAATTGTCCAGTAAATCCAGCTAATGTAACTCTTGGCGCTTGTTCTTTTGTTGTAGCGATTTGTTCAGCCCTAAGACCTATGAATGGAATTGAAGTAATAATATTAGAAGTAGGTTTTCCATAATAATTCATTCCAATATCGTTAGGAACATTAGTAATTGTTTCGTTAGGAACATTAGTAATTGTTTTAAATTGATTTTGTTGATTAGAATTTAAATTTGTATTTGGAATAGGAGAAGATGGATAAGTTGCATTTATATAATAATATCCAACATTCTGTGGAGTCACTCCGCCCATTCCAACGACTTGCTGCCTTAATTCCTGAGATAATTGAAATGCGGTCTTTCCGCCGACTCCTGGAACTACCGCAGTTCCTGAATAAGTTCCTGATCCTGAAGTTACTGTCCCTCCAGCTCCAGGAGTTACTGTCACTGGAGTTACAACTGTTGTCGGAGATGTCGGAGCGGATATTGTTCCTCCGCCAGTTCCTGTGATTGTTCCGCCAGAAACTGCTCCTGGCGTTGTTGGACTAGAAGGACTCCATTTTGAAGATGTTGGTGGGGTATAAGTCTGCCAGGGCATGGAAATTACAGTCATTCAATATTTATTAAGACATCTATTACTGTATACAAGTGTTATCATCGTATTAATATATCAAAAAAAGAGTATTTTATGATGGAAAAAGTCATAAAGACTATAACTTCTTCACAAGGAGGTTTATAATAACCAAAACATGAATAAGAAAGGAAATATTAATCAACTTTTCCCAGCTGTTCTTGCTTTAGTATTGGTAGGTGTCTTGCTTGGAGCAGGTCTATTGATCTTATCTTCATTCCAGACTGCTGCTGGTGCTAGCACTGCTGCTGCTAACGCCACAGGATCAGTAATTACCGCTATGAGCTCATTGGCGACCACATGGCTTCCAATAATCGTAGTTGTAATCGCCGCTGGAATCGTCCTTGCTATTCTACTTGGAGCATTCGGCGGAAAGCAGAGATAATCTGCTTTCCTGAATGAAAAAGACTTCAAATGAATAAGAGAGGAAATATAAATCAATTATTTCCAGCTGTAATGGCAATAATCCTTATTGGAGCATTGCTTGCTGTTGGCCTTATTGTGATCACTAATATGAAGGACACAACATGGCTTTCAACATCTACAACTAATGCAAATTTCACTGCTCCTGGAGCAGTGAAAGAGGCTGGGCAGACATTCGCATCAGGATACAGGAATGCGGTCTGTTCAGGCTTTACTTGCTACAATCAGTCAGGGACAAATTTGATAATCCCTACGCTGAATAGGACAGTTTCTGGATGTAATGTAAAATATACATCTGTAACTGAAGATGCAGTTGGATATAACAACACAATCTGGAAATGCACTTATGCGATAACTTTTGACAATGCGACTGCAGCTACAACTGCAATGGCATCTACAGAAACATCGCTATCAGCGATAGCGGTCACATGGCTCCCGATACTGATTGTTGTAATTGCTGCGGGGATCGTTTTGAGCATATTGCTCGGAGCATTCTCAGGCAAAAGAAAATAATTGATATAGAAGTCAAATAAACTTAATTATTTTTGGAAGAAGAGCTTAAAAACCTCTTCTTCCGCTTTTTCTTTTTTCGCTTTATTATTGGCTTATAGACCGGAATGCCCAAAGATTTGTCTATCTCAATCTCATGATATTTGAGAAGCTGCTTTAAAGCTATACTGACTGCAGCTTTGCATAAGTCAGTCATTTCTTGAATCTCTGCCCTTGACAAGGGCTTTCCCCTATTCAATAATTCAATTACCTGCTCTTGCCCCAATTTGCACCCCGATTAAAATTATCCTGTCAGATTAAATGTAAGATTGTCAAAATCAAAGAACTTCTGTCCAGTCGCTATCATTGATGCATTCTTTGACATTCCAGCATATAAATCTGATTTATAATCAATATAAGTCTGCATTATTTCTTTACAGGAAACATCATTCGCTTTGCACATGTCACATGGATCATGTGTCATTAGCCAAATACATACTCCAAGGAAAATGACAAAACATGCTATATTCAGCCAATTAAATTGAAACTTTCCTTTTTGGATGTCCACATTTTCCTCTGGTGTGGTCACCTTTATTTCTTCATCCATTATTTCTTCTCCGCATAAATATAATAATTTTCATTGCATTTATTCTTTTTTAATTTTGTCTTGAATCCGGATTCTTTCAGAAATTTATCCATATCTTCATAATCAAATCCCTGCGCATCATGGCATTCCATGATGATTGATTTTATTTTCTTCAGATTTTCCTTTGACATATTGAATAAAATCTCATATTCAGCCCCTTCGCAGTCTATCTTCAGCAGATCAATCTGCTTCAATTCCTGGCTGTCAATAAATTCATCAAATGTTATGCATAAAATATCTTCATATCTCGTCGGCTCATTATGGTAAATACCATAAGCCCCAGTTGAATAAGGAGACTTGTATAATCTTCTTATTTCATGCCTTTTTGCTAATCCAAAATGAAAATTCCAAATATTATAGCTTTTATTCAATTCAACATTTTTCAACATTAATTCATAATTTGCCTTGCATGGCTCAATGGCATAAACCCTGTCTGATTGCCTTGAAATTCTTTTAGAAAATGCGCCGATATGGCTTCCTATGTCAATTACTGTCTTTAAATGCTTCTTTGGAATGATATAATCATAGCATTCATCTATAATTTTTGAATCGTCGCTTCCTTCTCTTGTATAAAAATTCTTATAAAGAATCAGTCTATCATGATATTTTTCATGTTTAATTAATTCCCTTTCTAACTTTACTTGTCTGATTTTGTCATAATTCTTCTGGCCTATGAGGTCCCTGAATATTCCTTTCAGATTGGCATAGTGAGACTTCAATAATTCTTTTATATCTTTATCCATTCTTTTCCTCTTTCTTCATATGCTGCTTGTATGAATTTAAATATCTGAATTTCTCCCCGCATTTAGGGCATTTATATCCCCATTTTTTCTTCATCATTTCTTCTCCTCAGATTTCAATGCGATTAAATAATCCAGCTTGTCATTGATTATATTGAACATTTCATCCTGGGAGACGCATCGCGGGATCAATACCGCTTTCTGCTGTTCTTGTTTTGTCTGTTCCATTTTCTACCTCCTTTTTGCCCAATATATTTATTATCAAATAAGCAACATAAACCAGAAATATTCCTGCGCAGATTAATAAAAGCATTGTTGAAATCATTTTTTATGCAGGACTTTGAAGTCCACCCAGTAATATCCTCTTAAATGCCTGAAATCCTTTTCAATCTTAGTCAGTTTCTTATCGCTGATATTTCCAGTCTTGCACTGGATGAACTGAATAAGTCGTTTTTCATTGTTCAATATGATAATATCATAAGGACTTTTACTTGCTGCAGATCGTATGGCAATAAGGCCTGATTCTCTTGCTTCTTTTGCTATCTTCTGTTCAAATCTCTTTCCTTTTTCATAGTTTGTCATTTATTCTCCATCGCTTTATTCAAATTGTAATCTTTGGTCCGTTCTTCCAATATTCCAACTGTCAAATAGGCAAAGCATTCTGGATGATTATATCCGTTGCATTTGTCATTCTTGTAATGGGGCAACTGTGCTTTCTTGCATTCGCAGTAAAACCAGATGCAAAGTGAATCTAAATCATTTGTCATGTTTTTTTCTCCTTGGCGAGTCTGGCGATTTCACAAGCATCTAAAATCTCCTGGCATAAATCTGATGGAATAATTGCCCTTGCAACTGCACTTCTATGACATGACATATAATCTTTTTTATTATATATTCCTTGTATTCCTGTCTTTGCTCCTCTTGATGCTTTCTCATGACATGGGCTTCCAGGTTTGCACATAGGTTTTGGAATCCAATCAGAGATATTATTCCATAAGTCTGTTGGTTTTTGGGAAACATGGCCATATTGACAATAAGTTACTGTCTTTCTAAATTCATTTGGCATAAAAGATTGTTTTCTTAACATTCCTCTTGGATTTTCTATAATCCAGAATTTTGGATTCATTTCTCTTATAAATGCTATTGTTTTCAACACAATTGCCATTCCTTTTAATGCTGATTCTTTTGGAGTTCCATCTTTATTCCAATGCCTTGAAATTGAAGCGACTGAAAATGTAGTGCATGGCGGACTCGCCCAGATTATATCTGGCTTGAATGGAATATCCTCAACTTTCAAATCCATAATGTCTTTGCATAAAGATGGTTTGAAAATAGGATTATTGTCAACTGTAAAACATTCATGCTCTCTTGCTCTTGCTACTTTGCTGAATGATTCTGTTCCGCTAAATAATTCAAGTATTTTCATGCTTTCTTCTCCTTGCGAATATGAGTATCCCCAGAGGGAGAACTACTTTTCGCATATCTAACTTCTTTGAATTTTGTTACTCCACGCAGAGAGGTGTTAGACGTGTTATCAACCTTCGCCTCTGACTTCTGAGGACTATGAGAGAGTTTAGCGATTTCCTTTAATGCTATCTCTAAAGGCTTACACCAACATTCTTTATCATCTTGAATTGGACATTTTAAACATAATTCATTTAATATCTTAGTAACATCATCAAGGGCTTTGGCGTAGCCTTGCT
>Ga0315276_10001375_pt1 | contig 21745 bp, 13 predicted proteins | sample YL17G05_0_MG_FD_204542 | JGI IMG/M metagenome (GOLD analysis project Ga0315276, IMG submission 204542) | Sediment microbial communities from Yellowstone Lake, YNP, Wyoming, USA - YL17G05_0 | ecosystem: Environmental > Aquatic > Freshwater > Lake > Sediment | place: USA: Wyoming | collected... | reverse complement strand
TCGAGTCGGCGCTTCTCGAGCACAAGGCGGTCGCGGAATCCGCCGCCGTGGGGAAGCCCGATCCGATCAACATGGAGGTGGTGAAGGCGTTCGTCGCCCTGAAGCCCGGCTTTCAGCCGAGCGATGATCTGCAGCTGGAGATCGTGAATTTCATCCGGAAGCGGCTGTCGCCGCTGGCCATGCCTCAGGAGATCGAGTTCGTCGCCTCGCTGCCGAAGACGAGGAGCGGCAAGATCATGCGCCGGCTCCTGCGGGCGAGGGAATGGGGCGAGGAGATTGGCGACATTTCAACTCTCGAAAACGAATGAGCGGAGGAGTCATGGCCGAGGACGCCAGGCAGCTGATCATCGACTACGTGAAGAAGGAATACCTGGAGGAGGATTCGGGCCAGGAAGTGACCGAGACGACCCGGCTCATCTCCAGCGGCATCGTGGACTCGTTCTCGATGGTGTCCCTGAAAATGTTCCTCGAGAAGAAGTTCCAGGTCAAGATCCCGGACGAGAAGGCCACTCCGGAGGCGTTCGACTCCGTGGAGAACATCATGAATCTGCTCAGGCAGTTCACCACCATCTGAGGTAGGAGCCATGGCCTACAGCGACAAGGCGAAGACCTTCTTCGAGAACGAACTGAAGTGCATCCGCGGCGCCGGGCTGTTCAAGGAGGAACGCTACATCGAGTCGCCGCAAGCGGCCTCCATCCGGGTCGAGTTTCCGGCCGGTGCCCCCCCGAGAAACGTGATCAACTTCTGCGCCAACAACTATCTCGGCCTCTCGAGCCATCCGGAGGTGGTCCAGGCCGCGCGGGACGGCCTGGATTCCCGGGGATACGGCCTGTCCTCCGTGCGGTTCATCTGCGGGACCCAGGACATCCACCGGAAACTCGAGGAGAAGCTGAGCGAGTTTCTCGGAACGGAAGACACGGTGCTCTTCCCGTCGTGCATGGAGGCGAACGCCGGCCTGTTCGAGGTGGTCCTCGACAAGGAGGACGCCATGATCGCCGACCGGCTCGTCCACGCCTCCATCGTGGACGGGATGAGGCTCTGCAAGGCGCAGCTCTACAACTACAAGCACTCCAACATGGCCCACCTCGAGGAGAAGCTGCAGGAGACGCAGGGCTGCCGCTTCCGGATGATCATCACCGACGGCGTCTTCTCCATGGACGGCGACATCGCGAAGCTCCGCGAGATCTGCGATCTGGCCGAGAAGTACGACGCCATGGTGATGGTGGACGATTCGCACTCGACGGGATTCGTCGGCCGGCAGGGGAGGGGGACGCACGAGCTCTGCGGCGTCATGGGGCGGATCGACGCCATCACCACCACCCTGGGGAAGGCCCTGGGCGGCGCCGCCGGAGGGTGCGTCAGCGGCCGGAGGGAAATCGTCGAGACCTGCCGCCAGCGCTCGAGGCCCTATCTCTTCTCCAATTCCGTCCCTCCGGTGGTGGTCGCCGCCTCCATCAAGGTCCTGGACCTTCTCACGAAATCGACCGAGCGCCGGGACAAGCTGGAGTCGAACACGAAGTACTTCCGCGAGAGGATCACCCGGGCCGGAATCGACATCAAGGAGGGGGTGCACCCCATCGTTCCGGTCATGCTCTACAACGCGAAGCTGGCCCAGGACGTCGCCCGGGACCTCTTCGAGGAGGGGATCTACGTCGTCGGGTTCTTCTTCCCCGTCGTTCCCCAGGGACAGGCCCGGATCCGGGTCCAGATCTCCGCGGACCACGAGAAGGAGCACCTGGACAAGGCGATCGCGGCCTTCACCAAGGTGGGGCAGAAGTACAACATCCTCGGGAAGAAGAAGGAAGAGATCATCGCCGCATACGGCCCCTGATTTCCGCGGATCCCGGCTCGAAGGGCGGACTCGACCGGCAGGGGAGGGCCGGGCAGGCGGCGGCTCTCCGGGACGCTCCATGGACAAGGCCGAAGGCTCCAGCAAGGTTCCCTCCGGACATTCCCCGGGCGTCGGCTCGGGCGCGCCCGGCGACGAACCGGATTCCACCATCGCTCTTCTCCGGGCCATCGAGACGGAATTCCGCCTGGCGGCCGCCCGGCCGGAGCAGGTGGAAGCCGCCTGTGCCCGCCTCCGGGAGCGGATGGCCTCGCCCCCGACTCCCCAGGACCTGGCTGACCTCGCCCGCCTGGCCCCCCTCCTCCGCGAGCGAGTCGGTCCCATCGCTGCCTCGCTCTTCTCGCTGCTCGAGGAGAAGGCCGGGATCTGTGACGCCCCCTGGACGCTCCTGGAGGGAATGCTCCGGGCCCGCGACCGGGATCTCGCCCATCGCGCCGTCCGCCTGGCCGGGGAGCTCGCCGGGAGGGGCTCTCTCGCCGTCACCCCCGGTGTCGTCGAGCGGCTCGCCCTCTGCGCCGACGCCGAGGACTCCCCCCTCTCGGAGAGCGCCGCCCTGTCCGCGATGGCCGGGATCGTTCGCCGGCTGAAGGTGGTCGGCGCGGAGGCGGAGGACCCGGTCCGGACCCTTTACCTGGAGGGGGAAGGAAGGCTTCGCCGCCTCGCCGCCCGGATCCTGGACCTCGACGGGCAACCCCCCGGCTCCTCCCTGGCCGTGCGGCTCCTCGGTCCCGGGGCCCACGAGGTCCTCGGCCCCTACCTCGATTACACCCGGGCGACGCACCTGGACCTGCTTTGTCTGGCGCCCGCGGGCGGTGAGCCGCCGCCGATCGTGGCCGCCCTCCGCCGGGCGGAGACGGAATGCGGGGAGGCCCTGCTCCGGGAAGTGGTCGCCGATCTGGGCTGGCCCCGCGTAAACCTCGGGCTCGAAATCCGGCGCGTCCTCGGCGTGAGCCTCGGAGGCTCGTTCCCTTTCATGGTGTCGCCGTGGGAGGCGCCTCTGCTCGAGTCCCTGGAGGGGGCGCGCCGGGTGTCCGGCGCATTCCTCTTCGTCGCCCACGGCGGAGAGCGGGAGGAGGGGCCGAAAGGCGGCGCCGACGACGGCCCCGTCGCCCGCTTCCGCGCCTACAATCTGCTCCACGCCGAGGTGCTCTCCGACATCCTCGACATCGCCCCGCTCACCGGCGAAAAGACGCGGCGCGTCCTCGGCCGCATGGACGCCGTCGTGGGGCACTTCAGCGCCCTGTTCCGCCCCTTCACGGACGAAGCCTCGCTCCTGGAGGGCGTCTACGGAGATCTCAAGGAAAAGATCCTCTCCGAGCTCGAGGGCCAATCCGCCGATCCCCGGCTCTCGGCCGAGCTGACGCGCCTCGTGCAGGCCTTCGAGGACCCGCGCTCTCTCGGCGAGGTCCGGACCCTCCACGGGCTGAAGCGCTACCTCCACCAGCGGGGGCTGCACCTGGCCTTCCGGCTGGTCGAGGCGGGCGGGGCCACGAACCGGACGGTGGATCTGGTGGCCGCCTCGCCGAAGCGGGTGCTCCGGCGTGGGAAGGGGATCCGGTACGTGGACTTCGAGCCCTCGGCGACCAAGGGCGCGGAAGGGTGGAGCATCCCGTACCCGGTCGCCGTGGTGGCCGAGGAGTTCGGCCGCCAGCTCCTGCACGGGCAGGAGAGCTTCCCGGGCGTGAGGGTCTTCTGCTACGGCAACGAAGTCCACTACTACCTGGCCTACGCCAATCACCCGGCGTTCCTTCGCATCGACTACTCGCCGCCGCTTCTGGGGGGGATGATCGACCTCGAGTACTTCGGCGTCAGCAAGTACGATCTCTCGGCCCATCCGGATCCCTCGCTGGAGGCCATCTGCCGGTTCTTCCGCGACCTCGAGTTCGACGCCCTCTCCGAGAGCACCCGCGTCCACGCCCGATACGACAAGGAGAGGGCGCTCGACCTGGGGGACCTCTGCGAGAAGGTGGAGGCCCTGTTCCGCCTCGTCCCCTACCTCATGGAGGCGGACTGGGTCATCGGGGGTCTGGACCTGGATGACGGGGCCCGCCGGAAGGTCACCGAGGCGTGGGCCCGGTCGTTCGCCCTGTGGGGCGTGCTGCCCCTTGGCCGGCTGCTGACCCGGGACCGCCGGGGGATCCTGGTGGCGGTGGAGTCGGGTCCCTCGGGGGAGCGTGAGATCCCCTGGTCCGGCCAGGGGCCGTACCGGGACCGCTTCGCCCCCGTCCCCCGGGGGCTGTTCGCCGCGCTGCGCGCGTCCCTGAAGAATCTCGGCCTGGATGCCGTCGCGACCCTCCCGGAAGGTGGGGACACGGCCATCGGGCAGATCGGCCTCGAGCGCTTCCTGCTGCGCCCCCTGAGGGAAGCCCTGGCCCGCGGGGAGGTCGTCGCGACCCCCGAAGGACTGCGCCCGCGATCCGCGGACCTGTTCGAGCGGGAAGACGAGGCGGCGCGGTTCGCCGGGATCCTGGAGTCGAGCGACGAGGAGGTGGCCGCCGCCGCGCGGCTGGCCCGGCTGGTCGCGCCCCTGGAGCGCTCCCTGCGCTTCCGCACCACGGGGAGCGTCAACGGCCACGAGGCCCAGCAGGCGCGGCTTACCCTCCGGGGCGGGGCCGTCGCCCTGTTTGTCCTCCGGGACGCGGGGGGGATGATCCGGCTCGCCCTCTACGCCCGGGGGGAGACGCTCTACCGGAGCCGGGAGGACCCGTCGGGGCCCTGGGTGTCCGGAGGCGGCACCGACGCGGCCCGGCTCGCGTCCCTGCTGCGCGCGAACAGCTACCTGACTCCGGGCGTGGAGTCGGCGGCGGTGGCGGCGGACGAGGACCCGCGCAGGATCCGGGAGATCTTCCGGCGGGAGTCCCATCCGGGGCTGCCGCCGCCTCTGCCGGGCGAGAAGGTCGTCTCCGGGCTGAGGGCTTCCCCCGGGAGGGCCGTGGGCCGGGCGCTGTTCCGGACCGCGGGCCGCAAGCCGGAGGACTTCGACGGTGCCGTCCTCGTGGCGCCGTTCCTGCGGCCGGAGGACAACACCTGCCTCTTCCACTCGGCGGGAGTCGCCTCCACGGGCGGCGGAATCCTGAGCCACGCCGGGCTGATCGCCGTCCAGTTCCGCAAGCCGGCGCTGATCATCCCGGGGCGGTGGCAGACGGAGCCGGACGGCTCTTTGACTCTGCTGTACCGGACCCTCGAGTACCGGGAGGAGGCGCAGGAGATGGGGGGCTTCCGGGTGTCGCTGCGCAGGGACGTCCGGGAGCGGGAGCACCGGCTGCGGGAGGGGGACCTCGTCGCCCTCGACGCGGACGAGGGAACGCTCCGCGCCCTGGGGCAGGACCGGGACACGCTGGCCCTCCACGAGGGGCTCAGGCTCCTGGGCGATCTGGGCCGGCGCCTGGCGGGCGGGACCGGCGAGGCGGAAGTCCTCGGTCTGAGGGGCCGGCGGTTGCGCGCGAGGTACCAGGTGGAGAAGCTCCTGGGGCGGCTCGCGGACCCCGGCCTGGCGCGTCACCTGGTCCACGAGATCCTGCTGGGGGATGCGCTTTCGGAAAGCGGTGGCGGAGGGGGAAGGACGGATCTCCTGTCGCTGGTCCTGCGCAATGAGCGAATCGCTTCTCCCGCCCGCGACCACTTTCTCCACATCATCGGCGAGCTCGCGCGGCGCCGCCTGTCCGCCGTCAGGGACGCCGAGGAGCGCATCCCCACGTCGTCTTCCCTCTACGAGGTCCTGTCCATGAGGCTCGGGGTCCTGCGCCTCCAGAAATCGCTGGAGGAGGCGTCCCTCTGCGCGGGGGCGTGCGGGCTCGCGGTCGCCCCCTCCGGGGCCGCCGGCTGCACCGAGGTGGAGATCCGGGCCCTGCGGCGGGTGACCGGGATTGCGGAGGTGGCCCGCGAGGCGGTGCAGGCCGCGGATTCCGGGGAGGGCGGCGGATTCGGCCTGCGCCACTCCCTCCGGCAGCTCGATCGGCTGGAACGGGTCCTCGGCAACCCCGAAAGCGACCTGGTCCGGCGGGTGCAGGACCGGCTCGCCGGCGAGGACGAGGCCGCTCTGCGACGGGTGGGGCAGAGCCGCGTCCTGGGGCCGGCGGACGGCGGTTTCGAGCTGTTTCCTCTCATCGGATGGAAGGCGGCCAACCTGGCCGAGGTGGAGCGGCTCGGAGGATCGGGCCTGGTTCCGGCCTGGTTCGTGGTCACGGACCGGGCCTTCGCGGAGGTGCTCGACGCGGAGCTGAAGGGGACGGCCGCGTCGGGCGAGGCGCTGCCGCCGGGCTGCTCCACACTCCGGGAAGGGATCGGCGCGATTCTCCGGCGGACCGACATCGGCGACACCCAGAAGTCGGTGCTGATCCGGGGCCTCTGGGAGGCGGCGGTGCTGCCGGAGGCGCTCTCGGCGGAAGTGGCGGAAGCCTATTCCCGCCTCGCGCGGGAGACGGCCGCCGACGGTCCGGAGGAGGAGGACCGGTCCCGCCCCTTCGTGGCCATCCGCTCGTCCGCCCGCGAGGAGGACGCGGAGGCGGCGGCGAGGGCGGGAGAGTTCGAGACCTTCCTCTTCGTGCGGGGAGAGCAGGCCGTCCTCGATCACCTGAAGCGCGCCTGGAGCGGGCTGTGGACCGAGCGCGCCATCCACAACCGCGCCGTCCTGGGCGAGGCTTCGCGGGACACCGGCGGGGGGGTGATCGTCCAGCGCATCGCCTGGTCCAGGGTCTCGGGCGTCCTGCAGACCGTGAACGTGGCGGAGGGGGAGGTGCGCGAGATGGTCGTCAATGCCGGGCTCGGCCTCGGCGAGGGGATCGTCTCCGGGACCGTGGGGGCCGACCACGTCGTGGTGTCCAAGGAGGGGGACCTGGACCAGGGCCCCCTGCGCTTCCGGTACATCACCGGCGACAAGCAGGGAAAAGTGGTCTATAACCGCCAGGGCGGCCTGGGCACCGTCCGGGTCGAGAGCCTGTACCATCAGCGGCTCCGGCCCGCCCTGGAGTACGTGGAGTTGAGCGAGCTCGTGCGCACCGCCGCCCGCCTGGAAGCGGCCTACGGCTATCCACTGGACATCGAGTTCGGGATCGAGGGATCGCGGCTCTGGATCCTGCAGGTCCGGCCGGTGGCCACCTTTCTTTCCGTGCTGGGGGAGACCCTCGAGCGCTACCCGCTGTCCGGTGCCCGGCGGCGCGCTTTCGGGCCACCCGCCAAGGAGATCCGATCATGATCCGACGGGAGGATTCCCTCGCGTACCACGCCCTCGACCGGCCCGGAAAGATCGAGGTGCGGGCCACCACCCCCTGCCTCACGCCGCGCGAGATGCGGCTCGCCTATCTGCCGGGAGCGTCGTTCCCCTCCATGGAAATCGCGCGGGACCCGTCGGCGGTCTTCCGCTACACCTCCCGCGGCAACCTGGTGGGCGTCATCACCAACGGCACGGCGGTGCCGGGCCTGGGCAACGTGGGGCCCGAGGCGGCCAAGCCGATGCAGGAGGGGATGGCGGTCCTCTTCAAGCGGCTCGCCGACATCGACGTCTTCGACCTGGAGATCAGCGCCACGGACCCCGACCGCTTCGTGGAGATCGTCCGGTCGCTGGAGCCGACCTTCGGCGGCATCAACCTGAAGGACATCCGCGCCCCCGAGGGGCTTTACATTTTCGACCGGCTGAGCGAGAGCCTGAACATCCCGGTCTTCCACGAGAACCTCTACAGCACGGCCGTGGTGGCCGCCGCCGCCCTGCTCAACGCCCTGGACCTGGTCGAGAAAAAGATGGAGGAGATACGCGCCGTCCTCTGCGGTGCCGGGACCGTGGGCATCGGCTGCGCCCGGCTTCTCCTGGCGCTGGGCGTCCGGCCCGAGAACCTCCTGATCTACGACGTGAACGGGCTCCTCCGGCCGGACCGGAAGGACCTCTACGATTACCAGCGGGTCTTCGCCCGGGAGCATCCCGGCCTCCAGCTCGCCGACGGCCTGCGCGGGGCCGACGTCTTCATCGGCGCCTCGGCCGCCGGGGTCCTCACGCAGGAGATGATCCGCTCCATGGAGCGGTTTCCGGTGGTGTTCGCCCTGGCCACGCCCGAGCCGGAGATTGGCTACGAGGCCGCCCGGGCCAGCCGGCGGGACGCCATCGTGGCCACCGCCCTGGACCAGCACCCGAACGCCGTGGTGGATCTCCTCTCCTTCCCGTACATCTTCCGGGGGGCCCTGGACGTCCAGGCGACGCGGATCACGCAGGGGATGCTCGTGGCCGCGGCCCGGGCCCTGGCGGACCTCGCCCGGGAGGACGTGGTGGAGGAGGTGGAGCGGGCCTACGGCTTCGAGAGCTTCAGCTTCGGGCCGGAGTATCTGCTGCCCAAGCCCATCGACCCCCGGATCCTGGTCCGGGAGTCGGCGGCGGTGGCGCAGCGGGCCGTCGAGGAAGGGGTGGCCCGGCGGCCGGTGGCCGGCGACGTCTACCAGGAGAGCCTGACGGCCCGGATCGGCACGGGCCGGGAGACGATGCGGGAGATGATCCTCCGGGCCCGCCAGGAAAAGTTCAGGGTGGTTTTCTCCGAAGGCAGCAGCGCGACGATCCTCCGTGCCTGCAGCATTCTCGTGGACGAGGGGATCGCCACCCCGGTCCTCCTGGGCCGGGAGGAGGAGGTCCGGAGCGCCCTGGAGCGCCACCGCATCGATCTCGGCGGCGTGACCATCGTCGATCCCGCCCGGAGTCCCCGGTTCGAGGCCTACGTGGACGAGTTCTTCCGGCTGCGCCGCCGCCGGGGCGTGATGCGCGCCGAGGCGTCGGAGCGGCTGCACCAGCGGGACTGCTTCGCTGCGATGATGCTCCACGCCGGCGACGCCGACATGATGATCGCCGGCGCCTCCACCCACTACGCCGCCTCGCTGCGGACCATCCTGGACGTGATCGGGCCGGCCCCCGGCATCTCCCGGGTGTCCAGCCATCACATGGTGCTGCTGCCGAAGGGCGTGATCTTCCTGGCCGACTGCGCCGTCAACATCGATCCGGAGGCGGAGCATCTCGCCGAGATGGCGCTGCTGGCCGCCCGCCAGGCACGCTCCCTCGGGATCGAGCCGCGGGTGGCCATGCTCTCCTTCTCCAACTTCGGGAGCGTCGATCATCCCGCCGCGAGGAAGGTCCGGCGGGCTTCGGAGATCGCCAAGGAGCGCTCCCCCGATCTGATCATCGACGGGGAGATGCAGCTCGCCACCGCCCTCGACGGGGGCCTGCGCCGGGAGTACTTCCCGTTCTCCGGGCTGGACAAGGACGCCAACGTCCTGATCTTTCCCAACCTGGAATCGGGAAACCTGGCCCTCCACCTCCTGCAGCACGTCGGCGACGCCGTGCCCATCGGGCCGATTCTCATGGGGACCCGCCTGCCGGCCCACCTGCTCCAGTACGGGATGATGGTGGAGGAGGTCGTCAACCTCGTCACGATCGGGATCGTGGAGGCCGCCTCCCTCCGGAGGTCGATGCCGGCGGCTCCGTGAGGCGCCCCGGGACGTCCCGGACCCCAAAAGTGCTAGAGTAGCGCGACCCGCCGGGCGGGGAGGGACTCCCGAAGATGACCGAAGCCGTGTCCGACCATCCGAAGAAGCCGGTCCTGCTTTCGTTTCCGCCCGTGTTCTGGCTCGCCAACGTCATGGAGCTGTTCGAGCGCGGGGCCTACTACGGGCTGAACGCCCTGCTCGCGCGGTACCTCACCGACAAGGTGGGAGGGGGCCTCGGGTTCCGGGAGGACGAGGTCGGGCTCCTGCAGGGAACGGTCTATGCCGCCACGTACCTGATTCCGATCCTGGGCGGCGCCCTGGCCGATCGGTACGGCTACCGGCGGATGCTCCTGGTGGCCTTCTCCCTCCTCTCGGCCGGGTACTTCCTGTCGGGCCAGGTGGACCGCTACTGGGTCATCTTCGCGACCCTCCTCCTGATGGCCACGGGGGCGGGCCTCTTCAAGCCCATCATCGCGGGCACCCTGGCCCGCACCACCACCGCGGAGACCTCCGGATTCGGCTTCGGCGTCTATTACTGGATGATCAACCTCGGGGCCCTCATCGCCCCGCTGGTGGCCGGGTACCTCCGGGGCTTCTCCTGGCGCTACGTCTTCGTGGCGAGCTCGCTCTACTGCGCCCTGATGCTCCTTCCCACGGTGTTCCTCTTCCGGGACCCGCCGCGGCCCGGGAGCACCCAGACGATCCGGCAGGTCCTGGCCAGCGCGGCGGTGGTGCTCTCCGACGCGAGGTTCATCCTCCTCATCTTCGTCTACTCCTGCTTCTGGATCCTCTACTTCCAGAACTTCGGCACGGTCCTGTGGTACCTCCGGGACTTCATCGATCCGGGGCCGGTCAACGAACTGTTCGCGCGGGCCGGCATCGCCCTCAAGTTCGACGCGGAGCACGTCACGGTGATCAACGCGGGGACGATCGTCCTGCTCCAGATCGTCGTCAGCCGGGTGGTGAAGAACATCGGCGCCCTGCCGACCATGATGGGCGGCATTCTCATCGGCTCCGCCGGGTTCCTCATCCTGGCTTCGTCCCAGAGCGTCTGGATCTTCACGGCCGGCATCGCGGTCTTCTCCATCGGCGAGATGACGTGCCACCCGAAGTACTACTCCTACATCGGCCTCATCGCGCCCCAGGACAAGAAGGCGGTCTACATGGGGTATGCCTTCCTGTACGGTGTGATCGGCGCGCTGGTGGGATCCACCGTCGGGGGGGAGATGTACAACGCCATCCTCACGCCGCTGCAGGGGCGGGAGGACGCAGGGGCGGTGCTCCGGAACTTCTGGCTGGTTTTCGCGGTCCTGGGCGTGGCCACGACGGGGGCTCTCTACGCCTACCACCGGATCTTCGGGGAGGATACCCCGGCGACACGGGCCCGGGCCCGCGGAGTCGTGACGGTCGTCTACGCCCTCTTCGTCCTCGGGGCGGGGGGGATCCTCTACCTCGTCTATGCCAAGCAGGGCCTGATCCCCGTCAAGACCGCAATCCAGGCTGGAATCCTGATCGCCGTGGGAGTGGGAGGGCTTCTGACCCTCCGGCTCACCCGGCCTCCGGAGAAAGCCTGAGAACGGGCGCTCCGTGCCGCTTCCCGGGACCCCGGGGCCTTCTTTCCAGTGCGGTTCGTCCTTGAAATGAGGCGCTTTCGGGCGTAGGCTGCGCTTCGGTCGTTCCCCCGGCGTCGATCTTCCGTTTGGAGAGGTTGTGCCTTCTCATCCGCCCCCCTGCCCCTTCTGTCAAGGAAGCGGACTCTGCCACCGCTGCGACGGGACGGGATTCACCCGGGCGCGCCGCGCCAAACCTCGGCCCTGCCGCGAGTGCGACGGAACCGGGAAATGCGAGCTTTGCGGAGGGACGGGCCTGCGCGACGAGAGGAAGCCCGGGAAGGCCCGGAAGAAAAAGGACGGCGAGTGAGCCCTGCCGCCTGAGGATGGTGCGCCCCGCCCGGGTCCGCTACTACCTCGAGGGCGCGGAGAAGATCACCTACCGGATCACCCGGCCGCCCCGCCCGCGCTCCCTCAGCCCCCAGCCCCTTGATCTCCGCGCCCCAAGGGACGAAGATGCATCCAGTCAGGGATGAGCCAGACCCCTTGGTTTACAGGATAGATTCTATCGGACCGCAAAACCGTGCTTGAATCGCCTGGGCACCAACGGATGGTCACGTCGGGAAAGGCGATTCATTAATGAGATCATCCACGATTCCCTCATCCGAAGGAAGGACACCATGGTCAAGATACTGATCTGCTACTACTCGAGGTCGGGGAACACGGAGAAGATGGCCTACCTGATCCAGAAAGGGGCCATGCAAGAGGACGTCGAGGTGGAGACCAAGGACGTCAAAGATGTCATGATCGAAGAACTCAAGGGATATGACGGCATCATCGTCGGCTCACCGACGTACTACGGTGGCCCAGCGTCCCAGATCAAGGATTTGTTCGACAGGAGCGTCAAGTACCACGGCAAGCTCCAGGACAAGGTTGGCGGGGCGTTCTCGTCCAGCGCCAACATCGCTGGTGGGAACGAGACGACCGTGATGGCGATACTCCAGTGCCTTCTCATCCACGGCATGGTCGTCTGTGGCGACTCCTCGGGCGACCACTACGGCCCCGTCTCCATTGAGGAACCCGACTCAAGGGCCGAGGAGAGCTGCATCCGCTACGGCAAGCGCGTCGCGAAGCTCACCAAGAAGCTCCACGGGTGATCCTTTCGGGTCTATAATCGACTCCGCTCAGCCTCACTCCCGCGGGCATCAGGCTCCATCGCTGAGGAGGGAAGGCGGACTCCCATGGTCGGCACGACAATCTCCCACTACCGGATCCTCGAGAAGCTGGGCGGCGGAGGCATGGGTGTCGTCTACAGGGCCGAAGACACCCGGCTCCACCGCGCCGTCGCCCTGAAGTTCCTGCCGGAAGAGGTGTCCAGGGACAAGTGCGCCCTGGAGAGATTCGAGCGTGAAGCCCAGGCGGCTTCTGCGCTCAACCATCCCAATATCTGCACCATCTACGATATCGACGAGCATGAGGGCCAGCGCTTCATCGCCATGGAGTTTCTCGAGGGCAGGACGCTCAAGCACCGCATCGAGGGGAAACCCCTCGAAACGGATGAGATCCTCGACCTTTCGGTCCAGATTGCCGAAGGCCTGGATGCGGCCCATGCCCGCGGGATCGTCCACCGGGACATCAAGCCGGCCAACATCTTTGTCACGAAGCGCGGCCACGCCAAGATCCTCGACTTCGGCCTTGCCAAGCTTGTCCCGGAAGGACGTGTCGCCGGAGAGGCCGCTGCAGCCATGTCCATGGCTGAAACGGCCCTGGAGGGGCTGACAAGCCCCGGCACGACGATCGGCACGGTCGCCTACATGTCCCCCGAACAAACGCTGGGCCAGGAACTGGATGTTCGCAGCGACCTGTTCTCGTTCGGCGTCGTGCTGTACGAGATGGCGACTGGCACGCTCCCCTTTCGGGGGACAACCTCGGCGGCGACCTTCAATGCCATCCTCAGCTCGTCGCCCACGGCGGCGGTGCGTCTGAATCCCGACCTGCCCGGCGAGCTGGAGCGCATCATCGACAAAGCCCTGGAGAAGGACCGGAAGCTCCGCTACCAGAGCGCGTCCGGCATGCGTGCCGATCTCCAGAGGCTGAAGCGCGACCGCGATTCGGGACGCACGGACGCTCCAGCCGCCGCGGAGCCCGCCCGCATCCCGTCCCTGGCGGTTCTGCCTTTCGCCAACGTCAGCGCGGACAAGGAGAACGAGTACTTCGGCGACGGCCTGGCGGAGGAAATCATCAACGCTCTCACGCAACTGCCGGGCCTCCGGGTGACCGCCCGCACTTCCTCCTTCTCGTTCCGGGGCAAGGAGGGGGACGTCCGCGAGATTGCGGCCAGGCTCAACGTGGAGAACATTCTCGAAGGAAGCGTGCGCAGGGCCGGCAACCGGATCCGCGTCACCGCACAGCTTGTCAGCGCGGCCAACGGCTATCACCTCTGGTTGGAGCGTTACGACCGCGACATGACCGACGTCTTCGCCATCCAGGACGAGATCTCGCAGGCCATCGCGGAGAAGCTGCGCGTCCAGCTTGCGGGAGACCGGCCTCTGGTGAAACGTTACACTGAGAATCTGGCGGCGTACGACCTGATCTTGAAGGCTCGCTATCACCTCTCCAAGTTCACCCAGGGAAGCCGCGAACAGGCCAGGCAGCATTGCGAACAGGCCATCGCTCTGGACATCAACTACACACCGGCCTACGTCGGGTTGGCAACATACTCCTGGGCGAGCGCGATCATGGGATTCATGAATCCCATGGAAGCCCTCCCCAGGGCCAAGTCGGCGGCGCTGGAAGCCCTCAAGCTGGACAACACGCTGGCGGACGCTCACAGCTGCCTGGGGACGGTCCTGGGAATGTGGGATTTCAATTGGGTGGAGGCCGGACGCGAGTTCCAGCAAGCGTTGGAGCTGAATCCCAGTTCCACGGTTGTTCGTTGCGAGTATGCCTTCTACTTTCTTCGGCCAACCGGGCGGCTTCAGGAAGCCGTCATCGAAGCGAGACGGGCGTTGGAACAGGACCCGCTCGATCCCTGGTACAACACGCAGCTGGGGTATCTCTATCACGCGTCGCGGCAGTACGACCTGGCGGTCGCGCAATTCCAGCGCGCGATCGAGCTGGATCCGGGCTACTACATGTCGCACTGGCTTCTTTCGCTCACGTATGCCCAGAAGGGGCAGCTCGACGCGGCGATCGCTTCCGCCGAGAAAGCATGCGAGCTCTCCGGCCGCGTTTCCCCGGCCCTGGGCTTCCTGGGCAGGTATTTCGCCCTCGCCGGTCGCACGGCCGAGGCGAGGCGCATTCTGGAGGAACTGGAAGCGCGGCGTCGCGTGACTTACGTCCCGCCCTGCTCCTTTTCAGCCATCTATCGTGGATTGGGAGAAATGGACAAGGGCTTGGAGTGGATGGCAAAGGGCATCGAAGAGCGCGATCCGATCATCGTCAATGCGCTCAAGAGCGAGCCGGCCTATGACCCGGTGCGTTCTCATCCCATCTACCACGCGCTGATGCGGAAGATGAACCTGGAGCCATGATCGGGCAAGTCGTTTCGCACCACAGGATTCTGCAGAAGCCGGGCGGCGGAGGGACGGGGCTCGTCCCCAGGGGACAAGATTGCATCCAGTCAGCTCTGACCCGGACCGCCTCATGGGCCGAGAATGCCTCCAGTCAACGCTGAACCGGAACCTTTGGTTTACACAATCGACCCTATCGCCCGTCAAAACCGTGCTTGATTCGCCTATCCGCCGGTAAGCAACGGGGGCCGGCGCAGCGGGCTCAAGCCGCCGTGTCGCGGACGATCAGGCCGTCGCGGATTTCGACCACCCGCCCGGCGCGGCGGGCAAGCGCCTGGTCGTGGCTGATCACGACCAGCGTGCGGCCCTGCCGCCACAGCTCCTCGAACAGCGACATGATGTCGCCCCCCGACGAGGTGTCGAGGTTCCCGGTCGGCTCGTCGGCGAGGACGATGTCGGGGTCCATCGCCAGGGCCCGGGCGATCGCCACGCGCTGCATCTGGCCTCCGGACAGCTCGGTCGGCTTGTGGTCCATGCGGTCGGCGAGGCCGACTCGATCCATCAGCTCTCGCACCCGTTCGCGGCGCTTCGCCTTGGGGACGTGTCCGAACAGGAGCGGCATCTCGACGTTCTCGTAGGCCGAGATTTGAGGCAGGAGGTTGAAATTCTGGAACACGAACCCGACGCGCTCGTTGCGGATCGCCGCCAGGTCGTTCTTCCCGAGGCCCGAAACCGCCTTGCCTCGCAGTTCGTAAGTCCCCGAGGTGGGGGTGTCGAGACAGCCGATCAGGTTCATCAGGGTCGACTTGCCCGAACCCGACGGGCCGACGATGGCGACGAATTCGCGCGTGCCGATGCGCAGGTTGATGCCGCGCAGCGCCTCCACCCGCACCTTGCCGGTGTCGTAAGTCTTGCGGATGGCCTCCATGTGGATGACCTCGCCCTGGCCCCCGTTGCCGCCGCCGGGCTTTGGTGCGGCCACGCGCGTCCCGTTCGCGGGTGTCTCACTCATAGCGCAGGGTCTCCGCGGGATCGACGGCGGCGGCGCGCCGGGCGGGAAAATAGGCGGCCATCAGGCCGATGATCCCGAGCACGGCCGCCGAGGCGACGCCGACCAGGGGCGAGAGAGTCGGCTTGCCGAGAAACTCAAGGGCCTCGTTCCCCTCGGTCGGCAGCATGCCGAGCAGGACAATGAGGAGCACCGCGATCGTCAGCCCGGCCAGCCCGCCGGTGACCGTGTAGAGCAGGCCCTCGAGGACAAGGGGGCCGGTCACCCAGCCGGGCCGGGCGCCGAGCGCCATCTTCACCCCGATCTCTCGCGTCCTCTCCTTGACCGTCGCGTACATGATGTTGGCCACGCCGACGCCTCCGATGAGCAGGGTCAGCCCGCCGATGATCCCGAGGAACATCTGGATGCCGATCAGGATGTTGCGCATGATGGCGCCGCTCTCGACGGTGTCCCACACGCCGAGCGCCGGCTCGTCGGCGGGATCGAACTGGTACTTCGATGCCAGCACCTCGCGCACCGACCGGAGGGCGCTCTTCATGCGCGCCGGGTCCTCCGGGCGGATCACCAGGTTGGTAAGCTGGTCGCGGCCGAACTGGGCCTTGAACGTGGTGATCGGAATGACCGTGCCTTCGGCGTCGGGGCCGCCGTAGGTGCCCATCTGCAGCTTCTTCTGCATGACGCCGACGACAGTGTACGGAGCGCCGCCCACCAGGATCGTCTTCCCCTCCGGCGTCTCGTCTCCGAACAGGTCCCGGGCGACCTGGTCGCCGAGAAAGATCACCCGGCGGCGCTCCTGCTCGTCGGTGTCGTTGATGAACCGGCCGCCGGGCCGCGCGATGTGGTTGCGCAGGTCGCCATAGATCGGGTTGGTGCCGGTCACGCGGGCGTTCACCGTCTTGCGCCCGTAGGTCGCGCTCACCCCCCAGCGACGCATCTCGCCCAGGACGCCGTCGAGACCCGGGACCCGCTCGCGCACCAGGGCGATGTCGTCGAGGATCGGGCGGACCGGCCGGCCGGGGGCCATGCCCTGCCAGGCCTTGGTGGTCTCGCCCGGGAAGATCACCGCGATGCCGGTGCCCATGCCCGCCGAGCCCTTCGACAGCTGGCGCTTGAGCCCCTCGCCGAACGACAGCAGGAGGAGCAGCGAGACGGTCCCCCAGGCGATCGCGGCGATGGTCAGCGCCGCCCGCTTGCGCTGCAGCCGCGCCGAGCTCAGGAAGAGCCTCCAGATTACGCTCAAGTTGCGGATCTCCATGTCCGTCCTTCCCGCCCTCCCCCGCGCCCCGCGTGAGGGCCGTCCCGGCCTACAGCTTCATGGCGACGACCGGATCGAGGTTCGCCGCCTCGCGCGCCGGGAACCATCCCGCCAGAAGCCCGATCGCGCCCAGCAGGAGCGCGGTCAGCGTGCCGACGAACGGCGAGATCAGCGGCGTCCCGATGTACTCCGTGAGCCCGAACACCGGCACGATGCGGCAGATCCCGGCGGCGATCGCGAGCCCCACCGCCCCGCCGAGGGCGGTCACCATCAGCGTCTCGAGCATGAACTGGCCGAGGATCGCCCGGCTCCTGGCCCCCAGCGCCATCTTGATGCCGATCTCGCGCGTGCGCTCGTCCACGACGACGTTCATGATGTTCGACACGCCGATGCCGCCGACGATCAGGGTGAAGGCGCCGACGATCCCAAGGAACAGGCGGAAGCCGAGCATGAAGGTGTCGAGGAACTGGAACATCTCCGTCGTGTCCCAGATCATGAGCGCCTCCTTGTCTTTCGGATCGAAGCGGTGGCGGCGCGCCAGGATCTGCAGGACCTGGTCCTTCAGGCGCCCGGTGTCGAGGGACGATTGCGCCTTGAAGATGAAGTTGTCGACGTACTTGTCGCCGGTCAGGGCCCTGAGCGTGCTGCCGGGGACGAACGCCTTGTCCTTGTCGCGTCCCGAGTAGCTCGAGTCCTGGGTCTTCGTCTTGAGGACGCCGATCACGAGGAACGGCGACCCCTGCATGAGGAGCGTCTTGCCGACCGGCTCGGTGGCCTCGCCGAAGATGTTCTTCGCCAGCTCGTCGCCGAGGAAGATCGTCCGGCGCTGCTGCTCCTCGTCGATCGCGTTGATGAACCGCCCCCCGGCGCGCGGGATCAGGTTCCTGAGGTCGGCGAAGAGCGGGTTTACGCCCGAGACGTCGATCGCCAGCGTCTTCGTGCCGTAGGTCGCCTTCAGGGTGGCGGTGTACTCGCCGGAGATGCCGGCGAGGCCGTCGGCCTTGGCCGCCACCAGGTCCATGTCCTCCTCCGTCAGCCGGATACGCCGCCCCTTGCCGAGCCCCTCGAAGGGGATGGAGGTCAGCGACGGCCAGGCGATGCAGATGTTCTCGCCCAGGCCGGCGGAGCTCTTCCGGAGCTGCGCATGGAAGCCCTGTCCGAACGCCAGGAGCAGGCTGACCGCGACCGTCCCCCAGACGATCCCAAAGATCGTCAGGAACGTCCGGAGCTTCTGGCTCCTCAGGTCGCGCAGGAGCTGGCGCAGGATGATCACAGTCCGCGAATCTCCCGGGGGGGCCGCTCGATCACCTTGGCGCCGGCCTCGATCCCCGAGAGCACTTCGAGGTTCAGACCGTCGGAGAGGCCGGTGGCGATTGCGACCTTGTGCGGCGGCTCGCCCGGCTTGTCGGCGGGCACCTCGACGAACGCCTTCTTGCCGCCGTCCTCGAAGGTGACAAGCCGCTCCGGCACCAGGACGACGTCGGTTTTCTCGCGGATCACCAGATCGACGTTGGCCGAGTAGCCGGACCGCAGGACCACCACCTGCCCCGGGTCGAGCTCGATCTCGACCTCGAACAGCTTGGCGTTGTCCTTCTCGATCGCCTGCGGCGCGATGCGCGTCAGGCGCCCGAGGACCTCCTTGTCGGGGAGGGCGCCGATCTTGAGGCGCGCGGGCAGCCCCTCCTTCAGCTTGCCGACGTCGATCTCGTCCACCGTGCCGCGGAAAATCAGGTCGCGCATCTCGGCGATGCTCGCGAGGTCGGTGCCGGCCTGGTAGGAGGTCAGCGGCACCACGGGGTCACCCGGGTTCACGAAGCGCTCGAGCAGCGTCCCGCCGGCGGGCGCCCGGACGACCGACTCCATCGTCGACCCGCCACCGGTCACCTTGCCCTTCTTGACCAGCTCGAGGTTGTCCTTCGTCTGCGCCAGGCTGATCCGGGCGCGCTCGAAGGTCTCCTTGCGCTGGTCGAGGTCGCCGGCGGAGAGAATCCTGGCGACCGACAGCTCCTGGGCGCGTTCGTAGTCGGCCTGGGCGCGTTCGTAGGCCGCCTGGGCCATCTCGACGGCGCGCTGCGCCTCGGACAGCTCCGCCGGGGTCGGGTCAGGGACGATGTTGAACAGCACGTCCCCGGCGCGCACCGGGTCGCCGACCTCGAAATAGCAGTTCCGCACGATGCCCGAGATCTTCGACTTGACCTTGAACTTCAGCCGGGGTTCGATCTTGCCGATCGCGACCGCCTTCTCGGTGATCTTGCCGCGCTGGATATCGACCTGCTTGAGACCGCCGTCGCCCTTGTCCCGGCTGGAAAACCAGGCGTAGGCCCCCACGGCCGCCCCCGCGACCACCACCAGGACAGACAGCCCCTTGACGACCTTGTGCATGCCTCCCCCCTCAGTCTCCCGACAACAGAGAGAATACGATGCAGCCCCCGGAAAGGTTTACCCCGCCGGAAGGCCTTGCTCCCCCCGGATCAACCCCCCGGCGAGTTCACCCTGCCGCGGATCCGCAGCTCCCGGGCGCAGTGGAATGCGCGCCGGGGGAGGGGAGAGTTGCCTACCGGCTATCCTTGTCCCAGCCGTATTCCCTGGCAATGGCGGATACGATCTGACCGGACAAGGGGATCCCGCGCATCCCGTTGGTCATGATGACGGCCCCCTGTCCCGTGGTTTGCGAGCCGATCAGGACACAGTTCGCGCCCGGGCTGTTGTGCCCGTGGTGCAGGAAGTACTTCTGCTGCCCCTTGCTGAATAGAAACAGGCCCAGCCCCTGACCTGAGATCCCCTCGAATTCGGCTGGATTGAGCTCGGCTTCCGTCCGGAACATCGCCTGGACGGAGGCCTGCGAGAGCATCCTGCTCGATTCGCCTCTGGAGGCCAGCATGAGCTCGAGGGCGATCCTGGCCCAATCGGACGGAGTGGTGATCATTCCGGCCTGGGCCAGGGCCGACGTCTCGAGGCCGTCATCCGCGGACGGCTTCCCTTCGCGATCGTGCGGGCGAATGACCCGGGCGGAGAATTCCGGCGGGAAAGGATAGGCGATGAAGCTGGACTTCAGCTTCAACGGCCTGAAAACGTATCGGTCGACCAGGCGGGCATAGGGCGTTTCAAAATGATCCTCGAGCATGTACTGCATGATGAGATACCCGAAATTCGAATAGGAGTGCTTTGTTCCCGGCGGATAGTCGAAGGACACGGCGTCGCTCAGGACGGGCCTTTCCCCTTTCAGGAACTGAAGCAAGGTCGGCGAGGTCCCGGGCTCCTTGTCGAACCCGTCTCCCGGCCGGTTGATCCCCGACCGGTGGGTCAGGAGCAAGCGGAGGGTGACCTTTTTTCCGGAGGGATGCTCGGGGACTTTCCACGTCTTCAGGTAGGTGTTGATGTCGGCGTCGAGATCGAGCTTCCCCTCCTCGGCCATCCTGAGAATGACGATGGCCATCAGCAACTTTGTCGTCGAGCCGGACTGGAACATGGTGGCCGTCGTGACTTTCTTGTCTGTTCCGGCTTCCATCACGCCATAGGCCCTGGTCCAGGCGATCTTGAAATCGTCGATGACCGCGATGCTCACCCCGGGGACCTTGAGATCCTGCATGGTCTCCGGAAGATTGGCTTTCGGAAGCGAATCGATCCGCCGGGAATCGACGAGCTGGCTCATCGTGAAATTCTCATCAAACGTGTATCGGGCGAGCCCGTTCTCGACGTTCCTGATTCTCTGGTCAAGGGATATCGCTTGTTGCGGGGAAGGGAAGGCTGCGCACGCGATCAGGGATCCGAGGAGCAGAACGCCGCCGAGATACATTCTTGTCATCGCCAGAAACCCCTGAGCGTCAGTATGAATAGACGAATTCCTGCCTTAAGAAGTTCCCGGCTCCTGAACGGCGGAGGATCGAACAATCCAACGGGCATGTAGTACGATTGGCAGGACATGGGCCAGCTCTTCGCACTCATGACCGCACTGATCTGGGCGGCCGCCGTGATCCTCCTGAAGAGGTCCGGCGAGACGGTGTCGCCGTTCGCGCTCAACCTGTTCCGCGTCGTCGTCTCCACCTGTCTCCTGCTGCCCACGGTCGCCCTGGCAGGCCAGGCCCGCTGGGACGGGTCGTGGCGCGACATCCTGATCCTGTTCGCCAGCGGGATCATCGCCATCGCGACGTCGGACACGCTGTTTCACATGAGCCTGAACGCCGTCGGCGCCGGGATCTCCGCCATCATCGACTGCCTGTACGCGCCGCTTACGGTGCTGCTCGCGACCGTCCTTCTCGGCGAGCGGCTCTCGGCTCTGCAGCTCATCGGCATGGCGCTCGTCCTGTCGGGCGTGCTCGCCGCCGCACAGCACGACCCGCCACACGGCGTCGCGCGCCGGCAAATCGTCCTGGGCGTGATCTGGGGGATCCTCGCGATGATCGCGCTCGCGCTCGGGATCGTGATCGCCAAGCCGGTGCTGAACCACTCCCCGGTGCTCTGGGCTACCGCGGTGCGGCAGATCGGCTGCCTGGTCGTCATGGTCCCGGGCGCCCTGCTGTCTCCTCGGCGGCGGGAGTTCCTGCGGGTCTTCAAGCCGTCGCGCTCCTGGCGGTTCTCGCTCCCGGGAGCGCTGCTCGGGTCGTACCTCGCGCTCATATTCTGGATCGCCGGGATGAAGTACACGGACGTCGGAATCGCCGCGATCCTGAACCAGTCGAGCACGATCTACGTCCTGATCCTGGCCTCGGTCTTCCTGAAGGAGAGGTTCACGCGCAGGAAACTGATCGCCTCGGCCGTGGCGATCACCGGCATCGTGCTGGTGGCGCTCTAGACACGGCGGATCTCAGCAGCCGGCGCCGGCAGCGCAGCCCCCAGTGGACGAGGATGCTGCCGATCAACGCCGATCCATCATCCGGCGCGGGTCCGCAGGCATCCCGTGGAAGTCTTGAGGCTATCCGGCGTGGGGGCGTTCGAGGACGTGGCCTGCGCGACGGTCGGCGCGCAGCAGGCCCAGGGCGAAGAAGAGACCGAGCGCGCCGAGGCCGGCGAACATCACCTGGCTGGCCGTGTAGTCGCCGGTCATGACCCGGAGCTTGCCGTTGAGCACGGGGAAGGCCATCAATCCCACGTTCTGGATCATGGTCATGATC
>Ga0315276_10001374_pt1 | contig 21747 bp, 28 predicted proteins | sample YL17G05_0_MG_FD_204542 | JGI IMG/M metagenome (GOLD analysis project Ga0315276, IMG submission 204542) | Sediment microbial communities from Yellowstone Lake, YNP, Wyoming, USA - YL17G05_0 | ecosystem: Environmental > Aquatic > Freshwater > Lake > Sediment | place: USA: Wyoming | collected... | reverse complement strand
TGGATGCTGCAGAAGAAATCCTGCATGTGATCAATGAAGAGCCTAGAGCGTAATGGACTTTACCTCAATACCGTAACAGGGTATAATTGTAATACGGGCCAAGCCGGTCCGGTTCTAGTCAAGGAGTCAAAGATGCACCTGCTCAAGCTGCACCAAGCCTATGGGCGAGCCCTATCGCTCAAAGATGCACGCCAGGACTTCCTAACAGGGAAGGACTTCAGCGTGACGCGTAGAGGTGGCCCCTATACCTCTATCCGCGACTTCACCACCGGACCCAAAGAAGAGACGGCCGATTTCGACGGCGTGATCCTGCTTGCTGTCGATCGGGAAACCGATCAGGTCGTCCACTGCGTCCTAACCGTTGACGAAATGAAGGAGAACCTCAAATGAGCCGCAAGGTTCCAGTTCAGATGGCCCACTACTGCAAGGCCCAGGGCCTCACCCGCAAGGAAGATGTGATCACCTTCCCCGATAAGACGACACGCAAGTGCAAGTCGATCTCCTGCGCCAAGCGGTTCATGCGCACGGGCAAGGAGTACAGGGCATGAGCCTCTTCCTCGAACGCGAGCGCTTCCTGGCGAAGGTGGAGCTCCAACGAGCTCAGGAGGCTGTGGAGCGCGCGATAGATCGCATACCCACCTCCGAGTTCCGCAACGAAGTTACCGAGGTCAGTATGAAGTTGATGGAACTGATCGAAAGGGCGCCCAAATGAACAGCGTAGTCATCTCCTCCCACCTGCCCGACGTGGTGGACGCTTACATTGCCATGCGGGCCCAGCGGCTCCAGGCTGACCGGCAAGCGGCCGATCTCAAGGAGCGCGAGGAAGTACTCAAGGATCACCTGATCACCAGCTTCCGCAGCCAGGGTATGTCGGCCCTGGGCGGTGGCGCAGGCGTGGTGAAGATGGGGCAAACGGACGAGCCCGATCCTCTCAACTGGGACGAGCTGTATGCCTACATCAAAGCAAACGATGCGTGGGAATTGCTCCACAAGCGCGTCGGCAGTACCGCTGTAAAGGAGCGCTGGAAAGACGGGGTGGAAGTCCCCGGCGTTGGTCACAAGACCGTCTACAAACTCACTGTATCAGGAGCCAAGTCATGAGTAACGAAGCAAAGAAGCCGGAAGTCAAGCACGCAGTACAGGAAGTCGTCCCTGTTCCCGAAAAGGACAAACGGGACATCGCGGCGGTAGCGGCTCAGGACTACGCCGAGCACGAAGCGAAGAAGGGCACAGAAGTCGTCAACTGGCAGGAAGAGCTGAAGAAGCTTGCTGTCGCCACGGCGGATGCCGAAAAGCCCAGCGGCAACTGGGTTAGCTTCAAGGGAGGGCAGCTCACCATTGGCGGCACCGCCATGAAGAACAACATGGTGGAAGCGGTCGTGTTGCACGCCATCTTCGAGAACCAGATGTACGAAAGCAAGTACAATCCCAACAACCCGCAGCCGCCCATCTGCTACGCCTTCGGCGATACCGACGATGACCTCAAGCCTCACCCGGAAAGCGCCAAGCCGCAGGCGGCCAACTGCCGCGATTGCCCCAACAACCAGTGGGGTAGCGATCCCGAGGGCGGCAAGGGCAAGGCATGCAAGAACGTGCGACGGCTGGGCCTCATGTCGGCCACGGACCTCGACAAGGTGGCCAAGGCGGAAGTCGCCATCGCCAAGTTGCCGGTCACTTCCGTGAAGAACTGGTCCACCTACGCGAACCAGGTGGCCAACGCTCTTCACCTGCCCCCGCTGGGCATTATCACCGAGATGTCGGTTACGCCCGATCCCCGGTATCAGCTGCAGGTGAACTTCCGGCTGGTCGACAAGGTGCCGGAGGCGCATCTTCCTGACTTGCTCAAGAAGCGTGGGGAGATCCACGACCTGATGTACCTGCCCTACGACAAGCCGAGCGAAGCAGCTCCGCCGGCCCAGGCCCGCAAGTTCTAGGACCTTGCCTCCAGGTCCAGGCCTGGGGGCAGTGCCCTAAACCACTAGTGGAGAATATGATGGATGAGAACAAGTTCTGGCTGTATCTTTGTATGGGCTGCCTGGCTACCATTGCGCTACTGATGGTATGCATTACAATCTACAACGTGAACATGGCAAACATACAGGAGGGCATGGTGCGAGCCGGCAACGAGCCCATAGCCGTGCGGTGTATGACAGCGTCCTCCGGCGACGCCATATGCGTGGCCTACGCAGCGGGTCGCCCGTGATTACATGCATTGACTTTGAGACGGAAGCTATCCTTCCGCACCCAAACTACCCTCCCAAGCCAGTCGGGGTCAGCATATGGTACGCCATCGCTGAGCAGCCGATCTATCTGGCATGGGGCCACCCCACCGGTAACAACTGCACGTACGAGGAGGCCAAGCGAGTCCTGTCCGCCATATGGGATCAGGAACTCCTCATGCACAACGCGCGCTTCGACATGGAGGTGGCGCACAAGTGGTTCGGCCTGCCGTACCCCAAGGATGCTCGCCGAATCCACGACACGATGTACCTGCTCTATCTCTACGACGCGCATGCCGACTCACTCAGCCTCAAGCCGTCGGCCGAGCGTATCCTGGGCATCGCGCCTGATGAGCAGACCAAGCTCAGGAACTACCTGGCCATGCAGGGCTACAGCGGCAAGGATTGGGGTGCGCACATCAGCAAGGCCCCAGGGGAACTGGTGGGTGAGTACGCCTGCGGCGATACCTTCCGTACCCGCAAGCTCTATGAGCCGCTGATCGATTTCGTCAACAAAAACGGTATGCTCGCGGCCTACCGCCGGGAGCAGATCCTTGCCCCCATCCTCACGGAAAACGAGCGGGATGGAATCCGCATTGATCTCAACAAGCTGCAATTCGACCTGCAATTCTGGGAGGGTATCTATGGCGGCATCACAACTCGGCTTATTGAAGAGATCGGCGACTGTAATCCAGATAGCTCTGGAGAACTGGCCGCTGCACTACTTAGATCTGGACGTGCGCGAGAAACTGATTTCGCTCGCACGCCTACCGGGAGGATTTCAACAAGCAAGGACTCTCTTGCAGCAGCTATCAAAGATCCGATCCTAGTCCAGCTGATCAACTACCGGGGGCAGCTCAAGACCATCCTCACCACCTTCATGCGGCCATGGGCCAGGATCGGTGCGGAGAACAACGGTCGCCTACATCCGCAGTTCAATCAGGTACGGGGTGACTTCTACGGTACGCGCACGGGCCGTCTCTCGAGCTCCAATCCCAACTTCCAGAACATTCCCACGGAGTTCAAGGGTACTCCTCCGGATAAGTTCCCCTCGCTCCCCATTATGCGAGGATACATACTACCGGATGAGGGGGACGTGCTGGTGTCATCCGACTTCAACGGGCAAGAGATGCGTATCGCGGCCCACTTCGCCGAAGGGAGGGCTGCTGACATCTATCGCACGAACCCTCGTGCAGACTTCCACCAAGTCGTATCCGAGATCATTCGGGAAGAAGCGGGCCTGAACCTGCCGCGCAAGGATGTAAAGATCACGGGCTTCAGCCTGATCTACGGCGCAGGCATCAGCTCCCTTGCTGAACAGCTTGGCGTTGATCGGGCCACGGCCGCAAACATCAAGAGGCATTACTTCGATGCTCTGCCCGGCTTCCAGGAGTTGATGGAAGACGTCAGTGAGCGAGGCCGGGCTGGTATGTCGGTCAAAACGTGGGGTGGGAGGCATATCTATGCTGAAAAGCCGAAGATGGTCAATGGAGGGATGTGGAGCTTTGAGTACAAGCTTCTTAATCACCTCATCCAAGGGAGTGCTGCAGATCAAACGAAGGAGGCAGTCAATCGCTGCGGCTACAAGACTAAACACCGCAGGTTCCTGGCTACCGTCCACGATGAAAACGTGTATTCTGTCAACCCTAACCTTCTTGCCCATGAGGTTGAGGAGATCAAGGCTAGCATGGAAGATCAGGCTGGCTGGGATGTCCCCTTCCGGGCGGAGGTCGAGTACGGGGCTAACTGGGCTGATCTGAAAGGCTACAATGAAGAAGATTGAGCTTCAACTTCTCACCACGCTGCAGTGCAACCTCAAGTGTTCGTACTGCAGCGAGGAAGTGGGTGGGACGCGTAGCCCAGTACCCACGCCAATCGAGTACACGTACGAGCAACTGGACGCCTTCGTCAACAAGTTCTTAGATGGGGTAGGCGTCTACGTGACCTTCTACGGCGGGGAGCCGACCATGAACCACAAGTTCATGGCCGACATAATCGAGCTCTATCCCTTTTGGGGATACCAGCTGCAGACCAACGGCACGCTCCTGCATAAGATGGCCCCCACGCTGATCGAGTACATGGACAACATACTCGTCAGCGTGGATGGCAACCGGCACGTCACCGACAAGTATCGTGGTGAGGGCGTGTTCGATCAGGTGATGGCCAACGTGGAGCATATCCGGCCCCATATCTCGGGACTTCTAACAGCTAGAGTCACGCTGTCTGATCCGGACATCACGGCCCAGGATATCACCGATCTTCTGCATTCCTTCGACTACGTCTACTTCCAGTTCGTGGCAGGGGAGGCGTACTCGCCCGAATACGTGATCAAGATGAAGCTACTGCTGGATGAGCTGGTGGCGAAGTACTTTGACACCAAGGCGCTGCTGCGTATCGTCCCCATCATGGGTACAGTACGTAACAAGCTCCGGCCTGATCTTGCCCCATTTGATACGCAGTGCAGGACGTCAACTCACCTGCTCAACGTAATGCCCAATGGGGACATCTATCCATGCCCCGATATGCTGTACCGCAAGGAACTGCGTATGGGCTCAATACAGGAGAACGAGCTCTACCACAGCAAACTCCAGCAGGATCCGGATATGCCCTGCTGGAAGTGCTCAGCCTTTGAATGGTGCAAGAGCAACTGCCTGAAGAACCTGCACATCGGCTACGTGGACAAGGATAGCGAGTACGCGGCCAAGGTCACTGACCCCATATGCGATCTCATCCGCTACATGGGGCTATTGATAGACGCCCGCATCAAGGACTACAAAGTTCCGATCGAAGTGCTGAACTCCCCAATCTACCAGTATGTCGAGGTAATGCCATGATCAAAGATTTCAAGCCGATGCTGGCGGACGACGCCAACCTAGGCAACCTGAAGTTCCCTCTACTCGTCAGCCCCAAGCTGGACGGGGTGAGGGCTACCTCGCTGGATGGAGTACTCAGGACGCGAAGCCTGAAGCTTCTGCCCAATCGCAGCGTGAACGACAAGTTCAACATCCTAGCTCCGCTCGACGGCGAGCTGATCCTGGGGGAGCCCACCTCCCCCAGCGTGTTCAGGGACACTATGAAGGCCGTGATGTCGCATAGTGGCGATATCCAGGACCTCCGGTACTACGTCTTTGACTTGGTGAGCGATGATAGGTTTGTGGATCGGCTGGATAAATCGACCCACTACTGCAACAACTCCTCCATCATCCACCTGCCCCACAAGTTCGTGGAGACGGAAGCTGAGCTCTACTACCTGGAAGATGCGGCGCTGTCCCACGGCTACGAGGGGCTGATGCTTCGTGATCCCGAAGGAGCGTACAAGTTCGGACGCGCCACCGCACGGGAGGGGACACTACTCAAGCTCAAGCGGCGCAAGACCAGCGAAGCGATTATCATCGGATTTGTGGAGCAAATGCACAATGCAAACGAAGCGAAGATGGACAATCTCGGTTACACTGAACGGTCAAGTCATCAAGCTAACCTCGTGCCAACTGGAGTACTTGGAGCCCTTGTTGTCCGTGACGCAGGCGTGGAATTCAACGTTGGAACCGGATTCACCGCTGAGGATAGAGCTTCCATTTGGCGCAAGCGACACGAACTCATCGGCTCTCTCATCACCTACGAGTATCTCCCCATCGGTATTAAAGACAAACCGCGGCATCCCGTATTCAAAGGATTCCGTATGAAGGAAGACACATGAGACCTTGGAGCTACAGCCGCCTCAAAACATGGGAAGAGTGTCCCAGGGCGTATCAGTACAACTACATCGAGAAGCTGCCCGGCTCACGCGAGCCTGGGCCAGCTGCCAGCCGTGGGACGGAACTCCACAAGCAGGCGGAACTCTACTTGCTCAACGAGATCAAGCTCTATCCGCCGGAGTTCCAGAAGGTGTCGGGCCATACCATGATGCTCAAGGCGCGCAATGCTGTACCTGAGCAGAAGTTGGCGGTCAACGACAAATGGGAGCCGCTGCAGTGGGAAGATGAAAACGTCTATCTCAGGGCCATCATCGACATTATCTACCCTGAAGACAGTATCATCCACGTGCAGGACAGGAAGACGGGGCAGATCTACGACACCCACGTTGACCAATTGGCCACTTACGTGGCTATCGCTGCGGCCCATCACCCAGAAGCGACGGAGTTCCGCAGCCGCGCCATCTATATCGACCAGGGCATCATCGCCAAGCCTGTCTGCACGCCAGCTGATCGCGTCAAGCCCATAAGGATGATGCTAGATGGGCGGATCAAGAACGCTGAGGACGACAAGATCTACCCAACTCGCGCCGGCAGCGCCTGCAAATGGTGCGACTACTCTAAGAAGTACGGTGGGCCGTGCCAGTTTTGAGCGTATTGGACTTTAGCTCCGCCCTAGTTTGAGGTATAATACCTGTATGCCCGTACTAGAAAACGTTGTAGAGACCAAGATCCACGAGTACGCGGAGGCAAACGGCTGCTTGAGTCTGAAGTTGAACGTCATGGGTAGGCGGGGCTGGCCCGACCGCCTATTCATTGCACCAGGGCCACACGTGCTGTTCATGGAAGTCAAACGTCTGGGCGAGAAGCCTCGCAAACTCCAGGAGTATATCCACAATGTCCTCAGAAAGTTCGGTTGTTCAGTTGAATTGGTCGATAATGAGCGCGACGGGTGCGCTGCAATCGACCGTATTACCGCAAAGAATCAGAACCTTTGAAGAGTTCGCGCGGGTAGACATCTACACGGGCGACATCGATCCGGTCTACTTCGCCATCTACCGGGCTCGCGACGCATTCGGTAACGGATGGGCTACCCGCTTTGCTGTGGCCATGCTCACGTTCTACCACACGGGAACGGCGGCGATGGCAGCCGATAACGAAGGGGACGATTTCTGGGACTTCATTGTCAGCCACTATCCCACGGCCCCGCGAGCAGCTGAACGGCGGCACTGGCGAGGAGCGCAGGGCCTGCGTAGCCTGGCCTCCATGCGGGCATATAGCCCCGATCCTGACCTGTTCTTCACGCAAATGCCCAGGACGTACTATCAAGTCATGAAGCACTGCGAGAAGCACCTCATCGGGTTCGGGTCTTACTTCGTCCTGAAGATCTGCGACTACATGGATCGCTGCCTTGGGCTGACCATCACCAACTACGCAGGGCTGAGTATCAACTTGCCCACCCTACCGGCCCAGGCCGCGTCTCTGCTCTACCCCAACGAGGTCGTTGCTCGTGCTTTTGAGGCGACGTGTGAGAGGCTAAAGCCGCTTGGTCTATTGGCCCCACCTCTCTTCGACCGACTGATCGGGCCGGCCGAGGTGGAGACAATCCTGTGCGACTGGAAGCGGGCCAAGTACGGCAATCACATCGTGGGTGATGACGTACTGGACAAGCGCAAATCGCTGATCGGCTACGGGGACAAGGCCAGCAAGATGATCATGATGTTCCCCGACGACTTCCTTCTCACCACCTTTACGTGCGAGCTGGAATGAGTCCCGGACAAATGCTCTACGAACGTAAAAACCCCAAATACGTAAGGATGATTCCTGCCGATTGCCACTTTCCTACGGCGCACGACGTAGTGTTAGTAAAAAGTGACCACACAGCCTGGGAGTTCCTTACTGCCAGGGCAAAGGAGGGCTGGGAGACTTACGCAGTAGGACATAACCTGCTCTCTGGGGACAAATCGTGAACTGGATTCCCAAACCGTATCAGTTTGATGCTCTGAAGTTCATCCTTCAGAACTGCAATGCTGGGATCTTTCTAGATCCTGGCATGGGCAAGACGTCTACGACCCTTGCCTGCATCACGCACCTTCGCAAGACGGACCACGTGAAGCGCGTGCTCATCATCGCCCCCATCAGGCCGATGTACAAGGTATGGCCCGATGAGATCAAGAAGTGGGACGAGTTCCGCCACCTCAGCTATACGATCCTACATGGGGATGACAAGGAACGGGCGCTGGATCAGATATCCGACATCTACCTCATCAACCCCGAGGGGCTGAAGTGGCTGGTCACTAGCGGCGGGCTTCGCAAGCTAGATCCCGACATGCTGGTGGTCGATGAATCCACGAAGTTCAAGGACTACTCGACAGCTAGATTCAAGTTGATCAAGCCTGCTCTGCCTTACTTCAAACGTAGGCTGATCCTAACGGGTGAGCCAGCTCCCAACGGCTACATGGACCTCTTTGGCCAGTGCTACATCATGGACGTGGGGCAGGCCCTGGGCCGGTATATCACTCACTTCCGGGCCCAGTACTTCATGCAGACGGGTTATGGGGGATACGACTACAAGCTTCAGCCTGGCGCTGCAGAGCGTATTCAGGATCGTATCCGCCCATACGTGATGCGCCTGTCGGCTGAAGATCACTTGGACATGCCCGAGCTCATATTCAACGACATCGTCGTAGATCTCGATGAGAAGTCCCGCCAGATCTATAAGGACTTCGAGGACGAGTTCCTGGCGGAGGTGGGAGACGCGGTTATCCTCAGCGTCAACGCAGCCGCCTCGGGGAGCAAGTGCCGACAGGTGGCGAATGGAGGCGTGTATGACCAGAATCACATGTACCATTTCATACACGACATCAAGACCGCTGCCCTGAACGACTTGGTGGAGCAACTACAGGGCAATCCCCTACTATGCTTCTACGAGTTCCAGCACGACCTCGAAAGGATACGCCGTGTCTTCAAAGACGCCCCCTGCCTCACCGGAATGTCTGGAAGTAAACTTGATGCCACCATCGACGCCTTCAATGCAGGGGATATACCAGTCCTACTTGGACATCCTGCTTCGGCCGGTCATGGACTTAATCTCCAAGGAAGTTGCCACCATGTGTGCTTCTACGGGCTCACGTGGGATCTTGACTTATACCATCAATCGTACAAGCGTGTCTGGAGACAAGGCCAAAATGCAAATCGAGTTTTCGTTCACCGAATACTCGCCGGTGGAACCCTCGACTTCTCCGTAGCAAGAACACTGCTCGACAAAGCAGCTACTCAACGCAACTTCATGGAGGCTATTCGTGCTGATAAAGCTACACGGAACTAGCGGTTCCGGCAAGACTACCGCAGCTCGCGAACTAATGAGCTTTGGAGCCCCACGTTATCCCCTTCCCATCTTCAAGAATCGCCCCGAGGGGTATCGTGTTCAACTCCCTGACCTCAAGAAGCCCCTGTTCATCCTGGGCCCGTACGAGACTACCTGTGGCGGTTTGGATGCTCTGGGTGAGGCCGATGATCATATCGCGCTTCTTCTCAAGTATGGCCCGCAGGGACACGTCTTCTACGAGGGGCTGCTCCAATCGGGCTTCTACGGGAGGATCGGCACGGCCAGCGAGCAATTCGGCGACGATCACGTCTTCGCCTTCCTGGACACGCCTCTCGAGGTGTGCCTGGAGCGAGTCATCAAGCGGCGCGAGGCTCGCGGTACGAAGACTGCCTTCAATCCGGACAATACCATCGACAAGTACCGGGCCATCATCCGGCTGAAGTACCGGCTCGACCATGGTGACAAGTGCCCCGTTCGCAAGACGGCGGTGATCAATCATCGCAACCCTGGCCTCAAACTACTGGACCTTTACCATGCCTCTGAACAATAACGCAGTAGAGGACCTCCGCTACTGGATGTCTGAGCGTGAGCGGATTCGTGTGCAGAAGGAAGCTGGGGAGCCCAAGCCTTGGACTCACGACCCCATCCTGCAGCAGTTCAAGTTCTGCAATGTCAGCCGGGAGCACGACCGAGTCACTCGCTGGTTCGCCCTGAACTGGCGCCAGCCGAAATACTGGCAGGAGAAGAACTTCGTGCCTGCCATTATCCTGGGCCGTACGATCAATTGGCCCGATACTCTGGAGGAGTTGGGGTTCCCCATCCTCTGGAGCAAGGAGCGCGTCTTCGAGTGCCTGGAGTCGCGCAAGGCTCGCGGTGTTAAGGTCTATACTGGCGCCTATATGGTATCGCAGTATGGGTCTAGGTCTCCGAAGAATATTCTCGTGACCGATAACGCGAACGAGTACTTCACCAGACCCCCACATATACACTATACTCTGGAGGATACGTTCAATACTCTCGTGGAGTACAATGGGGTGGGATCGTTCATGGCGGGCCAGGTACTGGCGGATCTCAAGCGGACCTCCATTCTACGCGATGCTCCAGACTGGTATACCTGGGCCTCTCTTGGGCCAGGGTCTAGCCGAGGACTCAACCGTCTGTACGATCGTCCCATCAACTTCCAGCCTAGTCAGGAAGATGGGCTAGAGGAGATGAGGGAACTGGCGTCTCAACTGAAGACCAACCTCTGCCTGCAGGACATCCAGAACTGCTTGTGCGAGTTTGACAAGTACATGCGTACCAAGCTCGGGCAGGGTGTCCCACGGGGAAGATATGACGGGTGGGGCAAGCCCTAACGCTCTAGAAAACTGGCCAGCGGCTAGGGTAGGCTACCCCTAGCCGCGCCGCCGGGCCAGGCCTTAAACCTGGTTCTAGAGCGTTAGAACACGCTCCCTGAAAGAAAGCCCCGTACCCTACCCCGCGCCTTTCGTGGAATATCCTCCGAGGGACGGTTTTCAGAGCGACTATTCACGAACGTAGTGGACTTTACCTCGTAGCGTATACAGGTTATAATAGTAGATACGGCATACCGCCGTGTTCTAGTGAGGAATCTCATGAAGTCTAGCACTCGTAACCTCCTTCTCGTACCAAACTCCGGCAGGGTGAACAAGAAGCGTCGCTACTACAGTCTCCGTAGCGCGCTCCGCGCCACCATGGCGGAAGTCATCTCCACCAAGATCCCCATGGTGATCCACGATACCAGCCGTGGGGTGGACATCGTAAGCGTTCGTCTCACCATTGGCCAGGTACGCGTGTACATCGATTCTCCTGGCCGTTTCCGTACTCTCTGGAGCCGCTAATGAACTGGTCATTTGCTGACGTCAACGAAGCCTATCACGAAGTGATGACTATGCAGCATCACTTCACTCACCTGGAGGATACCCGAAATGGGCCGGCATACGCCTTCCAGGAGCCGGTCATTATCGCCCATCTGAATCCCAACCGGCGCGTGTTGTTCGACCCCATCCGCGATGCCAACCCGTTCTTCCACTTCATGGAAGCTCTGTGGATGATGTCCGGTAGCGACAGCGTGAGGTTTCCGGCGCAGTTCGCCAAGAACCTCAAGAACTACAGTGATGATGGGCATTCACTCAACGGAGCCTATGGCCACCGATGGGCCCGCAACTTCATGACCAACCAAATCGAGGAGGTTATCCAACTCCTCAAGAAAGACCCCAAGACCAGGCGAGCTGTCATCGCCATGTGGGATCCCAACAAGGATTGGGAGCCTAGCCTGGACCTTCCGTGCAATACGCACGTGTACTTCCGCTTGGTCAACGACCAACTCACCATGACCGTCTGCAACCGCAGCAATGACGTCGTATGGGGAGCTCTCGGGGCCAACGTGGTTCACATGTCTCTGCTGCAGGAGTACGTGGCCAGTGCCATCGGCAAGGTTCCCGGGACGTACTATCAGATGACCAATAACCTCCACGTCTATCAGGACTGGACGAGGAAGTACGGGCCACCTGTTCGGTGGTACTCTAAGAACCGCCTGTACGCCAGCATAGTCTGGTCACCCACCAGCCTCAACCTCAATGAGGCCTGGGAGTTCGTGCTTCACGGGCTGGATACCGACAAGCAGTATAAGTGCGATGTCATCACCCGTAACGCTGTTCCCATGATGGAAGCCTGGGTTGCCCATAAGGAGTTCAAGCCCAATGTAGCCATGGTGCACGCCCGCAATATCTTCGATGAAGATTGGCGGGAAGCCTGCGTGAGCTGGCTCGAGAGGAGGGCGGCAAATGTCGAAGAAACCCCTGAAGGCTGATTACGGGTTCATCCGCGAGGCCTTCATGATCAAGCGGTATCACACCGTTGGATACGTGTCCCAGCCCGAGACAGTTGGCCACCATACGTGCAATGTGATGGCCATACTGTTCTTCCTGTTTGACGACGCGCCTCCTCTCTACTTGGTGAAGCACGCGCTTCACCACGACGCGGCTGAGCTGGCTACGGGGGACATACCAGCCACGACCAAGTGGGCCCATCCTCCGCTAGCCGCCATGCTCAACAAGATCGAAGATGAGGTATCGGAGCGGCGAGGACTGACGAGCTACCCCATCACAGAGCAGCACGCCGCCCTGATGAAGTATGCCGACATGATGGACCTCTGCTTCAAAGGTGTGGAGGAGATGGCTACGGGCAATGAGATCTTTGCCCCCATCTTGTCACGGGGCATCGGCTACTGCTTGAACCTGCTCAACACGACCTTGAAGGGTCATACGCAGGCGATAGAGTTGTGGGAGCTGCTGAAATCTAACCGATTCATTCACATCGAGGAGTTCATCGTTGACTTCAACCCCGACGGATCCACCAAGCACTAGTGCAAACGATGTGCAAGTTGGTGGGAAGCACTACCGCACGGCCATCCAGCACTGGGACTACGTGTGGGCCAATGACCTCGACTACTTCCAGGCGCAGGTCATCAAGTACATGACCCGCTGGAAGAAGAAGAATGGCCTTGAGGACCTCAAGAAGGCCATGCATTTCCTGCAGAAGTACATCGAGCTCATCGAAGCTGACCTAGCGGCCGAGCCTGGTCGCACCTACATCAATCCTGATCTCTAACTCTCCGAGAGGAATTTTCAAGAATGGACTTCCAGACCATAACGCTGCGTGATGGGACCAAACTAGAGGCACCCATGCGCGTGCCAATGACAGGTAACGCCAAGGGAGTTGGCCAGGTCGGCTACCAGGTGTTCCTGCAGGAGAATACCAAGGGCATCCTCCTCCACATGGAGGCGATCAATCGCGCCACGAAGATGTTCTTCAGCAATGTCGACAGCGTCCTGCACCCGTTTGGTGGGCTGGGCATGGCGGCCCAATGCATGGATCGTACGCTGGGCAAGGCGCTCCACCACGCCTTCTGGGAACGCGACAAGGACTGCTGCGACGCCCTGAAAGAGATGTTCTATGGGGAGGGGGAGTCGGCTGTATATGTGGCCCGTACGCGTGATTCCTTTGCCGACCTCGCCGCCATCAAGTCCCGCTTCTTCGACCAGTACGACCTCATCTATATTGACCCCACGGCGATGACGGTCAAGAAGGACCTGCTCTGGGACGTGTGGGCCAATCTGAGCGCGTCGACATGCCCCAACTTCTGGTTCGTTGACTCGGCTATGTCCAAGATCTGGCTGCATACCAAGACATACAGCGAGTTCTTCGGGTCCCCAGTGGCCGATATCAACGACTACTTCCGCCTGTACAACGCCAGGCTCTGGACCATGGGGCTGAAGATTGTCGATCTATGTCGCGAGGGCACCGTGGTCTACGCCACGGTGCAGAGGAAGAGCAGGAGTGACGGCGATGGCCAGCCCATCACTCCTTGCATCATCGACCTCAGATAACGATTCCTGGCGGAGGTGGCGCCGGCTGGAAATCGGTGGCCAGATTGTAGTACGTCTCAATCCGGTCACCGACAACCACTGATTCACCGAAGGAGACAAACGCCCCCGATGGTGGATTCAACTGGGCCAGAAGCCACTTGTTGTACTCGGACTTGGGAACGATCAGCTTCCCATACTCACGCAGGATGTTGGCCATCGACAGACTCCTTCTCTTTCAGTTGACGTTCCAACGCCTTGATGATCGCCGCCATCTTGACGATCTCATTCATGGCGGCATCGCGCTGGCCGGTGAGGGTGTCCAGCATATCCTGCGGGTTGACAGCGATTTCTTGGTTCATTAGAACTCCCAAATCATGGTTGAGGGGACGGCGGGTGGCACTATTGTTGTGTAAGTCACTGCGGTGAGGAGTGCATCAAGAATCACTTGCGATTGACTAGCGTCGGCGTCGTGGAAGTAGTGCAGAACTGAGTAGACGAATGAGTTGCCCCGTATGTAGTCCCGAACGTAGTCCCACACGGAGGAGTGGCCGGATGGGGTAACGGCCCCGCCGATGAAGTACTGCCAGCCTGCTCCACCCGCCAGGGCTACGTTGCCATTCCATACCTCCTGCGCCGTACTACCTGGGGCATTCCAGTTGGCGATCACTAACTGGAGGGACGTAGTGGGGCGCGTAATCTGCGAGGCGTTCATCAGTAGGTCGATTTGCGTAATCAACTTATCCGACCAGTTGACCTGTAGGCCCGTAGCCGAGTCTACCCAAGTTATCCCCCACATACCGTTGGAGTCCAGTCCTCCCTGGGGTATGATACTCTGACAGTACCGACTGTCAATGGCTTTCAGTAGATTATCAGCGTAGCCCGGATTGTAGGTCCAGGCAGTGCCGCTGGACCCATTCTCCCAAATGCCGGCAGGAACTAGGTTGAGAGTAGGCATGGTCAGAAGGGCAGCGTGGTGGCGACGTATGCGCCAGGTGATACGCAGACTACGCTCACGACCGTACCGTTCGCGCCCCAGACAGGTGATCCTGTGGCCCATGCCCACGGGCCGCTGAAGCTACCCGCTCCAGCCATGTACGCTCGCTTCATCTCACCCGGTACTGCATTGGTGATGCCGGTAACAACCGACCCCGACGCAACGTAGTTGTGAGTGGGGCAATTGTCCCAGTCCCACGCAGCGTTCACTCCAAGAGTGGAGGGATCACGCTGCTTGATGGTCCATACTTTGGACAAGAACAGCGACCCCGCCGCGCCGATTTTGATGCTGATACTTCCATCGGCGGAAATAAGGTGCATCTGACCCGAACCAGCAGTGCCCGTACCCCAAGTAATCATCTTGGGGCCATTGGAATTGGGGAAGCCCCACGTGCCTGCATCGCCTACAGTAGACTCGCCAATGTAGTAGTTCAGGGCATTAATATTGCCGCTAACTGTCAGCTTCTGCGTTGGCGCCACTCCAATGCCGACGTTGCCGGTCACCCCATTGATAGAGAGTCTAGCGTTGGCAAGCGTAGTATCCGGCCCAAAGTATATGGCTGTTCCCCCGTCAGTACGGGAGAACATAAACCCGCTGCTGAAGTCTATGGCCTCGTAGTTCGCACCGCCCGCAGCGCGAAGCTGAATGGAGGCGTTGCCCGCAGCGCCTCCATCTTGACGCACCTTGAGAACTGGGTTCAGACCGAATACGTCCAACTTGCTCGTCGGCGCCACCCCAATGCCGACGTTGCCTGTAGAAGAGAACGTGACGCGATTAGCTGCCCCCGCTCCGTTCCAATGGAATCCCAGGTCTCCAACGGAAGGAAAGTTGTAGTTGATATCCCAACCGTCTGTTGATCCAATCGTTGCAAACCGAAGGGATGAAACGCTCCCTACTGCAGTGTTAATAATTACGGAGGAACCTGTAGTAGATTGTATGTCTATACTGCGGCCCCTGAATCCAGTCGGCGTCACGCCCACCCCCAAGTTGCCAGCAGAGGTTAGGAATACGGTTTCCACCCCACCCGCCATCAGGCGGAAGTTGTGGGCCGAGGACGTGCCGAATACTGCAGTACCGCTCGCATCCGCGGCACGTTTGAGTACGGTAGTGATGCCGGCCCCATCTACGTTCCATGTCTGCGCGGGTTCGTTCGCCACACCCCGCACATCAAGTACGCAGGTGGGGGTGCCATGCCCAACGGCTACCCTGCCCGCACCGCCAGAAGCCGCAAGCGCGACGTTGCCGCCGTACTTGTTCAGCCATATCGTGCGTTTGGTGGCAGGAGTGGCCGTGGTAAAGCAGTCGAGGATCATCTCAGTAGCGGCATCTGAGTATATCATCAGACTACCGCCCTGAAGCGTATCTACCAGCTTGATCACCGCCGAGTTGTACTGCACGGTGAACAGCCCAGTCAGCGTGCCGCCAGCCAGTGGAAGGTACGCCCCCGTTATGGGTACGCCCCCAACCGTCAGCGTGCCAGCAATGTTGACTCCAGTGGGAGTCCAGGTCTGGATATTGGCCCCAGCAATGGCCATATTGACTGTATTGGTGGCTGACCTCCACAGACCTGCGCCCAACTCATTGAGGAAGCCCAAGCCTGGCAACGACAGGGATCCATCGAAGACATAGAATGGGGCCAACATACCCCCGCGACCGCTGCGGTCAAGTGAGTTGGTCAGCTCGTTTGCGATGTCCGACAACGTGGGGTTGGCCCATGAAGTCGCAATAATGGTCTGCGGCGTTACCGGATTGGACCCGGGCAGAGTGTAGACGCCAGTACTGTTACGCGGCATGTTACTGCTCCTTGTTGAGTGCCTTCATTACCAACGCAAGTACCGAACCCGCACCCAGGGCGCCGCCTCCTGGGGTGGAGAGGAACCTGCCTATGCCTTGAGCTGCCGGTATCGCAGCCCGGCCAGCCATCATTGCCCCACGGCCAACTGGGGTGAGACCAGCCCCTACTGCCGCGCCTTGCGCGAAGTTCTTGACGTGCTCCGGCTCACCTCTGGAGAGGTCGAACAAGTGGCCGCCGACATCCTTCATCGTGTTCATGTACAGAGGTTCGGCCGCCTTGTCCTGCTCCAACTGACCAGCGATCTTCTTGCTGAAGTCCGCCTGCTTCTTGATTTGCGCCATGCGGGCGTTCATCTCCTGCTGGCCGATCGGATTGCCGTCCTTGTCGTAGTTCTTGGGCATGAACCCATCCAGGGTACGGTTCTGAGCATAGTACGCTTCCGCATTCTGGTAGTTCTTGACGTTGGATACCAGCGTACCCTGCATGTAGTCGATGATATACTGCCGACCTTCCGGCGTGTTGCTGGTGCCAGGCAGAGTCTTCATCGCCGTGAGCAAGTCGAGGTTGGAAATGCCCGTACCTGACCCATACGCCTTCAGGGAGTCACGAAGCTGCGACAAGTTCAACTTGTCGTAGAACTCCGTATCAGATACTGAGGGATCAGGTCCGCCGAACGTCTGCGCCCATGCCCGCTTGGCAGTCAACTTGGCTCCTGCCAATGGGCCAGATATGATATCGCCCTTCTGGTTGAGTTCGCTCATCTGCTGCACAGTCTTCAGGGCCGATACCTGCTTCTCGAGGTTGGTCCTGTCGGCATCCAGCAGCTTGCGGCCAGAAGCCATCGCTGTCTCACGGAACTTGCCGCCTTCAGGGTCGCTGACTCCAAACCCATCCCCACTCGCCGCCGTGGCCTTGGGCAGAGCTCGGGCCGTGCCCTGGGGATCGGTCATGGCCATATTGGCCCGTTGCGACTCCGTTCCCTGATTGGCCGCATAGAGCGGGATGTTGTACTTGGTAGCCAGATTGGCATAGTAGTCCGCAGCCTGCATCTTGCCCTTGGCCGTAAGATCAGCAAACGCCTTCTGGATTCCTTCCGGCCCGCCATGAATCCGCAACTCCTCGGCATTTGGCGGGCTGTTCGGATCTGCCTGCTCAGCCAGCGTTCCACGCGGCCCGGCCGGAAAGCCGCCCTGAGCGGCCATGCTATTCGGGAGCGCCCCGGCAGGCCCTACGCTTGGCGCGGCGCCAACCCCTGGCCCTACCATAGGCCCGCTAGGTTGAGGGCTCTGCGGGCTCTGGGCCTGCCCACCGCTACGCTGCTTGTACTCGTAGAGGGACATCTTTTGCGACCTTCCGCCGCCGATGGGGACATCAATCATCGTACTCTTGTCTTTGATGTCCTGCTGGAGTTGCTCCTGCCCGCGCTGAGCATCCATGGCGCCAGGCAGTACTCCGCTGCCGCCAGTCAACGGGTTGGTGACGAACTGCTTCGACGGATCCCCGCCCTCCAACTGCTTGAGGATCATCTGCCCACGCTTGGAGATCTCCGCATCCGGATGCATGGACATCGCGATGGCTTTGCGCCGAAGATCGTTGACATCCGGCCCACCCTGCGGCTGGCCAGCGTCTTGAGGCTGGCCGCTAGCACCGCCAAGAGATTTGAGGATGTCCTGCATCTCGCCCATCTGCCGACTACGTTTGCGATCGGCCTGCATTTCACCCAGGCCAGCCTGGCGAAGGATGGGGTTCTGAATCATGGCCTCGGGCGTGCCCTGCCGAAGCGCGTCAGCCAGTTCGGTCTGCACACGGGCAGACAGAGCAGCGCGACGGGACGATAGGCCGGCGATGTCCTTCTCGGCTTGGCCTTCATCTACCGTGTCCTTGAACGCCTGGCCGCCAGTACGCCCAGAGGTGAGTACGCCTCCCTGGGTATACATCTGCTGAGGCGTGCGCAGTCGCTTGAGGACCTCGCGGGCCGCCAGCTCCTTGGCCTTGATGTCCTCTTCTTCGGACTGGTACGGATCGAATGCGTATTGGTCAGTGATGGCCATAATGGCTCCTTACCAGGCTCGGTATGCGTTGTACAAGGCACCGCCCATGTTGCCCAATGCCTGACCGTAGTTGTTGTTGGCAGCTGACTGCCCCAGAGCTGCGTTATACTGCCCGCCACCGCTCGGCACTCCCATCTGCCCATACTGCCCCTGAGCCGCTGGGCCAGTGGGGGACATGCCCTGCATCTGCAGGTTCTGCAACTCGTACGGGAGGGCCATGCCCTGGCGGTACTGGTTCCAGTCCTGCTGCTGCTGGTCGAGGCCGAACCGCTGGTTGGCGATCTGCTGCTGCGTGTTATACCCCGCCATCTGAGCATTGGCACTCAGCCCTGCCGCCGCCAGGCCCTGGTCAGCACCGTAACGCGAAGTGGCTGCGCCGGTATCGATGCCGTAGCGGTTGGTGGCGTTCTGAGCCTGGCCGAGTTCGTACTGGTTCTGTTGCCCAACGCCAGTGAGGCGGTTCTGTTCCTGACCCAGGCTGAACTGGTTCTCCAGCCCGAAGCGAGTGTTCGCATTGGACTGGCGCTGATTGGCCAAGTTACCCTGCGACGCCATGGCCGCATTTCGCAGCTGATCATTGGCGTTGCCCTGGGCCCATTGCTGCTGCTGAGCCTGATTGCCGAACTGGCCAGCCTGGAGATTCTGCCCGAACTGCTGACCCTGGGCAGCGTTCTGCCACTGCTGTGACTGCCCCTGATTCATGAAGTTCTGCTGCGCCGCGTTGTTGGCGAAATTGCCGGCGTTGATGTCCATGCCCTGCATACGAGCCGCTTCCGAACCCGAGTTGAGTGTGGCCTGATTACGCAGGTTCGCATAGGCGTCATTGGAGTTGAACGCCTGCCGCTGCATCTCAGCATTCCAGGACTCGCTGCCACGGGTAAGCCCCATCTGAGCTAGCTGGTTCTCCAGCCCAGCCTGTTGCTGCTGCATCTGCGGATCAAGCCGACGGGCGCCCTGCTGATAGTAGGCGTCCTCCATGTTCTGCATGTACGGCTTGCCCTGATTGATCTGGCTGACGGGCATCTGAGCGGGGTTGATCGCCGCAGTGTTCAGCGTGGGGTTGTTGATCTGCCCCTGAACCGGACCACCTGGGTTGGAGCCGTATGTCCACCCCTGTTGAGTGGGATCAGTGCCAGAGGGAACTCCGGGCGCGCCAGCCTGGGAGTTCTCCATCTGGTTGGTCTGCATGCCGACGCCAGCCTGGGAGTTCTCCATCTGGTTGGTCTGCATGCTGACACCTTGGCCCTGATTCTGATTGCCCTGCATGGCCATGTTTTGCGGGTTGAGTTGCGCGCCGCCAGCGGAAGGAATAGCCATTATTGGCCTCCATGAAGAGAAGTGCCGCCGAAGGAGTTGCCAGCCATCATATTGGCCACCCTCGGATTGATGCGGGCCCAATCGGGCTGGAGCAGATGGGACGCATCATTCATGCGCCCACCGGCGATGTTCCGGAACTGGTCGAGGCGACCTTGGTCCTGAGCGTTCAGGGTCTGCGTCTGGGTACGCTGGCCCGTAGCGGGGTCAACTGTCCAAGTGGACGATCCCCACGGCGTGCTCTGGTTGGGGCTGTTGGCCTGCAGCGCACGCTGCCACATCTCCAGCATGTACTGGTTTTGCCGATCATTCGCCGCGTTGGGGGAGTTGCTCCCATGCGAGTTCTGATAGGAGTTGTACATGTCATATGCGTTCCTCGCCAGGCTCATCCAGTCCACGCCAGCTCCTCCCGTTGCAGCTGACAGGCCACCGAGTGCGCCCGTACCAGCTGTGATTTCGCCCGCAGTTGCCGCCGTTCCAGCGAGGCCTGCCCCAGTTCCCGACACTAGTCCAGTACCAGTGAGACTACCGCCTGTGCCCAGAGCTCCCATATTGGCAGAACTCAGACCTGTACCAGCCAGGCTCGTACCCGACCCCAGCGACCCAAGCGCAGGAGTTCCTGCCCCCGCTCCTGCGCCAAGAGATGACGATCCCAGAGCTCCTGCTTCGGGGGCAATCCCTCCGGCCCCGAATCCACCTCCAGCTGCCCACCCTCCTCCCTCTGCTGCCGCCCCAGTAGTCGCTGCTCCAGTAGTCGCTGCTCCAGTACCGCCAAACTCGGCCATGCCCATGGCCCCACCGGCAGCAGCTCCTGCCCCAGCCAGTAGAATCAGGTTGCGTACCATGAGGGCACGATTGCGAGACGCAGGGTCCTGCGCGCCCATGTTCTCAGGCGTGGTAACGAGGCCGAAGTTCTCATCCCAAGTAACGTCGCCGGGATTCTTGACCTCGCGGAATCCGCCATGGCCCAGCTGACTTACTCCTGTCAGCCCATGCTGAGTCATGTAGTCGTTGTAGGCTTGATTCTGCCGCCACGACGTAGTGGAGTGTCCCGTATCGTCCTCGGCGGTGGTAGTCCTCTCCCAGTAGGGATTGTCCGACACGGCGTTGGGGTCGTTCGCATCTTGCGTGGGGGCAAGACCATACCGGCCAAACATTTCATTGGGGCGACGATTGCCTCCTTGCTGGATCTGTCCGTTGAGGTATCCCTCACCTGTCGCAGTATCGTACTGGAAACCGTTGCCTCCAATGAGAGCCTTATTCATAGCCCAATTCCTATCTCAAAGGTGATCTCGTAGTCAGTCACCAAGGTATAGCCGCTGCCGCGTACCGCAGCTTGTAGGGCTATGCGCTTACCGAAGGAAGCCACCCCAAACCACTTCTTCCAAGTAGCTGATCGCGATTTCCACAAAGCGTCGTCCCACAAAGCTACGTCCCATAAAGCGGAACCAGTTAGCGCTGCCGCTCCAGGATTGGGCATATCGTCAAAGCTGTACTCGGGTACAAGTCGGAGTAGATAAGTGGGCATCCCGTCCGACCGCCCTAGAATGCGTACCCGCTGAGCCCGCTTATTCGCATTTGGAGTGCCGTAGTCGTGAAAGCCCGTCTGGAATTGACCCGTGACCTCGTTGCCCGTAAGTGTCTCATCGTAGGACGCGCCGTCCTCAAACCCAAAGAATCCTTGGTACACCTTACCGCTGCGATTAGAGAAGATAAATTGTCCATCATGGAGTACGGCACAATAGGGCTCCATTATGGTGAGGGTAGTCCACGACCGATTAAAGTGAGACATGCACCAAGAATATCTCTGCCCGCTATCTAGGGTACGAATGGGGGAGACTAGTACAAGCAATTCCTCGGTGGGGTAATTGACTATCTGCCAATATTTCTCGTTGATCGTCGTACTTACCGCACGGGCAATACTTGGATTGGTCTTCGGCGCAACGCTGCTTTGCCCTTGCATGCT
>Ga0315276_10001372_pt1 | contig 21774 bp, 18 predicted proteins | sample YL17G05_0_MG_FD_204542 | JGI IMG/M metagenome (GOLD analysis project Ga0315276, IMG submission 204542) | Sediment microbial communities from Yellowstone Lake, YNP, Wyoming, USA - YL17G05_0 | ecosystem: Environmental > Aquatic > Freshwater > Lake > Sediment | place: USA: Wyoming | collected... | reverse complement strand
AAGGGGAGGGGGGAGGGCGGTCGAGGGTCGCCGCCTCGGCCCGCCCCGACCCCGCCTCGCCCCCCTCCCCCCTCCAGACCGGGCGCGTCGTCGCCATCAAGAAGATCCGCATCACCAACCCTCGCGAAGGCGTGCCGGTCACCGCGCTGCGCGAGGTGAAACTGTTGAGGGAAGCAAACCACCCGCACATCGTCTCCCTGCTCGACGTCGCGCCGCACAAGCGCGGCGTCTGCCTCGTCTTCGAGTACATGGACTCAGATTTGGCGGCTTTGATAGGGGACCGGGGCACCGTGCTGACGGAGGGCGACGTCAAGGCCTACACGCGCGGCCTCTTGTCTGGCCTCGCCGCCGTGCACGCCGCCGGCGTCCTGCACCGGGACGTGAAACCCGACAACGTCCTCCTCGCCGCCGACGGCCGCGTCAAGCTGGCCGACTTTGGCCTCGCGCGCGGGCCGCGCGCGGGCGGGTCGCCGCGCGCGCCGAGGGGGGGGGGCGGCGGCGCCACCGAGCTCCCCGCGCGCCCCATGACCAACGCGGTCTACGCCACGTGGTACCGAGCCCCCGAGTTGCTCTACGGGTCGACCCTCTACTCCGCCGCGGCCGACGTGTGGGCCGCGGGGTGCGTCCTCGCGGAGCTCCTCCTGCGCCGCCCCTGGCTCCCCGGCGCCACCGACGTCGCCCAGCTGGGCCTCGTCTTTGCCGCGCTGGGCACGCCGCCGCCGGGCGCGTGGCCGGGGGCGGGCGCGCTGCCGGCGTACGTCCCGTTCGCCGAGCGCGCGGCGCCCGGCCTGGCGCCCCAGTTCCCGGGCGCGCCGCCCGACGCGCTCGACCTGCTGGCCCGCATGACGGCGTTGGACCCCGCGGCGAGGATCACGGCGGCCGACGCGCTCGCCCACCCCTACTTTTCGCGCGGCGGGGGGCCCACCCCCGCGGCGCGGCTGCCCGCGCCGCCGCGCCGCCCGGGCGACCCGCTCGCGCCGCGGGCGCGCGGGACGGATCCACCGCCGTCGGGGACGGGCATGACGGGGCCGGTGCGGCGGCTGGAGCTGGCCAGTGCGGGGGCGGGGGCGACCGCGGGCGGCAAGCGCGCGCGCGACGGCGACGGCGGTGGCGCCTCGTCGCCTCCTCGCCCGCCCGCGGCTCCGAGACCCACGCTCGCGTCCGAGGACCGGGCGTACCTGCGGTCGCGCGCGGCGGGGCTGGGGGCGGCGCTCAACGCTGAAGCGGGGGATGGAGAGTGACACGAGAGAGGGGGGGGGGTGGGGGGGCTCAGCCCCGCTGCTTGCCGCTCGGTCGGTCACTGTGTGACGCATTGTGGGGTGTGTGGCTCGAGGCGTGGTGGCGCGCGCCCCGCGGGCGCGCGCGCGGCTCAGGCAGGCTTGATCCCGCCGCCGGAGTCGAGGCCGCGCGCGGCCTGACTGTGCGCGATGCCACATCCGCCCGCCAACCCGGCCCCGGCCGCGCCCCAGCACCCCACCCGCGCGTGCGTCATTCGCCGTCGACATCGCACGCGGTGTGCGGGCGGCGGCGGCGCGCGCGCCCGCGCGCGGGCGGGATCGATTGCGGCGCCCGCCCGCCCACCCCTCCGCCCGCCCACAGCCCGCCCGTCGCGCGTGTCGACGCTCATCGCGTGCGCTCGTGAAAGCGTGCGCGCATCCACACGCGCGTCCCGCGCCCTCCCTGGCCTGACCCCCGCCCCGCGCGCCCGCGCCGCGCGCGCCCACGCCAGCCGCGCTGGCGCCGTCGTCGCCCGGCGGCGCGGCGGCGGCGGCGGCGGCGGCGGGCGCGACCGCGCCCGCCCCGCCCGCGCTGCCCGCGCCGACGCCGTCGTCAGCGCGCTCCGCGGCGCCCGCCAAGACAGCGGGCTGGGGGGGGGTGCCCGCCTCTGTCGGCCCGCCGCCCGCGCCACCGCCGCCGCCGTCGCTGCTGCTGCGGCCGCTGCCCGCGCCGGCCGCGCTGCCGGGGCGCGCGGGGCGCCTCCCCTCCACCTACTCCCACCCCATCTACGGCCCCGACGCCGTCGACGCCCCCCCCGACGGCCGCTTCTCCAAGCTGGCGGCCGCGGGCGGGCTGGCGGGCGCGCTCTCCCGCACGGCGACCGCCCCCCTGGACCGCTTGCGCGTCCTCCTCTCCCTCGGCGGCTCCGGCACGCGCACGGGGCGCGCGGCGCCCGCGGGGGGGGCCCCCCCCCCGCCGGTGCCCCGGGCCCGGGGGGGGGGGGGGGGGGGCGGGGGAAGAGAAGGGAGCGCGCGCGGCGCCCGCGCGCTGTCCCACCCTCGCCCCTCCTCCCTCCCCTCGCAGGCCTACTTCCGGGGCAACGGCGTCAACGTCATCAAGAACGTGCCCGAGACCGCACTCAAGCTCGCCGCCAACGACGCGGGGCAGCGCGCGCTGGTGGCCGACGGGCACCGGTTAAGGGTCGGCGAGCGGTTGGCCGTCGGCGCGGCGGCCGGCGCGGTCGCCCAAGTCGCCATCTACCCCCTGGAGGTCATTCAAACGAGGCTGGCCGCGACCGCGGGCGCGTACCGCGGCATCGGGCACTGCGTGACCGCGATTTGGCGGACCGAGGGCGCGCGCGCGTTTGGCCGCGGCCTCACCCCCACGCTCGCGGGCATCCTCCCGTACGCCGGCGTGGACATCGCAGCGTTTGAGCTGCTCAAGGAGCGGTTGACGGGGGGGACGGACGCGCCGCTGGGCGCCGCCGCGCTGCTCGGCGCGGGCGTCGCGTCGTCCGCGGCGGCGCAACTCGTCGCCTACCCCCTCGGCCTCGTCCGCACCCGCCTCCAAATGGACGGCATGAACGGCGCCCCCCGCACCTACGCGGGGCCGGCCGACTGCGCGCGGCAGGTCGCCGCGCGCGAGGGGTGGGCGGGGCTGTACAAAGGGTTTGGCGCCAACCTGGCCAAAGTGGCGCCCGCGGCGTCCATCTCCTGGTTTGTGTTTGAGCACGCGAAAGGGGCGTTGGCGTGCCCGGACGTGGCCAAACTGAAAAAGAATGGGGGGGGTGGGGGCGACGGTGAGGGGTGACGCGCGCGCGCAGCGTGAGCGTGCCGCCGCGGCGCCGGTCGCTGCCCTGGCCATGCACACATGCACACACTGTCCTTGCTGCGCGTTTTGTGGGGAGTGAAGAGAGAGAGAAGGCGGCGCCGCCGCGTCGGCCGGCCCGAGAGGCCGCCGCCGCAGCGCGAGGGAGCCTCGTCGCGCGGTTTTGAGTTTTTGTCGGGCAGTGGAGATGTAACACCGGTGAAAACTGAGCCGCCGCGGGGCCGGGAAAGGAGAGGGGCGCGGGCGACCGCCCGCGCCCCTCGACCCCCCCCGCCCCGCACGCCGTCTCTCAGAACCCGGTGAACCCCTTCTTCCCCTGCGACCCCGCCGGAATCACGCGCAGCACGTTGAACCGCACCGTCTTGGACAGCGGCCGGCACTGGCCGACGACGACGGTGTCGCCCTCGCGCGTGCGAAAGGCCGGCGAGATGTGCGCCGCCAGGTTGGCGTGCCGCTTCTCGTACCGCTGGTATTTCTTGATGAAGTGGAGGTAGTCCCGGCGGATGACGATCGTGCGGTGCATCTTGGTGGACTTGACGGTCCCAGTCAGGATGCGGCCGCGGATGGCGACGTCCCCCGTGAACGGGCACTTGTGGTCGATGTACGCGCCCTCCGCCGCCTCCTTGGGCGTCTTGAAGCCGAGGCCGACGGAGCGCACAAAGCGGGAGCCGCCCTTGCCGGCGCGCGGTTTGCCCTTGGTCGTGCGCGCGAGGAGGTTGACCCCGAGCTGCTTCTGGAACGCTTTCTCGACCTGGGGTGAGGACGGGGGAGTGTGTGTGGGTGTGGGCGGCGTGTGGGCGCTTCCCCGGCCCGGCGGCGCACGGATCGGGGCGGGCGCGCTCGCCGCGATTCGCGGCCGCCGCGCGCGCGGCGCGGTGGGGCGGCCGGCGCGGCCGGCGGGCTGCTGCCAGCGCGCGCAGAGATCGTCTCTCCGCCCTGGGACGGGCGGGCGGGCGGAAGGCGAGCCGCCGGCCGCGGGAGGGCACGGCGGCCGCCGGCCGCCGCGCCGCCCGCGTCGCCAGGCCGCCCGCCCCCCAATCGGGGCCAATCCCGGCGCCCGCGGCGCGCGGCGCGACCGATCGCGTCCGACGGGCGCCGGGAGCGGCGGGCGGGCGCAGGGCGGCCGCCCGCGCGCGCTGCGGCGGCGGCGCGCCGCGATGGGCGCCGATCGGTCAACCGCGGCGCCAACCACACGGGCTGCACACCTGCTCAGCCATGGTGGATCGTCGGGGGGGGGGGCGGCGGCGAAAGAGTGTGGAGAGGAGGGCGGGCGGCGGCGGTGCGAGCGCACTGCCGGCGTCGAGCAGGGCCGACCCTCCGGCCGCCCGCCCGCCCGCCCGCATGCAGCCCGCCAGCTACGGGTGCGATGGTGGGGTGTGTGTGGGCGTGGCGGCGGCTCCCAGGGCTCTCGGGCGGCGTTCGAGCCTCTTCGCCTCCCCGCCCGACCACCCCCTCCCCACCCTCCCCTCCCAGCCCCGGCGTCCTCGCCGGCAACTACGCCGAAACCTTGCTGCTGGCCGTCGGCGGTGGAGGCGCGGAGCAGGCGGCGCCTCTCGCCTCCCCCCCGCTGCTCCACCCGCCGCCCCCGCCTGGCGCCCTGGCCGCGGGCGTGGCGTCCGCGGCCTCCGCCCGCGTGCGCACCGCGCTGGCGGCCGAGGGCGCGGGCGCGGCGGCGCTGCTGACTGAAGGGCGGAGGCGCGCGCGGGCGCCGCGGACAGACGCCGCGGCTGACGCCGACGCCGCCGCCGCCAAGGCGCGCGCGGCGGCGGACGCGGCGGCGGAAGTGGCGGCGGTCGCCGCCCGGGCGGCCGAGGCGGCGGGGGCCGCGCGGCGCCCGCGCGCGCGCGCGCCGCGCTGCAGCGAGGTGAACGCCGCGTTTGCACTCTTGCTGCGCCAGCGGTAAGAGGGCCGCCACGGGCGAGACGGACGAGGTGGACGGCAACGCGAACGCTGGTAATAAGGCGCCGACCCTTCTCCTCCCTTCCCCTCGCCCTCTACTCCGTTTTGGCGCCCGCCGCGCCCCGCTTCTCCCACGCCGCCCGCGTCGCGGCCCGCACATCCTCGGACGACGGGCCCGAGGGCGCGGCGGGCGCCGCGGCGGCGCGCCGCGGCGGCGGCGCGCGCGTTCGTCCGCCTCCGCCGCCACCACTCCCAGCCTCCCCTCCCGCATTGAGCTTGAGCGCGACCCACGCCATGGCATACAGCACTCCCCCCCCAAACCCGAGGAAGAAGAGGGCCGCGGCCAGGCCGAGGAGCGCGGGGCCGGTCGCGACGGCGCCGAAGATGGCGACGCCGGGCAGGGAAGTGGCGACGCCGGCGCCGGTGGGGGGCACGACGGCGAAAGGGGGCAGCGTGAGGTCAAAGGTGGGGCGAGACGTCGTCGGCCTCGCGCCAAACAGCTGGGCCATGGTCGCTTCGGCGGCGGACGGAGGCGGCGCGCCGTCGCCGGGCGATGCCGCGCCGCGCGCCTCGACCGGCGGCGCGTCGGCGCGGTCGACGATCTCGCCGTTGACGATGACGCGGACCATGGGAGAGAGTGGAGAGGGAGAGCGGCGCGCGCGCGTTTCTGCCGCTGTTCCCTTTACTCACACGCGCTGCACCCACGCCGCCGCCGCAAACAGCTGCGGCGGCAGGGCGGCGACCGCGGCCGCGGTCAGCGGGTCAACGGAGCCGCAGGGCCGGCTCCGCGCGCAGAAGGAGCGGCGAGGCGCGCGCGGCGTGGCGTCTCGAACCCCACCACCCTCCTCACTCTCCGCCGCCACCGCCCGCCCCGCCTGCATGCGGTCGATAAAATAGGAAAACGCGCCAAAGAGGGCGCACGACTGGAGGGCGGCGGCGGGGCCGCCAGACACGCCCATCACCGCGCCAGTCGCGCACCCCGCCAGCGCCCCGTTCCACGCGTCCTCCGCGTCCCGCAGCCGGCCCGCGATGCAGGCGGCGGCGGTGTAGACGCCGCCGAAGAGGGCGAAAGAGCGGGCGGATGCGCGGCCGTCGACGGCGGCGGCACGCAGGCGGCCCGCGCCCGAGTGGCGGACCAGGCGCGAGCCGGCGCCAAACACGAAACCGAGCGCGCCGCCGGACGCGGCGGCCATGACGCCGTTGATGGTGCAGGGGACGGCGTACTCGTCGGGGAGGGGCAGAGAGTCGGCGGGGGAAGCCTGAACGAGGGGGGTCGCGCGGGGTCGGCGGCGGCCCCAATCCGCGCGCACGCCGCGCGCCGAGCCCGCCGCTCCGATCCTTCCACACCTCGCGCGACGCCTGGGCGCCGGTCAGGGTGAACACGTCGCCCGAGGGCGGCGGCGCGGGCGCCGCGGCATCGCCGCCGGCGCCGGCGCCCGCCTTGGGCGCGCCCCAGCCAAATGGCATTGAGGGGATGGAGAGGTGGGAACGGTGGCGGGGCTGGCGGCGGGAGGGTGGCGCGGCCAGAGAGTGTGAGCGAGCGGCCGCTCTCGCGCTCTCTCCCTCGCTCGTCCGCCTCTCCTACGCTCTCGCTCTCGTTCGGTGGGTGACAGGCCGCGGGGGCGCGGCGAGCGGCGCCCACCCCACCACCGCGGACCAGGCTGGCGGTCTCTCCCTTCCCTGGCCCCGGACAACCCCGTCATTCAGGCGCCCACGCTCGCCACCGCGGCCGCCAGCGCGCGCTCGGTGATGGACTTGGCGGCCGCGCCGGCGGCGAGCGCGTCGCCCTTGCGGCCGGCGCCGCGCGGGCGGCGGGCCGCGCGTGGCTTGCGCGGCGCGTCGGCGCCGTTGGCGAGCGCGCCGTCGGGCGCGGCGGCAGCGGCGGCGCGCGGCGCGCGCGGCGACGCCGGGGCGCCGTTGGCGTCCGCGCCGCCCCCCCCCCCGTCCTTCTTGCCGCGGCGGCGCGGCGCGCGCCCCTTTTTGGGGGCGGCGCCGCCCTCGGCGGCCGGCGCGGCGGGCGCGCCGTCGACCAAGGCGGTCGCGCCGTCGACCAGGCCGGGCGGGGGGCGGGAGGCCACGGTCAGACCGGGCGGGACGGCGGCGACGGCCGCGTCGCCGGCGACCGCGGCGCGCGGCGCGCGCGGCGCGCGCCCCGCGCCGGGCATCGGCGGCCCCCCTGCGTCGGGCGCGCCAGCCCTGCGGCGGCCGCGCTTGGCGGGGGCGCCAAAGCCCGGGGGCGGCGCGTCGTCGGCGGCGGCGAGGAAAGCAGGGGTGCGCGCCGCGGCCGGCGCGCGCGGCCGGGGCTCGCGCGGCTCGCGCGGCTCGCGCGGCTCGCGCGGCTCGCGCGGCTCGCGCGGCTGCTCGCGCCCCCCAGCCCGGGGCTCGACCCGGCCGCGGCCGCCGTCGCGCGCCGTCGCGCGCTCGCGCTCGCGCCGGTCGGGCTCGCCCCGCGGCGCCGGCGCCGGCACGACGTTGTTGGCGACGGCTCCCAGCGCGACGGGCGGCGCCACGGGCGGCAGGCGCGCACCGGTCGGCGGCGCGACGCGCGGCGAGCGCGGCACCGCCGCTGGCGGGCCCCCGTCCCGCCCCGGCGGCCGCGCGGGCGGCAGGGGGGGCGGCGCGTCCCGCCCGGGCGGGCGCGCGGGCGGCAGCATGGGGCCGCCGCCGCCGCCGAGGCCGTCGCGGCCGGGCGGGCGGAACGCGGGGGGGCCAGCGAAGAGGCGCGCGGGTTGCGGCGGGCCGCGCTCCATGCCGCCGCCAGGCCCTCCCATCATGCGGCGGCCGCCGTCGCCGTCGCCCCCGAAGCGGGCGTCCTGCCCGCGCGGCGGGAACGGGGCGCGGTGGCCGCCGCGGTCGCCGCCGCCGCCGCCAAACGCGCGCTCGGCCGCCGCCATCGCGCCCCGGTCGACCGTCTCCCCCGGGCGCCGCGGCAGGGCGGCCGTGGGGTCGAACGCGGCGCCGTCAAAGGGGGTTGGGGGGGGGGGCGGCGCAGCGTAGCCGCCGCGCGCGTCGCCGCCGCGCGCGTCACCGCCGCCGTAGCCGCCGCCGTGGCCGCCGCCGTAGCCGCCGCCGCCGTAGCCGCCGCCGCCGTAGCCGCCGCCGTAACCTCCGCCGTGGCCTCCATAGCCGCCTCCATAGCCGCCGTAGCCGCCGCGGGCCACCGGCGGCGGCGGTTGGGGCTCGGAGCCGAGTGTGGGAAAATCGTCGGGCCGCGGCGGCGGCGGCCCGACGCGGCGCGGGCCCGGGAGGCCGGCCGCGACCGCGCCCGGCGCGCGAGCCGGCGGGCCGGTCGGCGGCGGCGAGGGCGCCGCTCCGGGCAGCCCCGCCCCGCCCCAGGCCGCACCCGCGTCGTCGGCGGGCGGCTCGCCGGGCAGCGCGCCGCTCGCCGCCCACCCGCCGCCGCCCGGCGCGCCGCGCACGAGCGCCACCGTCGGGTCATTCCCGTTGGCCTCGCGCCGGGCGGAGGGGAGGTTGACCGGCTTGGGGGCGGCCACTTTGCCGAGGGAGACGAGGCGCTTGGCGCCGGGCCTGGAGCGAGGAGAGGGGGGAGGGAGGGCGGTCGTCGGCGCCGGCGGCCGACCCCGCGTCGTTAGACCGCCGCCTCGAGGCCGCCCGCTACAAGCCCCACGCGCGCGCAGCAATGCCCGCCCGCGCCCTGGCAGGCGCGGGCGGGCGCGCGCGCCGCGCCTGCCCCTCGGCGCCCGCCGCGCTGGCGGCAGCGGCGATGGCCGGCCGCGACACGGGAGCGCCCGCCACCGCCCGTGCGGCGGGTGTTCCCACGGCGCGTGCGGCATCGCATGCGGGCCCGGGCGTGCCCACAGGCGCGCCGCGCAGTCGCGGGCGGCCGCCGGCCGGCGGCGGCGCCGGGGGCGGGCAAGCGCCAACCTCCCTTGGCGCCGCACACACGCACCGTTGGTGGCCTGCCATCCTCGAGGGGGGAGGGCGGGGCCCGGGAGGGACGTTTGAGGGGCGCGAGGCCGCGCCGGGGAGTGGGGAGCGCCGCACACTCGGCACGGGGTTGCTCCATCGGGGCCCGCCCGCCGCCAGCCCTCGATGCGGATCGCACACCACTCGCCACTGTGGCGCCCGCGCCCCCTGCAGCCCGCGCGCCGCGCGCGCCCTGCGGCGACGCCGCCGCTGCCGCCGCTCGGGGACGCGCCGCACTATGCGCTTACGCTCGACAGACGTGGGGCGACCCGGTGAGGCGTGTGCGGGCGGGTGGTGGGCGAGGGAAGAGCGAGCGGCCTCTAACACCCTTCTTTTCTTCTTTTTAGCCGCGACCCCGCCCTGCTCGCCGCGCTGGAGGCCGACCCGCGCGCCACCGCGCTCTTTGTCGCCGTCGACGGCCGCCGCGCGCTGGTGGCCGAGGGCGGCCGCGCCGCCGCGCGGTCGCCGCTCGCGCACGCACCGGCCGGCGACCGCGTGCTCCTGGGGGCGGACGCCGACGGCGCGCCCCTGTTTGCCGTGCTCGTCGAGGGCGAGGAGCCGCCGGCGCTGCCCGGCACGGCGTGGGCGGGCGTGCGCGAGGCGGGCCCGCGGCTCGCGGCGGCCGACGCGGCCGCGCTCGGCCTCGCCGCTTCGCTCGCGGGCTGGCACTCGACCGCGTCCTTTCACCCGGGCACGGGCGAGCCATCGGCTATGTCGGCCGCGGGCCACGCGCGCCGCGCGCCCGGCGCGCGCTCGACGCAGCGGCCCCGCGTCGACCCCGCGGTTCTAGTCCTCGCCACATGCGGCGCGCACGCTCTCCTCGGCCGCAAAGCCGCCTGGCCGCCCGGCCGCTACAGCCTGCTGGCGGGTTTTGTCGAGCTGGGAGAAAGTTTGGAGGGCGCGGCGGCGCGCGAGCTGGAAGAAGAGGCCGGGGTCGTGGCAAACGCTGAAGCCCCTCCCTCCTACTGGGGCTCGGCCCCGTGGCCCTTTCCCGCGTCGCTCATGGTCGCCATAGGGTTGAGCGTGCCTCCCGGGGCGGACGGCGCCCCTCCGCCCGCCGCGCCGGCCGACGGGGAGTTGGAGGCGGTGGGGTGGTTTGCCGCGGCCGACGTTGCAGCGGCGGCCGCGCCCGGGGCGATTCCTTCCCCTTCCGGCCTCGCCCTGCCCGACGAAGCGTCGCTCGCACGCGGCGTGCTGCGCCGGTGGGCCGCGAGCGTGCTGGGGTGAGGGAGGCCGAGGGACGTGTCCAGTGTTGCGGCGCCGGTGGGCGGCGAGCGTGCTCGGGTGAGGGATGAGATCTGTCTTCAGTGTTGCAACCCCCTTCTCTTCTTCTCCCTCACACCACGCTCACGCCCGCCACCTCGGCGTCGATCGCTTCCACCTCCGCCGCCAGCACGGCCGCGACGTCAGCCAGGGTGGTGGCGGCCGCGGCGGCGGCGACGTCGCGGAAGCGCAGGCCGAGCCGGCCCTCGACCGCGGCAAAGAGGGCCAGCCTCTCGCTCACGCCGGGCGCCAGGACCTCCACCCGGTCGGCGGGCGACGCGGTCGGGGTGCGCAGGTGGGCGGCGGCCGTCTCGCAGACGTCTTGCAGGAGCTAAGAGAGGAAGAGAGGGGGTCGACGGCGGCGGCGGCGGCGGCGGCAGCCTCGAGCGCCCGCATTGGCGCCCGCCGCCGCTGGAGGCGGTCCCCACTCTCTCCTCCGCCACTTCGCACCAGCTCCCGGTTGACGACGCGCGCCGGCGGCGGCGCGCGGCGCGCGGGCGCGGCGGCGCCCGGCCGCCGCGCGGGCGGCGGGCCGGCGCGCGGCCCGGGCCGGGACGCGGCGCGCATGCCGGCGGAGTGGGGGGTGAGAGAGGCGGGGCGGAGAGGGGCAATGCGGTGTGGAGGCGGCGCGCGGCGGCGGCGACCGCCGCTCCCTCCTCACTCTAGTGCCAAAACCAGGCCCGCCACACGCGCGCCTCACACCGCCGCGCCCCCACACGCCCCAGAAAAATGAAAGAAGAGCGCGCGCCCCGGCAAAAAGGAAGCCCCTCGACCCAACCACCTCATCTGTCGCGCGATCCGATGTAGTCGGCCAGCGCCAGGAGCGGCGCGGCGGCCGCGGGGTCGAACCGGGCGAGCTGGCCTTTGGCGTCGGCGATGAGGCGCGCGGCGACGGCGCGCGATTCGTCCAGGCCCAGCAGGGAGGGGTAGGTCGTTTTGGCGGTCGCCAGGTCCTTGCCCGCCGTCTTGCCCAGCACGTCCGACGGCTGCGTGATGTCCAGGATGTCGTCGACCACCTGAAACGCCAAGCCGATCGACCGCGCGTACGAACGGAGGCTCGCCACGTCCGCGTCGGCCGCGCCGCCGAGCAGCGCGCCGCACACGACCGACGCTTCCAGGAGGGCGGCCGTTTTGTGCTCGTGGATGTACTGGAGCGTGTCCAGGCCGACCGATTCCCCCGCGCCCTCCGATTTCAAGTCGACCACTTGGCCGCCGACCAGGCCGTCCGCGCCGACCGAGCGCGCGACCTCGGCCACGACGGCGAGCACGCGCTCCGCGGGCACGCCGCGCGTCGCGGCCGCGATGTGCTCGAACGAGAAGGCGAGCAGGGCGTCGCCGGCGAGGATGGCGACGTCCTCGCCGTATACCTGGAGAGAGGGGGAGGGGGAGGGGGTGGGACGGGCGTCGAGCGCGCGCGCGCTCCTCCCCCGCCCTCCCCTGCGCACGCGCCTTGTGGTTGGTCGGCACCCCCCGCCGAAAGTCGTCGTTGTCCATGGCGGGCAGGTCGTCGTGGATCAGGCTGGAGAGGGGCAGAGGAGGGGAGCGCGTCGAGCGCGCGGCCGGAGGAGCGCGCGCCAAAGCCCTCGCCCCGCCATTCCACCTCTCCTCCCCCTCTCCTCCTCACCTCATCGTGTGCAGCATCTCCAGCGCGCACGCGGTCGGCATCGCGGCCTCGGCGTTCCCCCCAACGAGCTCGCACGCGGCCAAACACAGCACGGGCCGCACCCGCTTGCCGCCCGCGAGCAGCGAGTACCGCATCGGCTCCGTGACGGCCTGGGGGTAGGCGGCCGGGACGGCGGCGTCCAGGGCGGCGGCGACGGCGACGGCCTTGCCTTTCATGTAGGCGCCAAAGTCAAAGGAAGCAGGGGCGCTCGGCGCGGCCGCGGTGGCGGGCGCGGCGGACGCGGACGCCGCGGGCTCGGCGCGCGGGAGGGTCGGGCGGTGGCGGGGCAGCTGGGAGGGGTGGGATGAGGGGAGGGGGTCGGGTCGGGCCGCGGCGCGGGCGGTCGCGGCGCGCCTCGCGCTCGGCCCCGCTCCCTTCTTACCTGAGCCACCGTCCGTCCGCGCCTGGGCGCCTGGCACTGCGTCGCGCGACCGGCGCCCGCGGGCGAGCTGGGGGGGAGGGGGGAGGCGGCGCGCGCGTCGGCGGCCGGGGGCGTCGCAGCGGTGCCCAGGCGGCGCAGGGCCTCGGGGCGTCTCTCCCGCCCCATGCATGACCGCGCACTCACCGCGTGGTCGCTGCCGGGAGGCGCATTGGGGGAAAACGGCGGCCACGCGGGGCGGCAGCGGCGCGAAAGCGGATGTGGGGGGCGCTGGGGCGGCGCGCGTCGGGGGCGCCCGACAGCCGCGCTCGCCCGGTCGTGCGGCGAGAGAAGAGGAGGGCCGAGGCGGGAGCGGGCGGGCTGTGAGCCGCAGTGCCGCTCACCGGCCGTCACTCCCCGTCGCCAGCCCCGCCGCGCCCGCCTCCCACACCATGGCCAAAGGCTTGCGCTCCAAAGTCAAGCGCGCCGTGCGCGCCGAGCGCCGGTGAGAGCGAGGGAGGAAGAGGGAGGGTGGAGGGAGGGCGGCAGCGTTTGCCGCCCGCCGCGGCCGCCGCCGCGCTTGGCGCACGAGCGCGACACGCACCAGCACGAGGCATGAGCGGGCGCCGCCCGCCGACCGCCGCCCACCGCCGCATCCTCCCTCGACTTTTAGCGAGCGCCTGGGCGAGTCGGCCGTCTCCCTGGCCCGCCAGGCCAAGACGCACACCGCCATGAACAAAGTGCTGGCCGCCGCGGCGGAGCGGCGGGCGCAGGTAAGGGAGAGAAAAAGGAGAGGCGGCGGCCGGCCCGAGGCGCGCATTGGGGGGCTAGTCGGGCGCCGCGGCGCCCGCGGCAGAGCAGATCCAACGCCTTCTCCCCGCCCACGCCCCCAGGCGGCCGCCAACCGGCCGACGACGATGGACGCCGACCGCGCGGCGGCGCCCGCCCCCTCCCCCACCCCCACCTCCCTTGCCGACACGGCCGACGTCGCCTGGTCCAAGTTGGGCGTGAACAAGGGCGGCGTGGGCGCGAAACGGGGGCGGCGCGCGACGCGGGGGCGGGGCAAGGGGCGGGGGGCGCGGCCGGAGAAGGGGGGGGTGAGCAAAGAAGCCGCCCTCTATTTCGGCAACCCCAAGAAGGGCAAACTGAGGAAGTCGATCTTTACGCGCGTGGGTTGAAAAAGGAAAAAAAATGGAGGGCTGGTGGAGCCGGCGTGTTGGTTTTTTGGCGCTGTCGATTCTTCTGCCGTTTCCACTCGCCGCGGTGGCAGCCGGGGCGCGCACACAAGGACAGGGCGGCCCCGCTCGCCCGCCCTGGAGCGGGCAGCGTCGGGCGGGTCGAGCAGAGAACGGCGCGCGGCGCAGCGCCGCCGTCACTCCTCCCAGCGCGACGGCGCCGCCGCTCCCCTCCATCCCTCATCCCTGACGCGACCCTCCCCCACCTCCACCACCATGGCCGACGCGGGCGCCCCCGCCCCGGAGAAAAAGCGGAAGCCGGTCGGCGTCGCCAACGTGGCGCGGCGCGAGTGGGATAAAGAGGCGTTTCAGGCCAAGGCGGATGCCAAGAGCGCTGCGGTGGGTGGTGGGGAGAGGGAGGGCGCCGGCGGGGGTGGGGCCGCGCGCCGATTCCGCCGCCGCCCACCCCCATCCCTCTTTTCTCAGACTGAGGCCGCCCAGGGCGAAACCGCCCTCGAAGCCCGCAAGCGCAAGCGGCTGGAGCGCGACCCGCTCAAGCAGGGCGTCATCGTCGAGCGGTCGCACCTCAAGGCGCGCGCTGCCGCGCTCGACCTCACGGCCGCGCTGAACAAGCGCCAATCCGTGGTCGCGGGCGCGGTGCCCGCGAGCCAGGCGGGGTATTATTGCGCGGTGTGCGACTGCTCGCTCAAAGACTCTACGACCTACCTCGACCACGTCAACGGCAAGTGGCACAACCGCGCCCTCGGCATGTCCATGCGGGTGGAGCGGGTGGGGGTGGCCCCGGTCAAGGAGCGGCTGGCGGCGCTGACCGCGGCGAAAGAGAGGGAGAAGAAAGAGCGCGAGGCCGCGGGCGCCGAGGGCCCGTCCGCCGCCGACCCGGAGTCGGTGCTGGGCAAGCGGCTGGCGGCGGCGGCGGAAGCCGAGGCGGCGGCCAAAGCCGAGGCGGCGGCGAGGAGGGAGGCCAAGAAAAAGGCGCTCACCGCGGCGGCCGACGGTTCGGACGAGGACGACCCCGAAGCCGCCGCCATGGCGGCGGCCATGGGGTTTGGCGGCTTCGGCGGCAAGTGAATGGGAGGGGGGAGAGAGCAGAACTGCGGGAGCGTTTGGTTTTTGGCCCCCGTCCCGACACCCACGCATTGAAACCACAAAAATGCAACCCCTCACCCTCGCTGGTGCGCCCCCGAGTGGTCGTAGTCTTTGTGCTCAAACAGGGCCGCGTTGCGGCGCGCCCAGAGGGCAACAAGAGCGGCGACGCCCGCGCCGGCGGCCCAGCGCGCGGCGGCGGCGGCGGCGGCCGCCGGCGCGCGCGCGCCCGCCGCGCCCGCGCCCGCGCACAGGAGCAGGGCGGAGGTCGCGGCCGCCACCTGCCACGTGCGTGTGAACCGCGCGTGCGCGCCGGAGCACTCGCGGCAGGAGCGGACGTGGATGGTGCGGCTCAGCGCGGCCGCAGCGGCGGCCGGGTCGGTCGCCGTCGCCGGCTGTTCTCCTGCGCCAAACGGCCCCCCGCCCCCCCGTTCCGCGAGCCACTTGCGGAACGCGCGCACGGGGAGGTCGGCGTCGGCGGGCGTGTAGTTGGTGCGCACGAATGAAGCATAATCTCCCGTCACGTTGCCCGCCGCCGCGTTGGCCGTTTCCAGAGGTTGCAGCAGCGCCACGTCCCCGTCCAGCACGTCGGCGCCCATGAGGTGCAGCTTCCACTGGGGCATCGTGCCGAAAAGAAAACGGGCAAATAGGGACGCGCCTGCGGCGGGAAAGGCGAGCTGGAAGTGGAAGCGGCACCAGCCGGGCTTGGTCGGGATGATGTACTGATGGTGGCGAGGGGGGGGAGTGAGGGGGGGGTCGAGGGTTAGCGCGCGCGCGAGACGCCGCGCGCGCGCGGCCGGGCCCCCCCCCACCCCCCCCCCCCCCCCCCCCCCCCCCCCCCCCACCCGCACCCCACCCCCCCCCCCCTTTTGCGATGTCCACCGGGTGGTCCGTGTACCACCCCACGAGGCAGGGCGGTTCAAACGCGATGCGCTGCGCCGCGCGGCCGACGTCGCCGAACCGGGACGGCGACGCGGACGTGACGTCCGCCACAAAGGCGTCGGCGGTCGCGGCGGCGGCGGCGAGCGCCCGGGCGGACGCGGCGGCCATAAAGGGCTGGCCGCCGGCGACGTCGACCATCGCCGCGTCCACCCGCCCCGCGTCCTTCCCGCGCATGTCGCCCAGCACGCCCGTGTGCGCGTAGTCGACGTGGGACGCGTCCACGCCGTTGTCCGCGATGGTGGCCCAGCTCGTGGGCAGGTCGCGCGTGAGGCGGCCGCCCATGAAGACGAGGGGGGTGCCGTCCACGGCTCTGGTGTGGTCGCCCGGGTCGAATCCCGGGGCGAGCAACGGCTCCACGTGTTCCGCGGCCTTGGCGTCCGCGCATCCAAAGAGCCAGAGCATGCCCTGCGCGACGCGCGCGGGCCGCGTTTTCAGGCACGCGCGCGGCGACGCCGCGGCCGCGGGGGATCCAACGGCCTGCGGGATGAGCGTGCAGGCCCCGCCTTGATCAAACTCCCAGCCGTGCAGGGAGCACTGGAGGCCGGTGGCAAGGACGCGCCCTTGGGACAGGGGCGCGAGCCGGTGCGGGCACGCGTCTTCGGCGGCCGCCCAGGACTCCGACACCGGGTCTTTCCAGATCACCAGTTTTACGCCCAGGAGGTCGATTGCCGTCGGGCGGGCGGCGTCGAGGTGCTCGATCCACGCGACTGGGTACCAGTGCCGCGCCCAGTCGAAGGAAGGCTGCTGACGTGGCAGCGTGGAGGCCGTGTCCTCCTGCGCCGCCTCGCCGGCGGGCGCGGCGGGCGGCGGCGCGAGCGCGGGCGCGGGCGCGAGGGGGCGCCGAGGATTGTGGCCGCGCGCTGCCCCGGGCAACGGCGGAGACGGCGCGGCGCGGCGGGCGCACCCCACGCCGGCCGGCGCGCGCAGGCGGGCGGCCGGCATCGAGGGCGGGGACTCCGTGTGGGCGTGGCGCAACGCCGCTCGCGCAAGTCGCTGCGCGCCACACAGGCCGGCCCCGCCCAACCGCCGCCCCCACGGCGGCGCTCGGTCGAATCGGCCCTCCCCAGCGCCTGTGCGCGGTCCAAGAGCGCGGAGGCGTGCGGGCCCCTCGGCCGCCGCCCTGCCATGGGCGCCTTTTGCTCTACCGTCGACGTGGCGCCAGATGATTTGTATACGCGAGTGAGTGGAGAGAAGCGGGAGGAACGGGCGGTGGCGGAAGGCGCCCAACCGCGGCGCGCGCGCCGCATGCGGGCCGCGGTGGGGGCCGTGCGCGCCTCGTCCCGACCGTCCCACCTTTCTCGACAGCCGTGGAAGCCGGCGTCTACCGACGGCGCCACCGGCCACGCGCCGGGTCACCGCCGCACGGTGAGTCGAGTCCGCGCGCGCGCGTGGCGCGCAATTGGCGGCCGCCGCCGACGACGACGATGCTCGTCAGCGCTGCAAAAGCTTGAAGACCGGTCGAGGGCGGCGTTTGCCCGCGCGGCGCCGCCAGCCGCCCTCTCGCGCCCCGTCGGCATGCGCGCAACCGCGCCGACGCCCCTCCCTCTTTCTCCCCAGCCCTCGCTCGGCCGGCACCTCCCCGACGCGACGCCGCCTCCAACCAGCGGCGGCGACCGAGGCGGCGGCGCTCCGTCGCCCCCGCCCCGCCCCACCACCCCCCTCGGTGCCCCCTCCTCCTGGACGCGGGGCGACCTCATCGGGTCCGGCGCCTTTGGCCGCGTCTACCTCGGCCTGGACGATGCGACAGGGCGGCTCGTGGCCGTGAAGCAGGTGTCGCTCGCGACCGACGCGGGCGCCGCGCGGCGCGCCGCGCCGCACGTCGCCGCGCTCGAGTCGGAAGTGGCATTGTTGGCCGGCCTGAGCCACCCCAATATCGTTCGCTATTTGGTGAGAGCAGGAGAGAGGGAGTAGGAGGGGTGGTGGCTGCGCGGACGACCGACGCGCCCACCACCTCCCTCCCTTTTCTCCCCCCTCCAGGGCACCGAGCGCACCCCGACCGAGCTCAACATCTTTCTCGAGTACGTCCCCGGCGGCTCCATCGCGTCCCTGGTGACCCGGTTCGGCCCGCTGCGGGAGGCGGTGGCCGCGCGCTACGCGCGCGCGATCCTGGAGGGCCTGTCCTACCTCCACGGGCACGGCATCGCGCACCGCGACGTCAAGGGGGCCAACTGCCTCGTCGACGCCTCGGGCGGGGTCAAGCTCGCGGATTTCGGGGCGAGCAAGCGCATCGAGGACGTCGCGACGCTAGGTGAAAAAAGGGACAGGGAGCAGGGACAGGGAGGGAGCAGGGCGCGCGCGCGCACGCGCGCGTGCGCGCCCCAACCAACCCCACCACCGCCCCTCCCCCCCCCACACCGCAGACCTGGGCTTCAAGTCCATCAAGGGCACGCCCTACTGGATGGCGCCCGAGGTCATCAAGCAGACGGGCGCGGGGCGCGCGGCCGACGTGTGGTCGGCCGCGTGCACGGTGCTGGAGATGGTGACCGGGAAGCCGCCCTGGTCCCAGTGCACGTCCCAGGTGTCGGCCTTGTTCCACATCGCGCAATGCGATGGCGCACCCCCTCTTCCGGACGGCCTCAGCACGGCGGCGCGGGACTTTCTGGGGCACGCGTTTCGGCGCGACCCGGGGCGGCGGCCGAGCGCGGCGGCCTTGCTCAAGCATCCCTGGCTGAATCCAACGGCGGCAGTGGTGGACGGCGCGGCGGCCGCGCCGCTTGGCGCGGCGGCTGGGGCGCTGGGCGGTGCGCAAAGGCCGCCGTCGCCCGTGCCGGAGGAAGAGGGCGGCGCCGACGACGGCCCTCCATCCGCCTCCTCTTCCTGCGCCAGCGAGCGGGGTTCGTTCACGCCGACGGCGCCGTCGACGTCGCCGGCGCCGTCGTCGTCGGGGCCGCCGTCGACCGATGACGGCGGCGAGCGCGCGTCGCCGCCACCTGCGGCCGCCGCGCCGTCGCCGACGCGCGTCCCGCCGCGCCCGTTCAGCGGCGGCCGGCGTGTCGCGGCGTCCATGGCGCCGGCCGCGAGGGCGGCGCCACCGCAGCCCCGCGGCGTCGCCGCGTCGGCCGCCCCCGCGCCTGCCACCGACGCCGACGACCCGGAAGCCGCCCTCGCCGCCCTGCGCGCCGCCAATGCGGCGTCCGGCGCGGCGCCCACGAGGCGGTGGGCGGCGGCCGCGGCCGCGACGGCGGCGAGCGGCGCGTTTGCGCGCGCGGCGAGCAGAGAGGTGGGGGGGGGGGGCGCGCCACCCTCGCCGCCGCCGCCGCGCGCGCCGGGGTCGCCCGTGCCCGCCGCGTGGGATGATGACGACCCCGACTTCAACCCGGTGGAGGAGCCGTCGTGGGCGGGCGGGGTGGCGCCACCGCCGGCGCGGCCCGCGTCGAGCGAGTGAGCGGCAGGGCGCTCTTTCCTCCAGCCTGCCTGTGTGATCAGACGATTCAGACACCACCTGTCTCTCTCTCTCTCTGCGCGTGTGTGTGTTGCACCCCGCGTCGCGCCCCGCCGACGCGCGACCCTCGGCCCGACCCCCTCTCTCAAATCACGCCCCCACCCCCACCCCCGACCCCCACCCCCTCACGCGCCTCCCCCGACGGCGCGGGAACCCCCCCAAACAGGAACGCGGCCACGTCGGACAGGGAGACGACGGCGAGGACGCGCCGCGCGGGGCCGTCGATGACGTAGACGCGGCGGACGCCGGGGGACGCCAACCTTTCCACCACCGCGCGCAGCGTGTCGGCGGGCGTGCACACAAAGACGCGCGGCGGGCGGGGTGGAAACGGGGCCGAGGGAGGCGGCGGCGCCCCTGCGGTCGCCGGCGCCCACGCCGCGGTCGGCAGCGCGGCCAGGGCGAGCGCCTGCCCCACCGTCACGTCCTCCCACTGCAAACGGGAGTAGGCGCCCCCGCGCGCGAGGGCGGTGATGTCGGCTCGGGCGTACACATCTATCAACGCGCCGTCCGGCCCGACGACAGGGAGCGCGCTCAACCCCGCTTGAAGCAATGTCCCGAGCGCCGTCGCCAGCGGTGTACTGGGGCTCACCGACGCTATCACGCGCACCCGGCGCGCGTCGACGCGCTCCACGGCCCCCGGCGGCAGCGCGCGCGGCGGCGGCGGCGCGTCGGGCGCCCACGTGCCGAGGGGGAGGTCGCCGACGGAGGCCGAGAGGAGAGGGAGGGCAGAGGCGGGGGCGCGCAGGGCTCTCAGGGCGGCTCCCAACACTCCGGCCAGGGACGCGAGCGCGACCGGCGTGCGCGCCGACCCCGGCCCGCACTCGCCGGGCGCCGCCATAACCGGCGCCACCGACACGCCGCCGCCGGCCAGGGTGCGCACGACGTCGGCCAGGGTGTCATCCGGGGCGACGGCGACCAGAGGGCGCGAGCGAGGTGGTGGGGCGCCAGGGGGCGTGCCGCCCCCCCCACTCACCCCGCCAGCCCGCAGCGCGCCCACCGTGTGCGCGTCCATCTCGGATTCCGACATGGGGGACGCACCAGCAGTCACCGAGGAGCGGAGGGCGACCAGGGCGGCAACAAAGTCGGACGGGGAGAGCATGCCGACGACGGCCCTTGCCTTGGGGCACCACACCGGCGCCGTCGCCACCCGTTCATCGTGCAGCGCGACAAAGGCGAGGCGGACGGGGAGGCGGGCGTCCAGGATGACCAGCTTGCCAGAGTCGGGCACGAGGTCCGCCGCGGTGCGGGACCGCAGGAAGTCGGCCAGGGCGGCCCGGGTGCGGGCGGGCTCGCCCTCGGGTTGGGGGCAGGGCGGGGCCGAGGCGGCGCCGGGGGGGAGGGCCGGCGCGGGGGGGACGGCGGCCAGCCCGGGCGGCAGCCCGCCGGGCGGCGACGGCGCGGGCGCGTCGGGCGCGTCCATGTCGACGTCGGCGACCGCGACGGCGGCGGGGGGGGGCGGGAGGGCGGCCGCGCACGCAGCGGCCGCGGGCGCGCGCGCGACCCCCACCCCGCCCGCATCCCCACCCCCCCCTCCTCCCGCCCCGCCGTCGGCCCGCCGCACAAAGAGCCAGTTGTTGACGTTGCCCAGGGGGTCGGGCATGAAGGGGGACGCGTCGTCGTGGCGCCACGCGCCGTCGACGATGAACTTGTATTGGTGATAGCTAAGAGAATGGGGTGGGAAGGGTGGTGGGTGGTGGTGGGTGGTGGAGTGCGCGCGGTCTCGCGGGGCGCGTGGTGGTCATTTCGCGGCGCGGCGCGGCCGCCGCTTTCTCTTCCTCCCCTCTCTTCTCGATTTCTCGGCTCAAAGAATTGTAGTCTGTTATTTTGGTCGTCAGACGGCCGGCGACGAAGCCAGCGTCGGCAATTAAAACGTTTTGTTGGAATCACGGCCGGAGGAGGAGAGAAGAGCAACGGAACGAGGGCGGCGCGGGCGACCCATCGCGCCCGCGCCCCACCTCGCGCCGATCGGCCACCACCACCACACCACGTGTCCTCTCTCCTCTCTCTTACCCGGGCGGCAGGTGGACGACGACCGAGAACTCGCCGGGCGCGCCGGGGACGGGCGCCATCGGCACGGTCTCCACCCAGCGCGTGAACGAGCCGCAGAGGTGGACCTGGAGGGGAAGAGAGGCGGTGGTGGGAGGTGGACGCGGCCGCGGAGGCCCGGCGCGCCTCCCCGCGGCCCGCCCGCCGCCGCACCGCCCCGGCCCGGCCCTTCCACCGAATTCCCCCCTCCCTCCCTCTTACCGCTTGCCCGCCGAATCGCCACGTGAACCGGGTGGGCACAAAGTAGGGCGAGGCCGCCATCGCGGGGCCGGGGCCGCCGTGCGGCGCGCGGCGGGCTCGCGGGCGGCTGTCACGCCCGGGGCGAGGCCCTGGGCGGAGCGCGGTCTGGCGGGCTCGCGGCTAGCGGGCGCGGGGCGCCATGCGGCGCGGCGCCGGTGTGAAAGCGGGGCCGTCGCGGCGCCGGCCGGCACAGTCCCGCCGCCGCCGGCGCCCTCACGCCCGCCCCGCGCCATGGCCGAGCCCGCCGCGCCGCCGGCCCCCCCTGCGGCCAGCGACGCCGCCCCTGCGGCCCAGTCGGTCGACCCCTGGACCGTGCAGGGCGGCGCGGACGGCAAGATCGACTACGACAAGCTGTGCCGCGATGTGAGAAAGAGGATGGGAGGGGGGTGGAGGGGTGGAGCGCTGGGCGCGCCGGCGGGGCCGCGATGCGGGCGACCGACCCGGCCTCCTCACCTTTCACAGTTTGGCTGCTCCCCGATCGACGCCGCTCTGATCGAACGGTGCGAGAGAGGGGCATGGGGCGGTTCCCGAGGGGGGTTGGAGGGCGGGGACCCCGACACGCCCCCCCCCCCCCCCCCCCCCCCCCCCTGAACCCCCCGGACCCCCCCCCCCCCCCCCCCCCCCCCCCCCCCCGCCGGGTAATTGGCCCCCCCAAACCGGGGGCCCGGCG
>Ga0315276_10001371_pt1 | contig 21791 bp, 13 predicted proteins | sample YL17G05_0_MG_FD_204542 | JGI IMG/M metagenome (GOLD analysis project Ga0315276, IMG submission 204542) | Sediment microbial communities from Yellowstone Lake, YNP, Wyoming, USA - YL17G05_0 | ecosystem: Environmental > Aquatic > Freshwater > Lake > Sediment | place: USA: Wyoming | collected... | reverse complement strand
TATTTTATAGGCCACCAGTTTCTCCTTGCAGAATGCCTGGATTTCCGCGGCTGTAGCAGTCTTGCCGGCGGCCAGCACGACCCAGGCTTTAACGGCCTCGCCCTGCTTGGCATCGGGGATACCGGCTACGCTGACTTCGGCAACCGCGGGGTGGCCATTGATGACCTCTTCTACCTCGCGTGGCCAGACCTGAAAGCCGCTGGGCTTGATCAGGTCCTTCTTGCGCGAGGTTATGAATACATAACCGTCGTCATCCATATAGCCGACATCGCCGGTATAGAGCCAGCCGTCGCGCAACATCTCCTTGGTCTCCTCGGGCCTTTTCCAGTATCCGGCCATGAGCTGCGGCGCCTGAAAGACGATCTCGCCTTCTTTGCCCGCCGGCACCTCGCCATCACCGGTTTCGATATCTCCGATGCGGACGATAACGTCCGGGAGGGGCATGCCCACTGAACCCTGCTTCCACGTGCCTCGGAAGGGGGTGCAGGTGCAGGCCATGGTGGTCTCGGTAAGCCCGTAACCCTCCACGATGCGCCCGCCGGTGAGGTCCTCGAAGCGTTTCTTGGTCTCATACATCAGCGGCGAAGCGCCGGAGTTGCAGCATTTCATTGAGCTGAAATCCACCTTGCCTGCCTTGACCACCGGGTGCTCCAGCAGTGCTATGAACATGGCCGGGACAGCCGGGAAGTAGGTAGGTTTATCGTGCTGTATAGTGGCTATCACATCGTCGCGGTCGCGCGGGTTGGGCACCAGCGATAGTACAGCATGGCCCACAATGGCCGTGCTCATCACCGCGTAGGTTGCGAAGGAATGGAACAGCGGAAGCACCAGCATCATTACGTCCTTATAAGGCTCAGTGATCTCGCCGAACCACCTGTTGAACTGCAGGCCGGTGATAACCTGTGAATGGTGGGTACCCACTACACCCTTGGGGGTGCCGGTGGTGCCGCCGGAGAAAAGTATCAGCGCATCATCGCCCGGCAGGACCTTGACGTCGGGCCGTTTGGCCCCGGCTTTCTCTTTTATGAGGTCCGTCAGCCAGAAATCGCCGGACTGCAATTCGATGCGGTGACCATCTTTTTTCTCCTTGGCCAGCGTAAAGAGCACCTTGAGCAGCGGCGGAAGATAATCCTTGATATTTGTTGCGATTACCAGCTTTACCTTGGTGCGTGGTTGCAGTTTCTTAAACTGGTTGTAGAACATGGTCATCACAACCACCGTTTCGGCGCCACAGTCTTTCAGGGCGTGTTCGAGCTCGGACTCAGTGTACGTGGGATTCAAGTGTACCAGGATAGCGCCGACCTTCCAGGCGCCCCAGCGGCAGATAATAGCTTGCGGCACATTCGGCATGATGAGCGCTACTCGGTCGCCCTTCTTTACGCCCTTAGCTGCCAGAGCCGCGGCGAACTCGTCGGTCAGCTTTTGGATCTCGGCATAGGACATCTTCCTCTTCTTGAAAAGCACCATGGGGTAATCAGGGTGCTCCTTAACAGCCTCATCAACATAATCTACCAGGGTCTTCTGCGGATAGGGCTCCAGGGTCTTGGGAACCCCTTTGTCATAGTTGTTTAACCACCTTTTTTCGGACAAGTAAGAACCTCCTATAGATTTGATTTTATCGTCAAGCGTTATACGCCTAACTAACCCATTTGCTCACGGTTTGGCCGCCGCCTTTTGCCTGGCCAGTTCTTCCTCTACAAGTACCCGTTTTAATATTTTGCCCACCAGCGTCTTGGGCAGTTCAGCACGGAACTCAATCTGCTTGGGCACCTTGTAGCCTGTCAGCTTCTCCCTGCAATGCGCTTGTATCTCTTCCACGGTAGCCGTCTCTCCCTGGCGCAATACGACCCAGGCCTTGACTGCCTCAACCTGGTATGGATCAGGTATGCCGGCCACACCGACCTCGGAAACCTTGGGATGCGAGCTTATCACCTCTTCAACTTCCCGGGGCCAGACCTGGAAGCCGCCCGGCTTGATCAGCTCTTTCTTGCGGGACGTTATAAACAGGTAGCCGCCCTCATCCAGGTAACCCACGTCGCCTGTGTGCAGCCAGCCATCGATGATCATCTCGGCGGTGGCTTCCGGGTGGTTCCAGTAGCCCTCCATCATCTGCGGGCATTTGACAACGATCTCGCCTTCTTGCCCTGGAAGCAAATCCTTAAGCCCAGTCTCAACGTCAACTATTTTCATGATGATATCGGGAAGCGGCAGCCCGGCCGACCCCGGTTTCCAGGTGCCCTCAATCGGTCCTAACGTAATGGCCGCCGTCACCTCAGTCATACCATAGCCCTCGACCAGTTTGCCGCCGGTGAGGTCTTCAAAACGCTTCTTGGTCTCGGGCAGCAATGGCGCCGCCGAGGCCACGCAAAGCTTCATGGATTTAAAATCAACCTTGCCAGCCTTGACCGCGGGATGTTCAAGCAGCGCGATGAAGAGGGTTGGAACGGCCGGCAGATAAGCGGGCTTGGTCTTCTGAATGGTCTGTACCACATCGTCACGGTCGCGCGGGTTGGGAACCACCACCAGGGGGTTATGTCCCATGATCGATGTGCCCATAATGCCGGCAAAGCCGTAAACGTGGAAGAGCGGCATTATCATCATAACGCGGTCGTCCCATTCACTGAGTACCCTGTCGTTCCATACCTTGAGCTGCCAGGCTTCTGCAACCAGGCATTTATGCGTCAGGATGACGCCCTTGGGCACTCCCGTAGTTCCTCCGCTGAAGAGAAGCAGGGCAATATCCCCAGGGGCCGGCTTATATCCCGGCGAAGCGGATGCAGCATGCCTGGCCATAAGGTCGCTCATCATAACATCGCCCTTCTGCAGTTCGATGCTATGCCCTTCCTTCTTCTCCTTCAACAATGTGAACAGCAGCGCCAGCATGGGCGACAGGTATTCCTTGATATTAACTGCAATGACCAGCCGCAGCTTGCTTTTGTCCTGCAGCTTTTTGACCATGCCGTAAAACGGCGTCAGCACCACGGCCACCTCGGCACCGCATTCCCTGACAGAATGCTCAAGTTCGTGCTCAGTGTACATGGGGTTGAGCGGCACGGGAATGGCCCCGGCCTTCCATGCCCCGAAGGAGGCGATGAAGCCCTGCGGGCAGTTGGGCAGCAATATAGCCACGCGGTCGCCCTTTTTCACTCCATTGGCTGTCAGCGCCGCTCCGAAAATCCCGGATAGTTTTACCATGCGAGCATAACTTATCTCCCTGCCCTTGAAGATGAGAAAGGGGTGTTCAGGCCGCTGCTTGGCAGCCTCCTCGATCACGTCCAGGAACGTTACCTGCGGGTAGGGTTCCAGGCTGTGAGGGACACCCGGATCATAGCTTTTATACCACGGATACTCTGCAACCATTTATCAACCTCCTAACATATTTTTATTCTTTGCCGTGGAAATTTGCGCTCAATTGAGAGTCAGTCACCCGATTTAGCCGATTTCTCTTCCTCGATAAGGACCCTCCTGAGTATCTTGCCAATCTGAGTTTTGGGCAGGCTCTCCCTGAATTCAATCTTTTTAGGCACCTTGTAGGCCGACAGCTTTGTCTTACAGTGTTCCCTCAGTTCCTCGACAGTGCAGGTCATGCCCGGATTCAACACGACCCAGGCTTTTACGGCTTCGCCCTGGTACTGGTCCGGTATACCTGCCACGCCGGCCTCCAGCACCGAGGGATGCTCATGCAACACCTCCTCAATCTCGCGCGGCCATACCTGGAACCCGCTGGTCTTGATGATCTCCTTCTTGCGGCTGTGCAGGAAGAGGTGGCCATCCTCGTCCAGGTAACCGATATCGCCCGAGTACAGCCAGCCGTCTCGCAGCATGTCCGCAGTCTCTTGCGGCTGGTTCCAGTATTCTTTCATCAGGTTGGGCGCCTTGAAGCATATCTCGCCAAGCGTACCGGGCTTCATGCTGCCCTGGCCGGTCTCCGAGTCGGCTATCCTGATCACAACATCCGGCAGCGGCATACCGACCGAGCCTTCCTTATTCATACCCATCACGCAGTTAAGCGTGGCAGCCTGCATGCACTCGGTCATAGTATAACCTTCCAGCAGCCTGCCGCCAGTCATGCTTTCAAAGCGTTTCTTCGTCTCGGCCATCAGCGGGGCGGCGCCCACGATACATAGCTTCATACTCTCAAGTGTTACCTTGCCCGATGTCACCAGCGGGTGGTTCATAATGCCTATGTAGAAAGTCGGCACACCGGGCATGAAGGTCGGCTTATATTTCTTGATGCTCTGGACCACGTCCGTCAGGTCGCGAGGATTCGGTATGATGACACATGACGAATGGTTGACCATGGCCGTGCCCATCGCGCCGACGCAGCCGAAGACGTGGAAAAGCGGCATGGTCAGGGCCACTTTATCTTCCCACTGCTCCAGCACCGGGCTCAGCCACGCACAGATCTGCATGGCCGTCATTACCAGAGCCTGGTGAGAACCCACTGCCCCCTTGGGGGTTCCGGTGGTACCGCCGCTGAAGAGGATTACTGCTGAATCCGATGGTTTAACTTCAATGGCCGGCCGCCTCGCATTCCTGTACTTCTTCAGCACATCCTGGAACCAGGCGTCGCCCCGCTTAAGATCGATGCGGTAACCTTCCTTCTTCTCTTTGGCCAGAGTAAAAAGCATATTCAAATGCGACGGCAGGTATTCCTTGATGCTGGTGGCGATAACAAATTTAACTTTGGTCTTGTCCTGGATATTCTTAACGGCGTTATAGAACGGGTTGAGGACGATCACCGCCCGGGCGTCTACCTCGTTCAAAGCATGCTCGATCTCGTGTTCAGTGTAAAGCGGGTTGACCGGCACAGCGATGGCGCCCGCCTTCCAGATAGCCTGGAAACCGAGCATCATCTGGGGACAATTGGGCAAAAGCATGGCCACACGGTCGCCTTTCTGCACGCCCATGGCGACCAGCGCAGCGGCCAGAGAATCGCTCTGGCGGATAAAGTCGGCATACAGCACTTTGGCACCCTTGAAGTACAGCATGGCCCGGTAGGGCTTGGCTTCGGCCGATTCATCGACGAAATCGATCATCGTCTTTTGGGGATAAGGTTCCAGTGTAGGTGGTATACCTTTATCGTAGTTCTTTAACCAGGGGTATGCTGCCAAATGTCTGCTCCAGTCCGTTCAGGCAACAATATATTGCGCCTGATTTTTTACTATTTCAATCGTTGATTGATCCGTCAAATTGTATCACAGTGACTCGTAAAGTCAAGTTACCCTGCCACCGCTGTCACAGCTTCACTTTATTCGTAAATTGCTCTGTTCGCCCAGCGCCTGCCGTCTCAGCTGCCCACAGGCCGCCTCGATCCCCGCCCCACGCTGCTCCCTCTGGGTAACAGCGATGTCTGCCTCTTCCAGCACGCGGCAAAATGTTGCTATCCGGGCGGCCTCCGAAGCATTAAAGCCGCCACCTTTGAAGCTATTAAAGGGGATAACATTGACGTGGCAACTCAAACCCTGCAGCATCGCGGCCAACCGGGCGGCATCGGCCTGCCCATCGTTGACATCCTTGAGCAGGCAGTACTCGAAAGTCACTCGGCGTTTCGTCTCCCTGAAATAGTGCTTGCAGGCATCGACTATCTCCTGCAGTGTATAGCGCGTCATGCCCGGCACCAGCTTCCGGCGCAGGGCATCGTCCGACGCGTGCAGCGAGACCGCCAGCGTCAACTGCAGGTTCTCGCCCGCCAATCGATAGATACCGGGCACGTAGCCGATGGTGCTCAGCGTGATATTGCGCATGCCTATATTAAACTCGCCGTTGACAAGGCGCACCGCCGCCAGTGTTGCTTCATAATTCAGGAGCGGCTCGCCCATTCCCATGAAAACCACGTGGCTAACCCTGCTGTCCGCCGCCAGCAACTTCTCCTTTATGGCAACCTCGCCGACGGTGAGCACCTGGTCAACCATTTCCCCCGCCGAAAGGTTGCGTTTAAACCCGCTGGCGCCGGTGGCGCAGAACGCACAGCCCACCGGGCAGCCGATCTGTGTTGATACGCAGCAGGAGAAACGGCCCTGATATGGTATACCAACCGCCTCTACCAGTTCGCCAAAGGCCGGCTTGAGCAGCAGCTTGAAGGTGCCGTCTTTTGACTTGCTGGTCTTTTTCACCAGGGAGCGGCCCACTTCGTAGCCCTCCTCCAGCTTCGTCTTGAAGTCAACAGGCAAATTGGCCATCCGGCTTATCTCACGGCAATCCTGCCGGTAAAGCCAGTCGGAGACCTGCTTGCCACGGAACTCCTTTTCGCCGAGTCCCTTGGCCAGCAGCTTCAATTCAGCCGTGGACATACCCAAAAGTAATTTTTTCATTTGTTCTATTTGCCTGCCCAATTATGGATTACCGGCAGGCAGACTGCAAGGTTCTTGAAAACTATTCGCTGAACAATTCTTGCCCTCTATAGCTTTCGGTCGCATGTTTAAAAAGGCTATTCGTTAAAGGCAATAATACTTCTTTCGCTGGCATTAATGTGATTTAATTTTAAGAGAAGCCGGGCGGGACAAAAATCGCTATAATAGGACTCGATAAGTAATGAGAAACCTCGTCCCCATATTGAATGCTTTTCTTGCAGTAATCATTGCCCTTTCCATCAGCCTGCCCATACCAGCTGCAGGCGTTATGCAGGATAACCATGCCGGTGATGGTTACATGCTCAATAACGGCCATCAACCTGTTGTTCAACAACTGGTGGACATGGTAAATGCCGACCCTTCATTCCACGACAAATTCGAGGCTGCTTTGGCGGACCAGGCGTCAACTTCCTACTGGTATGGCAAAACCTTAGAGGATATGTACGCTTTCTTAGATGAGTGGCTGGTGTTTTTGCCGCATATCGATGACGCCCGGCTATACATGGACCGTTTCTATGAATTTGCGGACTCGGGCAAGGGCAGGGAACTGGCAGCCGCAGACCCTCTCAGGAGCTGGCTGTACGATTTTATGATGGCCGTTGAGGAGTTCATGGATAGTCCTGCATCGGCCGCTGCCGTCCCCTGGTGGACCGGTGATGCGCGCATCAACATGGCCGACTACACCGTACCGCCCGTCGGCTACCAGAGTTTCAACCAGTTTTTCACACGCAATATCAAGCCCGGTGCCAGGCCGGTAGATTCACCGCGCAATCCAGCCGTTTTTACCTCGCCGGCGGACAGTTCCCTTATGAAAATTGCCGACCGCCTGACATCGGCCACCACGATCGGCGTGAAGGGCGAGAACCTGAATATCCGGGAATTGCTGGGGAATGACCCGCTGGCAGATGGCTTTATCAACGGCAAGGCTGTCCTTTGCATGCTCAATACCACCGATTATCACTGGTATCATGCCCCGGTACCGGGCAGGATCGTGTCGCAGCACCAGCTTGGGGGGCTCTACTACGGGATGGACGGCGGATGGGTGGAATACTTCTTCCAGCACCGGCGCGGTTACTTTATCTTCGATACTAAAAAGTTCGGGCGCGTAGCTATGGTGTGCGTGGGTATGTTTACCATCAGCTCTATAAACTTCGTCACCACTGAAGGCGACCTGGTCGATAAGGGAGATATCCTGGGCAACTTCGCCTATGGCGGTTCGGCGATTATCCTGCTTTTTCAGCCGGGCAGGGTGTCGTTTTCTGTCCCGCTTGAGGGCAGGCCCATCCACGTCAACATGGGACAGCGTATCGCGACTGCGGTGCTGCCTATACCCGCGGCTACTGAAAACACGGGTGTGAGCACCAGGCCGCCTTCTGCCTCTCCCTCTGCCGCGACTCAACCACCACAAGCCCCGGTGGCCCTGTCTAATATCTACGTTAAGAGCGCCTCGCTGTCCGCATCCAAAGTATTGCCGGGGACGCCTGTAACAGTAACCGCCGGCATTGCCAACAGAGGGACTGTCAACGGTTCAACCGGGATAAAGCTATACGTCAACGGCGAGGAAGATTCCAGCCAGGGCGTCACGGTGGAAAGCGGCGGCATCCGGCCAGTTTATTTCACTGTCAGCAGAAATGAGCCGGGAACCTATACCGTTCACATTGGCGGTATACAGGCCGGCAGTTTCACAGTTGACGAGGGGATTGACCCCAACATTATCCTTTTTATCAGTTTGTCGCTGCTCGCCCTCTTTCTAATTTCAGTATTAGCCAACATTCTTTCTCGCAGATATTGAATCTGCGATCGCCTGGTAAGCAATTTTGCATCTTCATATTGAGTTACCAACCCTCCCCCATTATGCATTCTTATAGCGCCGGTTGGGTAAACACATAAATAGAGAGGTGCGGACCAAGGACGCCGATGACGTTATATAACTGACCCTTGTCTCATGGCCCCGGGCGGGCAAGGCTTCCCGGCATGGTCCGGTTGCCAATGCCGTACTATCCATGTACTATATCATTCCGGCGTAGATATTGAGAGGTGATTTATGAAAGAAATTGTCAGTGACTTAAGGGCCGAGCAAGAGTCCCTTGATGCGCTGCTTGCCACATTAACTGATGACCAGTGGCGGCAGCCGACGCCGGCCGTACCCTGGACAGTCCAGGATTCTGTATCACATATTGCCTATGTTGACGACATAGCCATTGCGACCAGTAAAGGAGATAACTCATATTTTGAGCTGGCCTTCAAGGTGGGCCTGACCTTCAATGAAGTCGGGGTGGAGCAGGGGCGATCATTGAAGCCCTCCCAGGTTCTGGCCTGGTGGAGAAAGTCGCGCGAACTGATGGATGACGCATTGCTCAAGCTGGACCCGAAAGCCAGGTTGCCCTGGTTTTCCCTGCCGATGGGTGCACGTGCCTTCGCTACCGCGAGACTAATGGAGACATGGGCACATGGAGTAGACTGCTATGATGCTGTCAGCGTTGACCCGGTGAATACGGACAGGCTGCGCCACGTAGCTTACCTGGCATGCCAGGCGAGGCCCTTTGCCTACCAGGTCCATGGATTGCCGCTTCCAGAAGTGCCCATACGCGTTGAAGTAACACTGCCATCCGGAGCTATATGGACCAATGGGCCAGAAGGGGCCGAGAATTGCATCAGGGGCACCGCCGTCGATTTTTGCCTTGTTGCCGTGCAAAGAAGGCACTTAAAAGATACTAAATTGGAGATCTCCGGAAGCGAAGCATTGCGCTTTATAGAGGTTGCTCAGACCTATGCGGGTCCGGCAGGTACAGGCCGGCAGCCGCTGACATAACTTAAAGGAATTCGCCCGTCCCTCTTATTATCCGCATATTGACGGACGGATCCCTATGCATATTAATCTACCAGCATTAAGCAAAATATATTGCGCGTCTCATTCTTTTCGCGCAGAGGAATGATATTGAAGCCGTTGTTCCTGGCAGTTTGAAAAACATCAATGCCGCTGGATTCCATGCATGGCCTGGCTTCCGCCCCGAAATTGCACGGTAGGCCTTTTGACTTGGCGCATTCTTTGCATAGATGACACGGGCCTGCCAGAAAGACGAACGCTTTATAGTAACCGTCCTTGAATATCTCTCCTTCCAGTTCAATCATCCGGCTGAGGAAGTTCTTGCCGATTTTGCTCCTTTCAGGTACGGCCGGCTGCTCCTGATGAAAGAGTATTGCTCGACTGTAGCAATCCAGCATGTCACGTGTTTGCTGATGGGTTGGCGAATCCGGCGGACAGGTGTACCTTTCGCCGTAGACCGGACAGCCATACCTGCATTTCCACCTGACCCATGCTGCAGTGACAACGGTACTCGGGTGAATTATCCTGGCGTCCGTGGCGCCCTTGGCCTTTCCCCAGTTGCAATATTTATCGAGGTCGGTATTATCCATCCAATATTCCCCAGGCCGCAGGGGCCGGATACTTTATTACCCATTATACTATGCCAAATACAATTGGACATATTTTCAATGAGGCTAAAAGATTGAACGCATCCAAGTATGAGTGCTGCCGAAGATATTTTTTGTAGTCCGGGGGCAAGTGCGCCCTCATAAGACCTGCTCCTCGCAAGGGGATTGAAACCAGCCTGGCTTCGATTTTGCTATGCGGTATGATGCGGCAGACCACCCCCGCAATTTGGTTTGACCTCCCCGTTTTTTAGGAGTAGCATGAAATTGAGGGTAATAAACCAGACTAACCCTCGCGGAGGTGGTTAATGGTCAGAAAACAGGCCATGTTAGTAGAATGGCACTTTCCTTTGACACGCTCTCATCTGCGCGGGGGCCAGCGGTAAGCTCCTCCGGATGCAGGCAATGAGAGCATGTAAAACTCCCGAGCTCTCCGTTACGCAGTAAAAACTGCGGGAAATAGGTCAAAGCAGTGATAACAGGCTTACCTGGATGGGAGAGTAGGGAGGAAAATGGATCTGAAAGATCAAAGGGGCTTCGTGTTGCGAAGCCCCTTTATTTATTCTCTTATATCACCAGTCCGCGCCTGACTAATACCCGGAGGTGGCATCCAATCCTTTAGCCTTGAATATCTCGATAATCTCGCACATCCTCTCGATGGTGAGCGGTGTGCGGCCACTCAACTGGTAGGCCCGGCCCAGTGACTGGTACTTGGCCCTGCCCCACTCGTGATAACCCAGCAGGGATACTTTCTCGGCCTTCATGCCCTGTAGCCTTCCGGCCAGCGCCTGCATATACCGGTCGCTGTCATTATATCCGGGGATAACCGGCACCCTTATCCAGATCCTGGACTTGTCGGCCGCCATGGCCTTCTCGAGATTGGAGAGGATAAGCTTATTGTCCACACCGGTTGCGTCACGGTGCTCCTCAGCGTCGATATGCTTGATATCGAAAAGCACCAGGTCTGTATATGCCAGCGCCTTATCCAGTGTTTCCCAGGGTACATGGCCGCAGGTATCCAGCGTAGTGGTAAAACCGCCCGCTTTCAACGCGCAGAGCAACTCCAGTGCGAAATCGGCCTGCAGCAAAGGTTCGCCGCCCGACAGTGTGACTCCACCTCCCGAGTTACGGTAGAAAAGCTCATCTTTCGAGCACTCTTCGACCACCTCCTCAACGCTCATCTGCCGGCCGGCCAGCTCAATGGCGTCTTCCCAGCAGGCTTCAATACATTTCAGGCATAGGTCGCATTTACCCCTGTCCAAACGCAGGCCGCTGGCAGCCAGAGATAGGGCGCCCGGCGCACAGACCTTAATGCAGCGCCCGCAGCTATTACAGCGGACCTCCCTGACCATTAACTCGGCAACCTGGTTCAGCGATTCCGGGTTGGAGCACCACTTGCAACGCAGGGGGCAGCCTTTGAAAAAAACCGTGCTCCTGATGCCGGGCCCATCATGTATGCTGTAGCGCTGGATGTTGAAGACCAGGCCTTTAGTGTCCGTACCGCCCTTGTCCGCGCTTCCGGCGGACTCCCGGGAGTCTAAAAGCACTGCGGCGTCCTGGCTATTATCGAATCCTGGATATTCCTGTCCAGGTCGATAAAGTAGGCAGCGAAGCCGGCCACCCTGACCATCAGAGTGGGGTACTTTTCCGGATGCTCCTGCGCATCCTCCAGCGTCTCCCGGTTGACCGTGGAGAACTGAATATGATGTATGCCCATATCGGCGTACGTCTTGAGGTACTGCGCGAAGACCTCGGCGTTGTGCCCTACCAGGAACTGAGGCATGAAGCTCTGATTGAAGAGATGGTTCCAGCTCATCAACGGATCCACCTTGGCCACGGAGCGCAGAACGGCGGTCGGGCCTTTCTTGTCACGCCCGGCCATGGGAGAGATAGTCCCGTCATTGAAGGGATCGCCCAGCATCCTGCCGTCGGCGGTCGCACCGCAAACCCTGCCGAAACTCCACCAGGCAGTCGCGGCCGTGCCGTCAACATGCACCGAGGTACCCCAGTTGGTCTTGCACTTGCTGGTCTCTTCTTCGATACGGCGTGCTACGTCGCGCGAGGTCAGGTCGGCATAATCGTCATCGTTGCCGAACTTGGGGGCGCGCAGGCACATCTGCCTGATCTCCTCGTGGCCTTTCCAGTTGTTTTTAAGTGCGTCCACAAGCTGCTTCATGGTGACCTTCTTGTCCTCGAAGACCACCTTCCTGACCGCAGTCAGAGAATCCGCCACGGTGTTAAGCCCGAAGAGCGTCACGTCGCGGTAATCAGGCATGTAGTTCCAGTCACGCACGTCCTGCGCCCTGTCGATGCAGTCGTCGATGACGGAGGACAGGAAGGGGCGCGGCGCCCACTCTTTATAGAGGGCGTCGGCGATATTGGCGATGCGCACCAGCCGGTGTATGACCAGCCGGTAGTTCTCCATGGTGGCATCGAAAAGCTCCTCCATGGAGGTTATCTTCTCGGGGTCGAGCACCTTGTTGCCGGCCTTCTTGTAGATGGCCAGCGGGTCGATGCCCAGCGCCTGGTTGAGGCAGAGTGGAGCAGGTACGCCGCTGGCCCAGGCGGAGATGTGGCTGAAGTTCTTGCCGGGGATGGTTGGCACCATGCAGTTATTGATAGAGTAATTGCGCGCATCCTCGATAGGAGTGCCAAGGTTGACCAGCCTGAGCACAACGACCTTGTCGTTGAAGATGGCGGGTTGAGGCATGCCCGACGCCAGGCATTCGATAGCCTTGTCCACCAGCTTGCGGGGTATGCCGTCATGCCAGCGCAGTGCCAGCGGAGGTACGATGGCGCGCACGGTCATGGTAGCGTCGAGGATAATATAGCTCATCTCGCTGGTTACGTCGCGGCCCTTGGAATCCACGCCTCCGATGGTAACGGTCTGGAAGCCCAGCGCGCCTCCGCCGAAGCCGGACCAGATAGGTGCGTGCAGGAAGCCGGTCTCCTGGAATTTCACAAAGAGGAACTCCACCAGCTCCTGGGCAGCCTCGCGGGTTATCTTGCCGGCGGCCAGGTCCTTCTCGTAGAAGGGGTTGAAGACAACGTCGAACCTGATGCCGGAGCCCACCTGGGGCATCTCCAGGAAGTTCACCACCAGGTGAATGAACCAGTAAGACTGTATGGCCTCGTGCAGTGTAAGCGCGGGGTTTTCAGGGACGCGGTCGCAGATATCGGCGATGTTCTCGAGTTCCACCTTGCGAAGCACTTCCTTCTCCGATTTGGCCAGGCTGCGGGCCAGCGCCGCGTAACGTTTGGACCACCTGCTGACGGCCTCCAGCGTGATGATGGTGCCTTGCAGGAAATCCTTCTTGTTAACGAAATCTATGCCATTGATGGTCTCAGCCATGTATTCCTCATCGAGCTTCTTGAGGCGTTCCCTGGCTTCCTGCAGGATGCCTTTCAGCCCCATGGAAAGTATCTTGTCATAGTTGGGCGTGGCCGATTCCCAGTTGAAGATCCAGAACTGCTCGGCCAGTTCCTTAGTCAGGTACTTTTTGGCCATGTGGTGGATAGAGCGGTCGCCCCAGTAGCCGCCTATCTCCTTCAACTCTTTCCTGCCCTCATCGTTGAGCATGCTGGCATAAACCTGGCCCGGGGCGGTCTCACGGGCTATCCACTTCCAGGCCAGCTCGGGATAAAAGGGCACGGAATCGCTGTTGGAAGCATAGTTGCCCACGATCATTTCATCGGGCCGGATATAAATTGTCATGTTATCCAGCAGGTGCTCCAGCGCCCTGGCGCGGCGCAGTGAAATAGGCTGCCCCTCGGTCTGTTTGTAAGACTGGGTCACCAGCTTGGCGCGTTCCATATCGAGCGACCAGATAAAGCCGGGCCTGGTTGCCCTGGCATCAGCGCTGAGCGACTCCAGTGCCACCTGTTGCGCCTTGATAGGTGTCTTAACCATTAATTCCTGCGTTCTTATGGTCATATTAAGCCTCCTGATTTTGCCATCCTATATTAACTTTATCATACCCTGATAGTCAGGTCATCCAGCGGATAGCTCATGCACGGGTGGATATAGCCCGATTTTTTATCTGCCTGGCGGTGGTGCACCCGGGCCGGGGTAAAGACCTTGCCCGATACCAGCCTGGTACGGCAGGCCGTGCATTCACCTGACCGGCATACGGCTGGAACCACGATGCCGGCACGCTCAAGCGAATTCATCAGCGGCTCGCCGGCCTTGGCCTTGACCGTCTTCCCGCTCCTGACCTCCGTTACAACGAACTCCTGGGAGGCCGCTATGCCGGGCCAGGCCGGGTCTTCAGTTATATCCTGCGGCGGGCCGTAGGCCTCCTGTTTGCTGCGCCTGGCCGGCACGCCCAGCTTGACCAGCGCCGCTCCACAAAGCTCATACATCAGGGCCGGGCCGCAGGTAAACACGGTCTTGCCCTTGAGGCTGCCCTCCAGCGATGAGATGACCTTATCATCCAGGAAACCTGATACCCCCTTCCAACCAGCCGGAGGCTCGCTTATAACGTAGTCCACCTTTATATTCTTGTGTTTGGATGTGAGGTTCTTAATCTCTTTGTCGAAGATTATGTCATCCGGTTTACGGCTGCCGTAGATGAGGTGTATATTCAATTTGGATTTCTTCTCCACGGCCTCGCGGATGATGGACATGAAGGGTGCGGCGCCGCTGCCCCCGGCCAAAAAGACAAGGTCAGACGAATCCACCAGAGGCTCATAGTAGAAATAACCGTTGGGACCGGTTGACTCGAAGCTGTCGCCCACCATGACCTTATCCAGCAGGTAGGACGATACGAATCCGCCCTCTACCCGGCGTACGGTTATATCATAGTAAGACTTGCCGGGCGCCGAGGAGATGCTGTAGGGACGCGAGGTCTTCACGCCACCTATCTCGACGAAGAGGTTTATATACTGCCCGGCGCGGAACCACGGCAGCTTGCCGTCCTTCGATTCCAGCCGGAAGGTTTTGGCGCTGCCCGTCTCAATGATGATCTCCTTCACTTTGAGCTTCAGCCGGCGCGGGTGGATGCCGGCCACCGCCTTCTCTTGCGGGGAGATGGTGTCCTTCAATTCTTTTGGCTGAACCTTCTGCTTCTCAAGATCGCTCTCCATCTTGGTCAGCTCGCCGGAATCCCAGGCGCCCTTCTCCATGTCACGCAGTACTTCACGTGAAGCCATGGCGCCCGAGGCGATGCAGGGCTCGAACCCGCCGCCGATATTGACCCAGGCATTGGCAAAGTAAAGACCTTCTACCGGACCCCTCATGGGCATATGCATGAACCCGCTGCCGGTGAAGTTCTCATCAAACCCGATAATGCTGCCGCGCGGGTTTCCCGTGTAGCGCATGTTGGTCAGCGGCGTGGCAACCTCAATCACCTCGATATGGTCCCTCAAGTTGGGGGCCGCCTTCTCGGCCAGCGTTAGTGCCTTCTGGGCAACCCTGTTCTTGGCCTCAACATATTCCGAGGGTGAGAGCTTCAGCCAGGGGTCGGCATACGCGATCTGGGTAATGACCACCGAGGCCGTCCCCCTGGGCGACACGGTCGGGTCGACCACATTGTAGGCCACGACCGCATTCCCGTCCGGGTCATTATCGAGCGAGTTGCGCTGGTTCTCGTACTGCCTGTCAAGGTCATAGGTCCTGTTAACAAAATTTTCGTGTACGTTCAGTCCGACCTCCTGGCAGGAGCAGTCCAGGCCTACGTAGATGTTGACAGTGCTGGCGCCGCCGGTCCAGCCGCCGATGCGATTGAGGTACCAGCCCGGCATATTGTCGCGCCCAATCAGATCTAGGGCGGTGGTCACCGGGTTGGCGCTGCAGACCACGTGCTGAGTGGCTATCTCCGTGCCGTCCTCGGTCAGCACGCCGCGAACCCTCCCGTCTTTTACAAGTATTCTCTTTGCGCCGTTATTGAACCAGGCCTCACCGCCGGACGATTCCATGGTATCGATAAAGGCCTGGGATAGGTTCTGCGATGTCCCCCTGACATGGGCCGGCCCAAACCTGATGTAGCTGACCAGTGTGATAGCGTAGATGAGGAAGGCGACCTTTGAAGGAGGCTGGCACATATAGCCCCACAGCTGGCCTATGACGGCACGCGCCTTCTCATCCGAGACCATGGGGTTAAGGACCTCGGAGAGCGTCTTGCCGAAATAGCCGACAAGTTCCGGGTACTCGGAGGGGTTCTGCATAACGGCCTTCATGCCTACCCGCTGGGCTTTCATGGCCTGACGGGCAAATTCGAAAATGGTCTGCGTGAATTTCTTTATGCCCTCAGACTCCCTCGGGAACTGGCTGCAGAGGGCGTCCTCGTAGTTCTGCCTGCCGATCGGCACCTCAATGGTGAAGTCAGGGAAGATGCTGCGGTAGAAGTCCGGGATGTGCAGGATTTCCACCCTGTCCGAGACACCGCTGTCATGCAGAATACGCCAGATCGGGCCCTTGTCGCTTTCATTGCCGTAGCCCGAAAGCTGGTGCAGGGCAATCTCAAACTCGAAACGGCCCCGCAGAAACGAGGTGGCATAGCCGCCCGGTACATTATGCTTCTCCAGGATAACCACCTTTTTACCGGCCCTGGCCAGGTAGGTTGCCGCGGATAATCCACCCAACCCCGCCCCTACGACGACGGCATCGAAATCCTTCATTGAATGAAACCTCCTAATTAATGTGTACGGTGTAATATTTTACCTGAAATGCTCAGCGTCCCTTGAATTGTGGCAAGCGTTTGTTGCGGAAGGAGTCCAGCCCTTCCCGGAAATCCTCGCTGCCCATCAGGAACTTCTGCGCATAGGTTTCAAAGTAAAGCTGCTGCTCCAGGTTATTCAGCAGGCCGTTTTGCACGGCGCGCTTTATCTGTTTGAGCGCCAGCGGCGGGCCCTGCGCTATGCGGTTGGCCAGTGCTTCGGCCTCCTCCATCAGCTTCTCATGCGGAACGACCCGGTTGACCATGCCAATGCGCTCGGCTTCGCGGGCGTCGATGGAATCGCCGGTGTACATATATTCGTAGCAGCGCCCGGCGCCCAGCAGCCTGGGCATCAGGAAGGTGCATCCGCAATCCGGTATCAGTCCCCTCATCACGAAGGCCAGGTTGAAGATTGCCCTCTCGGAGGCGATACGGATGTCGGAGAGCAGTGCGATGGATACGCCGCCACCCGCCGCTACGCCGTTGACCGCGGCGATGACCGGCTTCTCAAGATTGTAGAGGCCGAGCACAAATGCCCCGCCGATAGTCTCGCCCCGCGGCTCCAGCGTCTCCTGCAGCCTGCCCTCCTCTGCTGCCTGGTTGAAGAGGACTATATCAGCGCCCGTACAGAAACCCTTGCCCGCGCCGGTAATGATGAGGGCGCGTACCTCGTCGTCCTCCTGTATCTCCCTGAATATCCGCGGCAGCAGTTCGTTGCTTATCTCAGCCGTCAGGGCGTTCAGCCTGTGCGGCCTGTTCAGGGTCAGGATGGCGACGCGGTTTTTCTTTTCAAGCACCAGGCCTTCGTATTCCATGCGGTTATCCTTAATTATATTACTTGATTTGACCTGACCGGGGGCGGTTACCCACCCTCAGGCCTTCACGGTCAACCCGGCGGGGAATTCCTCCCCCAGTATCTTTACGGCACCGCCGATAATGTCGTCCATAACTTCCTGCGTACTCCTGACCTTCTTGATCAGGCCGGAAACCTGGCCGGCGAACATGGGGAAGTATTCCGTCTCGCCTTTCTCCATCATGCCCTGCACCAGGTCGGCCATCAGCATACTCTGCAGCGGCATAGGCAGAGTCTTAAGCCCCGATTTTTCCCAGGCCTCGTCAAGTTTGTTTTTAAAAGCGCGCGTGGTCTTGCCGCTGTAAATACGGGTTATCTGTTCCGCTTCCTCATCCGATTCGATCAACTTGCGGTAGTAGGCGTCTATGGTCGTTTTATTGATCATGCCGAGCTCGATGAAATCCACGAAGCATTCATGGGTGGCCAGGAAGACAGTCCCGCACCAGGCGCCGATGGCTCCCAGTGCCAGCGCAGCCACCAGGCCGCGTCCGTCGGCTATACCTCCGGCAGCGACCACCGGGGTCGGGGCAACGGCGTCCACAACCTGCGGGACAAGCGCGAAGGTGCCTACCCTGCCGGTATGCCCGCCGGCGTCATGGCCCTGCGCTATGATTATATCCGCACCCATCTTTTTGATCTTGATGGCGTTACGCACGTTGCCGACCAGCGAGACGATCTTGATGCCCGCCTCGTGGGCCTCGGGGATAAGCCAGTCGGGGGTGCCGAGGCCGAGGGCAAAGAAAGGCACCTTTTCCTCCTTGACCACCTGGAACTGGCTCCTGCCGAACTCCTCGGAGATGGGCCATTCCTTCATACGGGCGCCCTCTACACCGAAATCCCTGGCCATCTTCTGGATGAAGGCCGTGTGTTCGGGCGGTATATACTCGTTGAGCTTGCCCAGGTCGAAGTCCTTGGGTATGGCCGCGGGAAGCAGAATATCCACACCGAAAGGTTTGTCGGTCAGTTCACGTGTTTTCCTGATCCAGGCCCTCAGTTCGTCGGGCCAAAGGAAGGTGGCTCCCAGCATACCCAGGCCGCCGGCGTTGGAAACCGCGGCGGTCAGCGTATAACCGCCGGCGGTCCCCATCCCTGCCAGCATCACGGGGTATTCGACTCCGAGCAAATCGCACAGCGCAGTGCGGAAAACAGGGCGTTTATTCATTTTTCTCCTTGAACGCTATTTGACCTTCTCGCTCAATATGGTCCTGATCTCCCTCTTGAGTATCTTACCCACGGCGCTGGTAGGAAGCTGGTCGAAGAACTCTATCTTCTTGGGCACCTTATAAGGCGCAACCCTGCCGCGCAGGTATTCGGTGATCTTGGTTTTCTCAGCGTCGCTCTTCTCAACGCCAGGCTTTAATACGATGGCCGATGCAACAATCTCAGAACCGGGCCTTGCCGGGTCGGGTATCCCCACGGTTGCCCCCATATCTATATCGGGGTGCTCCATGATAACGTCATCAAGTTCACGTGTAAACACTTTCATTCCTGACACGTTGACCATGTCCTTAAGCCTATCGACTATGGTCACAAAGCCTTCCTCATTCATCTTGCCGATATCACCTGTGTGAAACCAGCCGTCCCGCAGTACATGGGCCGTCTCGTCCGGCTTCCTGAAGTATCCTTTGGTAAATACCTGCGGACCCTTGACTGCGATCTCGCCCGGTTCGTTGAAAGGGAGCGGTTCGCCGGTTGCCGGGTCAACGATTTTAATCACGGTGTCGGGGAAGGGCAAGCCCACCGCGCCCGGCAGCTTCTTGCCGTAGCGGGGATTGGCCGTTATGAGCGGACTGGTCTCGGTCAGGCCGTACACTTCCACCAGCTTGCTCTCACCCACAATCTTCTCAAACTCCTTGATATATTCGGGGGGGAACGGCGCGGCGCCGCTGACGAAATACTGGACATCGCTGAAATCGTAAGCCCTGAAATCAGGTTGCTTCATTAGCTCCAGGAAAATCGTAGGTACGTTGCCGATGATGTTAGGCCTGTGTTTCTTCATGGCCTTGATGATGAATTTCTGGTCGCGCGGGTTGGGCACCGCGATCTGTGTGAAGGCCTTGGAAAGCATCACCATGAATATTATCAGGCCGGCTATATGGAAGAGCGGGAAGCACGTCATGCCGACCGTATCGCCCATCTTGGCGTCCACCCAGGTCGAGATTTGGGTAATTTGCCTGGTGATATTGCGGTGCGTCAGTTCGGCGCCCTTGGGCAGGCCGGTGGTGCCGCCCGTGTACTGCATCACGCAGGTATCATCCATGCTGACTTTCTCCGCCACCGGTGTGGCGGGCATGCTCTTCATAACTTCTTTGAAGTGATATATCTCGATTCCTGGTATGGGCAGCACCTTTCCCGTGGGTATTTTTTTGAGAAGTTTACCCATGGTCGCCATTACCGGGGAGAGGTAATCGGCAATGCCCGTGAACACGATGGCCTTTAGCTGCGTGCCATCGATGCCCTTGATGACGCGCGGATAAAGCGCGTCGAGGGTCACCAGTACTTTGGCGCCGGAATCCTTAAGCTGGTGGTTGAGTTCTTCCGCTGTTAGCAGCGGACTCACCCCGGTAACCACGCAGCCTGCCTTCTGTATTCCTACCAGGCCGATGTAATAGGCCGGCAGGTTGGGAAGATTTATTCCAACGGTATCGCCCTTTTTCAGGCCGATTTTCTTGAGCAGGTTGGCGAAGCGGTTGGACATATCATCGATCTGCTGAAAGCTGAACGGGGTGCCCATGTAATACAACCCCACCCGGTTGGGAAATCCCTTGAAAGCAGGCTCCACCACCTCCCAGAAAGTTTGATCAGTGTATTGCAGGTTTGCCGGGACGTTCTTGTCGTAAGATTTGAGCCATGGTTTCTGCCCATATATGTCTGCCATTTAACAACCTCCTATGCTGCCTCAATATAAATTTGTAACAGATTACCATAGTGGCAGGCTTTTGACAATCGTTACCAATTTGTCCTCTGCAGCCAAAGGTGTAGTGCCTTCTACAATGGGCGGGGGCCTGCGGAACAATGGATTAAGAAAGGTAACTATGCCCTGAACTAAACACAGCGGCCGTGAGCGTGTAGCCCACGGCCGTCCCCATGACTGCCAGCATCACCGGGTATTCGACACCGGGCATATCACGCAGCGCGGTGCGGAATACGGGACGCTTATTCATTTATAACCTCGTCAACTACTTGGATTTCTCGCTCATCAGGACCCTCAGTTCCCTCTTGAGGATCTTGCCCACAGCGCTGGTGGGAAGCTGGTCGTAGAATTCTATGCGCTTGGGTACCTTATAAGGTGCCACCCTGCCCCGCAGGTAATCGGTGATCTTCGCTTTCTCGGCGTCGCTCTTTTCAATGCCGGCCTTCAATACGATGGCCGATACCACAATCTCCGAGCCGGGCCTTCCCGGATCCGCTATCCCCACGGTGGCCCCCATATCTACATCGGGATGTTCCATGATAACGTCATCAAGTTCACGTGTAAACACTTTCATTCCTGAGACGTTCACCATATCTTTGAGCCTGTCAACTATTGTCAGGAAGCCGTCTTCATCCATCTTGCCAACGTCCCCTGTGTGGAACCAGCCATTTTTAAATACATTGGCGGTTTCCTGCGGCTTCTTGAAGTACCCCTTTGTAAACACCTGGGGCCCCTTTACAGCTACTTCACCGGGTTCACCAAAGGGCAGAGGTTCATAGGTAGTCGGGTCGACAATCTTTATCTCGGTATCGGGGAAGGGTATGCCCACGGCGCCGGGTATCTTCTTGCCGTAGCGGGGATTGGCCGTTATGATCGGGCTGGTCTCGGTCAGGCCGTACACTTCCACCAGCTTGTTCGCACCCACTATCTTCTCAAACTCCTTGATATACTCCGGGGGGAACGGCGCGGCGCCGCTGGCGAAATACTGGACGTCGCTGAAATCGTAGGCTTTAAAGGCCGGCTGTTTGATCAGCTCCAGGTAAACGGTCGGGACGTTGCCGATAATATTGGGCCTGTGCTTCTTCATGGCCTTGATAATGAATTGCTGGTCGCGCGGGTTGGGAACCGCGACCTGGGTAATGGCCTTAGAGAACAGCGACATGCATATCACCAGTCCCGCTATATGAAACAGAGGGAAAGCCGTCATACCGACCACTTCACCCATCTTGACGTCCAGCCAGGTGGTTATCTGGAACATCTGAACGGTCATATTGCGGTGCGTCAACTCTGCGCCCTTGGGCAACCCGGTTGTTCCCCCTGTATACTGCATCACGCAGGTATCGTCCATGCTCATTTTCTCCGCCACCGGTGTGGCGGGCATGCTTTTCATAACTTCTTTGAAGTGATATATCTCGATTCCTGGTATGGGCAGCACCTTGCCCGTGGGTATCTTTTTAAGCATTTTCCCCATGGTAGCCAGCACCGGGGAAAGATAATCAGCGATACCGGTAAATACGATGGCCTTAAGCTCCGTACCCCCGATGCCCTTGATGACCCGCGGGTAAAGCGCATCGAGGGTCACC
>Ga0315276_10001369_pt1 | contig 21801 bp, 21 predicted proteins | sample YL17G05_0_MG_FD_204542 | JGI IMG/M metagenome (GOLD analysis project Ga0315276, IMG submission 204542) | Sediment microbial communities from Yellowstone Lake, YNP, Wyoming, USA - YL17G05_0 | ecosystem: Environmental > Aquatic > Freshwater > Lake > Sediment | place: USA: Wyoming | collected... | reverse complement strand
TACTTCCGATACTTCGCGCTTATTATTACACATCAGGTTCCGGAAGGTCAAGAATTATTCATGCCGTGCGAAGTTTCGTTGACGAAGACCTTTTACTTTTGTTAATGTATGAATTATCTTATTTTTTTAGGAGTTCTTATGCCAAAGAAAAAGACAGTGAAACAAAAAAAACAGACTGTTCAAAAGAAAATTAAACCGGTAATTACATCGAAAACAATGAAAACAAAGACGAAAAGAAAACCCGCACAATCGAAGACAGTTGCTCCTGTAAAAAAAGCACCCTCAAAGAAGATCAATTTAAGGGAAAAGAAATTTCAGGAGATCAGAAAAAAGCTTCTGGCACAGAAAAAATCTCTCCTGATTGGCGCCATTGAAGCCATGAATAATGAGCTCGTGGGACCGACAGTATTTCCTGATCTCGGTGATCAGGCAACCGCAGAGATGGACAGAAACTTTATGCTGCGGTTACGGGGGAGAGAGCGTAAACTTTTGAAAAAGATCGAAGAAGCTATTGAGAGAATTGAACAGCATATATTCGGCTTATGTGACAAGTGCGGAGATGAAATAGCTATGCGGAGGCTTGAAGCAAGGCCGGTCACAACCATGTGTATCGAATGCAAGATATTGCAGGAAGAGGAAGAAAAACTCAGGGAACCGTAATCCCCTTCATTCAGGGATCAGACTCTTTCCTTTATGCTTAGTCCATATCTGTCTCTCAATGTATCCCCGAGAATAGTAAAGCAGAGAACCGTCAGAGAGATCATAAACCCTGGGAATATCACCATCCATGGAGCTGATGAAATATAAACCCTGTTCGCACTGATCATAGAACCCCATGTTGCTGTGGGAGGCTGTACTCCTAATCCCAGGAAACTCAACGCTGATTCCGTCAGAATATAACTCCCCACTTTCAGTCCTGTCATAACAAGCAGCAGAGGGATACACTGGGGCAGAAGATGCCTGAAGAGAATTCTCAGATGACTGCACCCGACAGACCGGGCTGATTCGATAAATGCCGCATCTCTGAGGGTCAGAATCTGTCCCCTGATTATTCTGGAAAAAGAAGCCCACCCGACTGCGACGATCGCTATCACCACGGTGTAAATACCAGACGGAAAAAGTATGGTAATCCCGATAGCAAGAAGAAGAGCAGGGAAAGAGAGTACCAAATCCACGAGTGCCATAATAAGCATGTCGACTCTTCCTCCGAAATATCCTGAACAGAGACCAAGAATCAGTCCGATCAGGAGAGAGAGAAAAGCAGCGGTTACCGCAATGCTCAGGGAAATTCTGCCTCCATAGAGTATCCGGGTAAAGATATCCCGCCCCTTATTGTCTGTCCCGAAAAGATGCTCAAAATTAGGTGACTCCTTAAGACTATCAAGGTCTATTCCGTTTGGATCATAGCCGGATATGACAGGGGCAAAGAGAGACAGGAGCGAAATACCAATCAAAACGGTGATGCAAAACTTACCTGCTCTTGTCATCGATTCTCACCCGCGGGTCAAGGTAGTGGTAGAGGATATCAACAGCAAGGTTGATAAGAATGAATATCAGCGTACCGGTGATGACGCAGCCCATGATAACCGGGTAATCCCTTTTGATTATTCCCTCCATGGTAAATCTTCCTATGCCGTCCCATCCGAATATCGTTTCTGTCAGCACCGCACCGTTCAGATAACTCGCAAAATCCAGTCCTATGACTGTTGTGATTGGTATCAGTGCATTCCTGAAGACATGGACAAGATGTATTTTTATTTCTCCTATTCCCTTAGCCCGCGCAGTCTTGACAAATGGCAAGTCAAGGATTTCCAGAACCGTGGTTCTTGTAATCCTTGACAAAATCCCCATAGCCGGCAGTGAGAGCGTCAGTGCAGGAAGTATGATGAATTGAAGATCGCCGGTTCCGGACGGAGGGAGCATTTTGAGTTTCAGACTAAAGAGAAGCATGAGCAAAAGCCCGCTCCAGAAGACTGGAACGCTCATGCCTGAAACAGCACAAAGTGAAATAATCCTGTCGATTGCGGTATTCCTCTTGAGTGCAGCGACAAACCCGAGCATCAGTCCTGCAGGGACTGCGATAAGCATCGCTCCCACGGCGAGTTTAAGGGTGTTGGGAAATTTCGTCATAATGTCATCAACAACATGTCTGTTTGTATAATATGAACGGCCGAATTCTCCCTGCATAAGCAATTTCAGATATCCCAGATACTGACTCAATACATTGTTATCCGTACCAAGTTCCTTTCGTATCTTCTCGATCACCTCCGGCTGAGCCCGCTCCCCAACAAGACTGAATACAGGGTCACCGGGCAAGGCTTTTGTAAGACTGAATGTGAGGAGTGTAACACCCAATAAAAGGGGAATAAGCAAAATCAGTCTTTTGACCAGATAGGTGTTCATCGTTCAGCCCGCCTTTATCACCATACTTTCACCATAAAGATATCTCTGTTCCCTTGTCCATGCTGTAGATCTGATAAATCTTATAATTGGTAATCCAGGGCTGTCTGACGGTAAAATCTGTTTTATGCCAGAGGAACACCCAGGGCATGTCAGAGACGATTGTGTCTTCAGCCATCTTGTAGAGCTGCCACCGTTTTTTTTCATCTAATACGATCTCTGCTCTCTCAATCAAAGAGTCTACTACGGCATTTGCATAGCGTGTCCTGTTCCCTGCAGGGCCATGATTGGATGAATGAAAGAGCGGGAAGAGGAAATTCTCAGGATCAGGATAGTCAGCCCACCAGCCCAGGTAAAACATGTCCGGTTCTCCTTTATTGATAGCTTCCTTATAAGCGCTCCACTCAAGCTGTTTAATCTTAACCTGTATGCCCAACTCCCGGATATAGGACTGAATAACTTCTGCTATGTCAACAATCTCCTGGTCTGCTGTTGTATAAAAATTGAGCGTTATACCGTCAAAACCTTCTTGTTGAATAAATGCCTTTGCCTTTTGTACGTCAAACGCATGGTAATCCGGTTCATCCCATTTTCTCAAGATATCCGGAACAGGACCAGCTGCCAGGCGCCCACGCTTTTCATAAATCGTGTTTAGGATCTTTTCCCTGTCAATCCCGAGAAAAATTGCCTTCCTGAGGTTTGGATTATTGAAAGGTGGCCGGGAACAGTTAAACCCTAAATAGTATGTGTTCAGTCCTTGCAGGGAGGAGATAAAATGAGATCGTTTCGCGTCATTCCTATACCTCGAATATTCAGAGGCCGGTATCGTCAGAACGTCAATATTTCCAATTTCAAATTCCGTGACCGCTGTCAGGTCTTCCGGAATAATCCGGTATATTATACCGCTGACTTTTGCAGGCGCAGCAAAATAATCCTGTCTTTTTTCGAATCGTACTGTTCTGTTCGGGAGCCATTCTTTCAGAATAAAAGGGCCTGAGCCCACCGGATGACTTGAAAAATCAGCCCCCCATCTCTCAACTACTTCACGGGGGACAACATAGGCAGCAGTCATGGTCATGAGACAAAGAAACGGTGAGAACGGTTGCTTAAGCTGTATTCTCAGGGTATGATCATCGAGGACCTTTATCCCTTTGACATCTGCTGCACTTCCCTTCATAAAATCATCTGCACCGAGAATTTTTTCAAATACCCATGTATTCGGAGATTTGGTTCCGGGATTCAGGATTCTTTCAAAAGAATATTTGAAATCGGCAGCTTTTACTGTGCGCTTATTTGAGAATGTCACACCTCTTCTCAGGGTAAAGGTATAAAGACATCCGTCTGAAGATACCATCCAGTTTTCCGCTATATCAGGCTTAATGTCAAGATTGTCCCCGATTCTCACAAGCCCGTTAAAGATTTTTGCCGATAGTGATCCGCCAGTCACGTCCACGATCAGTGCCGGATCAAGAGTCGTTGGATTTGTGCTCAAACGGTAGTAGATGTAACCCTGAAGACGGTTGTGCGAGGAACACGAGACAGCAAACAGTAGACAGCAGATAGTAAACAGGCAACAGCCAGAAAAGCTCAAGACATTTCTTTTGTAAGCTTTCGTTAGAACCTCAGGAATGCGCCGATACTTCCGGCTTCCCGCAGTTTCCTGTTTTCTGATGCTACTTCGATAAATGCACCCTGCTCAACCGCTTTTTGCGCGATAAGATCAACAAGATATTTTGCATCGAGCATATCTCCTTTACAGAATGGACATGATGATATGTCCTGGACGCTCAGATAGTTGCACTGCTTGCATGATAATCCCGACTGTTTAAAATCCTCCAAGACAATCAACTTCATGACCCGTCCTTCCTGCAGGGCGTTCAGGACATTCTCTATCCCAAGAACAGCGTTTTCGTTCTTCATTGCTTTTGTGAGGAGTTCCTCGATATCCTCGGTCTCCTTCTTTTTCTCATACGCCTGGAGCAGGGGTTCTGCTTTTTTCAGAATCTCCTTATTGTTGGCGAACATCTCTGCCTGGAAAGTACCGATGACCTTTTCCGCGATACCCTGTGACAGCATGGCTCTGACTTTTGAGACCGCCTCTTCCGAGCCACCGATGATCATTCGTCCGACATATTCACCAGAAAGGATGGCTTCTAATTCCTTGAGCACATCTTTCAGATGAAGCCCGACATGATAATCGATATGGCGTTCATAACTTTTCTCGGCGAGGGAAAACCACCCCCCCTTTTTGTGCCTCCCGGGAACATCTTCAGAATGCACCTCAGTATATTCTTCGATTTCTCCAAGATGAACGAGGAAGAACCGTGCAGATTCTCTGTCAACAAGGAGTATTGCGCATCTCTGATAATTATCGAGGACATCAAAAAGCGGCTTTACATAGGGAGTAGTATCAACAATAATCTCATTCCGGAACGGCACGGCAAGATGGTATTCCTTCCAGAATTTCCTCTCCTGGGAACTCAGGATGACAAGCCCTTTTTTAAACATCCTCTTGTTTGTCAGGATGTATGATTCGATCTTACCGATATCAGCTTTTACCTTTTTCAGCACAGGCTTATCCAGTTTTTCAGCCGCCTGTCTGAGCATGTTTTTCACGTGGATTACGTAGTTGTCTCTTACTGTTGTCATTGGATTGACATTCAGGTAAAGGCTTACAAAATAGGTCCCTTCATTCTTCAATTTCGCAATCTCTTTAAGTTCTTCCCTACTGAGCATTCTCTCCTCCTTCAATATGTCTGAAATTTTCTTGAGAAGCCTTTATGAAACGATGAAAGATGCTGTGAGAAAGTTTGTCTTTCAGCACGCGTTCCGGATGCCACTGTACGCCGATAAGAAAATGATAATCTTCCTTACAGAAAGCCTCAATTATTTGATCTTCCGCACAGGCAATTGCCGAAAGTCCTTTCCCCATGGTTTTGATTGCCTGATGATGTGAGCTGTGTACAGAAAACGTGCCTTTTGAAAGAAACCTGTTTTCTGTTATCACGATCATATGATAATCGGTTTTGTGATTTATTGCTACCGGCAGTTGTATGGCAATATCCTGAAAGAGAGAACCGCCGAAAAAGACATTCAAAAGCTGCATGCCATAACAGATGCCGAGGACAGGTTTGTTCAGGCGAAGGATTTCCCTGAGAAGGGATATCTCGAAATTACTTCTCATTCTTGATACGGGTTTGACCTGCTTTTGTATGTCTTCGTTATAATAGGCGGGATCAAGATCAGCTCCTCCCGGTATAAGAAGTCCGTTTATTAATTCCGCATATGGTGCTATATCATCAACGGGCGGCAATAACAGTGGCACACCTCCGGCCTTTTCAATTGCTGCGCAGTAATTGTGTTTCACCTTCAGGTATTCACCATCTATATCAGTGGTAATTCCTATAATCGGTCTGCCCGGTTTTATATTTCCCACAATATCAGTCTCTTTCTCTCCTGTCTACCACCTACTATCTACTGCCTACTGTTTGTTATCTTCCGTGCCTTAATATTCTGCCTGCACGCATCCCGGTCGATTTACCTTCCCATACAGCCGGAATCCCATTTACTATTACAGAATGAATGCCTTCAGGTTTCACAAATGGCTCTTCAAATGTTGCACCGTCGAGCACCTTCTGAGAATCAAAAATAGCAATGTCAGCATATGCACCCTGCTGGAGGATTCCTCTCTTCTGTATGCCAAATGTGATGGCAGGGAGAAGTGTAATTTTCCGTATCGCTTCAGCCATATCCATCCCTAAAATATCCCGCACATACCTTCCCAGAAACCGTGGAAAGCTTCCAAACCCTCTCGGATGAAGCTTCCCTTTATGTGTCAAACCGTCAAAGGAGCGGGCAGAACTGTCAGTGCCTATCATCACATATGGCAGCGAAAGTATCTTTCTGAGATTATCCTCATGCATTGATGAAAAGATCGCTCCTATCTTGAGCTTCTCATCGATAAGAATTCTGAGAAGCATGTCAACGGGTTCGCATTTTTCATGGCTTGCTATGTAGGCAACATTTTTCCCCTCCATCCATCTGTTTTTCTCAGTTATGACTGACGTTATAACGATACTTTCCCAGTATTCCTGTTCAGGATGTTCGTTCAGTATTTCTTCTTTTATCCGGTATTGCATTTCCCGGTTCTGTATTCTTCGAATTTCCTGCTCCGATCCTCCTTCATAAGTCCAGGAGGGAAGCACAGTATCAAGATCAGTTGATGCAGCAGTATAGGGATACCTGTCACAGGTTATTTCAATCCCTTCGTCTCTTGCCATTTTTGTTATTGAAAGTGCATGATCTATTTTGTTCCAGTTCCGCTTTCCACTTGTTTTGAAGTGAGATATATGAACCCTGATCCCGGCTTCCCTTGCGATTCTCATTGTCTCCTCGATGGATTCAATCAGCCGGTCTCCTTCACTTCTCATATGAGAGGTATAAATGCCGGAACGGTTGTTATCAATGTGCTTCAATGACTTACAGAGATCAATCAGCTCTTCTGTATCTGCATAAATGCCGGGGGGATAAATAAGTCCTGTCGACATCCCGATTGAACCTTCGCTGACCGACTCTTTGAGCAAGGTGCGCATCGCCTTGCGTTCGGATTCTGACAGCTTTTTATCCTGGTATCCTGCAACACAGGCCCTGAGATTTCCATGACCTGTCAGCGTAAGATAATTCAGTGCGATATGCCTTCGCTCGAGTAAGGCAAAATATTCTGTGAAGGTTGACCAGCGCTCCCTGATATTCCATTCATTAAAGTCACCATCTCTCTGTTGCAATGCTTCATTAAAGAGCGGTGCAGCGGAGAGACCGCAGTTTCCGTTTATTTCCGTCGTGATACCCTGACTGATTTTCCCTTCTGCACGCGGATCAGCAAGAAGGGTGAATTCAGAATGTCCATGGGTATCGATAAATCCAGGAGCAACAATCAGATCGTGTGCATCAATGGTCTTTGTTCCCTTGCGTTGCTTGTTATGAGAACCAGTACCTGATTTTTTATTAATGCAAGAGATCCTGTCTCCCGTAATGCCTATATCTGCTTCATACGGTTCTGATCCGGTGCCATCATGGACGATGCCATTTTTGATAAGGATGTCAAAATGTTTATTCATAAAATATTTAATTCAAGAATTCCTCGATACACTGCATCAGAGACTTCCATAAGTTCCCTCCCCCTTGAGGGGGGAGGGTTAGGGTGAGGGTGTCCGTTCAAGTATTTTTTCACCCTCCCCTTCATCCCCTCCCCTCAAGGGAGGGGAGATAGAAGATACCTCATCCCGAAAGCCTTCGGGACTGCGGGGTAGTTCATTCTGCTATTTATTCTTCATCCTTTTTGTTCTCCTCGAAAAACTGTTCAGGTGTCTGGATACTCTTTACAAATAACGGTAACAGGAACGCCGACACAATTCTTGCGCGATTCAGGAATCCACGGATAGTTCCTTGCTGCATTCTCTCCCTGTACATGGTCAGAAACTGTTCCTTGAGCACCGGGAGAGATTTCAGGGTAAGTCCCATGGTCGATATAAATTCATTGACCGGGATGCCAGCATGCTGCAACGGACTGAGAACTCTTCCAAAAGCCCGGGTGAGTGTTTCGACAGACGTTGTCCCGGTCAGCAGCTTAGCACCCGCTATCATAAATAAAATTCTCATTGTTTTGACTGATGCATCAGTCAAACCCTCTGCGGTAACAATCAAAGGACCCGCCGTGCAGAGTACTTTCCCGTGGCGGAACAGGAGATTGCTGAAAAACGTGAACGTGAGAAATATGCTGATCGGAATCCACCCTTTTTTCAGAATTTTCATAGGTATATTGAAAAGGAGTAGGAAGATTACTGCAAAAATAATCCAATAGAAAAAAGGATTATCGATGAAAAAAAGGCCGACAACAAATATCACATATAAGATAATTTTCAGCTCAGGGAGCAACAGACTACCTGAAAAATGAAGGATGATCTCTGAATTCAACAACTTTCTGGACTGTTGGGGCTGAAGTGAGATAGGTATTGAGACCTTTGGCAATACCTTTTGCAATCTCCGTTCGATACGCGTCATTCGATAATAACCGCTCCTCTTCAGGATTACTGATAAAAGAGACCTCCACGAGAACCGAAGGCATCTTTGCACCGAAGAGGACATAAAAAAGGGCCTGTTTCACCCCAAGGTTCAAAACAAGTTTTGTATCGCTGTCAAGGTTGGATATCAGAGACCTTTGGATGTAGTTCGCAAGTTTAATGGATTCATCTCGTTTGTTTTCCCGGATAAGATCGCTTTTTATGACATCGACTATATCCACCTGTCTGTTCATCGCTCTCATCTTCTTTAATGAAATTGCATTCTCCCGGGCAGCAACCCTTATGGCTTCCTCGTCATCAGTCCAGTTCAGCAAGTAGGTCTCAATCCCCTTGGCTTCCCGTCTTGGACTGGCATTCGCATGGATAGAAAGAAAGAGATCTGCGTTCTTCTTGTTTGCCATAGCCGTTCGCTCTTCGAGGGGGATAAATATGTCACGTTCTCTTGTCAGGAATACCTCATTGAACGGGTCCTCCATGAGTACCTTTTTCAGTTTCAGGGCTATATCGAGGACGACATCCTTCTCATAGAGATTTTTTGGTCCAACAGCGCCAGGGTCGTGTCCGCCGTGTCCCGGATCAAGAACTATCCTCCTTTTGACAAAATTCATGTCCGCTTTATCGGCAGTTCTTGTTTTGCCATATACATCAATAACAAGTCGCGCAGGGTCATCAAAGATGAATGTCTGATAATCTGATATCTCATCAAGATCAAGCACAACTCTCACTGTCGTCTTGTTAAATTGGCTCGCTCTAACGGTTTTTAAAATCCCGTCTCCTACGGGAATGCTGGTATTGATCTCTTTTGATATGTGCGCATCTTTTACGTCAAAATAAAGCCTGTCAGGATTTGACAGACGGTTTTTGGAAAATTCAACGGTGTTTGTCAGATCAACGACTACCCGTGTGTAATTTTCTGATGACCAGGACCGGATGTCCTTTACTTCAACACTGGAGGCTTCTGCAAAAAAAGGGGAAAGAATGACCAGAAAAACCCCAAGGTACGGGAGTATTTTCTTGCTATCCGATGCGAGGTTCAAAAACAATTGGTGTTCTCCAAACCTCTTCTCAGCACATTAAACAGCCAGAACAGCGCTTATTTCTGGTATTGCTTTTTTCAGATTCGCTTCAACCCAGTTTTTTAAGGTAAGGGAAGACATTGGGCATGAACCACAGGCACCTTTTAATTTCACATAAACTACACTCTCTTTTATCTCTACCAATTCGATGTCGCCGCCGTCCCTTCTGAGTCCCATCCTTATATGTTCAAGAACCTTCTCCACATCTTCCTTGACCATGTTACCTCCACTTATTTTATTTAATAATAAAAAAAAACCGTTATTTATTCAAGTTTTTAAATAGCATGACATTAGTGACTGATTTCATCCTGTTCACATCACCCGCAACGAGTTTTAGCTCTACCACTGTAACCCCATGGGCATAATGCCTTGGAAATTTAATCAGTGTGCAGCACCACGGAAAAGCTGTTGAACACTGCCCATACCTGATCATTCTTTTGAACTCCCATCTTTCGGGCATTTTCTGTGGAAACTATAGAGCACAGTTCTGTGCCATCTGAAATACGCACGACATACTCTGTGGTAGTCTTCCCTTTATTAATGCGTACGATATTTCCGACAAACCGGTTTTCTGCTGTAGATTCTGGTTCCCTATCGCTTTTCTGTAAAATCACCCAGGGAGCTTTCACCTCTGCTGTAATCAAAGATCCCGTTTTGAGTCCGAGCCGTGACAGGCTGTCCCTGGTGATTATTGTTGTTACTATATCTCCGCTCAGAGTAATCATTTCCACTTTTGCTTGAATGTCTCCCTTTTTGATGGAACTGATTTTCCCGAAAAAGCTGTTCCGGGCGCTTGTTTTTCGGGGAGATTCCTTTTCAATAAAGTGTTTTGCCACTTGCTGCATATCAGCATCAGAAAAGTCAACATAGGAAGATTTAATGAAATGTGTATAAAAAAGCAGATATTATGTTGCGCAGTTTTAGGAAAGTATGATAAAAGGAATATCCATTTTTTGCATCATTTCCTTGGGTGATGGTGTAAGTACGCAAAGAATCAATAAGGGCTTTTAGTATATCTATTCCACAAACCCTTATTTTTCAATTAAGCGTAAGGGTTACAACTATATCTTCAAAACATAATATCTAAGCCAAACATAGATAGTCGAGATAACTACTGTCATTATCATCATTGGCATCCCATAAAGCATGAACTTACCAAATGAAATCCTTTTGCCAAATTTTTCTGACATGCCGACGACAATAACGTTTGCCGATGCGCCAATAGCTGTTCCGTTCCCGCCAAGGCATGCACCTAATGCCAGCGACCACCAAACAGGCATCAAATCTGCATGATGCAGCAAGCTTAATCCCGAGAGGTCCGGCCAGAGCTGCTTTGCCATGTCCACAATCAGCGGGTTCATGGTTGCGACATACGGGATATTATCGATAAACGCAGATGCAAATGCAGAAAACCACATCACTACCATTGATGTGGCAAACATATTTCCCTGTGTTATTGCAAGGACTTGTACAGACATCCACTTGATGAGTCCCACTTTTACGACCCCGCCAATGATTATGAAGAGGCCCATGAAGAAGAAGATCGTCGGCCATTCCACTTCAGCAAGTATATGATGGGGTTCATGGGTCTTTGAAAGAAGGAGCAGGAGACCGGCGCCAAATAACGCAACCGTTGCCGGCTGAAAGTGGAGTGCGCCGTGGAAGACGAATCCCGTCAGTACCATTGCGAGAACAAAAAGAGATTTCTTAAGCATCACCGGGTCTTTGATCGCCTCATTTTCATCCATTACCATGATCCGTTGTTTTAATTCTTCCCTTGTCTTCAGTTTTTTGCCCCATATAAGTTTTATCGCGTATACATAGAAAACCATGGTAACAATAACTACTGGTGCAAGGTGATAAATGAAATCCATAAAATTCAGTTGGGCTTTTGATGCTATCATGATGTTCGGCGGGTCACCGATGAGCGTGGCGGTTCCGCCGATATTCGATGCAAGGGCACATGAGATGAGGTATGGCATGGCATCCACCTGCAGTGCATCTGCAATAAGAATGGTGACTGGAACGATTAACAATACTGTGGTAACATTATCGAGGAGAGCGCTCAGTACCGCTGTAACGATGGCAAATATTACCATAATCCTGAAGGGCTCACCTTTGCCCAATTTTGCGCTCTTTATCGCGATATACTCAAAAACACCTGTCGGCCTCATCAGGTTGATTATCATCATCATCGAGATGAGCAGAAAGATGACGTTCCAGTCAATGCCGAACTCCTCGACATGAAATGCCTCATGCTGTTCAAGTATCTTGAGAATTAGCATCACTCCGGCACCGAAGATTGCTACAATCGTTTTGTGTATCTTTTCTGATACGATGACAGCATAAGCGATCAGGAATATCCCGGTCGCTATCCAGAATGAATAGCCCATAACAACCTGGGTTGAAGCAGTAAGTTCTTCAGTCATTTTACACCCCCGATGTTTTCAATGAAGAGCAAAGAGACCTTTCCGCAGAGCTCTTCTTTAGGTTCATGTAACTATCAGCCTTTGCATTCCAATAAAAAAGGCCTCTATCCGATAGCTGTATCGGAATAGTGGCCCTTTTATTACACAAAAGAAAAGCCGCTATTCGATACTGTTTTGGAATAGCGGCCCGACTATTCTGCTTTTTAACCTCCGGAAATATCGCATATCCCCGGACCCTTACATTTCAAAAAAGTATAATCTACCTAAATATTATATCCATATCCAAATTATTCTGCTTACCCATCCAACCCCTCCTGCTTGAAGAGGGGGGCAGGTTGTCAAAGGAGTGGGGCATATGAGTAAGCGTTATATCTTTAATACATAATACCGAATCCAGATATACGCATGGCAAATAATAACAGATTCGATCATCAAAGGCATTCCATAGAGCATAAACTTTTTGAAAGAAATTGGTTTGCCCATCTTTTCTGCCATACCGACAACAATAACATTTGCAGATGCGCCAATAGCTGTTCCGTTCCCTCCGAGACATGCGCCGAGGGCCAATGACCACCAGATCGGCATGAGGTCAGGATGATGCAGAAGATCAAGGCCGGTAACATTTGGCCATAACTGTTTTGCCATATCAATGACCAACGGGTTCATAGTAGCTACATAAGGAATATTGTCAATAAACGCCGATGCAAAGGCTGAGAACCACAGGATAATCATAGAAGTTCCGAAAAGGTTGCCCTGAGTAATCTCAAGGACTTTAATTGACATCCACTTGATAAGTCCGACGTTAACGACACCGCCGATAATAATGAACAAACCCATAAAGAAGAAGATGGTAGTCCATTCTGCCTCTGCAAGGATGTGATGTGGCTCTTTTGTGCCGGAGACCAGAAGCAGAAGTCCGGCTCCGAACAAAGCGATTGTTGCAGGCTCGAAATGGAGCATACCATGAAAAATAAATCCTGTTATAGTTACGGCGAGAACAGCGAGAGATTTCTTCAGCAGCGCAGGGTCTTTAATCGCTTCATTTTCATTCATTGCCATTACACGTTGCCTTAGGTCTTCTTTTACTGTTAACCTTTTCCCGAACACAAACTTTATGGTTATGACATAGGCGATCAGCACAAGGATAACTACGGGAGTAAGGTTATAAACAAATGCCATAAAGTCAAGCTGTGCCTTTGATGCGATCATGATATTCGGCGGGTCACCGATAAGTGTTGCGGTACCGCCTATGTTCGATGCTATGGCTTCCGTAATAAGGTAAGGGACAACGTCCAGTTCGAGCGCCTGGCAGATGAGCAGCGTGACCGGAGCGATCAGGAGAACTGTTGTCACATTGTCAAGGAACGCTGAAACAACAGCGGTTACAACAGAGAATATTGCCATGATCGCGAACGGTTTACCTTTAGCCACCTTCGCGCTTTTTATGGCTATATATTCAAAAACGCCCGTCGGCTTCATGATGTTGATGATTATCATCATACTCACCAGCAGGAATATGACGTTCCAGTCTATCCCCAGTTCCGGTGAATGAAATGCGTCTGCCTGTGTCAGAATCCCCAGCACGATCATTGTTGAAGCTCCGACGATTGCCAGGATGGTCTTATGAATCTTCTCGGTGACGATTAATCCATAAACAAGAATAAAGATTGCCGTTGCAATCCAGAACTTTGCGCCGAAAACAATTTCAGTAGCAGCTTTAACTTCCTCTGTCATCTTCCACCTCCGGTATTTTCATCGAGCATTGCTTTTGATATCTCATAGAAAACATCTCTTTCATACAGCATCCCAATGATCTTATTTTCCTTATTGAGCACAGGGACCCTCTTTACATTGTTTTTGAGCATATGATCTACGCACTCCATAAGCGTTGAGTCCTCTGTAACAGTAATTACAGAACGGGTCATTAGCTCTTTAACCTTTTTATCAGCTGCTTTTTTTGCAAATGTCTCAACCATGCCGTCCCATGCAAAATTACCAAGTTCCATTAAATACATATAAGAAGGATAGACAGCCTTGAGAATATCTCCTATAGAGAGTATCCCTATGAGCTTTCTGGATTCATCAAGCACCGGCAGTGCTTTAACTCCTATTCTTTCTTCTCCCCTCTGTGCAATCCTGAGAAGGTTCGCTGCTTCTTTGAGGGTATTGTCAGGTTTTAAATATTCCTGCAACGGGATCATCAAATCCTTAGCTTTCATAAATCCTCCAATCTATTTCAATCGATCTTCAACTCTTGTTTTTTGCCATCCACTACCACATAGGAATCTGCAGGCCAGATGTAATTGGCATCCGGAGCATGAATCTGTATCCCTGAAAACAGGGCATAATCACTCTTTGTTGTGTCTATCACTTTTTCAATAGCGTGCTCAAGGTCTTCCTGAATTACCTTGCGGGTAATCTTTGTCAGCTCGATAAGGTCGGGGATATGACCGTAGGGGATTTCCTTCAGGAGCCTTCTCTTAATGAGACTCTCTTCAATATCCTCTTCGTCCAGCTTTATATGAAGCTTGCCCTGGTGGAGTTCACTCAGGAAGAGACAGAGGGCCCCGCAGGCACTTGAGTCTTCCTTTATCCCTCTCCGTTTGCAGAAGCCGGTTTTTCCCTCCTCACTGATTGCCGTATGGGGAATAACATAATACACATACCGTTCTTTCCCGTCATCAACTCTCGGAGCATGGTGCATGGCAGCCTTAAGCCCTGTTTTCCCTGCGGTGAACATGCCTGCAAGACTTGAGAAGTTGAAGGCTTCTCCCCAGATATGCTTGATGATGCTCCGCACGGTCTGGGAGATTTCATCCCTGCAGACACAGACAGAGGCGATAGAATTGTCATCATTAAAACCAAAAGCTTTCAGGGTGTTGTATGTCTTTTTGACGTATTCGACTTCTTTAAACACCCTGTCAAAGTTTTCCTTAATTACTTTCTCAAATCCCATGAAACCTCCGGTTATTCAAAGATGTCATTGAGACCCCGAACTTGATTCGGGAGAAGCAATCTCAGATTTATCAGATTGCTTAGTCGGTCGTGACGACCTCCTCGCAATGACATATAAAATGTTATTTCAACGTTGTCGGCATTCCGAGCATTGGCCAGAATGTAATTATCGCAACACCAATTATCGCTACCAGAACAACACTTAACAGTAAACCGTGTCTGAAAAATTCACCTGTAGAAAACTGCTTTGACTCATATGCTATAGCATTCGGAGCAGCGCCAATAAGAAGAACGAAAGGCATGCCTGCTGTAATCAGCGATGAATAGAAGATGACATCAGGAGCAACACCCAAGTACGGTGCGATAACCAGAGAGACAGGGAGCGAAATGGCTATTGCTGCCACGTTCATAATGAAGTTGGTCATTATCAGAACAAAGGTAGCAATACTTAAAACAAAAACAAGCCAGTGAGCATGTTGGAACATGACGAGCCAATTGACTGCCAGCCACTGGGCAGCTCCTGTCTGCCATAGACAGAAACCGATACTCATGGCGCCGCTGAACAGGAGAATGATATTCCAGGGAATGTCTTCAAGCTCTTTTACAGTCAGTACCTTGAATAAGAAAAACAAAAGCGTTGATACGAGCATGATGGCAGCCCTATCCAGAGGTTTTAAAGCTGGTACAAATGACTGCGCTGACATGACTGCAATAGCACCGAGGACTGTAATGATGACAAATTTTTCATCCCTCGTCATCGGGCCGAGTTCCTTAGTAAGCTTTGCAACCCTTTCTTTAAGCCCGGGGATAATCTTCTTCTCCGGTTTCAGGAAAACCATAAGATAGATCCAGATCAGGAAAACCATAAGCCAGCCGATTAAAAAGGTGAATTTTGTGAGTTCGAAAAACCCTACAGTCTTGCCGGTAAACTCCGCAAACATACCAGCGCCCGCAGCTGCACGTGCGGAACCCAAAAAGGTAATAACACTCCCAGCGCCTGCAGCATATGCCATTCCGATGAACAGAGATTTGCCGAATTTTGTTGGCTTATCTCCTTCACCATAGAGAGAATTGACTGCGAGCAATATCGGGAATACTGTGGCAGCAGCTGCAGTATGCGCCATAACATGGGCAAGTCCTGCGGTTACTACCAAGGCTCCCAATACAATCATGTTTGTTCTTTCACCAACCACCTGGAGCATTTTGTAAGCAAGACGTTTGGTTAGCCCTGTTGTAGTAAAGGCAAGGCCTACAACAACAGAAGCAAAAATAAACATAACGGACGGGTCCATAAAATCTCTGAAGGCGTCTTTTGCAGAACGTATTGCAAAAATGGCTTGAAAGACACCAATTGCTATGGCTGTTACACCTATGGGAACTACCTCAAATACCCACCAGATGCCTGCCAAAAGGAATAATGCTATCGCGCCTTTTCCTTTCTGCGAAAGCGCAAAATGCTTCCCGATAGGATCAACAGCATCCGGCCATGCCGGCATATAGTAAATCCATAAGAAAAGACCCAGTCCCAAAAAAATGAACAAAACCCTTTTCCAGTCAAACAGGGGCTTAGCTTCAGAAACGACGATTTCTGGCGGAGGCTGTGGTAACCCCTCGGTTCTCTTTATCTCTTTCTCTGCCATTTTCCCTCTCCCTCCTTATTCCTTCAGCATCGCGTTCGAGATTTCATCGAAGACTTCGATCATTCTCACGAGACCGACGAACTTCTTCTTGTTCTCCAGTACCGGAAGAAGGATCAGATCATGATGAAGCATGAGATACGCGGCCTTGGTCAGAGGATCAGTTGGTTCAACGAAATACTTGGCAGGTGTCATGATCTCACTCACCGGTCTTTCTGTAAACTCCTTCGAACCCTTGTCAAATAGGGTATCCCATATAAGAGAGAGGGCTGATTCGTCTTCTTCGGCAACCTGGGCTTTTGCACTGGGTTTCAGAAACTGTGGCTCAAGTCCTCTCAGGATATCCTTAAGGGTAAGGGTTCCCATGAGATTATACTTCTCATCGAATACCAGGATTGCCATCGGATCAGGGTACTTCTTGGTGCTGATGAAAGAGACCTTAACAATCCTGATGGCCTGACTGATCGTAAACCAGTACGGCACATGAGGATACTCAAAAATACCGATCATTACATCTTTTGCAACTTTTCTGTCTGACATAATTCCCCTCCTTTTCTCTAAATAATTTTTCTTTCATGCTTCATAATTAACTGAAACCTATTTTGGGTTTTGATAGACCTCGTATACAGTATCAAAGTTTCGCCTGAATAAAAGTATTGCATCAGCAGTATTGCGCATGAACCTTCAGCCTGCTTCAAAAGCCTGCCCTCATTAAGATTGATAACAGCGACATCAATGTTGCTGTTAACACTTGTGATCTTAATCCCGAACTTTTTCTCACATATATCCAGAAGAGACTGATTTTCGACATCTTCCTCAAGCAAAAGCGGGCATATATGATACGGGATATATGTTTCCTGGAGCAGGATAGGCTCATTATCTATAAGACGCAGCCTCTTGATATAAATAACGTGCTTATCAGGCTGTATATCAAGCATTACGTCAAGTTCATCTATTGGCATCATGACGGTTTTGGCAAGCACATTAGTTGAAATATTCAGTTTTTCATCAAAGAGCTGTTCCCTTATGCTTGCAGTCATAACAAGTCCATCGGATACCATATTCCTGCATATGAAAGTCCCCTTCCCTTGCTGCCGTTTCAGATAGCCCTGTCTCACAAGATCAAGGACAGCAGTCCTAACCGTTGCTCGGCTTACACTAAACATGTGACACAGTTCCTCCTCGGTCGGTATTTGCGAACCCACAGGCCACTCCCCGCTCTCGATCTTTTTTCCTATGATTGACAAAAGCTGATGATAAAGCTTTTGATGACTTTCTCTGTCTATTAATTCCATTAGATATGAGTTACTATCATTATTATCTTTTATCTGTCTATTGTTATTACAATTTAGGCAGTTATAATATGTTTCCGGAAAGGTTATTTCAATCAGGCATTGACTATTTTTTTGTAGGGGTAATACTGTAAGGGTTAACCCGATAAATTCAGGGGCGGGCTTAAGAAAATAATAGTTTATTCTTACTTAAGAATACTATATCTTATTGATTATAGTGGATTTTTGAGATGCTTCTTTTACATGATGAGACCGTTTCTGATCGCATATTTAATAAGGTCAGCCGTGCTGTGAAGATCAAGTTTCTGCATAATTCTTGATCTGTATGTCTCAACTGTTTTTACACTTATTGAAAGCTGCCCAGCTATTTTTTTATTTGTTACTCCTTCAGCTATTAATTTTAAAATCTCAAGTTCACGATTTGAAAGAACATTATCATCACTGTCTTTTAGAATATTCAAACTAAAAATCTTGTCCGAGATGGAAGGGCTAACGAATCTTCTCCCTGATGAAACTGCCTCAATTGCATATATAAGGTCCTCATAAGCATCGTCTTTTGATACATAACCCTTCGCTTTTGATGTTATGACTTTTTTCGCAGTAAACAGATCATCATGCATTGTCAGATAGATTATTTTTGTCTTATTCTCCTGCTGTTCAAGTTCCCTGATAACCTCTAAACCACTGAGACCGGGCATGGAAATGTCAAGAATGGCAATTTCAGGGACCTCGGTTTTTATAAGATTCAATGCTTCCTTGCCGTCGCCTGCTTCCCCCACAACAGTGATAACATTTGATGACTGGAGCAGCCTTAAAAGTCCCTGCCTAAAAATATGATGGTCATCCGCAACGATTACTCTGATCATTCAAGAGGCACCTCAATTGATATAGATGTTCCTTTTTGAGCAGAACTCCTGACCCTTAGAATGCCCCCAAGAAGTTCTACCCTTTCTTTCATTGTATACATCCCGATACCTTTTCTTCCACCATTTGCCTTGGCGGCATCAAAGCCCTTTCCGTTATCTTTTATCTCAAGATAAAAATTCTTTCCTTTCCTACCCAACATAACATCCACGACATTTGCTTCGGAATGCCTGATAGCATTACTCAATGCCTCCTGAAAGATTCTGTATACGTTATCTTTCAATTTCGGATTGATATTTACGGAATCCTGCTGGTGAATATTAATAGCTATACCGGACTTTTCCTGAATTCTTCCGGCGTGCCAGGTAATCGCTTCTGCAAGTCCGGCATCCTCAAGAAAAGATGGCCTGAGATCCATCGATACAGCCTTTATTTCTGAAATAATTCCTGAGATATCAGATAGAACTTCCTTAAACTCTTTTCTATCCACAGAAATTTCTTCCTGTTCATCTTGATCTATCATTTTCATTCTCAATTTTAGGGAAAGCAGGGATTGACCAACTCCATCATGGAGATCTCTTGAAAGCCTCTTCCTCTCTTCTTCATGAGCATCAAATATTTTTATAGAAGCGAATCTCAACTCTTTCTGGATGCGTGTGTATCTTGAAGTGAGCGCATACATTACACAAAACATAAAAAATATTGTTGAATAGTCCCAGAGGAAAAACCCTGTAATCTGTAGAAGATCCAATCCAGCGATAGATTCGATAATAAGGCCAAAGACAAGGCCGGTCACCCCCAGAAGAAGCGGTCCTGATTCATTGAATTTTCTTATATACACTCTGACTGACAGGAATGCAATGTAAAAAGCAGTCACTATAAAAGATATTTTCCAGAATGTCATAAGCACTGTCCTGGCAGTGTAGCCCTGGGAAAAAGTTAGAGCTGCTGCGATTAATACATATATTATGAGTAAGATTTTAATATACAGATAGTATTCAATCTGGTACATATTCACTATAAGCAAGATAAGGACAAATGGCAGAATGGCTGAAAAGATATTGATGGCCTGTTGAACGTACAGGGTTTTTAACCCGGTGCTGTAAAACGTAATACTTCCCCAAAAAACCAATAACCCGTACAGCGTTATAAAGAGCCAGAAAAATATATATTCTTTGTCCCTGAATCCCTTAATGTACAGAAAAAAACAGGCGATAAAAAAAATGGCAAAGAAAGTAAAGAAACAGTATTCTATAACGATTATGGGTTTTTCCCTTCTTAACCGCTCCAGCATAAGCAGATTATAGTCGCCAAAGGCAGAGCCCTTATCGAATATGCCGCCGTTCAAATAAGTATTTAGCACCCTTACAGATATAACATTATCAGCATTGTATCTGATCAGTTCTGCAGGGACGCTGTACAACCTTTCAATCTTAGTAGCCTCAACATAACGCTCACCGACAATTCCCTCCCCGCCGATTCTGACTCCGTTAAAGAACACCTCATCAACATCACCTATTCTCCCAAGTAATACAGCAGGGATTAAAGACTGGAACGTACTGGAGACATTAAAATGTATCCTGTACCATCCCATGCCTTCTTCCGGCTTAATCCCCTGCGACTGCCAGCTGCCGGGCACTTTTATGTGCTGCCATTCAGAATCATCATATTCCGGATACACCCATGTCGGGTTGTCACCGGCAGAGAATTTATGGGTACCGTCGAGTATGATGAAATTCCCGAGGATCTGCGCATGCACTGCTTCACAATGAGCAGATAACAGAATAAAAATTAGGAAAACTGTTTTCGATAATTGATTAAAAAAAGACATGGTTATTTTATATTTATTGTAATTTCTGTCAGCGTATTATACCTCTGAAGTAGATAAAACTAAGCTCGGGCCGGAGTTTCGGTCAGGACCACCGAGCCAAGAGTTATCCTATACCCGTTTTGCCGTCCTTAAAATTTGCTGACTTCATTCGAAAATTCTTACATCCATCGATTGCTCAAAAAGCGCTACTATCTGACAGCAAGCATTTTCTCCCGATCTACCAATTCGGAGTCCTCCTTCATCAACTTCACACCTTGGATATTCCTCTGCTGATGAGTATTACATTTAACATTAGTTCTTATCACTTAGGGTTGGCAGCTATTGATTTCCGGTAAAATCCATTATAAAGCACAATATCCGCATTGACTTTAATCACCATATTTTGTTTTACTAAAATCGAAAGGCGATGGGGTTCGCCGTTAATTGTTCCGATGTATCGGAAATGATGACCCCTACTGAAATGATCGTTTCGGTAGGGGTTTTTTACTTTATGCCGCTGCGAATAAAGTATATTAGACATTATTCATGGACTGAACGGCAGATAATGTATTTGAGCGGATTTGAAGACTGTCGAAGACAGAATTCACCTCGGAGACCCCGATGCATATCGGAGTCGAGAATGAGCGAAAATACTGTATCTGCCGGCATACATAAACTATATGAATAGAGCAGGATAGAAGAAGCTGAAGATGGATAACCAGTGGTTTCAGGCAGCATTGTGGATGGGGCTTGCATTTGTTGCGACCCTTCTCTCGGTTCGGATTGCAATATCCATTGCTTTACTTGAGATACTGGTTGGTGTAATTGGAGGGAACTTCCTGCCGCTCCAGAGAACCGAATGGGTAAATTTTCTTGCGGGGTTCGGCAGTATTCTTCTGACATTTCTTGCCGGCGCCGAGATTGAACCGCAGATTCTCAGAAAAAAATTTAAAGAGAGCGTTGGTATAGGCTTCCTGAGCTTCTTGATGCCGTTTTTAGGGGCAATGGGTTATGCGTATTACATCGGAGGCTGGACTTTTCCACAGGCGGCGATGGCAGGGATTTCACTTTCAACCACATCTGTTGCGGTCGTTTATGCCGTAATGATAGAAACGGGGTACAATGAAACAGAATTGGGGAAACTCATTCTTGCGGCCTGTTTTATTACCGACCTCGGAACGGTTTTGGCTCTGGGTGCTTTTTTTGCAAATTATGACCAGTCCATGGTTTTTTTTATAGTTATTACAGCTATTGTCCT
>Ga0315276_10001367_pt1 | contig 21813 bp, 12 predicted proteins | sample YL17G05_0_MG_FD_204542 | JGI IMG/M metagenome (GOLD analysis project Ga0315276, IMG submission 204542) | Sediment microbial communities from Yellowstone Lake, YNP, Wyoming, USA - YL17G05_0 | ecosystem: Environmental > Aquatic > Freshwater > Lake > Sediment | place: USA: Wyoming | collected... | reverse complement strand
TGAAAGCGCCTGACAAGCCAGCGAACGAGCGGAAACATGAAATACCGCCGGCAGCAATTCGCCGGCTATCTTGTACATATTGGGTATCATCAGCAAAAGTCCCTGCGACGCGGTAAAGGTCGTCGTCAAAGCGCCTGTCACCAAAGCGCCATGGACGGCTCCAGCCGCTCCGCCTTCCGATTGCATCTCGGTAACCGAGGGAATCGTCCCCCAAATATTAGTTTCGCCGTTTGCTGTTTTCGCATCGGCAATCTCGCCCATATTCGAGCTGGGAGTAATCGGATAAATTGCAATCACCTCGCTGGTAGCGTGTGCAACATGGGCCGCCGCCATATTGCCGTCGATTGTAACCATTCTGCGTTTCATATCTTCTCCATATTTGATAAGGGTAAGAAAAAATGCCTAACAGGCTAAAAACATATCCCAAAGGAGCTTTATACAACTTTTTGGCAAATCAATCAACAGAAATTTCGCCGAAATGAATAAGACCGCCAATCCGCATTTAGCGTTAAAAAATTCAGGTTAGTCTTCCAGCAGCGGACGGCCTTTAGTTTCGGGCGCCCACAGCAAGACGGCTATCCCGAAAAAGTAAATACTGGCTATCAGGATAGAACCTATGCGGAATGGTTCTGCCACGCCGATGTTTTTTAGCATCTCGACAAGATAAGCGCTGCCAAACAGCGCCGCGGCGGTGATTACCCGTCCGACGTTATAACAGAAGCCGACGCCGGTGCTGCGCAATCTGGTCGGATAAAGTTCGGGGAAGTATATTGCGTACCCTCCGAATACCGAAAGCGTACAGAAGCCGAGTATCGGCGGCATCCAGAAAACATGGCTCGGCTGCCGCAGGAAGTGGAACACACACACGGTAGCGATAAAGGCTGAGAGGAAGCATACACCGAAGGCCGGCTTTCTGCCAAGACGGGCGGCGATCATAGTGAAAACATAAACACCAAAGAAGCCCCCAATGTCCTGCAGCATCAATCCGATTCCGACATATTTATCCTGGGCTACCTTGGGCAGGTCCTTTAGGCCGTCTCGCACCAGTTCCGGCGAGAAGAACGCTACGCCCCAAAGACCAATTACTCCTGCAACCGCCAGAGAAAGCCCGACGAGTGTACTTCTGCGAAGACCCGGCGAAAAGAGGTCATGCCAGGCTCCGAGCTGTTTATGCAGGTCCTCGGACGCTTTTGTTCTCGCAAGTTGCCAGCTTTCCGGTTCCTTGAGCATTTTCTGAACAGCGACAATCATAAGCGCGGGCAATACACCAACGACAAAAATCCATCGCCAGTTCTCGATTCCGAAGAGAGTACTCTGTGGTTTGAGAAAAATACTTATAGCCGAGCCTGCGATGTTACCCACGGCGGAAAGCGCCTGCAGCAGACCAAGCGCATGGGGACGCGCCTGCGGCGGTGTTACTTCAGCGACTAATGAAACCGCTGCGGCGAACAAACCACCCACCCCCAGCCCTATTAGAAAACGGTAAATTACAAAGTCCCACCAGGCCACTGACAAAGCCGATAGGCCCGTAAAGCCGGCATAGACCGAAATAGTAATCATCATTGTTTTTACTCGGCCTATTCGGTCGCCGAGCATTCCGAAGAAAAACCCGCCAACCGCCCAGCCCAATAGCATAACCCCGGTTGCTACTCGGCCATAGAACTGCACGGCTGTTTTTTGCTCGGCCGCGAGGGGCGGTGCATCGGGGGCATTGGCGGCCTGTCCATACATAAGGCTTCTAATAGCCGGCTCGCGGACGATATTAAAGAAACGCTGGTCCATACAATCAAACAGCCAGCTCATCGAGGCTATGATTATTACCAGCCAGTGATATCGGCTGAGGTGCTTCCACCACGGCTTTTCCATCGCCTGAGTCGGAGAATTTGCTGTGATTCCCACTATCTGTAAAACCCCTTTAACTTTTATTGGAGTCTGTCACTCATCGAGTCTAAACCAGCAGGATGGTGACCTCGGCCCCTTTCTTTTCAGTCGAGATATACGCGCTATAAATCGTCGCTATGCAGTCGGCTGCGAGACCGCTGTCCGTTTCGATTGGTTCGCCGTATGCGATTGTCCGGTAGAAAGCTTCTATCTCCTGCGGATAACCGGTGAACCAGTCCTCGTCCGGAGATGGATTCGACCAGCCCTGTTTGGTGCCTGTCTTTTCCACTACGTAAATATCCTTGAAATTCTCCTCCACCGGATTGTATGTCTGCATGGCCGTGTTGGGATTAATATTGCAGATTGTTCGATGATTGTTCGCGGCGACCTCGAGCCAGTTGTGAATCCCGCCAAGTATAATGTCGGATGCGAATATATCGGCGATGGTGCCGTCTTCGAAAACAACGTGCATCACGGAAAAATCGTCTATATCGTGGTAGTCCTTACGAATATGTCCCTCGTCCCTGAAATTTTTCATTCGTGTTAATGCGTGTGTGCGGGCGGTAACAGTTTTCGGGCGTATCGGTTTGCCGTCCCGATTCTTACCCTCGACCCGCTTTAGATAAAGAGCCGCGGTAAGAGGGTGACAGCCCTTGGTTATCATTACGCCGCCGCCGGAGAACTTCCAAAAGCCGTATGTCGCCGCGTGAGAACCCGAATGCGACTCTTCTCCGTGTATCCAGAGGATTTGCGCCCCTGTTTTTTCGATGATTTCCCGCTCCTTCTGAATCGACGGGGCGTAAATCCAGTTCTCAGCGTAAAGGATTTTGCCTTTGCTTTTTCGTTCCGCGTCGAGCATTCGCTTGACGCTTGCCATCGCATTATTGAGGGCATCAGCTTTTGGGAATTTATCGCCGTTGAAGTCTTTGGAACCGTCGCCGAAGTAGCCGGTAAGCGGCTTTTCGACAATCGCGAACTTGTCCCGCTTGAGCGCAGCGACCGCGACTGCCTCGTGCGACTCGGCTGTTACGCAAACGTGAACGACATCCACATCTCCGAGCAGTTTCTCCAGACTGTCATAAACTCTAATCCCACGCTCTTTACCATATTCCTCTGCCCCTTTGAGCGCGAATACGCCTTTGATGTCGATATTAGCGCCGTGCACTTTTTTCAACGCCTCGAAGTGAAACTTGGCTGAAAAGCCGGCGCCAATTATGCCCGTGCGAACAGTTTTCTTCTCCATATAAAAATCCTTTTTTTACAGGTTTTCTTCCTACAGGCACCAGGGACTGCGCATCGGCCTGACCAGCATACGGTCAGCCTCGGCATCGCCAACGAAACGCTCACTCTGCGGGTCCCATTTTAATTTCCGTCCGAGCTCCATAGCGATAGAGGTGATGATGCCGATACTATTGGAGCGATGGGCAACTTCGGGCGGTGCGATGGTCTCAGCCCGCGACCTGATGCAATCTAAGAAATTTTTCTTATGATTGTCGCTTTTGTAAAGGTGAATCTCATCGGGACCGATGACCGAGGTCAGCAGCGATTTCGGATTCGCGTCTATGGAACCTCTGTCTACGTATACCCAGCCTTCCGTCCCCTCGAAAACAATCCCTTGTTTGTTCTCCGTGTTGGTCGTGCAAGTCATCTTTACCCCGTTGGCGTATGTGTACTCGGCGTGGAACGTAAGATGAACGTCCCACAGCCCCTCTTTCGGATATTCCGCATGTCCTTCTATTTCGACAGGCCCGGTATATTCGGTCCCAAGGCCCCACTGGGCGATGTCGAGGTGATGGCTGCCCCAGTTCGTAATTATACCGTGGCAATAATCCGAGATACACATCCAGCCGGGCCGGCTGTAATCTTTTTGCGGATGGGTACGCTTTTCGGTATATGGCGCCAGCGGCGCGGGCCCAAGCCACATATCGTAATCCAGATTTTCAGGAACAGGCATCACCGGCTGCAACTCCGTGGAAGGGTCTATCGGCAGGCCGACTTTTATCGTATGCACTTTGCCAATCCTTCCGTTGCGAACCAGCTCACAGCCAAAACGGAATTTCGCGTCGGACCTCTGCTGGCTTCCAACCTGCACAACGCGCCCATATCGGCGGGCCGTGTCACTAAGGGCACGCCCCTCCTCAACGGTAAAAGTCAAAGGCTTCTGCACGAAAATATCCTTGCCCGCCTTGGCTGCGGCGATTGCCGCCAGCGCATGCCAATGGTCGGGAGTGACAACTGTAACCGCGTCGATATCCTTCCGTGCAAGCAGCTCTCTGAAATCTTTGTATTCCGCACAGCCCTTATAGGTCCCGCTCTCACTGAGCGAGCCGTAATGACCTTCAACCGCCTGCTTGGCTTGCTTCGCTCTTTTGGAATCGACATCGCATACCGCGACGATTTGGGCCTCGTCAAATCCCATAATCTCTTTCAAATCGTCGGATCCCATTCGCCCGACCCCGATGCAGCCGAAAGTAATTTTATTGCTCGGCGCATTGGCCCCGCACACCGGCGTTGTAATCACATAGGGAAAGCCGAACGCTGCTCCGCCTGCCGCAGCCGCGACTCCCTTCAAAAAGCCACGCCTTGATAAAGACCCACTTTTCATTCCCGTATTTTTCTTCATCGCAATGTCTCCAATCTTAAACTTCTCGTCAGACAAGTTTCATTCTTCAAGGTCGAAAATTTTAATCCATAGTTCGGTTTCGCCTTCACTAAGCCCCTGGCGTTTGCCCGACGGCTCAGCGATTTTCTTTTTCCGGGCCAATTGCTTGCAGAGATTATCCCAGAAATCATGCGATTTTACCACTATTGCTTTTCTTTTCCGGGCAGCGTCCCGCAGCCTTCGGTCGCTGCTTACAATTGTCAGTCTCTTCGGTGCGGTATTCGCTTTTATCTTGTCTTCGATTACCGTATCAGCATCGCTGCGCGCACCCGCAAAAGAAACCTCTAAATTCTCTATATTATCGAATCCGCTTTTGTCGCGAGGCCCGGTCCCGTCAAAAACAACCTCGCCCTTTTCGCTGATACGCTTCAGGTATCTGCTTACGACACGGCATAATTGAACATCGCTGACCAGCCCGAAATCCGGGTTGCTTTCCTGAATTGAATGCAGCAGATTATGACCGTCAATAATAATCGGCATCTCGTTAGTTACCCGCAGAGTATCTTATTTCGCCGCCAACGATTGTTTTTTCAACCCTGCCTTTGACAGCCCAGCCGTGATAAGGACAATTCTTGCTCTTGGAGCGGAACTTGTTTACGTCAATTAAATACTCGGCATTCGGGTCAATGATAGTGACATCGCCCTGCCTGCCTTTGCTCAGTGTTCCTTTATCGACGCCGATTATCCTCGCGGGTTTGACCGTCATCAATTCGATAAGCCTCGGCCAATCCAAAACGCCCGGCTCAATAAGTGCCTTAACGAAAAGGGCCAAAGAACATTCCATACTCGCTATGCCGAAAGGCGCGGTCAAAAACTCCAGCTCCTTCTCGCTTTGCAGATGCGGAGCGTGGTCGCTCACCAATGCATCGACCAGACCTTCGGCGATTGCTTCTTTCAAAGCCTCGATGTCCCTGCTTGTCCGCAGCGGAGGATTGACTTTGTAATTGGTATCATATTCGGCGCAATTTTCTTCGGTTAAAAGCAAATGGTGCGGCGTCACCTCACAGCTGACCGGCAAAGAATCCTTTTTCGCGGCTCTTATCAGTTCAACCGAGCCCGCTGTCGATATGTGCTGGGCATGGTAGCGAATCCGCCCTGTGCGGATTTTCTTGACAAGCTGAATGTCCCGCCACAGCATCGCCTCCTCTGCCAGCGGGTCGGCCCCAGGCAGGCCCAGTATCGTCGAATAATAACCGGAATTCATCACGCCGGCCCCGGCAAAACTGTTAGCCTGACAATGCTGCGCTACAACTACATTAAACATAGCCGCGTACTTCAACGCCCGCAGCATAACCGACGGGTCCTGAACGCCGTTGCCGTCATCGGTAAAACCAACCGCCCCGGCCTCAGCCATAAATCCCATCTCCGCAAGCTCAACACCCTCAAGACCTTTGGTAATCGCCCCCATCGTATAAACGTGTGTCCCTCTCGCCTGCCGGGCCTTTCGGTGAACGTACTCGACATCGGTTTCGTTTTCGATTGGCGGCTTTGTGTTCGGCATACAAACAACCGACGTAAATCCGCCCGCAACCGCCGCCGCAGAGCCGCTCGCTATCGTCTCTTCTTCTTCGTCGCCGGGTTCGCGGAAATGAACGTGAATATCAATCAAACCCGGCACTACTAACTTACCTGCAGCATCTATGACCGTCTCCGCAGTTTTCTTGATTTTGCCGACCTCTGCAATGTCACCATCGACAATAAGAATATCGCATTGCTTATCGATGCCGTTCGCGGGGTCTATTACCCGTCCGTTTTTTATCAATAATTCGCTCATATCACTCTTGCACCGCTGCTGCCTGGTTCACCAGGAACAGCGCCGCCATTCTCACAGCCAGTCCATTTTTCACCTGTTCTAAGATAACACTGTTCGAGCCGTCAGCCACTTCGCTTTCCATTTCCAGTCCCCTGTTAATCGGCCCCGGATGCATAACCATAATATCAGGCTTCGCCCTTTTCATACGCTCCACCGTCAGGCCGAAATAATGCGAATACTCCCGCACCGAAGGAAATGGATTGCCGCCGAGCCGCTCGAACTGAATCCGAAGCATATTTACAACATCAACCTTTTCGATGACCTCGTCGAGCGAATAGCTTACGCTCACCGGCAGCTTATCAACCTGCGCCGGCATAAGCGTCGGCGGCCCCACAAACGTAACCTCGGCGCCGAGTTTCGTCATCGCCCACATGCAACTGCGAGCGACACGCGAATGGGCAATATCGCCGACAATCGCTATTTTCAAACCTTCGAGAGTTTTTTTAATCTTGCGAATGGTGTAAACATCCAAAAGCCCCTGCGTCGGGTGCTCGCAGAATCCATCACCTGCGTTTACCACACAGGCGTTGATATTCCTGCTCAAAAATTTCGCTGCGCCGCCGGCGTTGTGCCGAATCACGACAATATCAATCCCCATCGCCTCCAGGTTCCTGGCCGTGTCCAGCAGCGTCTCACCCTTACTAACAGAGCTGGCCGTTTTAGTGAACTCTATAACATCGGCGCTTAATCTGCTTGCCGCAAGGGTAAAGCTGTTTCGCGTCCGTGTGCTGTCTTCAAAAAATAGATTGCAGACAACCTTGCCCCGCAAAGGCGGCGCTTTTTTCACCGACCTTGTGCTTATCTCCTCGAAACCTTTGGCCGTGTCGAGAATATACGTAATCTCTTCCGCGCTCAAATCGCGTAAGCCCAGCAAATGCTTATGCTTCCACTGGAACTGTTCGTCTTTTCTTTTAAGTGACTCCATAATCTCGTATCTCTACCCGATAACAACCTCTTCTTTTCCGTCCGACTCGAAAAGAAAAACCTGAACCAGTTCGCCTGGCTCAACATCGGTTTTGTAACCGGCGTAATCCGCCTGTATCGGCAGCTCCCTGCCCGCCCTGTCAACAAGCACCGCCAATTTTATCGCCTTCGGTCTGCCCAAATCCCTAAGGGAATCCAGCGCAGCGCGCGTCGAACGCCCTGTGTATAAAACATCATCGACTAAAATAACGATTTTTTCGTCTATATCAAATCCAATTTCGGTAGTTCGCACCCGAGGCTGGGCCTTACTCCGCGGAGAATTCAAGTCGTCACGGTAAAGCGTTATATCAAGTGTCCCGCACGGAATCTCCCTGCCAAGCCCCTGCGACAATAGGCTCGACAACCTCTGGGCCAGAATCTCCCCCCTGCTGCGGATACCAATCACGGCTACGTCAAATTGAGGGGAAATTTCGGAAATAATTCGGCTTGTCAATTCTGCGAGAATCTGTTCGATTTGTCTGGAATTCAAAATTACTTTCATAATGAGGCAATCCCTTGGCCCACTAAATCCTGAATTTTGAGCCAAGTATAACACCCACGCCCGATAAAGGCAAGTCTTCTACCCCAAACTTTTCAAAAATCGGCTTTTTAGTACTGAAAACGCCATATTTTGCAGGTATTTTACTTGAAATCAATCCCCGTTTATGGTATCATAAGCTCGTGTTATTGATAACCTTAGGGGCAGATTTACAACTCGCAGCGTAGGAAGGAACCTTCTGCCTTAGCAGAATTTACCGCTATCTTTGGAGGAGCGGAATGGCTCATAGTGGCAAAAGAACAATCCCTTTATGCCTGATAGTCTGTATCGCTGTAATGCTGACAGCAAGCGGTGCTTTCGCCGGTGATGCGAATGAAACCTTGCAGCCGCAGGGACTAAATTACGCCGGCATTTATGCGCTGAAACAATTGGACCCCAACCTGACAGGTGCGGGCGTAAAATTCGCTGTTCTATGCCGAAGCAATACCTACATCGACGGCGAACCCCAAAACGACTATCGCCCCGCCGGGCATATCTGCTTCAAAGACAAACAACTAAACTTCAAAGACGATGGCGAACTCGCCGCAGGCATCTCGCCCCACGCAACCGCCGTCTGCTCCATACTGCTCGGCGAAGACCCCAACGCATTCAACTCGCAACTGGGCCGATTCCATTATCAGGGTGTCGCGCCGCAGGCTCGCGCCGACAACTACGAATTCTGGTATTTTCTAACCAATAATATATTCCCTTACTCCCCGCCCAAAGTAGATATCATAACCGCCAGCTTCGGCACACAGTTCGAGGACTGGTGGACAAGAGGAATCGAATCGATGGCCGAGCACGAAGGCCTCATCGTCGTCGCCGGAATAGGCAATGGCTCAAGCGCCTACGACCCCCTGCTTTATCCCGGCGCAGGCTCAAACGCTATCGGCGTCGGAGTCATTAACTCCGTCAACGCCGAGAACCTCGCAGCCAAACTTGCTAATTTCGCACTGCCGATTCCGGAGAATTCGAGCGTCGGGCCGACCTCAAAAGGACAATGCAAGCCAGACATCGTCGCGCCCGGCAACTGCCTCGCCGCTGATGCGAACGACCCCGGCAAATACGAACCAACCGGAAACTGGTCGAGCTTCTCTACGCCAATCGTCGCCGGGACTATAGGCCTGCTCGTCCAAAAAGCCAAAGAAGACTCCGATTTAAGCGCAGCCGTCGCAAAAGATGGCGGCAACTGCGTAATGAAAGCTATCTTACTTAATTCAGCAACGAAACTGCCCTTCTGGCATAAAGGCAAACTCGAAAAAGACGACGACCACGAGGCCCCGCTCGATTATATGCAAGGCGCTGGAATGTTAAACGCCGTCGATGCCTACAAACTTCTAATCGCAGGCCGGAATGAACCAGGCAATGTCCCCGCTATCGGCTGGGACAATAATCAGCTAAAAGGCGAAGTAACGCAAAACATATATAAAATAACTGTTTCAGACCCGAACAAGGAATTCATTACCGCCACGGTCGTTTGGAACAGACATTTCAGCGACACCTATCCCTTTACGCCGATGCCCGACAAAGATGTCGACCTTAGGCTGGAGCTTTGGGCCATTGACACAAACGACCCCTGCAATAGTTACCTGCTCGATTACAGTGACAGCAAAGTCGATAACGTCGAGCATATCTATGCCCGCGCCGATGCGAACTACACTCATTACGAGCTTGTCGTTCTGCTTAGCGATTCCCAATCACCAGAGACTGAACGCTATGGCCTGGCTTGGAATGTCACCAAAAAACAAATCAAGGATATACTCTGGTACGACCTTAACTCTGATGGCGTAGTAAACGATGCCGACCTTACTGCCCTCGTTGATGGTGCAGAATCATCTAAGGGTTATATGCTTGGCGATGTAAATGGTGATGGTGCAATTGATAAGAAGGATTTCAGAATCATCCTCGCCCACAAAAACGACACCGCGGATTGGTACAAAACAGAATAAACAAGGCAAAATTGGTTCGACACTTCGACAAAGCTCAGTGCAGGCAAGCTCACCATTCTGGGAAAGATGGGTAATTTAGGGTAGCACCAATTGCGCATGTTCGCGCAAGAAACTTACAATAACTTACAAAGATTTACAAAAACCATAGCCAAACTTACCAAAACTTGTACGAAATATGCAAAAAATTAGGCCAAATATTCAACAATTTTTTACCCCCCTGCGCGTTTGATTGATTTTTAATTAGCCACAGATTTCACGGATTTCACTGATATATTTAGTCATAAGAAAGCACAAAAAACATCCGCCTTCGCCAAGGCTTCGGCGAGACAAGCAAAGAAAAATTAGGTGCAGGTTGCCTAAGTTAACTGAGAATTTTTGGTAGGAAATTTCCGCTTGGCGTTTGGCGACAGTTGCCGCTTGTAGTTCAGTAGAGAAAATGCTTGAAGATTATCTGACTAATAGTTATCTTAATTATGTTTTGTATTTTATTAACCATAAGATTTTTCTGGAAGGATGGGTTTTGTGGGGCCAGAAATGGAAACCAGCCAAATCATCGATGACATTGCTAGCAACTCCGTTTTAGAACTGGTGGATATGCAAAGAATACTGGTTGGCAAGAATCTCGACCCTGAAAGAAAAAACAAGTTAGGGCAATTTCTTACACCTTCTGCGGTTGCCATGTTCATGGCTTCTCTGTTTCAACAGAAGGATTGCAGAAATATTCACCTTCTTGATGCAGGGGCAGGAATAGGATCGCTTACCGCCGCTTTCACAGAAGAGTTCTGTGGTCGGTCTCCTAAACCCTGCTCCATTGAGGTTACCGCGTATGAGTTAGAGTCTGTTCTCTTTGATGAACTTAACCTAACTATTACAGAATGTGAGAAGGTTGCCTCTGCTGTCGGAATCAGATTCGGCGCAGAAATTCTCAAAGAGGATTTTGTCAAAGCGGCAAGCGAAATATTATTGTCATCGCTTTTAGTAAAAACAGCAAAAAAGCCCTTCACTCATGTGATAATGAACCCACCTTACAAGAAAATTAGAAGTGATTCAGAAGATAGAAAACTTTTCAATAGGATTGGGATAGAAACTGGAAATTTATACGCTGGATTTATGAGTATTGCCGTTCAGTTATTAGAACCCAATGGCGAAATAGTAGCAATTGTACCACGAAGCTTCTGCAACGGGCCATATTTTAGGCACTTCAGAAAAGCTTTTTTTGACACCATAACACTCAAAAAAATACATATATTTGAATCAAGGGAAGAAGCATTCAGGGACGACGAGGTTCTACAGGAGAACATTATCCTCCATGCAATCAAAGGATGCAGGCAAGGACAGGTGACAATAACGGGAAGCCATGGTCCCGACTTCGAGAATATCACATTACGCAATGTGAATTATGGAGATGTGGTTCGAGATAAGTCAGGTGACTGCATTGTGCACATCGCCGCAAATGACATTGATGATTATGCAATTGACAGGTTAAAGTCGCTGCCATATTCCTTGGCCGAAATTGGAATCGAGGCATCTACCGGGAGAGTTGTTGATTTTCGTTGCAAAGAAAATGTCAGATGGGACAAGGAGGGCAGATGTGTCCCATTGCTTTACCCAGCCCACTTTAGTTCTGGATTTCTTGAGTGGCCTAAGGATACGATCAAGAAACCCAATTATTTTGTCATGACTGAGGAGATGGGCAAATTTCTTATGTCTGGGGATGGTTATTATACGGTGGTGAAAAGATTCTCACCAAAAGAAGAAGTGCGACGAATCGTCACGGCTATATATGACCCGACAAGAATTACTGCAGAATATGTGGCTTTCGAAAACCATTTGAACGTAATGCATGCAAATGGCAGCGGCCTTAGTGAAAAGATAGCCAAGGGACTGGCGATTTTTTTATCTTCTACTCTGGTGGATATCTACTTCCGTCATTTCAGTGGACACACCCAGGTAAACGCAGCCGATTTGCAAATGCTCAGGTATCCGAGCAGAGAAACATTAGAGCAAATAGGCGGCTATGTAGGCGATAGATTTCCTAACCAGAAAGAGATAGACGATCTTATCGAAAAGGAGTTACACACGATGTCTAATTCGACTAAACATAATCCTGTAAAAGCAAAGATAAAGAAAGAAGAAGCATTAACAATACTTAAAACCTTAGGGTTTCCTCGAGCGCAATTAAATGACAGGTCTTCGCTAACGCTTCTTGCGTTGATTAACATGACGCCCACAAAAGCATGGTCACTGGCGGAACAGCCTCTTATGGGCATCACGCCAATTATGACATTTTGCCTTGAGCATTATGGAGTAGCATACGCACCTAATACGCGAGAGACTTTCCGTAGACAGACAATGCATCAGTTTGTTGATGCAGGTCTTGCAGTCGCAAATCCGGATGATGTCAAACGCCCTGTAAACAGCCCAAAGTGCTGTTATCAGATAGAGCCGTTAGCATACGAGCTACTTAAGACGTATGGAACGAAGGAATGGGACGCTCATTTACGAGGATATCTAAGCTGTAAAGGTACTTTGGCAAAAAAGTATGCACGTGTCAGGGAAATGACGAAAATACCGGTGCAACTAACTAATGGTACGAATGTTGAACTAACGCCGGGCAGTCACAATGAGCTTCTACGGAGCGTAGTCATGGAGTTCTGCCCACGTTTTACGCCAGGAGGGAAAGTCATTTATATTGGCGACACTGGTGGAAAATGGAAGTATGCAGATATCGATACGTTCAAAGAACTTGGCTTCAAAATTGATTCACACGGTAAAATGCCTGATTTGATGATTTATTATGCAGAAAAGCAATGGGTCGTCCTTGTTGAAGTCGTAACAAGTCATGGGCCAGTTGATGCAAAGAGAAGAGGTGAGTTGAGTAACTTATTTGAACAGGTAAAAGACAAGTTGATATATGTTACGGCCTTTCCGACTAAGAGCTTGATGGCCAAGTATTTGAGCGAAATATCGTGGGAAACAGAGGTATGGGTGGCAGAAAATCCCGATCATCTTATTCACTTCAACGGCGAAAGATTTCTAGGGCCATATAACATATAAAGAATAGAGACTCTTTTTGATTCCTACTTTCAACACCCTCGTTTTCACCCCAAAAACTTCTTTTAATTTCTCCGGGATTCTGGTAAAAGTCAGCCAATAGGACTCCAAAATTACAGGAGATGAAAATGAGAACGTATATTTTAATTTCGTTGGTGTGTTGTGCATTATTGCTTACCGGCTGTGCGGGAACGTGTCAATCTTCACATCACGGCGAGTATCGCAATATCGCCTTGAAAGCAAAAGATAGCCGTTATCCCCAGGCTGCAAGTAACAGCGTTTGCAGGGATGAGGCCTGCTTTGCCGCGGAAAACGTTATCGACAGCAATACATCTAATAAAGGCCATGGCCCGAAATTCCCTTCATGGGGACCCGACAAACGAACCGACCTTTGGCTGAAAATCGATTTCGGCAAAGTTGTAAATGTAGATAAAGTCGTTATTTATATAAGGGCCGATTTCCCACACGATAGTTACTGGAAAGCGGGAACAATCGAATTTTCCGACGGCTCGAAAGAAAAAATGTCCCTGCAAAAGATAGCCTCCCCGCAGGCGTTCGAGTTTAGTAGCCGCCGAGTAAAGTGGCTGCGCATAACGGACCTCGTACAGGATGAGCCGTTAGGCTGGTGCGGCATAACAGAAGTCGAAGTCTGGGGCAGGTAAAATTTATGATTTATAATTTATGATTTTACTGGTAAGAATACAGCCACAGAGCACACAGAGGTCACAGAGATTTACTCAAAAAGGCAAAGATGAAAGTTGTAAATAAAATCCGCAATACCGATGTCGTTATAGACGCCCCGCCATCGAAGGCGCATACGCTGCGGGCATTGATTATCAGCTCTCTAAGTAACGGCAAATGCACGATTCGTAACCCGCTCTTGGGCGAAGACCAGCGAAATGTGATTGAGTGCCTCAAACGGCTCGGCATAAAAATCGAAAGCGGAAGCAATAAGCTAACCGTAAGCGGCACGAATGGAAAATACACACCGATAAAAAATGAATTAAACGTCGGCGAATCGGGAGTGGGGATGAATTTTCTAACTTCCGCCGCTTGTTTATCTAACAAGCCGATAGTTATCACAGGGGCCAAGAGGATTACCGAACGGCCGATACGGGAAGTGGTGGAAGGACTGCGGCAATTGGGGTGCAAGATAGAATATCTCGAAAAGGAAGGCTTTCCGCCTATTAAGGTTTACGGCGGCGGGATTAAGGGCGGCACGGCGCAGATAAAGGGCAGCAAGACTTCGCAGTATTTCAGCTCGATTGTCATATCGTCGCCTTACGCGGAAAATAAAGTTACGCTGAAGTGCGCAGATGAAATGACGGAAAAGCCATATTTCGATATCAGCTTGCAGATGATGGCTGAATTCGGCGCGGAGGCGAAAAACAGCGATTACAAACAAATAGAAATACCAAAGGGAAAATATTCGGCGCGCGAGATAACGATAGAAGGCGATTACAGCAGCGCATCGTTTTTCTTTTTGGCGGGGGCAATATGTAAATCAAAAGTTACCGTAACAGGATTGCGAACAGATACCAAACAAGGGGACAAGGCGTTTGTTACGCTGATGGAAAAGATGGGATGCAGCGTATCCGCCCCCCCCAGCACAAATAAAGGAATTTGTATCCAGGGACGGAAACTTTCCGCAATCGAGCAGGACATGAGCAATCTGCCTGATTTGGTTCCGCCATTGGCGATAGCGTGTGCGTTTGCGAAGGGGAAAAGCAGGCTGACGAATATAGGACATTTGAGACACAAGGAATGCGACAGATTAGCGGTGATGGCTTCGGAGCTGGTGAAAATGGGCGCAGCGGCGAGGTGCGATGAAAGCTCGCTTATTATCGAAGGCAATCCTCAAATACACGGCAGCCGAATAGACCCGCATAACGACCACAGGATTGCGATGAGTTTCGCCGTTGCGGGGCTTGTTACAGGCGAACAGGAAATCGAGGACGAGATGTGCGTGGCGAAATCGTTTCCAGACTTCTGGGAAAGGTTTGAAATTTTCCATCAATAGGTTTATACTGCGCCAGTTCGATTCGGCGGGGCAAGCCCCGCCCTACAGTAACAGGAGAAACAAAAATGATTGGCTGTTCTTTAGGACGAATGTTTCAGGTAACGGTAGCGGGCGGGTCTTATCAGGAAGGGCTGACGGCGGTATTGCAAGGCGTTCCGCCGGGGATGTTGCTGGCTGAGCAGGAGATTTACGGGGATTTGCTTCTTAGAAAGCCCGGGGCGGACGAATTAAGCAGTCCGCGGAAAGAGCCGGACCTTCCGGTTATTTACAGCGGACTAAACGCGGCCGAGACCATTGCGGGAGCTAAAAACAGAAACCACACTAATGGGACGCCGCTGACGATTCTGATTCCCAATCTTGACCGGCATTTTGTCCACATCGAGCAATATCAGGACACGAACCGGACGCCTCGGCCGGGACATGCGTCTTACGCATCATTTATAAAATACGGCCCCGACGACGATTCTATCGGGGCGGGCATATTCAGCGGGCGGTACACGTCCACGATTGTCGCGGCAGGATATGTCGCCAAGAAAATCCTAAAAAAATGCGGTATCGAAATCTGTTCATACGTCAAAGAGCTCGCATCGGTGCGATGTCCCGACGTCGCCTGCGACAAGGTTTTCAAATACGCCAACCAGTATAAAAAAATGCGATGCGACCTCGACCCGTTTTACCAGCAGGTTTACGTCAAGGGGCGAGTCACGATGGAGATGCGGTTCCTGGAAAAGATGAAGGTAATGGCTGAGATAGAGCAGGAAATCGACGCTATCCGCGACAAGGCGCCGAAGATGAAAGCTAAAGCGATACAGGACAAATACGGCGTGCATCCGGTGCTGAATTGCCCGGATATCGATGCCGCCGAGGAAATGGTCAAGGCCTGCAACAAGATAACCAAAACAGGCGATTCGTCGGGCGGCGTTGTTGAAGTAGTCGTAACCGGCGTGCCGGTGGGTCTGGGTGAGCCGGTCTTTTATAAACTCGACGCGGAACTGGGCAGAATGCTGGGTATCGGCGCCGTCAAAGGCGTCGAGGTCGGTGCGGGTTTTGCCGTGAAGGACATGACGGGCTACCAATCCAACGACCAGATGCAGGCCAAAAACGGCAAGGTTATTTTCGAGTCAAATAACGCCGGTGGTATTACGGGCGGGCTATCCACGGGTCAGCCGATAGTCGTCCGGCTTACGGTCAAGCCAACGCCCACAATCGATAAGCCACAAAAGACAATCGACAAATATACCCTCGAGAACAAAGCGTTAGCAGCTATCACGAGACGTGACCCCACGATTGTGGCACGGGTGTGGCCGGTTGCCGAGAATTATACAGCTATGGTGATACTCGACCATCTGCTCGCACACTACGGCTACCAGGCGCTCAAGAGTAAATAAAACGGCTTTTGCAGATAATAAAAAAAGGCCCGAGTTTCTTATACCCGGGCCTTGAGTTTTTCCTGTACTCACGTTGTTTATTAATAGCACGGCAAAGCAGTTGACCAGCCGCTGGTATTTCCGAGGTTATCACGCACTCTGAAATGGAAATAGAGGAACTGGTTTTGCCTGCCTATGGGAATATCGTTCCATATCGGGTCGGGCGTCCAGCCGCTATTGATGGAGTGAATACTGGTACATTCGAAGTAATACAACACTCCGTTACCTCCCGCATCTATGGCTTCCGCCGCTGTCATATTGGCATAGGCAGACATTCCACCGCCGGTCTCGTAAGGCGCTACTTGCCACAGCACAGGCGCCGGGGCAGTGGTATCCGGTGGCGGCGGCTCATTAGGTTCTGTTCCCTGCGCCGGAGTAGTTGCTCCAAGCACAGTTGACCAGCCGGTTTGGTTATGCCAAGCCGACGTGTCGCGGGCCATAACCCGGTAAGTATACGTCGTCTCAGGTGCACATGCTGTATCCTGCCAGGCGGGACTGGCCTGCCAGCCGCTGTTAAATGCTGGGTTTTCAGGATCCTCGAAATAATACTCTACGCCGGCGGTGTCATCGGTGGCGGTAGCGGCCACCATAGCTATGGCAGTCGACGAAGTCGGATGAGGGGCAGTCACCCAAGTCATAGGATTGGGTGTCGGCGGATTGTGGTCTTCCGGCGGTGGAGGCTCCGCGCCGACTATCGCATAGCGGATGGGCGACCATTCGGTCTTATTTCCCCGCTCCGTATCACCAACCGGAATCTGCTCGCCTGCATCTCGTACCCTAACCCTGTAGCCGTATTCGACGCCACTAACGAGATTAGGGTCTGTATAATTCGCGTCATCCTGCCAACCACTATCATTGCAATCGCCATAAACACAATCGAAGTAATACTGGACATCGCCTACCCAAAAATCCCATGAGTCAGCGGCGGTCTTTGCAGCCATACTAATTGAGTCAGTACTCTCCGAATAAGGCTCTGTTTTCCACTCGCTCGGATTAGGAGCAGGAGGATCTGTATCTTCAGCGAGCCAGCATTCCATAAAGAGCTGCATATCTTCGATGCCGACATAGGTATCAAGGGTAACGTCCGCGTGCTGGCACCAGCTATTGTCCCACGAACAATCTTCACTTAGCCAGTTTAAGGCAAATATTGCAAAATCCTCGAAGTTGATAACGCCGTCACGGACCAGTTCGCAGAACCTGCATGGTTGTGCGTCAGGGGTGAACGGATAATGGTAGCCCATATCCACTATACCCCTGTCAGGTCTTTCATCAGTACGAGTGGTATAACTATCCATACCAAGACTTGCCGCAGAGCCGCTGCCTGTACCGACACAATTGCTGTCGGTCGCTTGTCCGGCAGCGATTTGACTTAGATAGTGACTACCGAGCGGCCCGTTTACGAAAAGCGGATTGATGTTGAAGTTTCCGGTAATCCAGTTGAGCGTGCAATCCGTGTCAATAAAGACATAAGATTGTCCGCCCTGAACATCGCTGTAAGAGACATCTATAGTAGAAGGATGACCCCCGGCCCCTACAATGCCGATCTGGGGGCCATGCTGGCCTGAGTTCCCCCATAAAATACTGTTAATTATATTAGCATAACTATCATAGGAGCAATACAGTCCGCCGCCGTAACTGGCACCAAAGCCAATTCCTGTAGCTGCGTTGCCGGCTATCGTACAGTTGGAAACAGTTAGCGAAGTAAAGATGTTGGCCGATATTCCGGCGCCGTCCCTGCCTGCCGTATTGTTTACGAACAAACAGTTTTTCAACGAGGGATTGCCTTGGCCGCCGAAATACACGCCACCGCCTGAGGACTCGGATTGATTGCCGCTGATGTTGCAATCGATGATATCCACATCTGTTGCAAAGAAATGCAGGCCTCCGCCCATACCCAAGACGTTGGGGTCAGCAGAGGCAGCTATATTGTCTGTGAAATTGGAGCGTAGTATGGTCGCCGGGCTATGCTCACCGAACAATCCACCGCCCTGAAATGCCAAATTGAATGTGAAGTTGCAATCGCTGATTATCGCATTTGCTTGAGAAAAGTGTAATCCGCCGCCGGAATCAGCGACATTTCCACTGAATGTGCAATTGTTAAATCTGAGCGTAGCGGTATCTTCCGCACACACACCACCGCCATGGCCAAGATAGGGGTCAATACGATTGTTCGGCGGGTCGTTCGGCTCAGAAGAGACATTGTTAGTTATGGTGCAGCCGGTGAAAGTTATATTCGAATCGGCCGCGCAATAGACGCCGCCGCCGAAGCTTGGTAACTCGTAGGGAATTAACGGCTCCAAAGGTCGCTCCGAGGGGTCTTCTAAACCACCCCGTCCGCTTATACCGCCCTGAGCAAGATTTCCGCTGATTTCACAATCTATAAAAGTAATATTGCTACCCTCATCAATAAATACGCCGCCGCCCAAGCCGCTATACCACCGATAGTCGCCGAGGTAGCCCCATACTTCCCAGAGGTCGCCGTCCGTCACAGTAGTTACATCCAAACTATAAGGGTCAATATTATACACAGGAAATTCAGGGGTGCCGGTTATGCTCCAGTTGCCACCATAGTTCTCCATTCCGCCCGGGTCGACATCGCCTCCGCCGTTTCCGCCGGTTCCGCCTCGTGCTTCGTTATCAATAATCCGGCAGTTTATAAATGTCGTTCTGCTGTTGACGCCGCAGTACACAGCACCTCCCCAGACAAAACCGCCCCAGCCGCCTCGTCCGGCATTATGAGTAGCATCGGCACTAACGCCGTCGCCGCCATTGCCGCCAATCAATAGATTGTTTCTTATTACACAATTTTTGATAACGGGGCCGCCACCGTAAATTACATTAATTGCGGCACCACGCCCCCGACCACCATCGTAACCGTCAGGATGGCCTTCAGCTCTATCACCATCCTCAGCATCATATATATCTCCACCGCAGTTTTGAATCGTGAGGCCGTTGAAAATAGTATTGGTATCGGTATTAGGTCCAAATGCAACGCCCTGATTAGTATGGCCGTCCATGAACGGCGACTGCATATATCCATCAATAATTGTTGCCGCGACACAGCAGGGGTCGTCAGGATTCAAAGACCTGATAGTAATAGATTTATCTATATAAGCTACTACAGGAGAGAAATTATAGGGATCAAAATATGCACCATAATAAATACCTGGATAGACCACAACAGTATCGCCGTCATTGGCGGCAGAAACCGCGTTCTGAATGGTGGAATAATAACCCTGTTGTCCGCCACCGGCGGAAACTACAAGAGTTCTCGCTGGCGGTATCTCTTCAAACTGGACCGCAATAATTTTGTCGGAATTTATAATAACGGTATTCGTCGCATCAGTGGAAGAATCGTCGTCAGTTCCACTCCAGCCCTTAATCTGCCAGCCGACCGCCGGTGTTGCGGTCAGTATTACTACCGCACCGGCTGCATAAGTACCGCTGGCTGGTGAAATTGAGCCATCACCGGCAGTAACACTTGTTGTTAACTGGAATTGTGCGACTCCGGTACCATCGGGATAATGATAACCTCTATCAACCTGACCTGTATCGGCGACATTATCTGTTCTGGTCATTAAGGCATTCAGATGGAGGTTTGCAGCCGTATCGCTGCCGTTGTCCAGAGCCGGGCTGTTACTTGCCTGGCCGGCGAGAATCTGGCTCAGATAATAATTGCCGAATAGACCGGCTGTAAATAACGGATCGCCATATAAATTAGCAACTCCACCTGGAATGCTGCCGACCTGACCTGCGCCTGTATAAACTAATTCTGTCCCGGAATCATAGTAATCGCCGTTGGGGTTGTTATAGAATAAACTGTATTTTACAATTGCGTTGCCGCCGAGGTCCTCTTCGTGTATTGCGTGATTATTGCTCCCCTCGAATATGCAATCGTTAATATCAGGTTCGGAGATGAAATCAGAATATATTGCGCCGCCGTAGTGGCCTGCTAAATTACCGCTAAAGGTGCAGTTGTTGATGTCCGGCTTTGCATCGGAGCAGAATATCGCGCCGCCGTCAACATCGGCAGAGTTGCCGGTAATAAGGCAGTTAAAAACCTTCTGCGCAGACGCCAACCCATATAAATTGACAGCGCCTCCGTTACCACCAACCGGATAGACGCCATCCGCAGAATTGTTACTAATAGTGCAATTGCGGATGTCTGCCGAAGTGTACCAACAATCGAAGCCGCCGCCGCTGCCGTATGTGGCTTTATTTCCCACGACGGCACCACCCTTAACAGAGAAGTCTCCATAGGAAAGGTCCAGGCCGCCGCCATTGCGGGCGGTGTTGCCAACGAAGTAGCAATTGGTAAATTTGGAGTGCAGGAGGTTCTCGGAAGAAAAACCGCCGCCGGATAAGGCCTGATTATGACTGAAGGTGCAGGTATTGATATCCATTGTCAAGTTCGTGTTTAAATAATAGGCATCAACTGCGCCGCCATATCCACCAGCTAAATTGGTACTGAACGAACAGTTTGTAAGTTTGGTGTTACTTTTACACTTCAAAGCTCCGCCGTCATTTTTGGCTGAATTGCCCACAAAGACACAATTTCGGATGTTTGCACTGAAGGGGGCGGAAGAGCCTATACAGACCGCACCACCGGAGCCTAAATCAATGCCGTTATTAACCAGAAGATCGTTGCCATCATTAGGGTCGGAGTTGTTCGTAAATAAACACATGTGGCTTGGGTCGTAGGAATTGTTGATATCCACCGTGCACAGAGCACCGCAATAGACTGCACCGCCAAGGTTGTCCGTAAAATCACAAGAATTGAGATTGACGATACTACCTCTCACAGAATACAGAGCGCCACCTACGGTGTATGCCAAATAATCTGCAGGACCTCCCAAGAGTGAGAAGTAAGGATTCGCAAAGTTATCGTAGGCCTTGTTGCCGGTGAACGTACAATTGGTAAAGTACGCATCTCCGGACTTATAATAGGCTGCACCACCGGCAACATTACCATCGGCAATTACCATGCTATTGAAGCCGTCCGTAGCCAAGCCAGTTATGGCACCCTGGCCTACCGAACCACCTGCTGCCTCGACCCCGGTCGTAGCAATGTTGTTACTGAAAGTGCAGTTTTTAACGATCGGGCCACTTGCCAATTCGGCGTAAATGGCGCCGCCCTTACCGTCACCCAAGCTAAGTCCGGCGTCTCCACCGAAACCTCCCTCTCCGGCGACGGAGTTACCGCCGTTTCCGCCTTTGCCGCCACAACCGCCTCTGGCAATATTGTTTCTTATAGTACAATCAAGAATGCAAGGGTCGCTATTGCCAATACAGGCTAAAGCGCCGCCGTGACCGTTTCCATAAGCCGAGCCGCCCCAGCCGCCCCACTGTCCGTCAGGGTTTTCTGTCGGTTCATTATTGACATCATCAATATCCCCGGCGCAGGGATCAATGTTTGAGAGTATATAATGAAACCAAGGCGCGCCGAGACCATCAGCGCCATTGCCTCCCTGGGCCCCTGTAACGGTACAATTTTCTATCACACAGT
>Ga0315276_10001366_pt1 | contig 21826 bp, 4 predicted proteins | sample YL17G05_0_MG_FD_204542 | JGI IMG/M metagenome (GOLD analysis project Ga0315276, IMG submission 204542) | Sediment microbial communities from Yellowstone Lake, YNP, Wyoming, USA - YL17G05_0 | ecosystem: Environmental > Aquatic > Freshwater > Lake > Sediment | place: USA: Wyoming | collected... | reverse complement strand
TGTATTCTTTAGCCCTAAGAAGATTGATATATGTCCAAGGTGTGGATCTCAAAAGTTTATACATTCCAATATTACTTCGCAGGCAGTAAATAGGTATATTAAATGGGGATTATCAAATATCAGGAAGAAATTTCTTATTGATATGGATCTATTTGATACGCCAGAATATAATAAAATTTGTGTGGTATGTAAGAAGCCCTTTAGAACCAAATATAAACATCAACAATTTTGTATCGAAGAATGTAGGGTAAAACTTTATACTAAGAAGAGAAGAGATATACGTAGAAAACGTAGGAAGGTACTTCGAAAAAATAAAACTAAGGTTGCTATGGTTATGGTTATGGATATTAAATGCGCAAATCCCAATTGTGATATCATATTTATACCAAAGCCATTTCAGATATACCATAGTAAGAGTTGTAGACTACGTGTAACCAGGACAAGCTATAAGATACATATACCTGGGTTAAATGATGTAAATGCCCAGATTACCAGGAGATAGGGGTTAAGTCAGTTTATGTGTGTCCAACCATATATGATTGTTTGGGGCACATTAAGGGTAAATCTAATGAGGTGATCAATGGCGATTACTAATATAGAAGTTAAAGAACTTATTTGGGCTAAAGCTTTAAAACTCCAACCATCCTATCAAATAGCCAAAGAACTTACTCTAGATATCAGTGACGTCATTGACGTCATTACCGAGTATCGTATATCACTAGATCAAAAAGTTCAAGAGAATCCAGATTTACTTGATCGTAAATTAGCACACATTATGGCTACTTTGGAGGAACTTAACCTTGTAAAGAAGGAAGCGTGGACTGTATATGAGGCCACACCAGTAGAGAATAGTAATGCTAGGGTTAAATTATTGAAATTAGTATCAGATGTTGAGGCCCAGCGTAGTCAGATCCTACAATTACTTGGTAGTGATAAGGACGCAATTACTAGGCTCCAATTGGCCCAGGCTACTCAGAATCAGTTTATTAATATAGTTAAGGGCGTAGTGTCAGCATGTCCTAAGTGTTTAGATGGGCTAAAAAGGGCCCTCCAGTCTGGCCGTATGAAGATTGTCGTGGAGGATTCTAGACCTACCAATGTGGTAGAACAGGAATTGGTCAATTCCATTCCAATTGAGAATAGATAATGGACGATAATAATACTAAAGGTACCAATTTATATACATCTCTAGATGCTCTCGCTAATGACTTTACGGCGTATGCTGATGGAGATGTGCGGGCCAAATATAGAGACAATCCATTAGAATATTTTGAAAAATTTCATGATTTCAAGCTTCCCCCAATCTTAGTATGGATTTTCAATAAAATATATGGGGCTGCCAAACTGACCGTTGATGGCGGCGAGCGCTCTAATGGTGTGGATATTATCATATGCGCAGCTCGAGGTGGCGGGAAGTCTTTATTTGCGTCTATGCTTGAATTTGCATTGTGGTATTTCTTAGACGCAGATTGCATAAACATGGCAGGATCAGAGGACCAGGCTACGATCGTTTATAATTATGTCTGTTCGTATATAGACGCAGACGGTAAGGTTGGTAGTGTTGTAGACAAGCGTACTATGTCTATGACTACTAAAAAGGGACAGGCACCAACACCTGAGTTACGCTGTGTAACGGCTTCGGCCAAACAAGTAAGAGGCAAGCATCCAGGAGCTCGCCGTAAGGCACCTGGATTATTGGTAATCGACGAAGCTGCGGAAGTACCAGATGGACTTATGAAGCAGGCGCTTCCTATGACCAAGGAAGCAAGACCTCCATTTAACTTAATAGTGTCAACATTCCACCATGCATTTGGTGATTTCCAGGATTTTTGGGATAATGCAGAGGCTCGTGGGTTTCTCAAGATATCTATGGATTCATTTGATGTATGTGAGCGTTGTACTGATGAGTGTGCCAAGTGTGTACCAGAATTTGATGAAACTTATTGCCGATTAGTGTGTGGGTGTTATTTTAATTTTGAAACGCCTAGGGATGAACTCCCTAGGTGGGTTAGATTTAATTATATTGAACGACTTGATGAAACTAGGCTTGATCAAAAGCCACCAGATTGTATATATCCAGAATTATGTACTGGATGTAAGCTTAAAGATTCCTGTGCTGCAATTAAGGTTAGAATAAAGACGCCTGGTGATTTTGGTAAGACGTGTGAGAAGTGTGGGCAGAAAGTAGATCATAAAGCTAGGTTGGGCAATGGGCACTTCCCAGTTGAAGAAGTACGCAAAGCATGGAAACGTAATGATAGGGTTACGTTTGAAGTTGAGTATATGGGATGGCGTCCAGGCCGTGGCATTTTCGTTATAGACCCATATGAAGTTGATATGGCCTTTGTACCCGACGAGCAGGTTCAATATCAGTTTGGGTTTGGTGCTACTGTGTTGGGTATTGACTGGGGTGCCGCTGGTACCACTGCAATGACGGTTGCACAGTATATGACAAATGAGGATGTTAATATTGTGTCGTACCATTCATTAACAGCACCATCGGACACTGATTGTTATCAATTGATAGCTGAGCTTGCTAAGAGATATAAAATTATGCAGGTGTTACCAGATAGTTCGCATGTATTTCAAAATATGCACATACAAAGAGAGCTTGGATTAGCAGTTAATCCAATCAATTTCACCACACAGAAAGAAGCTGGTGTTGGTGCGATGCGTATGAAGTTTGAACGTAGACAAGTGAAAATTCCAGAAAAGTATAGGTCCACACTTGGCAAAGATCTGAAGAATTGGCGTAGGGACTCTAATGGAAATATTATTAAAAAGAATGATCATGGTCCAGATTCATTGTTATGTGCGATGATTAATAGTATGTCGTTTGGTAGTGCTATGTCGTATTATTCAGATGATGGAGATGTTGATATTAACAAAACTTACCATGATAGATGGTCGAATTCAATCTTTTAGGGAGGTAGTATGGATGGCGAGTTGATCTGTCAAAACGAAAATTGCAGCAAGCCTTTTATTCCTGTGTTTGAGAATCAGCTTTATTGCAATAAAAAGTGTAAGCGTGCTCGCATAATGAGGCGCAATAGGGGTAAGAAGAACGAGTCTGTTTATACGGCTCGTGCAGCTGATGTTAAGATGTGCCAACATTGCAATCAAGTGATTCAAAGAGATCCAAAGGTTCCAGACCATCAGTGGGAGATGCAGAAATATCATAAGAAATGCTATGAAGGATTACATACTCCATAATTGCGAGGTATAGCCATGAGTTTGATAGATAGATTTTTTGGTACAGCTAGACTAGAAGAGTCAATGCTGGAAACGGAAACAGCTGTTGACCATCTAGAAAAATCCGTTGATGCTGCGAAGGAATTACATGAATCAGCGATGATTAATATGCTGAATGAATTGGAGTCAGAGAATACTGGGTGGCGTAACATTGGTAATGCTAATGACTCTATTAGAGATTTTACCACAGACACACATAGAGAATTGAGTAGGATGGCTTGGTCAGCAGTTATGACCAACCCAATCGCTGCTCGAGAGATTTTCTATAAGACGGTATTCGTTGCTGGTAAGGGGCTGCGTTGTACTTCGCAGATCCCAGAAATTCAAAAAGTGCTGGATGAATTTTGGACATCCACACGTAATAAGATTCCGTATTATGTACCCATGTATATTAATCGGTATAATATTGATGGTGAAGTATTCTTCGCGTTGTTTATTGATAAGAATACTGGTAAAGTTACACTGAGGGATATTGAACCACAAGAAATTACAGAGATTTTATTTGATCCAGATGATGCTGCAGTACCTGTCTATTTTAGGCGACAGTTTAATAAGTCGTCTGGTGCTAAGGGTGCTGGAACAGTCAGTGAGAGTAAGGATATTTGGTATAAAAGCATTGACTGTATTCAACATCCACAATTAGAGAAAGAAGTTAAATTGCCAGATAGTGCCGAAATAGCTGGTAAGGCCGAGTTAAATATTGATATTTTTGTATTCCATTTTAAGAATAGTTTGCTTACCAATAGGCGCAGGGGGCTCTCTACGCTAACTAACCACCTACCATGGTTACGTGAGTATAAAGACATTCTTAGAACTAGGACTGGCATCAATAAAGCTCGCTCATCTTTCTTCCTTGACGTTATGATTAAGGGTGGGACAAAGGAGCAGATTAAGGCTGAGGCTCTAAAGCATAAATCTCCACCACGGCCAAATACTTGTGTTGTCCATGGTGACGATGTTGTATACTCATTTATGACACCTAATATTCAGGGTACTGACGTGCAATCAGATTTAACAGAGATTAAGAATATGTCAGCCATTGGATCAATGCTACCACCAGATATCCTTGATGGTGGTGGTGGGAAATCAAATTATCAAAATTCTGGCAGAACTAAGTTTCCATTTTTGCGTTCGATGGAATTTCAGCAGGAATTGTGGGAGTTTGCATTTAAGTATGGGATTATGTGGGTTGTAGTGTGGGCAGCCACTGAATATGGAGAATTACCAGAAAGTTTTAAGGTTGCAAAAAAGTTGAATATCTCTTCACTAGCGTTGACGCAAGAGGGCGAGCTATATGATACAGAGACCATGGCAATACAAAGTAAGAAGACTACAAAAGTTGTTAAGGATTATTTGAGAGACATATTTGAAGCAGCAATGGTCCCGCCTACTGGTGTTACTGGCGCACCAATGAATGGACAACAGCTTCCTGGGATGCCAGCACCTCAAGTACCACCAATGCCTGGCGGTGACCCAGCTAAGGCAGAAGGTATGATGGGTGATTACGTTGTAATTACAATGAGTGAGGAAGTTGATGCGGTGGACTTGGTAGAAATCCAGTTCCCAAGAATAGATACAGAGAATCTTGGTGACATGGCAATGGCGTTTCAGGCGTTTGACGCAATGAAGATTGTATCTAAGCAGACTCTTGCGAAGCTTGCTGGATTTGATTATACTAAGGAGAAAGAACTGGTAGCACAGGAAACTGCTGAAGCAATGAAGACGATGGCAGATCAGCAGTCCCAATTGGCTGGTAATCCAGCTCTTGGTGGTGGGATTAATCCACCTCCTGGTGGACCTGATGCAGGGATGGGTGGTCCTCCTGGAATGCCACCGTCTCCTAATGCAGCTGGGCCTAACAATGAGGCTAGTAATATACAAGCAGTGTTGGCTGATATATTGAATCGCCCTGGTCGGTCTAAGAAACGTGGTCCAATTGCAGAGTCGCGCTTATCGGTAGCGCACAAATTAGTAGAGGCATTTCTGGTGGAGGATAAATAGTGTCAGACGCACAAGATCGATTTTTAAATGAGTATATTAGGATAGTACAGGAACAATCCGAAGCATCGAAGTATGTTGGTAGGGATGAAGAGGAAACAAAGAGGGTCTATGAATTAGACGAACAGATGAGTAATCTGTTGGAGGAATATGCCAATATAGTTCGTCAGAGTCCAGACTATAAAGATGGTGATGTAGAAAGAGCACTAGATGAATTAGAAAGTAGTGCTTTAGGTATTATTAGAACCAATACACTTGATCCAGTTGATGTAGTTGCCGCACATACCATCATTAATAAACCAATTGTTGATGGCATAAATAGAGAAGCAATACGTGTGAGTGGTGTTGGTAATAGATTTGGAACGCTCGTTGTGGTTAGTAGTGGAAAACAGCAGTTTGCTATTGGTGCTGGCAATAGAAGTATGAATGCATTTACTGCTGATGCTGGGTTTAGTCAGGTGGTTAGTGTTGAAGAAACCATCCATATTAATGGATTACGCAAAAATCTGCGTGCAGTAAATTCAAATATTGAAAATTTACTTCGTGTTGTTGAATCAAAGGGGCGCATGACCATTGGTGGCTCTAATCCATATGTTGGATTGTCACGTGAGGTGTTGAGAGAGAAATATGTAGAATTGATTGGTATTCGCACTAAATTAGAAGATGAAATTGGTGGGTTTGTTAGTAGATATTATACAGATGTTGTGTTGCCAAATGGTGATAGTGCATATACTAGACTATTGTCAGAAATGGTTAAACACAATCCAGATTTGAATTTGTGGACAGACAAAGCTAGCGCACTAATTTATGCACAATATCCTACTGGTAGATTCTTACCATTAGCTAATGCATTTAAAGCAGCTAGTAATGTTGGATTTTTAGATGGAGATATTGAACAAGAAATTGGTGAGTTTATTTTAAAACGTGTTAAAATAGATGATCATTCATATGCAGAAATCTTATTGCACAAGCCAAGCAATAGGACGGTTGCTGTTATCCCGCCAATCAAGAAGCGTGCTGATTTAGAGAAGATATTAAATGGTAATAAGATTGACATGTTATTCATTGATGCACGTTATAGCAGTATGGGCGGATATTACGCTAGTGATCCTATATTAGCACAACGAACCAAGATGTATCTATCTTCCCAAGAAATTGGGAATATATTAGTGTCAACATATCAAGATAAGGTTCTTAGACCAGAGTCGGTTGTTTTAACTAATATTGATTATAATTTAGAGGCTGGAACGGTAGCCAAAGATATTGAATCAGGATTTAGTACTAGCACGAAAAATTTAAAAAAGGCAATAGTTAAATTATCACCAGTATCTAATGGTTATAATCCAGATATCTTTACTTTTGATGGAAACGAAGATGGAGTAGCGCATATTCCAGGTGTGTCAAATGAAAAAACTTATGATGATATTATACGTGGTGCGATGTTTAGGCGTAGAGAACGAGATTCAGCAAAGGCCACCGAATTACATGTAGACCTTGTGCATGCTGATGAAGAGCAGGTCGAACATATAGCAGATACTGTTGATGATCTTGCTAGGTTTGACACAGCAGACCTTGATATTCCTGGAGAAGAAGAAGTAGGTGAGTTTGCAAAAATTGGCCTAGAGGGCGATGCATACAATATAGTTGGTGGGCAAGAAATTGCCAATACTAGTGCCGAGGAATGGATTGATCTTAATGTAAGGCCAAAAGATAGGAGCACAATAGAATCAAGGATTAATAAATTCAAGCTTAAGGCGAATGGCGTTGGCATTAAATTGGTTCCGGAAAAGGGTGAATTACCAACATCGAAAGGTACATTAAAAGGAGCAGTAATAAGCCAAGCCGCTTTTGATCAAAACATTGACTGGCAGGCAGTAAAGAATGTCAATGGTTCTCAGAAATATGTTTCAAGTACGCAGGCTAGGGTTGATTTTATTAATTTGATTAGGGATTATACCTGGGAAACTGAGGCGAGTGTTTTTGACGTTGGTGTTGATTGGATTAAACATAAAGATCAAGTACTTGATCTGGTCGTTACTTCAGACCGACTAGCAGATGATCGTAGTGTAAAAGATTTAGTTAAGATATTGAAGGGCAGGACTGCTAAGGAGTTTACTCTTTTAGATCGCAAAATTGTCCAAGATTTACCTACTAAGAATAAAAAACTTGTTCCAAGTTATATTGCACAAAGAAAATTGGTTATTGATAAAATAAACAATATGACTAGGAGAGAAATTGAAAAAAGTGCTGAAGCACTTCGTACAGCGACATTACCAGAGACAATTACGCATCATAAAAATAATATCATAGCGTATACTGAATATCGTGATTGGGCAAATGGTAACCAGCATAATATTGATGTGGCCATTGGTAATTATCAGAAGATTAAAGATATTAGGGGAGTTAAGAATGTTGTATTTACGGAGGAATTGGCCAATGGGTATATGCTTGATGGGCTGAGGGCCGAATTACATAGTAAATTTGAGCAACTAACAAAGATTAATGAAGCTAAATATAACTTTGATAGTCCATTTGAATTTGCGCGTAACATAGATAGAGTCAAAGAAGTGATACGTAAGATAGAGGGGACTGATAGGGTTAAAGCACCACAAGCCTACACTGCGCTAGTTAAAGAACTAGATAATGTGATGAGTTATTTCAATGGGGTTAATAGAGCGTTTGTTGAACCATCCGTACCTTTTGGTTTTGATGTTATTGTTGGTGGTCGTGTAGCAAAAATAATGACAGAAATCAAGATATTACAGCCACCAATGCTGAGTCCGCTACATCCAAATGGACCATTTAAAACACCACAAGATTTTATGGATTTCCAGGCTGACATCAATAGTATTGATGATATGATTAGAGAAGATACGGTCATATTAAGAGATGGCAATGATCTAAAGTTATTAGTAAATAAATATTTTAAATTAAAGGTTAATACATTTGCCAAAGAATTAGAAGAGTTAGAGGTAGCAGGAGAAGTTAAGAGATACAATGCAAAATTAGAAGAAGCAGCAGATTTTGTAATGAGCAGTCTTGGGTATATGCCAACAGAAGAACGACGCTTTGTATTACTCGATTTGGCTAATATAGAGAAGATCAAACATGATGAATTTGTGCCAAAAGCTAGTATGATATTTGCTAGGGTTGATGAGGTAGTGAAGAAATCAACGACCAGATTAGTGAGTATGGTTGGCAAAACGCCCATTACGGAGAGTAAGGCTAAGGTAGCAAGTAATAATATAATTAAACAATTGTTTAGTGAGCGAGAAACATTAAGTATCACATTAAATAATAGGATTGACGAACTAACCAAATTAGAGTCTAGATTTGCTGCTATCGCTGCTAATATGCCAAAAGAGCATATGGGTGCTGTAGGCTCTATGTCAAATCCTGGCGATGAAAATACCACAGAATTAAATTTATTAGACATGAGGCAACTAAAGAATAGACGGTTGTTAGTTAGAGATGAGATGTCAGATCTTCGTACACAAATTTTGAAAATAGATTTGGATAAGTTTAATAGGTTTGATGCGACAGATCCATCATTATACACAAGTGATATACTTGGTACTGCTAATGCAATTAGGGCTGGAAAGATTAACCCAGAGGCTATTGCAGAAGTATCAGATATAATATCAGTGATTGATTATAAAAATCTTGAGAAATCAAGACTAATGATTGCTTTGCGTAAAATTCAAGAATTACACGAAAAACGCAGGATGACCATTAGTATATCAAGCAAGAAAAAGATAAATGATGAGATATTTGAGATTGTAAGTTCTGAAATGTCTCTATCAGATACACACAAATATAAAGATGTAATATTACCGTCCATCGAGTTGGAGTGGCATTCAGATAGTGATATTGATAAGCATATAGCAATGGTAATAAATTCGATCGATTATAGAATAGATGAGTTAGACACAGATATAAATAGAGCGGAAAAGGCTGTTCAGAGATTAAAGGGGTATGCGGCCAGAATTGATACTCCATTCAAAAACTTTGTGCGTGAAAGTATAATTGACGATCCGTTCAGAAGTACCGTTGGTCACATTGTATTACATTTGAATGCTAAGGAAGTTACTCGCACAGAGTTAGTACCACCTAGCTTAGTTACTGGTAGAGATGGTGGCGATGGACTACCGTTTGATTTGATGAAAAAATTCGGACTTTCTGGTAATAGGGGATTCTTGTTCCCAGATAGGGTTGGTAAGTTAGCAGTGTATAAATTGCATGTCCCTATGAGTGCCACCCCAGGACAGATTGAGTCATTAATTGTTGAGGCTGAAAGGCAGGCACACCATAGAAATATTAATCATTTGGTGGTTGAATTTCCAGCTGATTTATTTAGAGGATATATACCAGATCCAGAAGTACATCCAAAATTATATAGATACTTTACGCTTTCTAATGCTGACATCAAAAAGCAGATATTAACTGGGAAGGTATTCAGTGTAGCCAATAAGCCAATAATTATTGGTGCCGGATATCAATATGAAATATCACCAGATATTAATCAAGTTAGACGCTTTAGAACTATAATTGCACAGGCTCAAGTAGAGGAATCTGCAGCTAGAAATGTTGAAAAGTTTATTGAGCCTAAGACTCAACAAGATATTTATGATAGGATAAAATTGATTGTTGATGACATTGGTACGCCTGGGCAAAGAGCAATAATCAATGGTGAATTGCAGGCGTTGGGTGTAAAGGTACGTGAGGATCTTACTCCAACGATCACAACCGAAGTTGTAGCAGATAAGGCCAAAGGAGTTGATGTTAGCATCAGAGAAGGAGAAAACAAGTTATTTAGTAGGTTTAAATCTATCATTACTCACAAATTTACTGATAAATGGGCATTAGTAGAAGCTGAGTTTCCGGTTATTGTTTATGTTGACCAAAATAACAATATACGATCCACGAATCTTGGCGTATTAATGGCTGATGGTAGTTTAGATCCACACACTAAGGCAGCATTACGCACTGGTAAGGGATATTTACCTCATGATGCTCAATATTCAGTAATTATTGAGGGTGGAGAGAATAATAGATTTAGGATTGGCAATGCTGCTGGCACGCTACCAAAAGAGATATCGTTTAATTCAATAGTCCATACAGCAACACAAATAATATCAAGTAAAACTAGAACACAATTTGTTACTGATTTCGCTGGGGTTGATGCAAAAATACAGACGTCTTTTGATGATATGGATCGAGCTATTGCCAGGGTAAAAGGATTATCTAATACGGATCTAGAGCGTGTGACTCAAGCTGAAGAGCTGATAAAGGAGAATTTTAAGACGGCGCTTTTAGAAGCAGGCGGAGAGCGTAGTAAGGAAATAGAGGCCATTAAAGAATATAGAGATGGTATGCGTGGATTTTATCAGGGACTATTAAATGAAAAAGAAAATATGAAATGGTATAATTATGTAAAAGTAAAAAATGCGCACCTTGGTGAAGCCGGGCAGTTGATTTATGGCATTGAACCAGAAAAGGATGGAGAGATAACTGTAGCTAGGAAAATTAGTAATGCCTTCGGTGTGTCGGTGTGGTTTGATCGTAGTGTGCCAGTCCAATCAGTGCCCACCACATTTATAGATGTACAAATTAAGGATGCGTATGCTTTATTAGCTAAAGAACCCCATAGAGCTAATGAATTATATGCCAAACTAGACGCACTTAAAACTGCACGTTCGCAGTTTGTTAATGTAGAAAGTAGAACGTTATTATTCAATCCATCATTAAATGCTATTTATAATAATTATATAATTAGGCAGCTTATTGATGTGGATTTGAAGCATGCACGTCAAACTGGTGACCTTGGTCTACAGGCGAGAATATCATCTCAGATTGAATTAATCCGTAATAGTATTAAGCAAGAAGAGGAACTCGCTAGTAAAATTCGTGCAATTAATCATACCAACAGTATGATGTTTGGATTGGTCGATGATAGAGGACAGTTTCTTGGTGCGCAGAAGTTATTTGCCTTAAGACAGTTTAAAGAGTCATTAACCCCCACTGACGCTGATAAATTGAGGCGTTTAGAACAACAGTACATGCAGCTTATTACTTATACTTCTAACCAAACACAGCTAGCAAAAGACATAGATAATATGCTTTCATATAAAGTAGATGCTTCTAATATTGCTGATTGGTTTAAATTACGACATCATGTTGCTAAAAGTGTATACACTGAGTGGAGGTCCAATCTTGATGGGGCATTAGCAAGGGTATTACCAAAGTCAGTAGACTTCAAGAGTACAATCAATGGTACAACAGAGGATTATGTTAAGATCTTTACTAATAGAGATACATTAAAAGATCAGGTGGCAGATACCAAGAAACTGCTTAAACAAATAATAGGGAAATATAAAGAAAAGATTAGTAGCTCTGGTGTTAGTGAGTATGCCAAAGAATTTAGACAATTACAAGCAAATTTAGAGGCATTAGTTGAGAAACGCACCAAAATCATTGAGAGATGGACTAGTTCATATAGCAATATTACAATGTCAGGCAATCCGGAGATGATATCGGACCTTATAATTAAGCAACTTCATAATGGAATACCGATATTTGATGATGGATTGGCTACACGTATGAAATATGTATTACGTGCTAGGCTTGACGAGCTGGGACATCTTAAAAATGATGGGGCCGATGTTGATAGTAAGATAACTAGTTTGCAAGCAGAGATAGAAGGATTTGATGCAATCAATAAGGAGAATATGTTAAGGGGTGCCACTAGGTATGGCCTTGATAAAACCGAACAAGAGATTGTTGCCATAAAAGATAGGTTGGCTGTTCTTACTACTGATATAGATAAGATGCCATATGCAGAAGAAATGCGGGTATTGAATGCTCAAGTATATCAACATGAAGAATTGTTGGTTTCATTAAATAGTGAATTAAGTAGCGTCGAATTAAGGATTAAAAATTTACCAAGTGTCATAGCCACCAATGCACAGTTTATACATGTTTCAAAAATACAACGTTTAGACCAAATTGCGCAGTTAGAGCAACAGTTAGGTGTTCTTAATAATAATTATAGCAAGGCCAGTGGAGAAGATGTGGTTCGTATAAAGGCATCAATTAATAAGGTAGAAAGTGAAATCGTAGTCCTTAGAGAAGCTATAGTTGCTGATGCGGACCAAGTTAAAGAGGCAGAAGAAAATTTAGCAAAGAATATACTACAATATGATGAGGTTAAAGTAGCAAATTCACAATATATTAGAGACCAGATTGCCCACCATAGGACCAATCTATATGATGCTGAAAGACGTATTAGACCCGAGATTGCCGCTAATATAAAGAAGCTAGAAGACACCCTACACAGCAAGGACCTTCGTGATCAATTGGTGTCTGTGCTGACTGAAATTGGTGTTGTGCAGTCGGAAAGACGTAAGTTACTAGAAAAGACAGATGCGTTTTGGTATGAGCGTAATCGAACATTGTTTATGGGTGAGAGGGCTTCAGCACGTCTGGCTGAATTAGATGGTAAAATTGTTGCTCTTAGAAGTAGGGCGGTTGAATTGTCTGGGCAAATGAGTACAATAGACCCATTTTATACTCCACAAATGCTTGGGCATGATGTAGGTGTGTTGAAAAAGGTATATGGTAACCTAATAAAGGCCATCACTCCCGTTCCATATGAAAGAAAAACTGTAGCTGAGGCCAATCTGCTTGAGATGTATGTGAAGAAATATGTACAGACCCAGTTTCAACGTAAGTTTGATGAGGCCGCTGTTGGTGTAGGAGAGATAATTTCTAGTGCTGCAGTTGGCAAAAAGGTGAAAGAGGATGTAGTTGCTGGGATATTGACCAAGTTAAAAACAAAGAGCATAAGTGATTTTGTGTTTTTAGATGGAAAATTTAATGATGAATTTATTAAAGAAGTATTGGCTGGTGATAAGCCTACTGTTGATGTTGGTGTTGTTAGGGGGCAAATAACTGTTCAAAAGGTAAAAATATCAGATATTAATTTAAAAATAAAGGCATACGAAGATGCTATAGTATCCAAAAAAAGTCTGTCGGATGTATTAAAAGATAGGCTTAGGGCCCTAGATGTGCGTTTTCTTGGCGTTGATGTTGACAAACCGCTTACCAAGGACAATATCATAACACTCAAGGAACGCATTAAGGATTTAAAAGACGAAATCATAGAACTTAAAACGACAATAGCAAAAGAAGAAAAAGAAATTAGGCAGGCTGGGAAATTGGTACCACTTTTTGTTGGAATGAGAGAATTAACTGATACTGCGGGTAAGCCTTTTAAGGAAAGAATGGATAGAATATCTGCAGTACATGATAAATACATTTTAAAAGACATAGTAGTATTTATAGAATCACAAAAAATTATGGTACCATCTGCTGGTGTGTGGGACGAGAAATTAGGCAGCATGGTTGACGTTGGTAAGATGGTTCCATTAGAAGTTGAATACGATCTTATGCAGCAATTTGATACAGCACTTAATTTTGATAAGCCATTAAAGAATATGGTTGAAGGATTTACGGAACGGTACGCTGATAAGTTTGATGTAGTGTCTGTGGACAGGTTTAAGTTATTGACGCTATTATCGCGTGGGGTTGACAAAAAAAGTTTAATGGTCAATATTAGAGTTGTGGAAAAGAAGGCACATGATTTAAATGTGGCCCTCATAAAGAATCAGATTGATCTTAAGGCAGCACAGGATGCATTGCCAGGGGCGGACAATCTGCAGAGGTATAATCTTGGTAGAAGGATTACCAGTCTATCCAGGAAACAAGCTGCGATTGAGACTGAGCTTAGTGGTTATGAGGAATTGGTAGCAGTTGGTAAGGCATTTAATGCGCGTAGTGATGATATTGTACATTTGTCAAAGATAGTACCATTTAAGGAAGACGTACTATCATTTTTGCAATTATCACTAGCCAAAGACATAGTGTCTAATGAAATGGCTGCAGTGATTACATTAGATCAGGATTTTGTTGCATTGCGTGTTGCCAGTGAAGCAAGGGCGGCTAAAACAGTTCAATCATTAAAGGATAGTGTGCTCTATCATCCATATTTAAATTCTGATTTGGGTGAGGCTATTAGAGGTGTAGTTGATGGAATATTTGAGGCATCTGAGGGCAAGGATTTTGATCATACTAAGGCAAATAAGGTAGCAATTGAACTAGAACAATACTTACGTAGTGTTGGTATAAATATAAATTCTACATTTAAAGTTAAAGGATGGAACATACCAAAGTTACGTAAAGCGTTTAGTAAGATGTTAATAGTTGAAGCTGACTCGCCGGTATTTACTGCGGCATTACGGCAAGTTGCCAAGAAGAATGGGATAGTATTAGATGAATTTGCGCATGGTATTACCAATTCATTATTTGGGATGTCGGGTGTTTCTAAGGACCACTATGGTCGTGTAATAGTTGGGGCATTACGTAATTATATGGGCGCACGTACATATGAGTTTGTTTCTGCCTTCATGAATGGTTCTGTCGAAGTGCCATTCTTTGATTTATACCGTGGGCTAAGCACTAAGGAAGCAGAAGAATTTCGTAATTTATTCGCTCGTGAAGAGACACTCATAGGAACGGAACTTACTAGGTATCAAGAGCTTAAAAGAATAGCTGGGAAATTACGTGTAGCGCCTAAATATGATGCAGGCGACGAGATGGCAAAGGCTTATGTACGAGCCTATGGCTTGGATGATGGTACAATAGTCATAGCGAGTAATGAGGTTGTACATGATGTTAATTATGCCATACTTGAACCAAGATTTAGAATATTAAAGGTTTTTCATGAGAAGCCATACTCGAGAGTAGAGAAATATTTATTTGAGAATTATAGTGCTGACAGGCAGAAATTTGCCCAGTTATTAATTGATCCCAAATATGATAGCCGTGGCCTAGTAGCATCGGTGTTTCGTGTTATATTAAAAGAGAAATTTAATATAACTGTTGACCCCAAAATTCTAGATAATCCTGATGTAATTTTTGATCAATATAGGGAGAAGTTATCAAGTATTAGCCTATCAAAGATGATAGCTCATACTGCAGACCCAGAGGATATTGTTAAGAGCGAATTAAAAATTAATCCTGCTAGATGGGTTGATGCGTTTAATGATACTGGAGGTAGTGTACAAGAAGTATTTTTAAATATGGTGCGTGCTTCAGGTGTTAATGAAGGCACACTTAGAAAAAGTGATGAGTGGTACAGGGTGTACCAGCCTAAAATCTCTGCATATGGTACTATACATACTGAAAGAAGAAGGATAGGTGCCAGGGTTGCTCAATATGAAGCTGATATGTATGTTAGAGTTAATGGTAGGGCCCCACAGGGTGTTCAGATTGGACTTAATCCAAAGTCATTTGTAGAGTTTTTATTGAAGGGCACCATTGGAGAAGATGTTGCGGATTCCCTAAATAGATACAAACAATTACCAGGTGTTATGGAATTAATAAAGAGAAATAATGATAGAAAGGTAGAGATTGAAGCTTTATTAAAACATGCAGAAACCGCTCCGGGATCAATATCTATAGATGGAGGGACTTATACAATAGATAGTATGGATAGAGTTTTCAAGGCAGTAAGTAGTAAGACAAATAAAATCATAGATGATCTATATGATGTTGGGATTGTTGATCCAAGTTTAGCACCACTCAAAGACCCCAAACATATAGATGGTGCTAAAAAATTATTAGATAGGGCCGCATTGAACAGCGTAAATAATACACTAAGTGTATCATATAAATATAACACATCAATTATGGACGATGTTCTAGAGAAGATAGCCATCAATGAGCGCAAATTGAATAGCATTCCATTTACCAAGGTGGAGTTTAAATTACAAGGTGATAAAAAGATAATCAACTGGATCGTAGAAAGCAAATTGTCAAATGGCACAACAGTAAATAGTCAGAATATCAAGGAAGAATTAGTAAAATTAAGGAAGGTACATGAAGAAGTAGTTGATATTGCTGAAAAGAGGATGATTCAAGCGGATATTGATAGGGTACAGATGTTGTCTGACATATTAGATGATATATATAAATTATATGCCCAAAAGGATATATTAGACCAAGTGGTTCAAGAGTCTGGTGGGATATTAAAACATGTTGATCTCTATAAGGCACTTGAATCTATAAAGGTAGACCAAGAAACACAAGTAATGGTTGGGGCTCGTAGATTAGATAGGATTAAAGTTATCAATCAGCAATTAGAAGATCTACGTAAAGAGTTTGGTGATGTTGATGCTTTAGCGGGACAATTAACTAGCGAGCAAAAGGCTGCAAAAAAGTTGCAGAAAAAGTTATTGACAGAATTGAATGGTGGGATTGACCCAAAAACTGGCGTAGAGATTGTTGGGTTGGCTACCCCTACGCCTGCTGTTACGGAAGTTATTGAGCAATCTGCATATGGTGGGTTAGTACGACATACAGTTGATGAATTACGTGATGAATTAAAATTATTACATTCATCTGTAGAAGATTTAACTAGTTCAATTCCAAAACTTGAACAATTACGTATATTCCAGAAACTTGTACGTCCAGTGCAATATATGGATAATGCAACTGGGCCAGAAATGATAAAGAATATTGAAACAATTATTGGAGAACTGAATAATACTATTGCAGTGAAGAATAATGTTATACATGGATCAATGCCAAATCGGCAAAAATATATCACTAATATGATTATTGCTAGCACAGAGAAGTTTGAGGCTAAGATTAAGGCTCTTAGACAGGGAATAGAGATTGCAAAGACCAAGGGTAAAGAGGGACAGATAGAAGCTAATAGGTTATTAGTTGAGCTTAATAACTTAGTTGAGCGTTTAAATATTATTACTACAGGCAAGGGAAAGATGTTTATTGATAGTGATGAGTTATTGACAACATCGACTATTGATCGGGATATAGTCCTTGCATCTAGGGGTAGAGAAGCAGCATTAAAGCGTGGCGATTCTACTATGGCAACGAAATTTGCGGATGAGGTATTAAGGCTGCAAAAAATGCGTCCAGTGCATGCCACTATCGAGCAAATAGACCTGCCAGCAGCTCTAAATAAGATAGCTGCTTTTGGTAAAAAGACTACGATGGAGCCAGCGGATTGGGCTGAGTACCAAGAATTAGTTGGTAGGCTGAACCGTATTACTAACGCTGGATTACATATAGAGATGAACGCTGAACAGATTAGAATATTTGATAGGATGGAAGCCTTATTTCTCCAAAGCAAGATAATGGGCACAGTAGGATGGATGGAATTATATAAAAAAGAATGGACTGAGTTAATAACTAAACTTGATGAAGTTAGTGATACATTTATGGGTGCCAGGTATATTAATTCTACCTATCATAATCTTGGGTTAATGATGCAACGGGACATGAGTATTGATCAGATATTATTAAAATGGAGTGAAGATGCCAAAAGTGTATTAGATCCCAAGACACAGAGGGCAATAGAATTAGTAGTTAAACCACTTGACGCTAATGGGAAGAAAGTAGTTGCTAAGGAATTGGCAGTATGGAGGGGACTACTAAACGAATTAGAAAATAAGCCTGTTACAGATGATAAGTCATATAATATGTTATTAGGGTTATACACTAATAAGGTAGAATCTTTAGAGACACGGTTAAATGGTGAAACACAGCGTGGGTTTAGAAAATATAATGAAGTATTTCAAATATTAGAGAATGCGCTTAGAGGTGGTGTTAATGAGGAGGGGCAAAGATTTAAGGGATTAGTGCCTGAGCGTGAAGCCATTATAGAGCAATTAAATGCTTTAAATACTAGAATTAGTGAACAAAATGGGCTTATAGCACAAAAGTACACTATTAATAAGGAAATGATACGAGTTAATAAGGAAATCCCTGATTTAAATAGTCCACTGCGACAACAGTTATTTGATGAGCTAGACAGTAGGCTAGAAAAAGTTGAACGTTTGATTATGGATGATGCTGGATTAAAGGCTGCAAAGGAAGAGCAATTAGCATTACAAGTAAGACAAGCCAAGGCACAAAAACAAATTGATAAGATTGAGGCTACATTAAAATTAACACTTAATAAGGGCACGGTGTTTTATCAGGGCAATGTGCAGCAATTTAAAAATGTGGCCCTAGCAATGGATTTAGATGATTTTGAAGCAGACTACATTAAAAATATGGGCAATGAATTTTCGGAGTCAATTAATAAATTTTTAGATGGAATGGAGAATAGAGTACGAAAAGCAGCTAGTGTTGTAAAGCAAGAAGTTGATCCTAGAATTATTACCCAGATTGAACATTTACGTACGTATGTTAGCTTAAGTGATGTGCCAGCTATCGACGCAATCCAGGCTGTAGTTGATGAAATGACTTATTTGGGAGCATATTCAATACCAAATGGTGAGGAATTAACTGACACTGTTGCCAGATATAAAGTTGCAGTAGAATTTTGGGATAGTGGACCAGTTAAATGGCCCACTACAATGTTAACTGACTATGATTCGTCAGTGGCGAGATTAACAGAAGCCAGAAAAGAGTACGAAAGATTATTGGCCAAATTAAAGCCTGGTGTTGAAATGACAGATATTCAAATTCAGGCTATGAATGATTATTTTGATAGATTGTTTACTACTGAGGCGACTAAAGCAGATAGGAAAGCGTTTAATCTTGGTATGGAATTCTTATCTGGGCGTGGATTCGATTGGACTAAGCATCCATCTTTAGAGGCTGGTCAGGCAGCTAGGGCCAAGCTGATAAAGCAAATGGACCCAGATATGGCCAAGGCATTTATAAATGCAGAGAATAGAATTAAAAAGATGGAAGGTGCTGAGTATATTGATAAAAATATGGATGCCACTAAGTTACTGGCAGACATAAAAGTTCAATCAGATATTGGTCATGCTCGGGCAAGAATAGCAAAATATCGTGCTGAAGTTATGTTGTTGCAGAATATGTCAGTTTATAATGACGTCGAAGTATTAACTAGGGAATCTAAGAGCCTAATTAATGCGCGGGACTTATTATCTGTGTATAAGGATGTTATTGATAGTGTTGAACGATTTGATGGTCACGAGATCAAAATCCCAGGAAAAGCGCAGGTTATTAATGTAAATACAGAATTGGTCAAGAAATTAGCTAATACATTTGAACGTAATATCTACATAACCAAGATTAGCAATGGAGTGCCAGTCCGTGAATTAGTAGAATCAATAAATAAAGATGCTGTGATGGCAAAATTAACCGATGAACGGATGCGCATATTAAGAAATATTACTAATGATATATCCAATAAGGTAGTTAAGGCGACTGGGGATGTGCTAGAATTTACTGATGAGAATATACGTAATGCGTATGCATTATTAGGTAGTGAGGGCGTGGTCCCGGTCCATAATTACTTCGGCATTGCAGATATTAGTAAGGATGGTACCAATCAATTCGTACCGGTTATTAATGGAAGTGTTATTCTCCCAGAACAAAAACCTTTAGGGATGATTATTGACACATCATGGCGTGACCCATTTGCCATGAAACCTAGTACTGGTACAGTAGAGTCGCAGTTATTGTCTGAGTATTTAAAATCATCATTACAATATTCTGATAATATGACAATTCAAGATACGTTTAAAACTGTGGTTAATTTGACGATGGTTGACAAGGTAGGGCGTATAGCAAAAGTTATGCGCGAAGGTGCGCCATATGAGAGCACAATATTAAATACACTAAATAAGGCTGTAGGAGCGTCGTTGCTTGGTGGGGTTATGGTGGCCAAGGTCTCGAGAGATCTTGTTAGAAGAGTAGACTTATCATTGCAGGCAGTTAATGGATTTGTTAATAGCTTATTGGATGGTGTATCTAAGGATTCGGTTGCCATGTTGTATGAACATGCTGCAAAAGCACGTTCGCAGTATCAAAAAGGGGCTAAATATGTAAAATGGTTCGGTGGGCATGGAGATATTGGGTCATTATTAAAAAAGATGGCTACTAATGCTGGTATTAAGCATGGTACATCATTGTTTAATATTGCCAATGAATTATTCGCTGAAGAGACAAGAAGAACTATGGTAGGACTTAAGAATATTGTAAATACAGCAGCATCAAGTGCTTACTTCCTTGGTGCTAGGGCTACATCGAATTCATTAGAGGAGATTGCTACAGTTGCACAGCCTATTCCATGGAAACTAGATGGCGAGGCACTAAAGGCTATGTGGAGTGAGGTTGATAATAAGGTAGAAAATTGGCAAGAAACAATGTTTGATAAGCGTGCTGATACTATTATTAATAGGTTGCTTGGTAGGGTAAATAAGGCTGGTAATGATATGAATAGAAAGATGTCGCAAGGTGTTATGCCAGCATTAGCAGTTGGTGGTGCTACTAAAGAAGTACAGGCGGCATATACTAGGGCTGGGCAGGATTTAGAAGGATTAATCAGCGATTCAGGGTATACTGCATTGAATCAGGTTGCAATGTCTAATTTTGTTGATAATGCTGACCAAATAAGGTGGTTTGAATATACTGCAATAAATGATTCAAGAACATGTAAATACTGCAGGTCTACTCATGGGGTACTATATCGGCCTAACGAGCCAAGGCCTGAGTTACCACGGCATCCAAATTGTAGATGTGTATATCGTCCATGGTTTAAATCTGTATCAAATGCAGCAGAAGAGATGGAGGCAGAGATACGTAAACCAAGAGTAGCTATCGGGCAGACATTTAATATCGGCCCAGATGATTTCGCAGGATTTGGTGATGGCCTGAGCAAATTAGTTAGACCAGTTAATGCTGATGGTACTATTAGTGATGAAGATTGGATTATGTGGTTTAATAAACAGCCATTTGATATTAGGCAGATGATGGTCGGAGATGTACACAATATGGCGAATGCGCTTGGTGTATTTGGTGTGGACTCGCCTGTTGATAAAAAAGCTTTCATAGTAAATGCAAGTAAAAATATTGCAAAGACGTTTGCTAAGGATATGACGAAAAATACCATTAGGCAAACAGTATATAATACGTTAACTGATGGATCGGTTTTGCAGGCTATAGCTGATATAGCTAGTGATCCAAAAAATGCCGCGTCAATATTAGCAAAGGTGCCATTTAGAAGGTTAATGTTTAAGAAAGGTGGCGTATTACAAACTTCTTCTGCTGAAGCATTTAATAGATCTGTTGGTGGGCTTATGCCCATAGACCCAAATGAAATAGGTCCTTTACAGATGCTGATCAGTCGTATTACTGGAGATAAGACTGTTGGCAAAATTGCCAAATTTATGAAGCCTTGGGGTACAACAGTGATGGCTAAATTGGCCCATATGACACCTGAGGAATGGGCCACATGGGGGCCAGTGTTGGGTGGTGATGTTAGCCCTAAGACTCTAGAGGATGCTTACGCAAGGGCTACTGGTAATAAGCATGGTAATGAAGACAAGACTAAGGGCGCTATGCATGGTACGATGCAGGCGTTTGATGCTTGGTTTAATGTGATAGGTGAGGGATTAGCTCCCATGGCAGATATGTCGATTGCTAGCAGAACTAAAATTTTTGAAGATTTGGCAAAGGACATAGCAGCATTACCAGAAATAGAGGCTGTAAATGCTAGATTACGTGGCATTTT
>Ga0315276_10001363_pt1 | contig 21839 bp, 16 predicted proteins | sample YL17G05_0_MG_FD_204542 | JGI IMG/M metagenome (GOLD analysis project Ga0315276, IMG submission 204542) | Sediment microbial communities from Yellowstone Lake, YNP, Wyoming, USA - YL17G05_0 | ecosystem: Environmental > Aquatic > Freshwater > Lake > Sediment | place: USA: Wyoming | collected... | reverse complement strand
CGACATCAAGAAGGGCGAGAGCCCGATCGTGCCGGTGATGCTCTACAACGCCAAGCTCGCGCAGGACGTGGCGCGCGACCTGTTCGCCGAGGGCATCTACGTCGTGGGCTTCTTCTTCCCGGTCGTGGCCAAGGCGCAGGCGCGCATCCGCACCCAGCTCTCGGCCGCGCACGAGCAGCACCACCTCGACAAGGGCATCGCGGCCTTCAAGAAGGTCGGCGCCAAGTACGGCATCCTGGGACTCAACAAGCAGCAGATCATCGACAAGTACGGGATGTAGGGGGCGCAGTCGCGCGAGCGGGCCCGGCCAGCCACTGCCGGGCCCGTCGGCGTTCCGGGCGGGTGCCCGATCCGTCGCCCGGTCCATGCTTCCCGCCGCGCCTTCACTCGTCTCCCGGGGCGCCGCGCTGGTAGGAATGCCCGGGGCACGCGCCGCGGAGCGCGGCATGGTCCACTCGAACACGATCCGCGGGGCGGCTTGGTCGCGCCGTCACGCCAGCCCTACGCAGAGGAGGCTCCATGAGACTCGCCCGCTCCTTCGTCATCGCCCTGGTCGCCTGCGCCGTGCTCTGTGGCGCCGCCACCGCCGCGCCGCGCCTGGTCTACCCGGGCAGGACGTGGGGGCACGCGAGGAACCCCGAGTCGCTCGGCTACTCGTCCGCCAAGCTGGCCGAGGCGCGCAGGTTCTCCGACAGCCTCAAGACCGCGGCGGTGGTCATCGTCGTCCACGGCCAGGTCCTCGACGAGTGGGGCAAGGTGGACGAGAAGTACCTGACCCATTCCTGCCGCAAGAGCTTCCTCTCCGCCCTGTACGGCAAGTACGTGAGATCGGGAGCGATCGACCTGGACCGGACGATGGCCGATCTCGGGATCGACGACGACCCACCGCTGTCCGCGCAGGAGAAGACCGCCACCATCCGTGACTGCCTCAAGGCGCGCTCTGGCGTCTTCCACACGGCCGAGGCCGAGACCGACGGCATGCACAAGCTCAAGCCGCCGCGCGACATGTTCAAGCCCGGGGAGTTCTGGCTCTACAACAACTGGGACTTCAACGTGCTCGGCACGATCTTCACGAAGCTCACGGGCAAGGACGTCTTCCAGGCGCTGGAGGAGGACATCGCGCGCCCCATCGGCATGGACAGCCTCACGGTCGCCGACAGCCTGTGGGTTCGCAGCGGACGTTCGATCCACCCCGCCTACATGTTCGTCATCACCGCCCACGACATGGCGCGTTTCGGACTGCTCATGCTGCGCAACGGCCAGTGGAACGGGAGGGAGGTCGTTCCGGCCGACTGGGTCCGGGAGAGCACCACCTACTTCTCCGACGCCACCATCTACAAGTACGACGGCTACGGCTACATGTGGTGGGTGGCGAAGGACCACAACAAGCTGCCACACCTGCCGAAGTGCAGGCTGCCGGAGGGCACGTACTCGGCGCGCGGCGCGGGCGGCCACTACATCGTGGTCATCCCCGAGCGCGACATGGTGGTCGTGCACCGCGTGGACACGTTCGACGGCACGAACAACGTCACGGCCGGGGACTTCGGCCGGCTGTTGCAGAGGATCCTGGACGCGAAGCTGTAGCGGTGGGACGCACGGGGCGGTGACGGCCCCCGTGCCCGATGAGCGCGGCCCGGTGGACCGGGGTCCACCGGGCCGTCGTCCTTGCCGCGGTCCCGCCCGCGCTACGGCGCCGGCTGTCCCCACAGGTCACGCAGCTCGACCGGGCCATCGTTCAGGGCCTTGATGGGAGCCTCGATCTGGCTGCGATCTCCCACCACCACGACCGTGAACTGGTCCGGGGTGATGTACTGCCGCGCCACCCGCTGCACGTCCTCGGCCGTCACGGCCTGGATCCGGTCGATGAACGAATTGTAGGAATCCAGCGGGAGGTCGTAGGCGAGCAGGTCCAGGAACCGGCCGGCCGCCCCCTGCGTGGTCTCGAACTCGCCCGGCAGACCGAGCGCGATGTAGGCCTTCGACTTGGCCAGCTCCGCCGCCGGCACCGGCTCGTCGCGGACGCGGCGCAGCTCCCGGAAGAACTCGATCAGCGCGCTGTCGGTCTTCGCCGTGTGCACCGAGGACGAGGCGCGGAACGGCCCGGCCTGCTGGTACATGTCGAAGGACGAGCGCGCGCCGTAGGTGTAGCCGTGCAGCTCGCGCAGGTTCTGGTTGAGCCGCGAGGTGAACGACACGCCCAGGAGGTTGTTCATCACCCGCAGCGCATAGTAGTCCGGCGTGGAGCGCGGCACACCGAGGTTGCCGATCCAGATGACCGACTGCGGCGCCCCCGGCTTGTCCACGAGGTAGAACGTGCGTCCGGCCCGGGCCGGGACCGCGCCCACCGGACGGGCGGGCACCGCGCCCTTCGCCCAGCCACCGAAGCGGGCCTCGGCGAGCTTGCGGGCTTCGGCCATGGTGATGTCCCCCACGAACAGCAACTTCGCGTTCGCGGGACGGTAGTGCGTCTCGTAGAAGCGCGTGACCTGGCCGCGGTCCAGCGCCGCCGTCGAAGCGTCGGACCCGCCCTGCGGATGCCCGTACGGGTGGGCAGCACCGAAGAGGATGGCGTGGAACGCCAGGGGCGCCATGGCCGTGGGCTGGTCGCGCAGCTGGAGGATGCTGTTCTTCCGCAGCTCCCGCTGCCGGACGATCTCCGAGTCGGGGAACACCGGCCGCAGCGCCACGTCGGCCATCAGGTCGAGCGCCGCCGCCAGGCGCGCCTTGGGCACGTGCAGGCCCACCTGCGCGTTCTCCATTCCGGCGCCGGTGTTGAACTGGGCGCCGAGGAAGTCGGCCTCCTCGGAGATCTCCAGCGCGCTCCGCTTGCCGGCGCCCTCGTCGAGCATGCCCGCGACGAAGCTGGCAAGCCCGGGGCTTCCCTGCGGGTCGTACGCCGCGCCGGCCCGCACGAGCAGCAGGCAGTCCACGACCGGGACCTCGTGCATCTCGACGACCGCCAACTGGAGCCCGTTCGGGAGCGTCTGGGTCTGCACCACGGGCACCTTGAGCGGCTTGAGCGGGCCCAGCACCGGGGGCTTCGTGCGGTCGATGGGCGCATCCGCGGCGAGGCCCGCTCCCGCGACCAGCGCGAGCACGATGCACGCCGGCACGACGCGGCGCGCGAGGTTCGTGGCGAGCGAGTTCATGGCTTCCTCCCTTCCGTCACCGCCAGCTCCGTCTTGCCCTGCGGCACGATGCTGAGCACCACCCGGTGCGCGCCGGCCACGTACTCCCGGGCCACGCGCTGGATGTCGGCGGTGGTCAGCTTCTGGTAGCGCTCGAGGTCCTTGGCGAAGTAGTCCGGCGTGCCGACGAAGAAGTCGTAGTGGTTCAGCTGGTTCGCCTTGCCGGTGAACCCGCCCACCTGCTGCATGCCGTCGAGGAACTGCGCCTCGGCGCCGTTCTTGACCCGCTGCAGCTCGCGCTCGGTCGGACCGCTCTGCGCAAGCCGCGCCAGCTCCTCGTCGATCACCCGCTGAAGCTCGTCCAGCGCGTGGCCGGGCGTCGCGGTGGCGAACGTCACCAGCTTGCCGTCCTTGCGGCCGGCGTCGTTGTAGACCGCCACCTGGTTGGCGATCCGCAGCTCGTAGACCAGCCGCCGGTAGAGGCGCGACGACTTGCCGCCGCCCAGGATCTGGCTCAGGACGTCGAGGGCCGCGTCATCCGGGCCGAAGAGGCGCCCCGAGTGCCACACGTCGTAGACGCGCGGCAACTGCACCCGGTCCTCCAGCGTGCCGAACACGTCGGCCTCGAGCTTCACCGGCGGCGGCGGGCGACGCACCACCTCGGGCCCGCGCGGGACGTCCCCGAACCAGCGCTCCACCTGCCCGCGGGTCTGGGCCGGATCGATGTCCCCGGCGATCACCAGCACCGAGTTGTTGGGCGTGTAGTAGGAACGGAAGAAGCCCTGCACGTCCTCGAGCGAGGCGGCCTGCAGGTCGGCCATGGAGCCGATCACCGGCCAGTGGTAGGGATGATCGGGCGGGTAGAGGCGCTTGAGGATGTTCTCCTCGGCGAGCCCGTACGGCCGGTTCTCGTAGGACTGCCGGCGCTCGTTCTGCACCACGCCCTTCTGCAGCTCCACCTTCTCCGCGGTGATCTCGGACGTCAGGAAGCCCATGCGGTCCGAGTCCAGGTAGAGCATGAGCGCCAGGGAGTTCGAGGGGCCGTCCTCGTAGTAGTTGGTGCGGTCCTCGGTGGTAGAACCGTTGTTGTCGGCCCCGGCGGCCTCGAGCAGCCGGTCGAAGTCCCCGGTCGGCACGTTCTGGGAGCCCATGAACATCATGTGCTCGAACAGGTGGGCGAAGCCGGTCCGCCCCGGCCGCTCGTCGCCGGACCCCACGCGGTACCAGATGTTCACGCTGACGATGGGCAGCGCGTGGTCCTCGTGCAGGATGACCTTGAGCCCGTTGGGCAGCGTGAAGGTGGTGTGGGGGACGCTCAGCGCGCCGGCGGCCCAGAGCCCGCGCGGCGCGACGACGACCGCCAGCAGCGCGAGCCCGAAGGCCAGGCTGCGGAGTGCCGCCCGCAAGCGACTTCCTTCCATGTCGGACCTCTCGGAATGGGTTGGGGACGACCCGTCCCGCGCGACCGTCTCCGGCGCGCGGCCGGGGGGCGAGGATAGCAGAACCCGCACGAGGGATCCCCAGGGTGATAGCCGCGCCGCGCCGGCACGGTGGCGGAACCGACGACGTCAATCCGTACGGCAGCATCCCGAAGAAGGCGAGCCGGACTGCCCGACTATCCGCCGAGCGCCCCCGCCTGAGGTCCGAACGCGCCCGGACCCGGAGCGAGCGGATGCAACTCAGGCCGCCCCGGGCCCGGGCACCCCCGGCCGGGCGCCCGCCCCGCCCTTGAGCAGCTTGGTCATCAGCAGCAACCCGAAGGCCGAGACCACGCCGACCGCCGCGAAGACAAACCACATCAACTGCGGCCGGTGGAGCGTGTTCTTGAAGAAGTCGTACACCGGCCCGCCGATCAGCCCCGCCAGGAAGTAGCCCAGTGCGATCGGCAGGAAGGCGAAGCCCATGTACATGCCGACCTGGTCGGGCGGCGCGATGCTGCCGAGATAACGGTAGAAGTGGGCCGAGTAGATCATCTCGCCCACCGAGAAGATCAGGATCCCGACGCCCACGATCCAGATCGAAGGGGCCAGGCCGATGAAGGCGATGCCCGCCGCGGCAACCAGGGCGGCGAGGAAGATGGCCCGCCCCGCCGCGAGGTTGCGGACGAAGTAGCCGACCACCACCTGCAGACAGACGATCGCGAGCGCGTCGAGCGAGATCACGAAGCCCAGCGCCCGGGTCGATGCGTGGAGGTCGTCGGTCAGGTAGAGCGGCAGCGGGCCGTAGAACTGGAAGAACATGCTCCAGAAACCGGCGACCAGCAGCACCAGCGCCATCAACGGTCCGTTCGTCAGCACCCGACCGAAGTCCCGGAGGAACGCGCCGAAACTCTTGCGGGCTTCGTTGCCGGCCGCGGCCACCGGCTCGCGGAACGCGAACAGGTCAAGCAGGAAGGCCAGGACGGCCGCAGCCGCGCTGCAGTAGAACACCGGCTCCACCCCCACCCGGTCGCGGATCTGCCCGCCCAGGTTGGGACCGATGAACCCGCCGATGTTGACCAGGGTGTAGTAGATCGAGAAGCCGAGCGCCCGCTGCGGCTCGGTGCAGACCTTCTGCACCGTGCCCGTGATCGAGGGCTTGATGAGCGACGCCCCGATCGCGATCAGGAACAGCGCAACCAGGATGGGCACCGTGCCGTGTACGGTCACCACGAGGAAATAGCCCGCCGCGAGCAGCGCGTAGGCCAAGAGCATCGCCCGGCGGTAGCCCAGCAGATCGGCGAGGAATCCCGAGAAGGCCGCGAGCCCGTAGGTGAAGAGCCCGAAGTAGCCCCCGACGACGATGGCCGTGGAATTCGGGAACCCCCGCGACTTGGTCAGGAAGAGGACCAGGATGGTCGTCATCCCGTAGAACGCCACGCGCTCGAACAACTCCGAGAGGTTCGCCGTCCAGAAGGACGCGTGGTACTCGCGCAGCGAGCGGTAGAACTTCGCGACACCTTGGATCACGGTGAGCCTCCCGGCAGTGGGTTCGCGCGGGCCCCCAACACAGGCCGCCACGGCACACGGTCCGACCAAGCCAAGTTACCGCATGAGCACGAGAGGCGCGAATCGCGCCGGCCTGCGCGCCTCACCGGGCCAGCGTCCTCTCGATGCGTCGATCCGGCACGAGCCACATCACCGCGACGAGGACGTAGAGCGCAAGAGCCAGGCGTGGGTCCACGAAGGAAAGCGGGACCGCCGCCAGGTACACGACGAGCGAGATCGTGCCCTTGGAGTCCCGGCCGAGGGCGGTGGCGAGCACGGAATCGCGGGCATGGAGGGTGAGCAGGACCCGCGTCAGGATGAAGTGGGCGATCGCCGCCAGCAGCAACACGGCCCCGTACACCGCGACCGGCAGGGCGGCGAAGTGATTCCCGCCCATCCAGCCGGTCACGAACGGGATCAGCGAGAGCCAGAACAGCAGGTGAAGGTTCGCCCACAGGACGCGTCCGTCCACGGCCTCGACGACCTGCAGCAGGTGGTGGTGGTTGTTCCAGTAGATGCCGAGCATGACGAAGCTGAGCAGGTAGCTCAGCAGGTCGGGGACCAGGGGCCGCAGCGCGCCGAGCCCGGTCCCGGCGGGCGCCCTCAGCTCCAGCACCATGATGGTGATGAGGATGGCGATCACCCCGTCGCTGAACGCTTCGATCCGTCCCTTTCTCAATCTGGATCCTCCGTCCGGGCCCTGGACATGCCGATTCCCCGCCCCGGCTCCGGCGGAGTGGGACTGACGCGAGGCGGGCGGGGGCTCGGGCGCGGTCGGCCCCGGCCGCAATCCCGAGTCTCGACAGGGCCGCGCGGATCCCCGCCAACTCGTCGCTCAGGCGCCGGGCCGTGACGCTGCTCCCGTACGCCATCATGATCAGCTTCACCGACACCAGGAACACGCCGGCCTCGAGCAGCAGGCCGAGGCCCAGGCCCTTGACGAAGACGGCCGCCACGAAGAGGACCAGCGTGACCAGGATCACCAGCCAGGAAGCCGGGTCGAGATGCTAGCGGATCATCGCCATCCGTTGCCTCGCGAGGAGCAAAGGGGGGGACTGCAGCGTCGGTGGGGGCCTGGCGCCGGCATCAGCCATCGCAGCACGCCGGAGCTTCAGCCGCGGCGCCAGGCGACGATCCCGACGATCCCGGTCATGACTCCAGCCAGCGTGACGAGCAGACCCGCGTCGAGCACCACCTGGTTCGGCTGGAACCAGCCGTCGGCCATCAGCAGCACGCCGAGCAGGAGCACGGCGGCCATCCCGATCTGGCTCCCCGCCACCCGATCCATCGCCGGTGACCTTCGCATGTTCGAACCTCTCCTTTCCGAACCACCGGCACGCCGGACGACCGCCGTGCCCCCGCCGGTTGCGCGCGGACGAGCGTGGTCCCGTGGTGCGGACGGCGCGCGGCGTCGTGTGCCGCACCACGCCCTGCGACGCCCCGCACCCGCCCCTCCGCTCACCGCCTCGCGCGCTGCAATTCCGCGCGGATGCGCATCAGGATATCGCAGTAGCGCCACTCTGGACAGGCCCCGGCTTCCTGGTGGTGGTCGGGCCTCAGGATCAGGTCGCCGGTCGCGAGCAGGACCTGCTTCACCTCGGGGTTCTGCCGCACCTTCTCGCGCATGGCCGCCACGATGAGCCGGTAGTGCCGGCCGGGCCGGGCGGAGCGATAGGCGAAGCGGTGGCCCTCGAAGGTCACCCAGCCGAACCCGATGCGCGCCATGTTCTGCTCGGCCAGCGCGCCCGCCCGCTTCGCCTCGAAGGCGGTCATCTGCGCCACCTGCTCGCGCGTGTGGTTCCACTCCAGCCCGGGGAAACGCGCGCGCGCATCGGCGGGCCCCTCGGGATAGAGCATCATCTGCCAGAAGCCCTCGAGGCTCGCATAGCGCTTGCCGCGGAAGGTGAACGGGGTCGCCGCGAAGTTGGAGAGCAGGCCCAGCTCGTGGCGCTTCGAGACGATCACCTCCCCCGGCCCGGCCGCCTGCGGCAGGATCTCCCACTCGGGAACACTCTCCGGCGGGGCCGCCGCCCACCAGTGGGCGGGGTAGTTCGCCCGGGCGGCGAGCAGCTCATCCGCGGAAGGGCCCGCGGCCCGCGGCGGACGGGGGTCCGCGGCGAGCGCCGTCAGGGCGACGGCCAGGACGATGGATCCGAGCCACGCAGGGCTCCGCGTCATCGCACACGCTCCACTCGGCGGTCCGGGGCCGCAGCGCGGGATCGTCCGCGCCGGGGTCTTCGCGCGGCCGGCCCGGGTCGGACCTGACCCGGGCCGGAGACCGCGCGTCGATCCTCGCTACTTCGCGTTCTTCAGGATCCCCATCAGGAAGTCCCAGTACTTCTCGACGGTGTTGATGTGCATCTTCTCGTCCGGCGAGTGCACACCCTCGAGCGTCGGCCCGAAGGAGAGCATGTCCATCCCGGGGTACTTCTCGCCGATGATGCCGCACTCGAGGCCGGCGTGGATGGCCTTCACCTCGACGGTCTTGCCGTAGAGCGCCTGGTAGGTGGACTTGGCCACCTTGAGCACCTCGGAGTCCATGTTCGGCTTCCAGCCCGGGTAGCCGTCCGACTGCTTCACGGCGGCCCCGCCCAGCTCGAGGATGACCCGCACGGTGTCGCAGATCTCGTCGATCTCCGAGGCCACCGAGCTGCGCTGGCTGCTCACCAGCTCGATCGCCTTGGCCGTGCATTTGATGATGGCGACATTGGTCGAGGTCTCGATCAGGCCGGGGATGTCGGAGCTCATCTTGATCACACCGTGCGGCAGCGCCACCAGCGTCTGCAGCACCTTCATCTGCACGGCCTTCTTGAACACGCTGCGGCGCTTCGAACCCTTGGTCTCGGTCAGCGTCAGGTTCAGACCGGGGTCCGCGACGCCGAGCTCGGCCCGGATGGTCGCCTGGCACTTCGCCACCAGCTCGACCGCGACCGGCCAGAGCTTCTTCGGCACGAACACCAGCGCTTCGGCCTCGCGCGGGATGGCGTTGTGCTTGTTGCCGCCCTCGATCGAGGCCATCCGCACGCCCAGCTCCGAGAGCGCGAACAGCGTCCGCGCCAGGAGCTTGATCGAGTTGCCGCGGTTCTTGTCGATCTCGAGGCCCGAGTGGCCGCCCTTGAGCCCCGTGATCTTGAGCAGACCCGCCGCTGCCGCCGCCGGCGCCGCGTCCGTCGTCAGGGCCCAGCGCGCGGCCGTATTCCGCCCGCCCGAGCAGCCGACGTAGACCGCGCCCTCCTCCTCGGAATCGAGGTTCAGCAGGGTCTTGCCGGTGAGGAAGTCGGGGCCCAGGTTGTTCGCGCCCGTCAGGCCGGTCTCCTCGTCCACGGTGAACAGGAACTCGAGCGGCCCGTGCTCGAGGCTCTTGTCCTCCATGATGGCGAGGCTCGTCGCCACCGCGACGCCGTTGTCCGCCCCCAGCGTGGTGCCGTCGGCCATCAGCATGTCGCCCTTGCGCACCAGCACGATGGGGTCCTTGAGGAAGTCGTGCACCGTGTCCTTGTTCTTCTCGCAGACCATGTCGAGGTGGCCCTGCAGCACCACGGTGCGGACCCGCTCGCGGCCGGGCGAGGCAGGCTTGCGCGCCACCACGTTGCCGAACTTGTCGGCCCGGGCCTCGAGCCCGAGCAGCTTCGCGACCCCCAGCACGTACTTCGTGATCGCCGCCTCGTTCTTGGAGCCCCGCGGGATCTTCGAGATCGCCGCGAAGTACTTCCAGAGCAGTTCGGGCTTCAATCCTTCGATCGCACTCGACACAGACAGGCTCCTTTCGTGAGTCCAGGGAGGACGCGAAGGGATCCCGGGGCGCTCAACCTCGCGTCCCGTGCTCTCGCGTCCTCCCGACGAAGCTCCTCCGAAGTCCTCTACCCGATGTCTAGACCATCGCGCTCGGCGGCGCCGGATCCTCCGGGCGTCCCGCGTTCACGAGCGGCACGCGGACCAGCACCCAGCCGATGACGACGAACACCAGCAGGCTGATGCCGAAGGGCGCCGGGAAGAAGCCCGACAGGCCCGGCAGCCACTGGTCGTACTTGATCTCCATCACCGCCAGCCCGGCGAACAGGAGCCCGATGAGCGCCTCCCCGGCGATCAGGCCCGCGGCGAGCAGAGTGCCGTTGTTGCCGCTCCGGATGGTCTGGGCCTCGTTGAAACCGCGCCGCTTGGCGAGGCTGTCGAAGACCCCCTTGATCAGGCCGCCGATGAAGATCGCGAACGAGGTCTCGAGCGGCAGGTACATGCCGACGCACACCAGCATCGGGCTCCTCACCTGCACCAGGATGAAACCGAACGCCATCAGCATGCCGACGATGATGAGCGGCCAGGCCATGTCGTGGCCGACGATGCCGCTCGCCAGGATCGCCATCAGGCTGGCCTGGGGCGCCGGGTAGGCCTTGCCGCCCAGCCCGGTGCCGCCCATCGCGATGTCGCCCTGGTGGAGGATGACGAGCGGGATGAACATCACGGCCGCCGCCAGCGCGACTCCCATCATGTCCCCGAGCTGCATCTTCCAGGGCGTGCCGCCCAGGATGTGCCCGACCTTGAGGTCCTGCAGCATCTCGCCGGCGACCGCCGCCGTGACGCAGGCGACTGCCGCCACGCCCAGCACCGCGGCCACCCCGGGCATCCCGCTCACGCCGAGCGCGACCATCAGCAGCGCGGCGATGATGAGCGTGGAGATGGTCAGGCCGCTGATCGGGTTGTTGCTCGAGCCGATCAGCCCGACCAGGTTGCCCGACACGGCGGAGAAGAAGAAGCCGGCGACGACCATCACGATGGTGGCCACCAGCGCCGCCGTCGTGTGGTGGGTGAAGTACAGGTAGATCGCGAAGACCGCGATCATGCAGAGCAGGATGCCGACGAACACCCAGTTGAAGGGCAGGTCACGATCGGTGCGCACCACGTCGTGCTTGCCGGCCGCCGCCTTCTTGACGTCGCCCAGGGCGCGCGACAGGCCGGAGCCCAGGCTCTTGCGCATCCGGTAGAGCGTGAAGCCCGCGCTCATGAGCATGCCGCCGATGGCGATCGGGCGCACGATGCCGCGCCAGACCTGGTTGGCCATCGTCACCCAGGTGTCGTGGGCGGTGACGTCCACCCCCGTGCCCTGCAGCGAAGCCGCAAGCTGCGGCCCGACGAAGTACAGGAGCAGCGGCACGAAGAGACCCCAGGCCAGCAGCCCGCCGGTGAAGTTCAGCGCCGCGAGCTTGGGCCCGATGATGTAACCCACGCCCATGTAGGCGGGGCTCACGCCCGGGGTGGTGATGAGCGCGCCGCCGCCGGCCTGCACCGAGGCGCCGTTGCCCAGGGTGATCTTCTTCCCGGCGAAGGAGATGAAGCGCTCCCAGCTCGAGGCGAAGACGTTCAGCGACCTCAACGCCTGGATGAGCGCCCCCAGCCCCATCGCCCAGAACAGGAACTTCGCCCCGGTCTGTCCGCCCTGGCCGGCCTTGTGGATCTCGGCGGCCGCCACGGACTCGGGGAACGGGAGTTCCTTGTCCTCGACCATCACGCGCCGCAGGATGGTGACGAAGAGGATGCCCAGGATGCCGCCGATCAGCAGGATCGCGCTGGCCTCGAAGTAGTGCTGCGGGGTCCAGAACTCCGTCCACACGCCCGCGATCAGGAAGGCCGGGAGCGTGAAGATCGCGCCCGCGGCGACCGACTCGCCGATCGACCCGACCGTTCGCGCGTAGTTCTCCTCGAGGATCGTGCCCTTCCAGACCTTGAGCAGCGCCATGCCGATGACGGCCGCCGGGTAGGTGGCCGCGATGGTCATCCCCGCCTTCAGGCCGAGGTAGGCATTGGCCGCGCCCAGCACCACGCACATGACCAGGCCGATCAGCAGCGCCTTGATCGAGACTTCCCGCATGGTCGAGGTGGTCGGGACGTAGGACTTGCTCTTCTGCTCCTCCATTGTCGCTCCTCCATACGTGCGAGCTGCGGCAGGCGGCCGGCGCGAGCCTGGTCCATCCCGGAGTGCCGGACCAGGTGCCGGTGGGGCGTTCTTCGACAGCAGGGAGCGCGTCCGTCCCGGACGGAACTCCCCAGGAAACGAGGCAGGTTAGCCGTCAGGATTCCCTTGCGCAAGCACTACTTAGGCGAGCGCGGCGAGCGCTCAGACCGGAGCCGGAGTCCCGTCCATGACCACCCGGGCCAGCGAGCGCCTCAGCCGCTGGCGCACGCGCGCCAGCAGGGACAGGGCGACGACCACGAGGCCGACCACGAGCCCCCACCACAACCCGGCCGCGCCCCCACCGAGCCCGAAACCGAACCACAGGCTGGCCGGCAGCCCGATGAGCCAGAAGCCGAGCACGTTCAGGACCACCGGGGCGCGGGTGTCCCCCACGCCGCGCAGGACCCCGATCGAGACCACCTGGATCCCGTCGAAGACCTGGAACACCCCGGCGATGGGCAGGAGCAGCGTGGCGACGGCGAGCACGGGCACCTCGGTGGAGAAGAGCCGCGCCATCGGCCCCGGGAGGGTCATGAGCGCGAGGCCGCAGAGCAGCATGAAGGCGGCCCCGGCCCCGAGCGAAGCAACCGCCGCCCGGCGCGCGCGGGAGCCGTCGCCCGCACCCACGGCCTGACCGACCAGCACGGCCGCCGCCCCGCCGATGCCCTGCGGCACCATGAAGGTGACCGAAGCCACGGTGAGGGCGATCTGGTGCGCCGCCATGGGCACGGTGCCGAGCCGGCCCATGAGCAGGGCCACGAAGGCGAAGACCCCGTACTCGAGCTGCATCTGCAGGCCGATCGGGAACCCCAGTTGCAGCATGCGCGCGAGCGCGGCCCGGTCGAGCGCTTCCCGCCGAAGCGGCAGCAGCAGCGGCCGCAGTTCGCGCCAGGCGAGCGCGAGCAGGCCCAGCGCCAGCGCGAAACGGCTCACGGTGGCGGCGAGGCCCGCGCCCACCGCGCCCAGGGCCGGGCTGCCGAGGTGTCCGAAGATGAGCGCCCAGCCCAGCGCCGCGTTGAGCGCGTTCGCGCCCAGGATGGTGATCACGATGGCGCGCATGCGCCCCATGGCCTGCAGGCTCTGGCGCAGCACCAGGTAGAAGAAGAACGGGAAGATCCCGGGGATCGAGACCTCGATGTAGCGCGCCGCGAGCGGCACCACGTCCGCGGGCTGGCGCAGGAGGATGAGCACGGGCCGCGCCGGGAGGAAGAGGAGCGCGGTCACGACACCCACCACCGCGGCCAGCACCAGGCCCCGCTGAACCCCGCGGGCCACGCCCTCGCGGTCGTCCGCCCCGTGCGCCTGCGCCACGATCGGGTCGAGGCCCATCAGCACGCCCCAGCCCAGCAGGGCCAGCCAGACGACGCAGAGGTTGCCCAGCGCCGCAGCCGCCAGGTCGGCCGCCGAGACGTGGCCCACCATGACGGTGGTCACGACCCCCATGAGCATCATGCCCAACTGGACCACCACGACGGGCACCGCCAGCGCCCAGAGCCGCCGCAGGTCGTCCCGCGTCGGGAACAGGTGGTGGGCGCGCACGCGTGCCGGGATGACGGAAGGAGCGGCCATGGGGCAGGCAGGATGCCCCGAACCCGACGCAGAATCCAGCCGGCCACGCGGCGGGACGTCGAAGGCGTGCCCGGGGGAGTCGGAGGACGAGCACGCGGCGGGGCTTGCACGGACCGGAGGACGAGCGTGTCCGTACTTAGCCGTCCTCCGGTCCGCGTAAGCCCCGCCGCCCCCCAAACTGCGCACCGCGGCGGTCCGGGCCGGAAGAGCGTGTGGTAGACTCGTGGCGGGAACTTCGGGCGGACGGCCTCCCGGGGGCACCGCCGCATTTCCACCGACCCGCGCACCGCTCGAGGAGATGTCCCCCATGCACCGCATCGCCCTCGTCCTCGCCCTCCTGCTCGCCTTCGCTCCCGCGCAAGCCGCGCGGGCCTACGAGACCCGCCACGTCGTGATCGTGGTCATCGACGGCGGCCGCTACACCGAGACCCTGGGGCACCCGACCTTCGCGTACGAGCCCCGCCAGGGCCTGCTCATGGCCCCCCTGGGCTGTCGCGGGGAGAGCTGGAACAACGGCGTCACCGTCACCAATCCCGGCCACGCCGCGATCCTGTGCGGGGCCTATCAGCCCCTCTCCAACGACGGCTCCCAGCGCCCGTATCTGCCCACGGTCTTCGAGTACTACCGCGCCGCCACCGGCGCACCCGCGTCGCAGGCCTGGTTCTTCACCAACAAGGTCAAGCTCGGCGTCATGTCCTACAGCACCCACGCCGACTACGGCGCGAGCCTTGGGGCGCTGGTGGACGCCAGCTGCCCCACCGACTCCGCGGTGGTCGCGCGCGCCGAGGCCGTGCTGTTCGCGGACCACCCGGCGATCGTGGGCCTGAACCTGGCCCAGACCGACATCAGCGGGCACACCGGGAACTGGCCCGCATACCTGGCGGCCCTGCAGAAGGCCGATTCGCTGGTCCACGACCTGTGGATGCGGATCCAGGCCGACACGGCCCTCGCCGGCCGGACCGCGCTGTTCGTCACCAACGACCACGGCCGGCACGACGACGCGCACGGGGGCTTCCAGAACCACGGGGACGGCTGCCAGGGCTGCCGGCGCGTCCAGATGCTCGCGCTGGGCCCGGACTTCAAGACGGGCCTGGTCTCGGCGGCCGCCATGGAACCGGTGGACATCGTCCCGACCGTGGGGGCGCTGCTCGGGATCGCGGTGCCCTACGCGACCGGCCACGTGATGGACGACCTGCTGCTGGGCCTCCTCGCCGCCGGCGACGGGCCCGCTGCCGAACGGTTGCGCTTCGCGGCGCCGGTCCCCAACCCCACGCGGGGCGCGGTGACCCTGTCGGTGGACGTCCCCGGCACGGGCGAGCTGGCGATGGACGTCCTGGACGCGCAGGGGCGGCAGATCGCCACGCTCGAGCGCTGCAGCACGGGGCCGGGCCGCAGGACGATCGCGTGGTCCGGACGGACCGGCACGGGCCACCGCGCCGCGCCCGGCACGTATTTCGTTCGCGCCCGCATGGCAGGCCACCAGGCCGCCACCCGCGTCGTGCTGCGCTAGCGCTAGCGCTGCCCCTGCAAGCCCCGCCGCCCCCGCCCGGGCCCGCTACCTTCCCGCGAGGTCCCGGTAGATCTCGAGCAACGACGACCCGAGGGTCCGCACGTCGTAGCGCCGGACATCCTCGCGGTTCGCCTGCGACATGGCTTCACGCAGCGCGTCGTCGTCGAGCAGTCGCTCGATCGCCGCGGCCAGGCCCTCGATGTCTCCCGGCTGCACGAACAGGGCATTGCGCCCGTCGCGCGCCACGGCGGGGATGCCGCCCACGGGACAGGTCACGACGGGGGTGCCGCAGGCCATCGCCTCCAGCAGGACCATCGGGATCCCCTCGGAATACGTGGGCAATGCGAGCAACGTGCAGGTCTGGAGGTGCCGGACGACATCGGCGCGCCCGAGCCAGCCGGCCACCTTGACCGTCTCGGCCAGCCCGAGTGTGCGCACCCGCTCACGCAGTTGGTCTTCCCGTTTGTAGCCGCCGAACACCGCGCGCAGGCCGGGACGGCGGTCGTGCATGCGCGCGAGGGCCTCGAGCAGGTCATAGGCCCCCTTCCCCGGGACGAACCAGCCGAGGAAGACCACGGTGGCCGGGTCGCGTTGGGGAACCGGCTGTGCGCGGAATTCATCGAGGTCCACCGGATTGGGGAGGACGTACACCCTGGAGTTCGGAATGAGGGCCCGGAATCTGGAGGCCATCTCCTCCGTGAGCACGATCGACGCCTGGCAGCGCCGGATCGTGGCCCGGATCGCCCGTTGGCAAAGGGGGCCGCTGCCCTCGTAGAAATCCATGAAGTAGGTCGGGTGGACGTGCAGCAGGACACGCGCCTGCTTCAGCCACGAGATCCAGGCATAGGCCATCTTTCGCCAGAAGCTGGAATGCCAGGAGGCATGGAGGTGCACGATCGCCCCCCGGGGCAACGGCGTGAGTGCGAAGCGCAGCAACTGCCAGGCCGTGAACCGCGTCTTGGCTGCGATCCCGCCATCGATGGTCGAGGGATGAAGCCTGATCTCCAGGCCGTTCTCGTGCGCTCCGAAGAGTCCGATCCGCTGATAGAGGGCGTTCACCCGCGAGATCCCGCCCTTCGCATCGAGGGCCGGGGTCACGACGATGACCAGCCCCCGCCCCGGACCGGGCCGTGCTACGGGCGCCACCATGCCCTGAGGGTCAGCCCGAGGAACCTCGCATTGCCGATGAGGTAGCGCTTCCACATCCTGCGGGGCTCCTGGATCAGGCGGAAGAGCCACTCCAGGCCCGCGTCCTGCATCCAGCGGGGAGCGCGCCGCGTCTTCCCCGCCAGCAGGTCGAAGCTGCCCCCGACGCCCATCGCGAAGAGGGGGCCCATCCGGTCGAGGTTCTGCGACAGGAAGAATTCCTTGCGGGGGCTGGAGATCCCGACGAAGAGGAGCCGGGCACCGGAGCTGCGGATGTCGTCGGCGACGGCCGCATCATCTTCGAAGTAGCCGTGGTGCCGCCCGGCGATCTGGAGGCGCGGGTGTAGCTTCAGCACGGCGACCTCGAACTCCTTCAGCACCTCGGCCCTGGCCCCGAGGAAGTAGACGGGGTACCCCCTGCGCTCCGCCAGCTCGAGGAGTCGCTCCATCAGGTCGGGGCCGGCCACCCGCCCCGACAAGGCCACCCCCAGGAGCCGGGCGGCCCAGACGATCGACTGACCGTCCGCATTCACGATGTCGCAGGCCGCGAGGGTCTCGCGGAAGCCCGGGACGTCCTCCATCATCACGGCCTCCGCCGCGTTGATGAAGGCGTGCTGGACGGGACGTCGCTGCTCGATCAGATCCTGGCACCGCTCGACGGTCTCATCGATCGTCAGCAGATCGACCGGCACGCCAAAGAGCTCGACCTTCCCTGACACCTCAACCTCCAGCCCGAGCGATCGATGGGGGACAAACTGCTCTCGCGCCACTTTGGGCCCGCGCCCAGCCGGAAGCCTCCTCCAGCGGGATCTCGCTCCCTCCGTGCCAGTCTGCCACCGCTGCCGGCCCGCCCGCAACCCGGCTCCGGGCCGGCCACCGCTTGACAGGAGCGCCCGGCGGCGGGTACTTGGGGGCCTCACGAAGGAGGTCCGCGCCATGAAGATCCGCTTCCTCGTCACCGGTGGCACGTTCGACAAGGAATACAACGAGCTCACCGGGGCGCTCTTCTTCAAGGACACGCACGTCCGCGAGATGCTCCGGCTCGGCCGCTGCAACCTGGACCTCGAGCTCCGCACGCTGATGATGATCGACAGCACCGAGATGAACGAGGTGGATCGCGAGATGATCCTCAAGAGCTGCGCCGAGTCCACCCGCGAGCGGATCGTCATCAGCCACGGCACCGACACCATGTCCGAGACCGCCCGCTACCTTGGCGAGCGCGTCAAGGACAAGACCATCGTGCTCACGGGCGCCATGGTGCCCTACACCTTCGGCAGCTCCGACGGGCTCTTCAACCTCGGCAGCGCGCTCGCCTTCGTCCAGACCCTGCCGCACGGCGTCTACGTCGTCATGAACGGACGCTGCTTCGACTGGCACGACGTGAAGAAGAACCGCTCCACGGGCCACTTCGAGAAGTCGAAGCACGCATAGAGCGGCCGCCGCCTACGACCGCGCGCCCAAGGTGTGCCCCGGGGAGTCGGAGGACGGCTAAGTACGGACGCGCTCGCCCTCCGACTCCCCGGGGCACGCCGCATCGCCGAGCACGCGGCGGGGCGCAGACACGGGCCCGGGCACCCACCGAAGGTGGGTCGCGAGCGTGTCCGTACTTAGCCGCCTTCCGGTCCGTGCAAGCCCCGCCGCCGTCATCTCGGGCACCCCGCGAGGTGCCCCGCCGCCGACCGCGGCGGCTAGCGGCGGCTAGCGGCTCAGGCTGATGCGGGCGAAGTACTCCTGCTTCGGGCCCGGCTGGTAGGAATTCCAGACGTCGACCACGATGCCGCCCGTGTCATCGAAGTCCGGCTCGGTGAAGGCCATGTACGAGGCGCCGAAGACGTTCCGAGCGGCCAGGCTCAACTCGCCGCCCGTGCCACCCATGTGCCACCGGTAGCTCGCGTTCGCGCCCCACAGGGCGAATCCCGGCACCCACGCCAGGCCGTCGGTATCCACCCACCAGTGACTCTGCATCTGGCTCTCGACCCCGACGCTGAACTGCGGCGCCACCTGGTAGTCGACGCCCAGGTTCAGCATGTGCTCGGGCGAGCTGGGCAGCCAGTGGTCTTCGATGGCCGCGGGAGACACGTACTTGAACTGCGACCAGGTGTAGGCGACGTCCAGCGAGAGCTCGCGGACCGGCTTCCAGCCGAGACGCGTCTCGACGCCGAAGCGCCGTGTGTCGCCGACGTTGCGGTAGAAGTCGATGCCCCCGCGCCCGGTCGAAGGCGGCAGCCGGTACCGGCCGATGTCGTCCTTCGTCTCCAGGTGGAAGGCGTCGACCTCATACGAAAGCGCGTGAGGCAGCAGACCGCGGGCGCCGACCTCCTCGCCCGTCGAGGTGGCGAAGGTGAGCTCCCGGTTGATGCCGCTGAAGCCCTCCGGGTTGTTCGCCAGCTCCGCGGTCGCCGGCGGCAGGAAGCCCGTCGAGACGTTGGCGTACAGGTTGAACGGCGCGCTCGGCGCCCACGCGAGCCCCGCCCGGGCGGTGGCACGCTTGAAGTCCTTCTGGTACGAGGTGCCGGGGTTGAGGATGTCCCGCACGTGGTTCGCGATGGCGTCGTAGCGCCCGCAGACCATCAGCGTCCAGTCGCGCGCGAACCCGATCCGGTCGAGCGCGAAGACGCCCTCGGCGTGCTGCATCGTGTTCTCGTTCGACTGCAGTCCGCCCTGCTGCGCGCGCCCCAGGTTCTCGAAGCGCAGCTCGTCGATGGACTGCCACTGCGCGTCGCCGCCCACGCTCAGATGGTGGTGCACCGCGCCGGCGTCGGCGTCCGCGTCGTACTGGAGCGAGATGCCCGGGGTGAGGAACTGGCGACGGATGATCTCGCTGGGGCGCGGCTCCATGTACTTGGTCGAGCGGAGGAACCCGGTGAGGTTCAACGCCTGCCCCGGCGCGAGGCCGAAGCGACCGGTGAGGCCGCCGGTGAAGCGGCCGACCTTGTAGAACTCGTTCTTGGGGATCGCGTCCGCGTTGGGCTGGCGCGGGTCCTGCTGGACCTGGAAGCGATTCAGCCCCTCGGCGTTCTGCTCGAAGTGGTCGGTCCAGGCCAGGATCTGCTGCAGATCCACCCGGGGATTCGGCATCCAATGCAGCTTGCCGTAGATGTTGTCGGACCAGAACGCGGTGTGCTGGCGGTAGCCGTCCGCGGCCGCATGCGACATCGAGACCCGGTAGTTGGCGCTGCCCAGTGTCCCGCCTCCCTCGGCCAGGGTCTTGTAGAAGCCATGGGAGCCGACCGCCCCGGAGGCCAGCCCCTGGGCTGGACCGGAGCCGCCATCCCGGGTGGCGATGTTGATCACGCCGCCCGAACCGCCGCCGCCGTAGAACGCGCCCGCCGGGCCCCGCAGGACCTCGACGCGGTCCACGGTGGACCAGTCCACGTCGAAGAGGTCGGGCGCGACACCGGTCGGGTCGTTGAGGGGCAGGCCATCCATCAGCACCTTGATGCCGCGGATGCCGCTCTCGGTCAGCACGCCCTGCCCGCGGATCGAGATGTGGACGCGCTCACCGTCCGCCTGGTTGTCGATGCGCACGCCGGGCACCCCCTGCAGCGCCTCTTCCGCGGCGACTCCGCGGGGCATGCCTGCCAGATCCCGTGCGTGGACCACTGTCGTCGCGGCCGGATTGTCCTTGAGCGGGATGCTCTGACGTGAGGCCTCCACGAGCACGGTGAACGGGTTGAGGACGACCGGCGTGTCCACCGGCGCCGTGGCCAGCAGGCGGCCGGACGCGGCCGGGGTGGCCTGGGTGACCAGCGCGTGGGGCGCAGCGCTCGGCGGCGCCGCGGCATGCGAGACCTGCGCGGGGAGCGCCGCGGCGAGCACCACGAGCGATGCGGCCAACCGCAGGCCAAAGGGGAATCGGCAAGGCATGAGGATATCCTCCGAGGTCTTCGAGACATCGTCCTTTCCGGTCTCGGGTGCGCCTGACGGGAAGCAGGACGATGGATCAGATCCGGAGCGGCACGTCGCGGGGTGCGGAACCCGAGGGGCGGCCCTGCGGAGCCACCGCAGCCGCTGCGCGCACGGCAGGCGCGCGCACGACGTCGGGGGGAGCGGAGCGCAGCACGGGCTCGGGCGGCGTGCACGGGGCCTCGTCCACAAGGTCCTCGAAGCGCGGGGCGTCCTGGGCGATGCCGGCGCCGGCCGGGCCGTGCAGGGGCTCGAGCCCGGTCCAGAACTGGCCTTCGTGGAAGCCGAGGTCGGGCCGCGGGGCGCCTTCGACATGGACGATACGGAACTCCCGCGAGAGGGCGCCGATCCGCTCGCCTTCCTCCCCACCCATGCGCAGCATCAGCCTCGCATGCCTGACCGGCAGGTCGGGGACGCGCCAGCGATACTCGCGCTCGCGGCCCTCGAGTTCCGGGCTCACGCGAACGTGGTACCTGCCTCCGCCGTCGAGCGAGAGCACGATCTCCAGCTCCTCGACCTCCGCCGGGAGCCCGCTCCAGCGCAGGACGACCGTCTGCCCGGCCGTGACGACCGCAGGGACCTCGAGCGAGACGGTGACCGAGCCGGAGGCTGCCCCGGAAGGGGCGACCATGGCCAGGGCGAGCGCGATCATCGCGGCCAGGGTGAAGGGAGCGCGGTGCATGGTCGAAGGAGGCATTCTAGCATGGCGCCATGCCGGGCCGATGCCCCCGTGCCGCCCCCCCTGGCACCGGCCTCGCGCCCGCCGCCGCAAGAACCGGCCGCGGCCCCCGGGGGGAGCCGCGGCCGGCTGGATGATTGTAGCCGCTACGCCTTCGCGCGCCGGGAGTCGAAGTACAGGAACACGGAGAGTCCGACGAACATCACGATCGAGATGATCTGGGCCATCGGGATGCCCGGACTGAAGTGCATCCAGGTCGGCAGCTCGATGAACTTGGCCAGGGACAGGAAGTCGCCCGGCAGCTCCGGATCGGGGACGCTCGTCTTGACGAGGTTCAGCAGCGCCCCGAGCACGCCCGCGAGCGCTCCGCCGGCGATGAACCCGCTGGCCAGCAGCGTGCCGCGGTTCGAGCGCGCCTCGGAGACTTTCGGGTCCTTGCTGGACTTGCCGACCCAGTGCGAGATGAGGCCACCGATGAAGAGCGGCGTGTTGATCGCCAGCGGCAGGTACATGCCGATCGCGAAGGCCAGCGGCGGGATGTTCATCATCACGAGCAGGATGGACAGCACCAGGCCGACCGCGTAGAGCAGCCACGTGACCGGCGCCTGGTCGAAGATGCCCGAGAGGATGGTCGCGAACAGGTTGGCCTGCGGCGCCGGCACCCGCGGGTCCATGAAGCCCGAGATGAACTGGCCCGTCGCCGGGTCCGCGTGCCCGTAGGCCCGGTGGATGAGCAGCACCGTCAGCGCCACGCCCACGGCGGCGAACAGCGTGCCGATCACCTTGGAGAGTTCCTGGTAGCGCGGCGTGGAGCCCAGCCAGTAGCCGACCTTGAGGTCGGTGACGAACCCGCCGGCCATCGAGAGCGAGGTGCAGACCACCGCGCCCATCACGATCGCGGCGTACTTGCCGAACTCGCCCTGCAGGCCGACCGCGACCAGCGCGCTCGAGCCGATGATGAGCGTCACCAGCGTCATGCCCGAGATCG